>Ga0224524_1000025_pt1 | contig 60435 bp, 71 predicted proteins | sample CFST75metaG_FD_179895 | JGI IMG/M metagenome (GOLD analysis project Ga0224524, IMG submission 179895) | Peat soil microbial communities from Stordalen Mire, Sweden - C.F.S.T75 | ecosystem: Environmental > Terrestrial > Soil > Wetlands > Peat | place: Sweden: Norrbotten County, Stordalen Mire... | reverse complement strand
TGCTTAACCAAAGGCTCTAAAGTCTTTACGACTTTAGCATTAGGATCGCCAAAAATTTTAGTAATAAAACTCATAATATAAATTCAATAATTCCCAATATTATAAGGGTAAAATTGAAAAAAAGCAAGTTATTAATGATCTTATTCAGACTGACGATGTTTAGTAATTCTTTTTTCTTTATTTTTCTTAACTACGTCAATTAAATGATCCTTAACCTTATCAATGGCTTTATATAAATCAACTTCAGTTTTTTCCACGCGCAATAAATCTTTAGCTACTTCTAAATTAACCTCAGCGCGAAAAATATCGCCTTTGTGATGATGTTTAGTAGTTAATTCAACTTCAAAATCACAATTAATTACTTTTAAAGTGCCTAAATGTTTGGCAACTGAATCCATTTTGGCTTCAATATAAGAACGAATCGCCGGGGTGAGCAACAAATTAGTCGCTTTGATGTTTAATTTCATATGATTAAAATAATTTAATAATATCTTTGAAAGTCACTAAAAGAACCAAACCAATTAATAACATAAAGCCGATATTATGAATCATAGCTTCAGTGGTTTGTTTAACAGGAGTTCCTTTAATTTTTTCAATGATTAGAAAAAGTATGCGACCGCCGTCTAGAGCCGGCAATGGCAAAATATTTATCACGGCTAAATTAAGTGATAGTAAAGCCGCAAATTGTAATAAATAAGCAAAACCTAATTGAGCCATTTGTCCAGTTAAAGTCGCAATCCCGACAGGACCGGCCACGCTGGCCGAAACATTTTTACCAGCAAATAGTTGTCCAATAAGACCGATTAAACCAGTAATAATCGCCCAAAGTAAAAGACCAGTTAATTCAAGGCCTCGTAAAATAGCCTGATACCACGGAAATTTAATTAAACCAGTTTCGGCAATAGAAACACCAATACCAGCTTTTTTAGTTTCGGAAATAATTTCTGGAGTAATATCTTTGTTTATAGTTTCTTGGCCGCGCTTAATTGTATAACGTAAACTTTGACCAGCTTTATCAGCCACAAAACCCTGAACCAGAGAATAGTTAGTAAACTTATTATTATTAATAGCCACAATAGCATCGCCTGGCCTTAAACCTGCTTTTTCTGCTGGAGATTTTGGTAAAATTTGTAAAATCTGAATTTCTCGATTACTAATCGTCGCGCCCTTAGGTAAAGGCGTGGAATCATCAATCGTTTGCGGCAAGCCCAACATTAAGCCGGTAATAATAATAATGGCCGCTAAAATAACATTCATAATCACGCCAGCTGAAAGAATTGTCGCGCGTTTCCAGATTGGCTTATTAACCAAACTTTTAGGATCAGTTTTATCTTCACCATTTTCTCCGGTAATTTTTACAAAACCGCCAATCGGAATTAAGTTAAAAGAATAAACGGTGCCGTGTTTTTGCTCCTCTTCGGTAATTTCTCTATTACCTTTAATAAAACTAAATCTTCTAACCCAAGAGACTTCGTCAACTTCGCTTTTTTCTTCAATAATAGTTTCTTTAATTAATTCTCTATTATCTATTAAGGCTTCAGTTTCTAAGGCTACTTCTATTTTTTCTGACTCAGTAATTTTTTTGACTTGGCGTTCTTTCCAAATTTGCCAACCGAAAACTCGTGGTGGAAAACCTAAACCAAATTCTTCAGCACCGACACCAAAACGTCGGGCTGTAAAAAAATGTCCAAATTCATGGACGAGAACTAGAACACTTAATAAAACTAAAAAGATAATTATTGTTAAAATCATACTTAAATTTAATTTCTAATTTCTAATTTTTAATTTTTAAATAATTTCTAATGATTTAATGTTTTAAAATTAAAAAATTAAATTATTGTTTAGAAATTAGAAATTAAAAATTAGAAATTATTTAGACCGTCATTATTTCTTTTTCCTTGTGATCACGGGAAACTTTTAATTCTTCATTATAACCATTAACCGCTTCATCCAGTTCTTTAACAAAACGAAATTTATCATCTTCGTTAATTTCTTTAGCAATAAAAGCGGCCTCAATGTCTTGTTTAACTTCATCGCGAATTTGCCTAAGAACAATGCGGCCGTCTTCCATTTTAGCATTTAGCTTTTTAACCAGTTCTTTGCGATTTTCTTCGCTTAACATTGGCACAGTTAAACGAATTTTATCGCCCTCATTAACGACGCCGACGCCTAAATCTGCGGCGACGATGGACTTTTCAATTTCTTTCAAAACTGTTTTATCCCAAGGCGTAATCACTAAACTGCGACCATCACTCACCGAAATATTACCAACGCCATTTAACGGCATGGACGTACCATAAGCTTCTACCTGTAAACCATCTAGCATTGAAGGATGAGCGCGGCCAGTACGCAGATTAGCCGACTCCCGTTCAAAAAATTCAATCGCTTGAGTAAATTTTATTTTATATTTTTCTAAATATACACTCATATATTAACAATTTTAAGTTTTAAATTTTAAATTATTTAGACTATTGTTTAATAGTTTTAACACCTAAATATATAATATTAGCATTATTAGGATCAGCTAATAAAACTTGACCGGCGCGCGTTGACGGCAATTTTCTCGTGGTCCAATTAACACCACCGTCAGCCGTGCTATAAAAAGTTGTATCAGTAATATAGAAAATTTGCTTAACATCCTGTTCGCTAACAATCACTGAATTAATAACGCCTTCTTTGGTGGGCGTGATTAATTTTATAGATGTCCAATCGTCGCCGTAATTGATAGATTTTAATAAACCATAATCATTAGCTAAAATAACAAAACCTGGCTGAGTCTTAGATATATAAAAATCACGAACGCTATTACTATTAGGAAAATCTTTTAAAGACTCTGATAAATCTTGCCAAGTTTTTCCTTTATCATTAGAGCGAAAGACACCCTTACTAACAGTGGCCGCAAAAATAATTCTACTATCCGCTGGCGCTACCATAACTTTTTTAACTTTATCATTAAAACGATTTAAAGTGCGCCAACTTTTACCAAAATCTGAAGAAGCAATAACCTCGCCGCGCGAAGTAGCTAGATAAACATTATGACTATCATAATGATCAATAGCAATATTTGGAATCGTCACATCTAATTGATTATCAAAATAAACTTGTTGCCAAGTACGATTACAGTCAACGCTCTTCATAACGCGATTATCAATCGCCGCATAAATCGCACATTTATCTTGCGGATCAACCGCTAGAGCGCTAATAGTTACCGCGCCTAAACTACTGGCCGGTAGCCAACTTTCGGCCGCGTCATAACTATAATATAAACCACTGTCCACGGTGCCAAAATAAAGAGCTCTCGCATCACTTGGATCAATAGCTAAAACACTGGCGTCTAAAGTATTAATAAGTCCAGGTCGCCCTGAAACTGTTGGAATTAAAGCTTTTTGTTGCCAAGCATCACCCTTGTTAATAGTTTTAAAAATTCCGCCATCAGGACCTTGTGAGGTACCGCCAAAACCTAAATTAACGGTACAACCAGATATGGCTATGGTAAAAATAACCATGGCCGAAATAAGCACATAATGAGAGTATTTCATATTAAACATATAAGTTAATAAGAATATTTTCTAAAGTAATATTTGGATTAACATTAGCCTCTAAATAAGTACTAGCTTTTTTCAAACGTTCTTCTAAACGGCGCGCTTCACCTAAATCAATAGTCTTAGTTGCCTCATGAATCTCCTGCTCTAAAAAAGCATAACGCACTAATTCTGGCTGATTCAAAAGTGTCATCATCATGTCGCGAACAACGCCGCGCCAAGTATTAATAATTCCTTGAGCGGTTTCTACAGCGGCCGCGCCCTTATGGCCAATTAAGAATTTATTAGCTTCTTTCCAGCTTTCATATAAACGAGTTCTAAAAGAATTAATAAAAAATCTAGCTGGTTCTAAATAACTGGCTAATAAATTTTTATCGCGTGCTAAAGCTAAAGCTAAACCCGGACGACCATCAGATAAACGTGCTAAATTTTTCGCCAAAGGTCGCACTAGGCCGTGCTCATTAATTAACCATTCATAAACTTCATCATTAGCCACGGGATGAAAAACAATTTTTTGCGCTCGCGACAGAACTGTCGCTGGTAAACGATCAGCTTGTTCGGTAATTAAAAAGATCATGGCTTTATCACGCGCTTCTTCTAAAGATTTTAACAAAGCATTGGCCGCTTGAGGAGATAATAATTCAGCTTCATGAATAATGCCAATGCGATAAGAATCAGTAAATGAACTTAAAGCCAATCTGGCGCTAAACTCCCGTGCTTGATCAACGCCGATTTCTCGCTTATCTTCTTGGCGGCGTAAACGAAAAACATCAGGCCACATATCAATAGTTCCGGCAATATATTGTTCGTCTGAGCCAAGCAAGCGACGAATAAAGTATTCTATGGAAGAATTTCGCCCCACTTTATTCGGGCCAGTAAACAAATAAGTTCCGCCAATTGAGCCAGGATTAAGTCGCTCAAAAGCCAGTAAAGACTCTAAAAAATCAATAGCTTCGTTGTTGCCAATAATTGGCCAATCAGATCTTGTCATATTAGCCAGTATATCATAAAAAACCTTTAAAAAGCCAGAGCAAAAAAGCCTTATTTTACAAGTGACTTGACAAAAACATAACTTTTTAAATCGACGGGATTTTATAAAGCCGATATATACGAATTATATTGGCTTTTTTATTTTTTTCAAAAAAAGTGCTCGCTAGCTTTATGATTCATTTCATAAAGACTAACGAGCTTTTTTATTTAAAAAATCTTATTATAAATAGCCAATTTCTTAAATAAATTGATAAATCTTTTACGAACTCCGGCTTTATTTTCTGTTCCCAGACTTAATCTCATTATATTTTCTCTGTGAGAATATATAACGAAAATAAAAACTAGAATAGTGATAATTCCATTGAAATAGTAATTATCATCAGAAAATGATTTACCAATAAATATATTGTAAGTGATATGACTAAAAATTAAAGATAATGCTCCTGACATTGAAGCCAGTGATACATAATCAGAAATTATTAGTACTATTAACCAAAGCCCAAAAGCAACTAAACCATAACCAGGCATAATGGCTAATAAAACTCCTAAAGAAGTATTTACACCCTTACCACCTTTAAAATTTTTAAACCAAGGTGGAATAATATTTCCAACAATACAAAACATTCCAGAAAAAAAAGCAAAAATATAAAGGTATTCACTAACTATAGTCGGAATAATAGCTGGAACAAGCCAGTGAATTAAAGCATAGGCTTTAACTATATCTATAATTAAAGTAAATATGCCAAGAACTTTATTAAATCTGAAAACATTAGTAAAGCCAATGTTTCCAGATTCGTAGTCTCTAATATCTTTGCCAGTGAATATCTTAACTAAAAGATATCCGGTAGGAATTGTTCCTATAAGATAGGCTATTAGAATTAAAAGAGCTGAAACTAAAAACATTATGTCTCCCTTTTGTTTTAAAAAATTTGTTTATTATAAAAACCTTAACATAAGTCAAGGTTTAATTCAAGAGTTTAAAAGCTAACCAAATCCCTAAAATACCGCCGATAGCACCACAAATAACTGAAGTCATGGAAAAAGCGCTCAGGCCAAAAATTACCGGCAAATAACCACCGATAGTTGAACCAATAATTAGACCTAAAAATATAAGCTTCTTATTCATAATTATTCTATTTTAAGAATCTTATAAACTAAATTTTTATTTTTTAATGGCACTTTTACAATATCGCCAACTAATCTATTTATTAAAGCTTGCCCTAGGGGCGAATTATGGGAAATAATATTTTTAGAAAGATTGACTTCGGTTGAGCCAAGAATTAGATAAGTTTTAATTTGTCCATCCATATTAATCGTTACCTTGCTACCTAATTTTACAAAACCATCGCTTGACTTTGGCTTAATAATAATGGCTTGCTTTAAATGTTCCTCAATTTCAATAATCGCCTGATTAACGCTACGTAATTGGCCTTTAGCAATCTGATAAGCCGCGTTCTCCGACAAATCCCCCATCTCGGCTAAAGTCGCCACTTCTTTCATAAGCTTAAGACGAGTCACTTTTTTAAGTCGCTCTAATTTTTCTTTAAGTTGATTAAACCGGTCCTCGGTTAAATAAGGATCTTCTTTAGGTTTTTTATAATCGCCACGACGAGTTGGTACTCTCATGAAAATTTTATTTTTTCTTTTTACTTATTTTCTTAACTATCTTTTTAGGTGGTGCAACTTTTTTAAGTTTAGTTGTTTTTTCAACTACAGTTTTAGTTGCGGCTTTAGGAGATAAAAGTTTTATTAAAATGTCTAACTTATCATTTAACATGACAAATTGTTTTTCAGATTGACCTGAGGAAGAATTCTTACTACTGCCTCGATCAGTGCCGCGATCACTTTTGCTAAAACAATCACTGCAAAAAACAGGTTTATCACCAGTTGGTCTAAAAGGTACCTCACAGTCTTTGCCGCATTTATCACAAACTGCTTTAAACATTGGTTTGTCGCCAAAACTGGAACGACTAGAATCGCGGCGATCAAAACGGTTGCCATTACTGCCGCCTTCTTTCTTGCCAAAACAATTACTGCAAAATACTGGTTTAGAGCCGGTTGGTTTAAACGGCACACTGCATTCTTTGCCGCATTCAGAACAAATCGCTTGAAACATTTGTGGTCGCTCTAATCTATCACCCCGATCACCTCTAAAGCCTCCACCGCCGCGGTCATTATCAAATCTCTTTTTTCCTCCAAAACCACCTCCACGATTAAAATTTCCCATATTTTTGTTGATTATATTATAGCTATTTATATAGTATCATGTTCACCTTAAGTTCGCTAATTTAGTTTAATTTTTGAGTGATAAGCCGTAAAACGATAAATAAATAAACTAACCGAAATAATGCCGGTTAACCAGTAAACTAAAGTCATAACTCTAGTAGGGCTATCTGTACCTATAAACAAACCATGAATTAAAGCTAGAAAAAACAAAGGATAAACCCAGTAATGCGTCCAGCGCCAAAAACGCGGCGTCCTTAACCTTAAAAAAATAGAAATTAAAATAGTGGCTAATAAAATATAAAATCCTAAAATTCCCAAACTCAAATATAAGGGACGATAATCAGAGAAAAAAGGAATTAAAACATCGCTCAATCTAAGCATGATAAACTTATCAAATAATAAAGAGCCAACATGTAAAAAAATCATAATCAACAAAGCTATGCCTAAATATTTATGAATGGTCCAAGCTCTAACTGGATTAATAAGACCGTAAATAAAACCTGTGGTCATGCCCGTACCTAAAAATACCATTAAAAACATTAAGCTATAAGCTGTTAAAGCTGCCGCCCGAGTAATATACCAAGGTAGGCTTATTATTTGGCTGGCGGGTATAGCGGCTACTAAAATAGAGCCGATTAAATATAGCCCCAAAATTATAAGTAACAATATTAATATTTTTAAAAAATTTTTCATGTTTTATAAGTAATTTTTTACTCGACTAGAAAAAACTATAGCACCGTCCTTAAGGAAAATCAACGCCGCGGCGTCTAATTGCTTAGCAATAAAATCTAAGCCTGCCTGCTCGCCTAAGATTAAAATTGTTTTAGCTAAAACGTCAGCTTTAGTTGCGCTTTCGGCAATCGCCGTTACCGCTAAAATATTATTGTCAGCCGGCAGTCCAGTGCGCGGATTAATTAAATGATGCCAAACTAAACCACCCTTAATCCCCTGCCTTTGCCAAATTCCCGAGGTGGCAATGCCTAATTTAGCGCCTTTAGTCTTAAGATTAAAAATTTCTTTAGTTGGTTCATAAGGATTTTGTACACCAATATTCCAACCAACTTTATTAAGAGAATTTCCAGAAATTAACAAATCACCGCCCGCGGACAGCCAATAATTAGAAACCGTAGGAAAAATCTCTTGACTAACTTGATCAAGAATATAGCCCTTACCAAAACCACCCAAATCTAAACGTAGACCAACTGGTTTAGAAACCTCAAGACCTGAAATAATTAATTTATCTAAACGCGGACGTTTTAAAAATTCTTCTTGCAATTTTTCTAAATCAATTTTAGTATTATTATCTTTTGCTTGATCAATTTCTAAAAAACTACGATCATAACCCAATTGTTCTAAATTATTAATTATGGTTGGATCAAAAATATCTTGACTATAATTTTTCCATTTTTTTGCCTCGACTAAGATATTAGCTAGAGACTTACTAACAATAATTTTTTCGTCAGTTGCTTGATTAAATTGAGCTAATTCATTGCCAGAAATAAAACGGCTAAATTTTTTTTCAAATATTTTAATCGCTTGTTCGGCTTGATCTAATAAGCCTGTTTTCTCAGTGGTCAAAATAGCACTGATAGTAATTTCAGTGCCTAAAGCCTTAAATTTTTTCCAAGAAATATCCATGGTTTTTTAATCATTAGAGTCTTGCCTAGCTGGCAAAGAAGACGAAGTTGTTGGTTGTGGCGGCACTGTTAATTGATTGCTATTAGTTGGTATAGTTATTTTATTAATCTGTTGATTATTAAAATTATTACTATTATTAGTCGGCGAAGCTGTTGAGGGTATTCCAGAAACACTGGTTACTGGTGTCGGCGCAGTTTGGTTTTGTAAACTAGAAGCTGAATTATCAATTATTGAATTAAGCGAGCTATTAACTGGTTTTAAAGATTTGGTCGCGGCTAGTGAATTAGTAATTGAAAAAAACACTAAAGCTAAAACAGCGGCTGAAAAACCAGTGGCATATAATAAATTTCTAAATTGCGGCCACAGACTTTTGTCATTAATCATAGAAAAAGCTTCTAGGGAAATCCTTGATTCTTTAACGCCTAAACTAAGTAAGCTGTTTTTAATAACTTCCATAAATGCCACTGGTCCACAAATAAAAAAAGTTTTGTCATAAACATCACCTATAAAATCTTGAATAACTTGACCATCAATTCTTTGGTTAATCACGCCCGGAGTATTGGCCATAATTTGTTCATTAGTAATAGCCAATAAAGTTTTAAGATTAGGATTTCTAGTTTCTAGTTGTTTTATTTTATTTAAAAAATTAGCCTGCTCTAAGGTGTGAACGCTATAAAGTAAAGTTAGTTTATTGGCTAAATTATTATCAGTCGCATAGCTAAGCGTGCTTAAAAACGGCGTAATACCAATTCCGCCAGCAAGCAAAACTAAATTTTTATGTTTTTTAGGATTAAAAATAAACTTGCCGTAAGGGCCGGAGACAGAAATCGGATCGCCAATTTTTAAATTTAACAAACCGCTAGTGAAAGGTCCTTCAATTTTTATGCCTAAAATTAAAGATTTGTTTTGCGTTGGTGAGCTAACAAGAGAAAAGGCATGACGCTGATTGATTTTGCCAAATTTATCAAGATAAGAAATCATGACATATTGTCCTGATTTATAAGCAAAAACCGGCCGCCCGGTTATATCAGCTAGTTCTAGAATAACCACGTTATTATTAGGTCTAGCAATGTTTTTAAGATAATATTTATAATTGCTCATATATTAATGCTTTCTTTTAAAACTTAAACTAGCTTAGTGCTCTTAATATTAATACGATATTAACTAGTAGAATGTTTCGTTAATAATTTATTATGACACAAAAAATACAATAACGCCACTATAACCTAAATTTATTCACTTAGATAAATATAAGTTTTACTGGGCTTAGTATCTAATATTTTTAAAAAACTTAAATCTCTTTAAAAAGCTAAATTTTAGAGCTTTATGTTATACTAAAGATAATATGAAGAAAAAAGAACTAATTTATGATGTCGCTGTCATTGGCGGTGGACCAGCCGGGATGATCGCGGCCGGACGGGCTGCTGAGCTTGGCGCCAAAGTAATATTATTAGAAAAAAATAAGAACTTAGGCAAAAAACTATTAATTACTGGCGGTGGTCGTTGCAATCTAACTAATAACGAAATTGACACTCGTCGTTTTTTGGCTAGATTTAAACATAAACAAAAGTTTTTATTCTCACCTTTTTCTCAATTCGGCGTTAAAGAAACTTTGCTTTGGTTTAATGAACATGGCCTAAAAACTAAAGTAGAGGCTGAGGGCCGAGTTTTTCCAATCTCTGATTCAGCTAAATCAGTTTTAGATGTACTAATTAATTATTTAAATAAACATAAAGTGAAAATAGCAACCGCTAACATTATAGACGGCTTTATAGCAACTAAAGAAAAAATTACTGGCCTAAAAATTAAAAATAGTTTAAAAATTATTAAAGCTAAAAAATTTATTTTAGCCACTGGCGGAAAATCTCGACCAGACACTGGCTCAACCGGCGAAGCTTTTCAATGGCTAAAAAATCTTGGCTATAAAATTAATGAGTCGGACGCTGCGCTTGTACCAATTAAAACCAAAGAAACTTGGGTTAAAAATTTAGCCGGCCTTAGTTTAGCTGATGTTAAATTAAAAATTTATCAAAATAATAAAAAACAGGCTGAAGCGGTAGGAAAATTATTGTTTACTCATTTTGGGTTAAGCGGGCCGCTGGTTCTAAATATGAGCCATCATATTAGCGAGCTTTTAAAACACGGCTCAGTAGAATTGTTTTTAGATTTGCGGGTAGGCCTTGATGAAAAATTAATTGATCAAGAATTACAAGAATTATTTAGAACCAGATTAAATAAAAAATTAGCTAATAGTTTGAATAACGCCGTGCCCTCGGCTCTATCGCCAATCTTAATAGATTTAGCCAAGATTAATCCTAATAAAGCTGTTAATTCTTTAGAAAGAAAAGAAAGATTAACTTTAGTTCATTTACTAAAAAATTTACCCTTAACTGCCACTGGCCTAATGGGTTTAGATAAGGCTATTACCACTAGCGGCGGAGTTGATTTAAAAGAAATAGACCTAAAGACTATGTCTTCACGCCTTCATAATAATCTTTATTTAATTGGCGATACTCTAGATATTGATCGTCTGTCCGGCGGTTATAGCTTACAACTTTGCTGGACCACTGGTTATGTGGCGGGAACAGCCGCTGGTAAAAAATAAATTAATAAGCTAATTTTATTATTTTAGTAATTAATTCTTTGTAACTAAGTCCAGAGGAAATCATTAGAACTGGATACATAGAAATATCTGTAAAGCCAGGCAGGCTATTTACTTCATTAACAAAAACTTTATTTTTAGCAATAAAAAAATCCATTCTAGCAAAGCCCGAACAACCGCAAAGTTTATAAACCTTATTAGCTAAAGATCTAATTTCTGCTATTTGTTTTTTTAAAATTTTAGCTGGGACAATAATTTTAGTCTGACCTAATTTATATTTATCATCATAATTATAAAAATCTTTAACTAACTGGAGCTCGCCGGGTTGAGAAATTAATAAGTCTTTACTGCCTAAAATAGCTATTTCAATTTCTTTTGGTTTAACCAAGCCTTGTTCGATTATTATTTTAGTATCATATTTTAAAGATTCTTTAATAGCTTGATTAATTTTAGAAAAATTGTCTACCCTAGTAATGCCCACTGAAGACCCGGAATTAGCTGATTTAATATATAGTGGTAATTTAAAATCATGTTTAAGACGAGAAATTTTTAAAGCTATTTCTTTGTTAGACTCTAAGGCATAATCCAAAACTAAAAATTTTACTTGTCTAATTTTTTGTCCGGCTAAATAAGTTTTAAATAGACCCTTGTCCATACACAAAGCCGAACTTAAAGACCGGCAACCACAATATTTTATTTTTTGAGACTCAAATAAACTTTGCAAAACGCCGTCTTCGCCATACCGGCCATGAGTAATCGGTAAAACTATGTCAAAAATCTTTTTAAAATCTTCTAGATATATTCTTTTATTAGCTTGCTTTAATTTATTAATATTTTTAACTAAATAAAACTTTCCCTGTTTATCCCAATAAATTAAGGCTAATTTATATTTTTCTAAAGGAAAGTTTTTTATTATATTTTTAGCCGAGCTAATAGAAGCCGCGTGTTCATTACTAGGTCCGCCAAAAAATAACCCAACCGTTTTCATATTAATTAAAATAATTATATCCTAATTATAGCTTATTTATTATAATAAACAAAAACTAGGGATATTGACATAGATAAATTATTATGCTAATTTATAGAATAAATCAAAATAATTTTTTCGAACCTTAAAATATATTAAATCATGGACGCAAAAAATATAAGCAAGATATTAGAATCATTAGAGTCAGCACTATATGGTTTTGCTATATCTCCTCTTAATAAGGAGAACAAACAAGGTGGATATTTTACTTTGTTAGATAAAAAATCTGGCCACATCTTAGTAACGGCTCAAATCGGTAAAATACCTGATGATAAATATAAAAAATATCACGATTTTTCAATCGAGAAGGCTAGGCGGGTATTTAAAACCAATAGGTTTACTTCCTACGCTACCAGAGATGAAAAGAAAAATCAGTATGGCGGCGCTATAAGCACCAACGATCATATTTTTTCCTTTAGCGGTTTGCCGGAGTTAGCTGATGAAGCTCTTATGATTTACGTAACAACTAAGTTAGAATATCAGGCTTTAGAAGAAGAGGGAAGAAAGAACATGAGCACCTTGAACTTCTTTGCTGCTTATGAAAACAGAAACAATATCTTTTTATCTGTATTCATTTGTAGTTAATTTGCAAAAAACACTAATTTCTAATAAGCCCTTGTAAAACACAAGGACTTATTTTTTATTTACGCACGCTACGTTAGAGAACGTTAGCCTGCCCGCTTCTGGCGGGAACTTATTTTATGAGAAAGACTGAGTATATTTATATTCCTAAACTATAAACTTTTACCCACTACCTAACTCACTATTGTTTGAGAAATAAGACCAACTTGTTTTTTTTCTTTAAAAAGCCTAAAAAAAGAAGGAGCCGTTTTTAATCAAGCCCCTTCAATTCATTCATGATTTTTTTTACCGTTGTTATTTCATTACAACGATAAGCGTTTGCTCCACCAGTATAAAGATCTTCCTCCTTGTCATTATAACCAGCGGACGCCAATAAACCGTTGCAGATGCAGAAAAATTTATAGCCATCTTTAGCTAGACAAACCGTGTATTTTCCTGCTAAATCTTTTCTAAGTAAATACCCCTCGTCGCACTTTAATGGACGCCCTGCTTTAAGGTAAGTTTGATACATGGGTGAATTTACTAAAACACGAAACGGTAAGCCACAAGGAGAACCTCTCGACACAATTATGCCTTCTGGTTCAGTGGTATTAATCACAGCCATTTTATAAGCCTGACTAGCCGCTGATTCTTCAGTTACTAAGAATCTAGTAGCCATCTGAACACCATCAGCCCCAAGAGACATAATGCTTAAAATATCGTCACGGTTGTAAATACCGCCAGCAGCTATCACTGGAATATTACCATTATCTTCCGCCAATTTTTTTATACTTGGCAAAATGGCTTCTAATTGATATTCCGGCTTAGTCACTTGAGCAATAGAAAAACCTAGATGACCACCTGCTAAAGGACCTTCAACAATAAAAGCTGCTAAGTCATAGTCCATTTCTCGCCAGTGATTATTTTTCCAACGACGAAGAATTATATTAGCCGCTCTATCTGAGGAAACAATCACTGCGATAGCTGTTTTATGAGGATGGTCTATGATTGGTAAGCTACCAATTAAACCAGCACCGATTGAAATATAATCAATCTCCATATCAACAGCAGCTTTGATTGAATCTTCGTAGTCGCGTTGCACAGCCACCATGACATTGATACCGATAACTCCCTTGGGGCTAAGTGAGCGAGCTGCTTCAATCTCAAAAGTTACGGCATCGTAAGTAGAGACACTCCGCCCTAATTTTTGTGACCAAATCTCTCTTATACCTACTATTGAAAGAGTACCGGCTCCGCCTTCATTCGCAACCGCGGCGACTAAGTCGCTTAAAGAAACTCCCACGCCCATTGGTCCTAAGATTAATGGGAAGGACAATTTCTTATTACCAATTATCAATTCGTGATCATTGATATTTTTTATTTTATCCACCATTAATTCTCCTGTTTTAATTAATTTTATTGATGACCACAAAAAACTTATAAAATTTTCTCTGGTCACCAATAAAAAGTTTTAAAGAACTATATTCAAAAATATCACAAAAATCAGTTAAAAACAAATTAACATATAACTGGTCTCTAAATAGCGCTAGTTCTATTTCCACGATCACCTATTAAAAAACAAGGCTAAAATAAGTCTTATTTTTATCAGCACGCTACGTTAGAGAACGTTAGAACTTATTTTAGACAGAGTACTGAATATATCTATATTTCTAAATTGTAACAAAAAATCCCTAAAGTTAATCAGGGATTTTAAAATTATTATAAAATTTTTCACCGTTTATTTCTAAAAACGGCGCTAAACTACGTCTACCATAATCTAAGATTTTTAAATGACCATTATCTAAACAAAAATTATCTATTTTTGTTAAGGTGTGCGTATCACATTGAAGTTGCCTAGGGTCTTCACAATTACTACGTAAATAACCCAAAATATCTTTATCACCCCAAAAATTTATTTTTTCTCCTTTTTTCTGAAAATTTAATAATCCAAAAAAAGAAAAATATGTTGGCATAGCAAAAATATTTTTTGTTTTTCTATAAAATCTCCATTCTTGATAATTTGTCATTATTCCACCAATTAAAAAACCAATTGAATTTACTCCGGGCATTTCATAGCCTCTGATAAACATACTTTCCATATTTCTTATTTGGCTTGTCTTAGCTAGGTATGCTTTGTTCTTCTGCTCTTCTTTTAAATGTCTTACTTTCCTAATTCTTAGGAGATTCAGGTATTCTTTTATTCCATCTTCTTTAAGAATTGTTAGTTCATAAAAAAGACGTTTTACCATTTTCTTTAAGGCAGAATAAAAATAAATTCTGGCGACTTTAATGACGATGTTTTTAAATATAAAAACACGTCGGGTTCTTCCTTTTGATGTTTTCATATTTATATTATTAGTTTTATTAGTTATTAAAAAAGACAACAACTTATCTTCTCTAAAAACTAATAAAACGAAATTTTTAAGGTACTATGATAATACAAAAACATACCATATTAGTATGTTTTTGTCAATAGCACGGGCGGTAGGAATCGAACCCACGCTAGAGGTTTTGGAGACCCCTGTACTACCATTATACTACGCCCGCATCACGCGGAACGTTATTTTGTTTCGCGATGAAGGGTATGCTTGCGTGCCTTTTTAGAAAACATCATTAATTCAAGACGACCTTTTAAAGTCTTCTTGTTCTTATGAGTTCTACGGATTTCTCCGGTTTCTGTGCACTGCATCTTGATTATGTTATCTTGTGACATATAATATAATTTTTAATTTCTAATTTCTAATTTCTAAAGATTTATCGCGAAGCGATACCAAAATTAAAAATTAAAAATTGAAAATTGAAAATTTGCGTTATGTGGGCCGGGTAGGATTCGAACCTACGAAGGCGAAAGCCAACAGATTTACAGTCTGCCCCGGTTGACCGCTTCGGTACCGACCCATTTGTCTGTCATCCCCGACTTGATCAAGGAATAAAAATAGCCTTTTAAGGCTCAAACCGATTATAACAGAATAAATTATATTTATCAAGGCCTATGTAATGGCCGAATAATTTGTAAATATTTAAGCATTGTTTATTTCAGCTAATTCGTCTTCGGTATTTTCACAAGGAAAAATAGTAATACCTTTTTTTGTTGTAAGATTTTTACATATTGATCAAACTCTGACCAAGGTAATAGATTCATTCCGAATTCAAGGGTTTGTGTAGATTCGGAAACTGGTTTAGTTGGATGTTTTGCATTTTCCTTGATAACTTGATTTTCGGCAGAAATATCTTCATTTTCAATGAGGCTTTCTGGGCTATTTACTCATGATTATCATTTTTTTTTATATTAATCAACCTACTTATTATTTTTGCCTGAGTATGATAGAAATCCTTATTATGTGTCATGTCAGAGGTCCTCTCTTTTATGTGAGAATATTCGTGTGAATATGTACTTAAAAATTCAAAAAGACTTCTATCTTCTTCATTTTCTTCTTCAAAATTTAATCGCCAATCTTTCCAATGCCCAATATTCCAACCAATCATATTCCAATTTTTAGATGCATGTGCCTTGGTTCCTGGATCCATATAAAGAGTGGTTCTTATCGCTTTTTCATCTCCATATGATTCAGCTAATAAATGATTATATTTTTCTAAATAATTAACCATTCTTTTGTATTGATTATATTGTTTTTTAATTATTTTTTTAACTGAATCTGGCTGTTTTTCCCAAGACTCAAGTGAAAAATCTTCTACTACTTCTCCTTTTTCCTCAGCAGAACTCATAGCAGAAGACATGGAAGAATGAGTTACTTTACCTTCCGTTAATTTTTCACGCAAGAAACTAGGCAGGGAATAATATTTATTTTTATTTTCCAAAGGAGGCTTATCCTCAAGTGAGGCCTTTTTTAATTCGAAGATGGACCATACTTTACCTTCAAGTTCAACTGCAGGCAACAATACTAAAAGATGTATTAAACTACCTCTATCTATATATCGTCCTACATCCTTAATCGGCTCACCTTGAGAAATCATTTTAGCATCTATTTCAATTTCATTATTTGGAGAATAATCCATAAAAAAATAATCATAAGGAAGATTATCCAGTTGAATCACCCTCCCCTTTATAATATCCTGCCTAAATATTTCAAGATAAGCTTTCATTTTTAGAAGTGGTAAATATTTTTGAATTTCTGGTAATACTCCTTCTTTTTGAGCAATTTCATTACGAGAACGAGTTAAGGACAAAAAATCAGGCAGATTTAATACATAACCCCTTTTCTCTAAAAGTTCTTCCACATCATTTAAATTAGTTTTATAATCTGCATCTATACCTTTAACAAAAAGTCCTTTTTGAGTAACGACATTATTTGGAGCGTCATATAATTTAAGAACACCAAGCTTTGGAATATCTAAGGAAGCTAAAACATTTTGAGGATTATTAATTTTTGTGCCATTAAGTTTTATACCAATCACATTACCATCAACTAAGGATGTGTAAGTGCATACTGCATTCTTAATATAAGAAGATTCAACTGTTGGAAATTTAGTTGCTACAGTTCGCTCAATTGTAGTACCCTTAAATTTACCTTTTTCTTGTTCCAATATTAGATTAAGATCATCAATCTCTCCATCCACTCCTAATTTGGGGGTGATTTTCAATTTTTGAATAATACCATCACCTTTGCTTGTTCTTAGAACTACTTCTTTTGAATTACGAAAAAGGGTAAAAAGACCTTGACCGAAATATCCGATAGTTTTCTCTTCATCAAGTTTTGTTGTTTCTCCCGGAATTAAAAAATAATTTAATAATTCTTGGAGAGACATTCCAGCTCCATCCTCCATACGCAAGGTTACCTCATTTGTATTTTGTGAAAATATATCAACTGTTACATCTTTACGACTTGATTTCGGATCAACAATAACTGCATCATGAGCATTCTGAACAAGTTCACGAATAAAAAGATAGGGATTATTAACACCCTGATAATAAATAGGATGAATAATTTCTCTTTTTATGTGATCTTGTTTTTTATCTTTAGTCTTACTATTCACAAGAGTCAACAAATCATGAACTGAACCTGAAAACTGTTGAATTTTTGTTTCGTTTAAGCGCTTAGTCTGAATAAGCTGTGATAATGTAATTGGTATTTTTGATTTAAATTTTATCGTATCCTGTACCGAGGTCATACTTTCTTTCTCGTTTGTTCTTAAAAAATCAACGATTGGGCGAATTTTTTCTGGAAGAAGCTCTGAAGGAACGGGTGTTTTTGATTGAATAATATTCCAACCAGTGGTTAGATATTCTCCTCTATAATCCCTAACTTGATCTAACGTTTTGAAAACTGTTTCTTTTTCAGATTGTGGTAGATGAGCAATTTTGTTTTCATAAATTTTAATGAACTTTTCAATAAATATCTCTTTATCGTTTATTCCTCTAGAGACCATTTTTGAAAGTAAAGTATAAAACCAAGCTCTTGTTTCCATATCATACTTAGTTAATCTTACCTCTAGAGAAAGAATCGTATTATCATCAATAAGTGCTGGGTCGAGCTCTTCTACTTTAAGCAAAATCGGTATAATTTGAGCAAATGACTTATCACTTAAATTTCCATACCTAAAACAACGACCAATAAAACGCTCGATTTCTTTTTTAGCCTCACCAGGATTTTCTGAAAGTAGTTTATACATAATGTCTGTCTTTTCTTTACTTAAAGGAAAGTGGTTAAATTTTGTTACTTTCAGATCGTACTTATAATTTTTATATAAATTAGATTGACCAGCCAATTCAAACTTTTCGATGATTTTTCCTTTTTTATTTATACATATAATTTTATTAACCCATTCATCTTTTTCTCCTCCAAAAGTTCTCTTTTCGTTTTCAAATATTTTACATTCCCATTGATCCTTTTCTGGATCATAAATTACGGAAGAAAAATTATAGGGAAATATTTCTTTTCCGGTTTCTCTGTCAACTATATATAAAGTTTGGTCATTGTACTTATATGGACCGCCATATGAATAAGTAACCGAATGGTTTCCCCCACGCACATCTATTTCCCATTTATCACCCTGATAAGGACTAAAGGCACCCTTGCCATATTCATACTCAGAATGTTTTCCATATGCTCCTCCAGTTTTAAAAAGAATTGGTTCTAAATTTTTTAGAGCCTCATCCTTAATAATATCCCCAGACAAATCCCTAAAAACAAGTTTTTTAATTTTGGAAAAATCTTTAATATAAGAATCTTTCTCTATATACACTTTTTTTTCTTTAATAGGAGGTAATTCCTTTCCATCTCTAAACTCATAACTTCTTCGTTCCGTTGGATTAAATGAAAGACAAAGCAATACGGGTTCTCCGTTTGTTTGTTTGTGAAATCTTACATATTCTTCCGGACTCGCACGAAATATTTCATTTCCTTCTTGGTCAAAGAGTATACATTCACTATTACTCCCTTTATAAATATAATCTGCATTACCATCCCCTAACCTTTTTTCTTCTGAATCCTCTGATAGAACATTTCTGTATAAAATAAAATTCTTTTCACGGGATTTTAATTCTTTTATACTTAATCCTTCTTTGATATACCAATCTAAATCCAAAGTTGATTGACCCCGACTAGCTCTATCAATATTTCTTTCTTTATAAAATCTAGTAGGGAAAGATGCTACCTCTTTACCCCCTATGCTCGTAATTACTTCTCCTCCTTTTTGAATTACTTCGGCAATAGATTTTATTCCAACCTCTTCAGATAAAGTTTTATAATACCTAGAATCATCAGGGTGAAGAACCTTAGTACTGCCATCTAGATAGTAAGCGGTGTAAATAACTCTTTCATTCTCATGATGATACCTATCTTTTGCACTGGAATAAATAATTGCTTCATTATTATAACCCAGGATAATACCTAAATCAGGTCTCGGATTAAAAATATCTCCCGTATCAAAATCAATAAATTGAGTATCTTGAACAATAATATATTCAGAAAATTCCTTAAATGTCCGGCTAGAAAATGAACCATGATTCATTAAAGGAATAATTCTTTTATCTTTCAAATATAATACCTTTGCTCTCTTTTCACTATTCTCTGCTGTTTCCCATTCACTTTCTCCATTAGCTTCAAATATTTTCCGCTGCTCTTTGGATTTAAGATCCATAAAATAAAGATCTCCCTCATCTTTTTTAAAAAGAATTCCTCCAAAAATTGCTTTGGTCTGTCCTGACAAAGATGTGCCAAAACTACTGCTTTTGTCAATACGCATGCCATCTGGTTTAATATTTTGATAAACTTTTCCATTTGAATCAATCAGATTGCCGTAACCATAATAATAAATAAAATCCCAATTTTTAAGTAGCGGTTCTTCTAAGGCTTTTGGTGTTGGAAAAAAATTTGGATATTTTTCATATTCCTTTTCTTCATAATTAAGAATATTAATATCAAGTTCATCTAAAAATTCCACTAGTTCCTTATTTTTATTTAAGGTCGACAGAATATTAAATGTTTCTTCGTTTACCCACCTATCTTCTTCACTCTCATTACTTGATTGAGCTAAAATATATTTTGAAATATTTTTTGGAAAATCATTTATAAAATATTTATATATTAATTCAAACTTTTGGTAAGTTTCAGAATATTTTTCAATATTTTTACAATAAATTTTAACAGATCCCTCAGTTAAAAAACCTAAAAGTTGCCACTCTTTCAAAATAAAATCTTTTGCATCTTTGTAAGACCTTCTTCTTTCTTTTTTATTATTGTTATTCTCAAGTCCTTCCTCATCTATTTGTTCAAGATTTCTTATTGTATCTCCAGTAGCCTTAGATAAAGTATCTAAATAGAGATTGAGAAGAGTAGGCTCTTTCTTTAAAAATTCATAAATATTAGAATCCAGTAATAATCTATTACCATTATCTACGACGGGGACATCTATATCATTTTTTAGCGGACTAACAAAAATAACCTTTCCCGAACCAGTAAGTTTGGGAATGTAAAAATTAGGAATTTTATTCCAATTAGTCTGCATTATATTTGGATCAAGCAATACTGTTTTTTCGTTTTCAACACGCTCGAATCCATTGGCATTGGGTAAATAATACAAATTTTTATCTAGTTTGTCTTTTGCTTCTCCCTGTAAAAATTTAAGTAAGTCATTTTTTTCTTCGTGATTTAAAGAACGATTTTGTAATTTTTGAACAAGAGGAGCTATTGAGTTTAATACTTCAATGTCTTTAGAAGCCGCTACTTTTTTTATAACATCCTTTATCGCTTTAATTGTTATTTCATCAACTGCTACTTCATTTCTTTCTTCTCCCAACATAGTAAAGGGAGGGAGATCAATTACAACCGTTTTAACGGAATTAATACCAACAACCTCTATTTCCTCAATCATTACACCACCGACATTTAAGACAACCTTTCCAGGAGATTTGTCTTCTTTTTCTTTTCTTCTTTCTACAAAATAACTACCTTCAATATTTTCTTTACCTAGAATTTCTCTTACTGATTTCTTTCCAGAAAACTTTGGCACAATAAGTTTTTCAAGAATAACTTGCGGAGACATCCCAACTCCATTATCAATGACCTTAAATCCTTCTTCATTAATCTCAATATTAATCTTTGACATTGCTGTTTGTTTAATATCAAAATTCTTAAGGTTATTAACATTTTTACCATTACAAAATACTTCAGAAACATTATTGTAGGCAAAATGTTTTTTTATCAGGTTTTCTGCTTCTTCTTTTGGAAACTCCTTGGCATGTAGAACAACAATAGTCCCAGATGTTTTCTGGCTTTCATTTTTTTCTAAATGAATTTGCACTTCTTTGTCTTTTAAGGAAAATTCCAGTGTATAAAATCCATTTTTTTCATCTCCAGTTTCTACTCGAACATAATCTTCTTCTGTCTGTAAATGAGATAAAATTTGGTAAAAACCAACACCAAAACGTCCTATTGTATTTCCATCATTTTTAAGTGCATCAATAGCATTGGAAACAATTTCAACCGCAGATCTACTTCTTTGAGGAGATTGATGATAGATGTCAGTATCAAGTCGTGCTGGTTTCACGTCATTATCAAAAGCTAAAACTTTTCGCATATCATCAAGAGAAATTCCTTCACTACAATACTCAAAATATTTTTCTTTTAATTGTTGATCATCTAAATCAACTATTGTTTTTATAAATGCAACTGTTTCCGAGAGAGAAATTTTTTTAGGCAATCCTATTTTATCTCTAATAATAGCTACCTTATTAACATTAAAATTCTTTAACGAGACTTCTGCAAGTTCTGATTCCAATGACTCACTTTTTTGTTCAAGGACCTCAGCAATAACATCTCTATTTTCTTTATAAAAAGAGTTAATATATTCCTTTAATTCTGAAATTTTTGCATTCTCAAGATTAACCCCTTTACTTTTTAACCAATCTCTTCTAAGGGCTCCAAATTCTGTTTTTAGCTCTTCTTTCCTGCTTTTATTTTCTATTGTCGGCATTTTTTCCACAAACATATAATTAGAACACTATTTTTAGACTAAACCTTCAATAGTGTTGATTACTGAGCCGTTGTCGGGATTCGGACCCGAGACCTACTCCTTACCATGGAGTTGCTCTACCAGCTGAGCTACAACGGCCTACCTTCGGTAAATTTTTAATTTTTAATTTCTAATTTTTAAATAAATAACTTAATTCTTAATGTTTAAAAATTAAGTTATTAAAAATTATTTAGAAATTAAGAATTAGAAATTAGAAATTATAACTCGCCTATTCTCTGCTTAAATTGATCTAATTTCTGATTCTCTGGATTAGACTTTTTTAAATGATCAAAAGCCTCTAGAGCAGAAATTTTATCTTTTTTAATTATACTTATTTCAATCAGCTTGTCAAGGTACCGCGGATTATTTTTTTCTATTTTTAAAGCCTTTTTAAGATGCATTGTGGCTTTAGTAAGATCATTAGTCGCTTCGCCAATTAAGGCTAAAAGATAATTAACTTGCGACAATTCTAAATCTTTAAAATTTGGTTGTAAAACATTTTTTAAAGTAGTGATTTTATGACGTAAACGCAGGGCATATTCTAAAGTTTGTTTGGCTTCGTTAAAATTTTGTTGACGATAATAAACATCGCCTAATTCTCTAAAGGCTGTAAAGTTATTAGAATCTAAACCAATAATTTCAATATACTTTTTTTCGGCCGCGTCTAAGCGATCTAGCTTAATAAAATCTTCAGCTTCGGCTAGTAAAGCTTCGATTCGTTTATTAATTTCTTGATTTAAAGTCGCGTTTCGATTTTTCTGTGAACGTTGCCAAGCATTTAATCTATCATAAATAAAATCAAAACCATTACGTAAAAGACGAGAGAATGGCTTAATTAATTTAACTGTCCAAAAACTAAACTTACCAAAGCGACGTCGTAAACGATCACCAATAATTTGTTGTTTTAAAACTCGTTCTCGTTCGCTGGCAACTTTAGTAACATCAATATTAGCTAGTAAACCAAATTTTCTAGTTACTATAATTATAATAACTATTAAAGCTAAAACTACGACTAACCAGCCGATAATAAATTCCATATTTTATTTACTCTTTAATAAGTAGACGGCGCACGGTTTCTGGCGCATGACCATCATAAATAATTCCGGCTACGGCGTTAGCTAAAGCAATCGCTTCAGTCGTCGAACGTTGATGAATATTTCGCCCTAACGCGGCGCCCGCCGCGCCAAAACGATTAACATGAAGATAAATGCTATTTAAAACTTCGTCAAGAGAGCGCGCTTGCCCGCCGGCAAATAAAATTCCGGTTCGTCCGCCCGCGCTAATTATTTCTTTTAAGCCGCTGTCCGTAACTGGCTCCGGTTCATTAATTTTAACAAAGTCTGCGCCCAAAGAAGCGCCAACATTAACTGCGCCAGCAATTAAATGAGCATTCTTAGGATTAGTCACGGCTTGACCGCGCGGATACATCCATAAGATAACTACTAAACCATGCCTATGCGCTTCTAAAACAATTCGCGCGGCTTCATGCAACATGGCAGTTTCAAATTTACTGCCAATATAAACCGTATAACCTACGCCTAAAATATTTAATTTAGAACTCTTGGCAAAAGCCACCACTTCTCGAACATCATACCAAGCGGCGCTATAAGGATCTTGCTCAGAAAATGGCACTAAATTAGTTTTAGAATTTAATTTTACAAGATAAGGAATATTTGGATAATGACTGCCGTAGCGAGCAATATTACCTAATTGCGTAGCAAAACCGCCGATCCGCGCCATGGAAGCAATTTTAAATAAGTGTTCTGGATTAGCATCATCTAAAGAAATATTCTCACCATAAAAATCATCATTTAAATGTTCCACTCGCTGATCACCAGCAAAAATAAATAAACGACCCGTGTCTTTAGTTAGGGTATGTAAATTTTTTAAATAATGTGCGCGCTTATCTAAAGGCACATCTAGCGGCACAGTTTGATCAGTAGAAAAATTATTTTTTTTCATATTATTTTAAAATATTTTCAGTTAAGCGTAAAAAGTCACGGGCTCTTAAACTGGCACCGCCTACCAAAAAACCATCCACACCGCTTTCCATAATTGCTTGCACGGTTTTTTCAGTAACACTACCACCGTATAAAACGCCGCAAGTACGATCAGCTTTTTCACCAAAATAACGCCGCAGTAATACTCTAATTACATCCGTGACATAAGAAATTTCTTCTGGCGTTGGTGTTTCGCCTGAGCCAATGGCCCAAATCGGTTCATAGGCTACTAATAAATTCTGCCCTAAACCTAAGGTAATACCAGTTAAAGCTTCTTGTAATTGACGCAATAAAACTTCTTCTAAGGCACCGGCCTCCCGATCTTCCATACTTTCACCAATACATAAAATTGGATTTAAATGACGGGTTTTTAGAGCCGCTTGAATTTTTCTATTAATCATCCAATCTTCTTCACCTAAATATTCTCGGCGTTCACTATGACCGATAATGACATAAGTTGCGCCTAATTCCACTAAATCTAGAGCTGAAACTTCACCGGTAAAAGATCCACGTTCTTCCCAAAAAACATTTTGTGCGCCAATCTCTAGATCAGAATCTTCTAAGGCCTTACAAACAAACGGTAAACTAGTAAAAGACGGACAAACAATAATTTTGGCCGAGGTTTTATTAAATAATTTTCTATATTCACCGGCCAAAGCAATACTTTCTTTGACTGATAAATTCATTTTCCAATTGGCTACTAAAAACATAAGAAATTAGTTATAAAGTTAAAAGTAAAAAGTAAAAAGTTATAATTGTAGCCATCTTTTAACTTTCAACTTTTAACTTTCAACTTGCCTATTTATTATTCCATAAATAAGCCCTCTTTGTCCAATTCAAAATTTTTAGTGTTTCAGAAAAACGATTGTCATTTATAGGCGCGCCTAAAACCGCGGTCATGATTTTATGCCCATTTACTTCAAAAACTCCAGCAAAACAATAGCCAGCTTCATTAAGATGTCCAGTTTTTCCGCCAATCATAATAATATTTTCAGAGATGGTTTCACCTAATAATTGATCAGTAGAAACAACTTGACGCGTATTTTTTGATCCGACGCTAAAACTATATTGGTATTGTTTTAAAGCTTCGGTTATTTTATTTTTACTTAAAGCTAAATTAACTAACTTAGCGACCGCCACGGCGCTCCCCATGTTTTTTATATCTAGCCCAGTTGGATCATTAAATTTTAAATTAGGAATATTTAAAGCTTTAGCTTTAGCATTCATCTTACTAACAAATTCCTCTTCGCTCATTCCCGTAGAGCGAACCAAGGCCGCGATGCCGGTATTATCTGAAGCAATTAAAGACATATTAAAAAGATCATCAATAATTACTTCATCATTAATAAATAAATTAGCTTTATTACTAGAAGTTAAATCACTTTTTATAATTTTAATTTTTTTCTGCCAATCTGGATTAGTATCTAAAAAAACCAAAGCTGTCATGAGCTTGGTTAAACTGGCAATCGGTCTTAACTGGTCCGCGTTTTGATCAAAAATTCTATAGCCGCTTACATCATCAAAAGCCACGGCACTTTCGGCCTCAATTTTTGGTTGAGGAATAGCTAAATTACGCGCGGGAATTTTGTGCTGAGGAATAATCAGGTTAGCTAAATTATCATTAACGACTTGACTAGGCGTGTTAAAAAAAAGATAAAAAACTATTAGAAAAATAACTCCAATAATTGCCGGCATATTTAGAGCGCGCCTAAATCATTATTATTAAGCATTCTGTCTAAAGCATCATCAGTTGATAATTTAGTATAATCAGGCAGTTCTTTAACATCAGTAATACCCAAAAATCTAACAAAATCCAAGGTCACTTCATAATAAGTTTCGTTTTTTTTCTTATCAACTTTAGCTTCGATTAAACCATGCAGCAATAAGTTTCTTAAAATTAAAGCGCAGTTAACGCCGCGAATACGGTCTAAGTCTAGTTTAGTAATTGGTCCGCGATAAGCGATAATCGTTAAAGCCTCAACGCTCGGGCGGCTTAATTCGCCCATAGTTTCATCCTTAACAAATTCTTTTATTAAATTGGCCTCAGAGGGCGCAGTAACCATTTGATAGGTTGATCCTTGTTTCACGAGGGCGACGCCGCGGTTTTGTTCTTGGCAATCTTTAGCTAATTCATCTAAAGCTACTACTACTTTTTCTGGAGTAGCTTTAACTAAATCAGCTAAATCTTTTACTTTTAAAGGTTTGGCCGCGACGAATAATAAGGCTTCTAAGGATGGTTTTATATTCATAAAAATTAAATTTGACTTTATAACTTAAAAATTTCAATTTCAGAAAAAAGTTCGTCTTGATCAGCGTTAATTGTTCTTTGTTTCATTAATTCCAGCATAGCCAGAAAACTAACAATCACTTCAACTTTAGACGTGGCCTTACTGATAATTTCTGAAAAACGAGAACGAATTTTATTTAAGACTGTTTCTTTAATAAAGTTTATTTTATCTTCTATATTAATCGTCATATGCAAAACTCTTTCTTCAACTTTTTCTACAATAATTTTATCAATGCGGCTAATAATCTCTAAAATTATCTCCTTCAGACCTTTGGCATCTAAATTAGTTGGCGGAGCAAAAATGTTTAAATTCATGATAATTGATTTTCTGTTAAATTCCCGCTCAAACATAAAGTGCTTACCAGCGACCATTTTTTCAATTTTTTTAGTCGCTTCTAAAAATTCTTTATACATTCTAAGCTGTTTTTCAAAATCATCAATGGCCTGCTCTTCTTCCGGCAATAAATACGGCAATAAAGCTTTAGCTTTAATTAATAATAAACGCGAAGCCACGACTAAAAAGTCTGCCATTTCTTCAGGATCAAGATTAGTTAAAGCACGAAGTTGCGCAATATATTGATCAGCGATTTTGGCTAAACTCACTTGCGTAATATCTAGCTCTTCTTTATCAATTAATTTAACTAATAAAGCCAAAGGTCCTTCAAATTGTTCTAATTTAAAATCCAGCATGATTATCTAGCTAAAAGATATATAAAAATAAATAAGATTACTAAAGAGATGCCACTGGCTATTAAAATATTTTTCCAAAATTTCTTTCTAGACTCAGTCTTTTTAAGTTTTAATTCTTCTTCAGATAAAACTAGAGGCAAAGAAGCTGGCGGTTGTTTTTTGCCAATTATTATTTTTAGAGGATTAGTAATCCTTGGATAAAACCAAAACCAACTAAGCGGTGCTAAAAGAATACAAAAGGCGGCATTTATTCTTGCTTCTTTTTCAGCCTTTAAAACTTTGGCACAAAAAAATATAAAATAAATCAATAAAACAAGCTCTATTATAGCAACAATTGCAGAAAAATTACCTAAATCCATCTCTGCAATAGCTGATAAAATAAAATTGGAAATAAATAAAACTCTTAGTTTATTTAAATAACTCCTAGCCTGGTCTATGCTTTCAATATTTGTGCTAGCTAGGTAGGCTTCTTTAGTTATTGTCCTACTTGTAATATCCATATTATTTACGTTTCTTAGTTTTTGGCTTAACTTTCTTAATAACTTTCTTTTTTTTAGCAACCATTTTTTTCTTAGCTTTTTTCGGCGGTTTCTGAATTTTCATTTTAACTTTATTGGCTTGAGCAAACGGCGCGATAACCGCTTTTTCTAATTTAATAAAATCTTTAACCATCATTTCCACAGAATTATTAAAGCTGGCCGCTGGAAAAACAATTAAATGATTAGTAATTAAGCCTTTATCAATAATCACTGGCAATTTATAGAGTGAACCAAAAGCGCTGACTGGTCTGGCCATGTCTTTAAGTATTTTTTGCACAACTTTTTCTTTAGGAATTTTAGCTTTAACTTTTACGCCAAAATTATCAGCTAAAATTTTACTAATTTTTTTCTCATCAAGACGGGCATGCGCCGGCATAATCACGATTACGGGAAAATTACCAGCCATAACAATCAAAGCTTTAGCCACATCCTCTAATTTTCTTTTCAAAGTTGCTGCAACGTCATAGGCCGTAAAGACCGTGCGATGGTTTATGACTTTATGAGCTAACTTAGAATCAGCTAAGGTTTTTAAAAGCTTAGCCGGAATGCTTTGTGGTTTAGTTTTTACCATATATTTATTAATTATATTTATTAATTAAGTTTATTATTAGGAAGGTTGTCACTATTATAATCAACAGCTTTTTGGGTTAAGCATTGATAACCGCTGGCGTGCGGCCAATGATCAATATAAGTGGTATCAGCATTCGGCGCATTAGGATCGCGATTATCAGTTTGAAAAGTTGCGCATAATTGATAAGTCAGAGCGTCTATTTTTTTATAATCATAAGCTTTGCCGGAGATTGGATCTTTTAATAAAGACAAATTAAGATACGGCGTTAAATTAAGAACTTTGTCAACTTTATCAGGTAAAACTTTAGTTTTGGTGTAATAAGTGCTAAGCGAACTATCAATCTGCGTAAAATGGTCTAAAACTATGCTGTCATGACGACGAGCTCGCGCATCTTTAGGCGATTCGACAAAGAAAAAGCTAAAAGCCAGACCGCCGATAGTAATCACTAAAGTAGCAATTAAATAAATTAAAATAACTTTATCTTTCTTTTTAATATCTTCGCGGCGTATATCATATAAGTAATAAGAAAAAATAATGACAGATATTAGCACCGCGACGCCGGCCTTAATAATAAACTTAGAAGTTAATTCACCGTTTAAGAAACTGCTAATCGTAATAATCAGCCAAATAATTGCGACGACCGAAGAAACAAACAAAATAAAATAAATTAACCAGCGTCTAATCGCTGATTCGCGGTCTAGATGGCCTTTAATTAAACTGCGCTCTAAATAACGCATGGTTAAATAATAAACAGGAATAGAAATAATTAAAGCCGAGATCGCCATTTTTAACAGATCTGAATTAAAACCATTATTCGGCGTAGTAAAATCTACAATGTATTTATTTAAAGCTTGAAAAAAAACTTGGCCAATGCCTAAAGACATGAATAATAGAGCGACTAGGGAGAAAAGATAGAAGAAGGCAAATTTAGCATTATTGTTTTTCATATTTTTGTTGACCTCGCCCCCTAACCCCCTCTCCAGCGTATTACGCTGGAGAGGGTGGACCCGCCTTGAGCGGGGCCGGGTGAGGTGAATTAAATTATTTTTTATTAAAACTTATTCCTAAATCACTTAGCTGTTCTTTACTAACTTCACTCGGGCTGTCCATCATTAAATCTCGGCCTTGTCCATCTTTGGGAAAAGCATACATGTCGCGAATTGATTCCCAATCATTTAAGACCATTAAGATGCGATCAACGCCGGGCGCATTGCCAGCATGCGGCGGCGCGCCATAATGAAAAGCTTTAATCATGCCGCCAAAGCGCTGATCAACTTCTTCTTTTTTATAGCCAGCGATTTCAAAAACTTTATACATTAATTCTGGCTCGTGGTTTCTAACCGCCCCAGAAGAAACTTCAAAACCATTTAAAACTAAATCATACTGATAAGCTAAAATTTCTAAAGGATGTTTAGTCATCAAAGCTTCGCGTCCGCCCTGCGGCATAGAAAATGGATTATGACCAAAATCAACGCCGTTTGGTTTTTCGCTTGATGATTCATATAATGGAAAATCAGTAATCCAACAATAAGCGGCTTTATTTTTATCAACCAGTTCTAGACGATTAGCACAATCTATTCTAACTAAGCCTAAGGCTTCACAAGCATTTCGCCAATCTCCAGCCACTAAAATAATTAAATCACCGACGCTAGTAATAACGTTCGCCGCCATGCTGGCTAATTTTTCTGGTGTTATAAATTTACTTAGCGAGCTTTTAACAGAGCCATCAGTTTCAACTGTCATAGTGGCAAAAGCTTTAACTTTTTTCTTATCAGTTAGCGCCTTTAATTCATCTGTAACTTTTCGGCTAAAAGTAGTAGCTTTATTAATATTTAAGGCGAGAACGACGCCGCCTTCTTTAATAGTTTTGTCAAAAATTTCAAAGCCTGAATCTTTAGAAATCTCAGAAATATCTTTAATTTGTAAATCATAGCGCAAATCTGGCTTATCAGTACCATATCTAGACATAGCTTCACGCCACGGCAAACGAATAAAATTATTTTCTTTATCTAGGTTAACAATTTTTTTAGAACTAAATTTAGTTGTCACTTCTTTCATTAATGGTTCCATGATCGCAAAAACATCTTCTTGCCCAGCAAAACTCATTTCCATGTCCAACTGATAAAATTCGCCATAATGACGATCTTGGCGCGTGTCTTCATCTCTAAAGCACGGCGCAATTTGAAAATAACGATCTAATCCCCCGACCATTAATAATTGTTTAAATTGCTGCGGCGCCTGCGGCAAAGCATAACATTTGCCCGGAAATAATCTGGACGGAATTAAAAAGTCGCGCGCGCCTTCAGGCGAAGAGTTAGCTAAAATTGGCGTCTGCACTTCAGTAAAACCATTTTTATGAAAATAAGATCTAAGATGCGTAAAAAATTCATCCTTAGTTTTAAGCATGGCTTGCAGTTTTGGCCGACGTAAATCTAGGAAGCGATATTCTAGACGTAGCGCTTCGTTAGTTTGCGCGGCTAGTTCTTCATTATTTATTTCAAATGGTAAAACTTCAGACTTAGTTAAAATTTCTAGCTCACTTACTAAAATTTCTACTTCGCCAGTGGCTAAATCTTTATTAACCATTTCGTCTGGGCGTTCTTTAACCTCACCAGTTATAGAAATAACAAATTCATGTCTTAAGATCGTCGCTAATTTAGCCGCGGCCGGAAAAAAGTCAGGATTAAAAACTAGTTGCGTTAAACCATAACGATCGCGCAAATCAACAAAAATTACGCCGCCTAAATCGCGGCGACTATGCACCCAACCGCTTAGTTTAATTTTCTCACCTTTATTGTCGCGGCGTAGTTCACCGCAAGTGTGTGTTCTCATCATAAAGCATTAGCAATAGCCGTTGGTAAAATTTTATCTAACCAACGATTCATTTCTTTAAATTTTTTCCTTTCCATGCTGTGGTTAACCATTGCATATAAAGAAGACTCAATTTTAAAATTTTCATTATTGGGGACTCCATAACCTAGTTGTTTTAAAGCTAACATTAAAAAAATTTTTGAAAACCATTGATACCATTCGCTTTCGGCTTTAGCTTCGTTTAATAAAGCCAAAAAATCTGATAGCAGATGAAAGATCTTTTCATCTTTAACTCCCTCTTCTGTCAGTTTATTAAAGTTACTAATCGCGTAGCCAGCGGCCGTTATCTTGTCATAATCACCTTTAAGGGAACTATAGCAATTGCGGCTCGACGCCGCGGCGGCCGAAGACATTCCCTTACCTTCAATAACCATTAATTCCAGCAAGGTTAAAGGCTCTAAATGAGCCGCCATTTTAGAGGCTAAACGCCTGCCACCACGCACCAGAAGCCTTAATTTGCCCTGTTCTAGCGTGTAAACGTCAACTAGGAGATCATGCTCCTTCCAGGGCCTAGAAGCTAGGGAAATGGCTGGTGTAGAGATGGTCTGTGGCATAGGTTTATTATAACCTATTTTAGGCTAAATTATAAGCCAAATAAAGCTTGAAATATGGGGATAAAAACAAGATAATCTAAAAAAGGCCTATGTATTGACAAATTATATTATAAATGATATAATATAATATCTTTTGTACTTTAAAAAGACGTTTAATGACATTAAATTAGGTTATCTTAATTTCTAAAAAATATTTTGGAGATTTAGATAACTTAATTTAATAACTTAAACACTAAATAACCATGGAACAAAACAACATAACCACTGCTTTCTTTAAGTATAAAGATAAGTACTATGAAACAAATAAAGTTTTTATTCATGATCATCATCTAAAAGAAAAACAATCAGATGATAAAAATATAAAAACTTATGATTCATATGCTGATCTTTTTGCAGTATATGAAAACGGATCAGTGTCTCTAAGCTTACTTACTGAAGAATTGCAAAGCGAAAATCATGGTGAAATAAAAAGAAAAATTTCAACCATTGAAGCTTTAGTAGCTTTTGTCTATACGCATAAGCCGGACTCAATTATAGAATATAGTAGAATGATGGGAACTTTCTTTTCAGACCATGTTGGCAACTTTCTTAAAGAAACCACTAAAGAAGAAATTAAAACTTTGGTTTATCCAGAAAAATATGTTCCGGCCAATCATCCGAATTTAAGTTTCAATAGTTTTCTTCATAAACACCCCTACTGGCATGACAATAATTATGCTGATTTTGAAAAAGTTAATCCAATACTTTTTACTTTTATGAAAGAGACCGGCCGTTTAGATCCGAATAGAGATTGGGTTAAAGTCCACCAGTTCTTGAAAAATCATTGGGACAAAGATTTACCAAGATTATGGAATAAATAACTTTATAAATAAAATATTTAAAAAATAAATAATAAAATCATGGAATTTATAGTTAAAGTAATACTCTTTGCTATATTCACCTTTGCATTAGCCGTGGTTATAAACTTTACTATCTGGTGCTTTAGACCAGAACCAGCTTTTTTCAAAGACACTTTTGAAAATGTTTATGCCGGCATTGTTCTTATAGGACTATTGATCTGGTTTTTTGAAGATTAATAAATAAAACAAAAAATAATTTTAAAAGCTCAACGCAATATGTTGAGCTTTTTAATTTGGGGATAAATTAAAGGTGTTAGAGGCAGGTTTCAAATCCGCCTTTACCTTTTTCCCAATTCAAAGGATTATTAATAATATATTTCCTGATCCGATTTAATTCATATTCATTACGAATAATATGGTCATGAAACCGTGTTTGCCAAAATTGTTGGCCGGGCGTATTTTGCCAATTATTTATTTTTCGTGCGGTAAATGTTTTAAATCCGCGGATAATTTCCGAAACAGGACATGGTTTAAATTGTTTATTTATTAAAATTTCGTTAATCGCAATAAATTGAACGTTATTATAACCGCGTCCAACCATTGAAGGGGCAGGTTTCGCGTGTGTAGGGGCAGGTTTCAAACCTGCCCCTACCAAACATTGGCAACGCGAAAAACGTTCATAATAATTATCACGTTTATAATCATTGTTTTTAACAATTATGATACCATGCACATGATCGGGCATAATAATAAATTCATCAACAATACAATTGTTATAATGATTCGGTAAATTCAACCAACATTTCATGCATATTTTTATTTGTTCTGTTGTCTGTAATTTACCATTAATAATTTTTCCAAAAGAATGTTCCCGATTTTTTGTACAAATGGTAATAAAATAGGCGCCAGCAAATGAATAATCATAGTCCTTTAAACGCATGGAATTTATTCTACGTTTATTTATAAATTTAATTGGTTTTATTAAATTGTCTTGTTTAATAAAATTCATAACAAAAAAATAGCCCCATCCATAATTGGAGGGGTTATTGGGTTGAGACTGTATTATATAAAAAATTAAAAAATAAGTCCATTGAGAAATGAGTTAAATTATAAGCGAAATTTGGGGATAAAAAAAGCTCTTAACTAATTAAGTTAAGAGCTCTAAAAAAATTAAATTTAATGTACAATCTTTACCGCTTAAAGTTACTATTAAAATGCCTAATAGCATCTGTCTGATCAGGTATTTGATTTTCAAAGTTTATATAAAATTCTTCAAACAATAAAACCCATTTTCCAGCTAAAACTTTTATACTATAAAGAGAAGAGTAATTATAATATTTCTGACCAATTTTAGCCTGGCCTAAATAATTATCTTTATGTACAAGAAAAGAAACACTAGAATTAAGGTTCTCTCTATCTGCATCAAGAACCGTAAAGAAATGAGTACCCTCTTCTAAAGAAATATAAATAGTATCTCCAGGATGTAAAGTATAGCCATAATCAAAATTACTATTGATTGGTTTAGAAGAGCTTCTTGCTGATATAAAGAAAAAAATTGTATTTGATCTACTATTAATAACTTTGCCGCGATATAATCCAAGCAAACCTTTTCCGTCTGCTGGGCTGTCTAAGGTGTCACCTTTACCTATTATAGGATCAAGCGGATAGTCATCTGATGATTTCAGTTTTTTTTTAAATTCTCTGGATTTAGTAATTATTTCTTTGGTTACCGGCTTTAAACTATCGCCAGTTATTTCATCAAAGCCGCCGGAAGAAAAAAATCTATACCCCCCTTCCGGACTGATGCTGTAATACTTAAGCGGTTTGCCGGTTTCTCTGTCAAAATAAACATCCGGAGCAAAAAAATGAGCTGAAAAGAACATAGCTGCTAAAATAAGAAAAACTATAGCCCGATAAGTTCTTTTATTTTTTTGCGGTAGAGGTAAAAACGATCTAAATAATTTACCGGAAGGAAAATAAAAAATAATAGCCATGATAAGCGCGGTTACAGCTTTAGCTAAATAACCATCAAGACCCATGCTACTTAACAACCCGCCCTGAATCAAAGCAAATATTTCAAAAAAGAAATAAATATAAAGAGCAATAGCCACCAGCACTAAAAAAAATAAAATACTGGTCCACATTGTTGCCTTTTTGAAAAAGGCCGATAACTTAGAAGACCCTAAATTTGATTGTTCCATTTTAATACCCTCCTTTAGAGGTTTTGTTTATATTTTTATAAAATTGTTAATTTACGAGCCGGAAATTCCCTTAATTGGTGGATTTTAGACCTTTATTTTAAGACTGTCAATAATAGCGAAATTAGGCTTAGATTTTGGGGATAAGTGAAATTACGCTGCGTCAGATTTTCCGCTAGGGAATCTGCCAGTATATTAAGCTTAGTAAAACAAAACGGCAAAATCCCCTTACGGGAGATTCTGCCGGAGCGGAATTGGGGGGGGTTGTTTTAATTGATTTTTATTGTAGATTAAATAACTCAAAAATTCAACCAAAGTTGAAAATCATCATATTCTTTAAAATTAATATTTTTATCTTCTTGCCAATATAAACCAGTATAGTAATCCCAATCTTCTCCATATCCCTTACAAACAAGAATAACTTTATTGTCATTAAAAAAGCTTGTTAACCAAAATAATGGTTTAATAACATTTTTATATTTATATATATTTATTTTCATATTAATTTATATTTACCTCTATCTAAAAATTCTAAATATCCCTTATCTCTTAAAAACTGCAATTGTTGTCTAATCTTAGGTTTAATGTTCTTATTATCCTTATGGATAGATTGTAAATCAGATTCAAAGTCATAAATATCCTGTAAAGAAAATTCTTTTTTATTTAGAGAGTCAATACAATTCATAATATCAAGAATCCATCCTTTTGCATTAACTTCTTTAATATCTTTTAAAAACACCGTTTTTTGCCATTTTTCCAAAATTTTATTTTTTGGAATTTCTTTACCATTTTCTACATAAAAAATTTGGCCTGCTTTTGGTATTCTTGAAAATAATATATTTGAACCAATCCACCCTGCTCTTATGGCATTTTTCGATAAAGGATTTCTTTTTTCGATAATTTCTGAAATAAAAAAATGTTTTGGTATAACAAAAAAATCATTTACATATAATGTTTTCAGATAACCCATAAAGAAAAAATTGGGTTTTGTTATAGAATTTATTCTTTCAATCATTTTCGAATAAGCTCCAGCGGAAACCTTTTTACCAATTTTTCCTTTTTTTGATTTTAATTCAAACTCTTCTAAACATTTATTACAATAAAAATCTGCCACAGGCTTATTGTTGGCATATTTATTAATTTTTAAACTCCCACAATTAGGACAAAATATTTCATTAAAAACCCAATCCTCAGTTAAAACACGCATTCTTTGTGATTGGTTTTTATAATTATCTGCAATCTTTGAATCAAAATTTAATTTCATAATAACCCATCAAAATAACTCTGTAAAATAATCATCGCGGCGATCTCATCCCTTTTACCATCCCGACGGGCGTGCGGGTCTAGACTGTCAGCGGCTTGGGAAGAAAAACGTTCGTCGATTAAGGATATTGGGAGGCTTATTTCTTGTTCTAGGGTTTTTTTAAAATCTAAAAAATCTTTACTCACCTCTTCGTTAACCGGCTCGCCTAAAACTAATCTGTCTATTTTTTCTTTTAAAATTACAGATTTTAATTCAGTAATATCTTTAGCCACGCCTAAAGGCGAAGCTAATTTTACTTCGCTATTGCCTATTGCTAAACCTATTCTTTTTTCTCCCCAATCAATTCCTAAACACTGCTCGTTCATAAAATTAATTTCTAATTACTAATTTCTAATTTCTAAACAATTTTTAATGACTTAATTATAAAATTAAAAATTTGTAGCCATTTATTTAAAAATTAGAAATTAGAAATTAAAAATTTTGCTTAAACGTTTATTAAATAATAAAAACCACTCTTATCAGGTCAGTATTTCATACCCTCTTTCGGTGACTAATACCGTGTGCTCGAAGTGTGCAGATAGGCTTTTATCTGCTGTCACAAAAGTAAAGCCGTCCTCAGCGACTTTTATTTTATGTCCGCCTAAAGTAAACATTGGCTCAATCGCGATCACCATGCCGGCCTCTAATTTAATATTTGGAAATTCACCAGTATTAAAATGATAATTAGGCACCTGCGGCTCTTCATGCACTTCTAAGCCAACGCCATGGCCAACTAAATCTCTAATTACGCCTAAATTATTAGCTTTAGCCACTGCCTCAATGGCTGTACCAATATCATCTAGGGTTGCGCCTGGCTTAACCATTTTAATGCCAGCATAAAGCCCTTCTTTAGTTTTTTTTAAAAGTAGTTTACTTTGTTTAGGAATTTTTCCGACCGCTACGGTTAAAGCCGTGTCTGTAAAATAACCTTTATTACCGCCACTAACCGGATATTCCATGCCAATATCAATACTAACTAATTGTCCTTCTCTAAAAGTTCGTTCAGGTAAGGCTGGCCCATGAACAATTTCATCATCAATGGAAATACAGAGCGCCGTAGGAAAAGGCTCGGAATCACTGGAGGGACGAAAATTTTTAAAGGCTGGACGGCCCTTAGCTTTTTGAATTAACTCTAAGGCTAAAACTTCTAAATCTTTAGTCGTCACGCCAGGCTTAACAGTTGCGCCTAACTTAGCTAAAATTTTACCAAGCTTTTTTCCGCCTTCGCGAATTAATTTTATTTCTTCTTCGGTTTTAATTAAACGTGTCATAAAACTCTAAATTTTTTTAATTTTATTCTTACTTCTTGTTGAATTTTATCAATATCTTGTTCGCCGTTAATTATTAGTATCTGACCATATTTAGGAGCCAACTTAAACATCGGTCTGGTTGTTTCTGTATAATGAAGCAAACGTTCTTTAATAACCGCTTTAGTATCATCAATGCGGCGTTCTAATTTCTTACCACAAACATCACAAATATTTTTTTTACGCGGCGGCTTATATTTAATATGATAAAGCGCACCACAAGAACAAACCCGTCGGCCAGTTAAGCGCTGTAAAATTTCTTTGCTAGAAACTTTTATTTCAACAAAATATATTTGATCGGCTTTTTCTAAAAATTTAGTAAAATTTTTAAATTGTAATTTATTTCTCGGATAACCATCCAGCATAAAGCCAAGCTTAACATCTGGTTTTTTTAAACGATCTTTTAATAATTTATCAGTAATGACTTCTGGCACCATTTTGCCCTTGGCCATAAAAACTTCAATTCTTTTGGCTAAAGCGTCTTTTTTTCTTCTGGCCTGACGCAATAATTCACCTGTAGAAATTGTCGGTAATTTAAGCTTTTTAGCCAGTAAATCAGCCTGCGTCCCCTTGCCTGAGCCAGGCGGACCAAAAAAGACAATGATTGTTTTAGACATAATAATCTTTATTATATTAAAAGTATAGCATATTAGACCAACTCACCCCTAACCCCTCTCTATTCGCAAGCGAATAAAGAGGGGAAAAGTCTATTCATATTAAAATACTTCTCCCCTCTCTGCTCACGCTTTAGCGTGAGATAGAGAGGGGTTGGGGGTGAGTCATGAAAAAAACCACTCAGCTTTTAAACTGAGTGGAATTTTAAATAAAAATATATAACTAAAAATATAAAAATTAACATTTTTAATTATACATTATTCCTCTAACGAAATCTCCAATCTTCTCATTCTTACAATAGTCTTCCATCCTATCATTTAAAATATATGTTGGTATATTTACTTGGCGAGCTCTACTGATAATATCTTTGTATTTTTTACCTAAATTTTCTGGATCCTCATTATAAATCTCATTTTGTAAGGTATTATATTCTTTTACCTTTTCTATACCATCATTAATTTCCTTTTCATTATTAATAACATAATCTATAGCCGCCTTGTCTTTAGAGCTAAATATTCCCAATTGCTTTCTTAATTCACTAAGTTTCTCTATAAAATTAAACTCTTTATTTTTTCTTATACTATCTTTTATTTCTTCTTTAATATTTTTTAAATCTTCACCTTTTTTCTTGGCCATATTTATTCCATTATGAAAAGCTGAATCCAATTTTTCATAGGGACTTTTACTTGCTTCACCACGTTTTCTGTTCTCATATAAATTAATATATTTATTCTTCTTGTCCCAGGCCTTCTCAGCCTCTTTTAATAACTCATCAATTTCATTTTTAAGTCCTTTTAATTTTTCCTCATCTTGCTTTTTTTCTTCAAATTCTTTATCTTCTGCAGTTGCTAAATCATGGATTTTACTAAAAACCTCTGTATTATCAGAAATTGCATTCATTCTTTCATCAATAGCTTTACGCTGATCTTGTAATTTATTCATAGCCTCCTTTAATCCTTCTAATTGCTTCTTACCTTCTTCATCAAGTAAATCTAAACTGGCTTGGTCTAATGAGTCAAAATAATTTAAAGCATTTTGGGCTTCTAAAATAAGTTCGTCATTATTTTTTTGCTCTAATCTTAGCCTATCTATTTCGCTTAACTGTTTTTCAATATTTTCTTCTTTTTGTCTTTGGGCCTCAGCAATCCTATTCCTTAAATCTTCAGCTACTTTAGAAATATCTTCAATTGATACAGTGGCCGTGTCTTTGTTTTTCTCAGATCCGTCCTCTTTTTTACCAAGATTAATTTGTTCAATCATATTGATTGTGATTAATAATATGCCTAAAGTATACTATAAATTAGCGATTTGTCAACAAAAAACCCGTTGCTTTTAAACAACGAGTCTTAATATTTCATCTGTTCTCCTTTTAGTGGTCTTACTTCGTATCGTATTCTCTCATCGTTAGCTGCGACTCTATTTGTTTGACTGTTTCAATAACCACGGCGACGACAATCAATAAACTGGTTCCGCCGATAGCTAAGGACTGTACGCCAGTAAAGTAGCGCATAACCAAAGGTAAAACAGCGATCACGGCTAAGAATAAAGCGCCAATAAAAATGATTCTATGAGTAGTATAAGCCAAATATTCAGTTGTATGACGACCTGGTCTAATACCTGGAATAAAACCGCCTTGTTTTTGCAGGTTTTCCGAAATCTGACTGGGATGAAAAACAATTTCTGTATAAAAATAAGTAAAAGCAAAAACCAAAACAAAATAAGCAATGCCGTAAATTAATTGATTCTGCAATAAACTAATAGTATGTTGCGCAATACTAGCCAGTAAATGACTATTAGCATGAATAAAAAACTGCGCAATCATGGTTGGAAAAAGAATGACCGAAATAGCAAAAATAATTGGAATAACTCCGGCCATGTTAACGCGTAAAGGTAAATGAGTAGTAGAACCGCCAAAAGCGCGTTGTCCCCTAACCTGACGGGCGTATTGGACCGGAATATTTCTTTGTCCTTCGTTAATAATAACTACACCAATAATGGTAATAATCGCAATGACAATAAAACCAACAATCGTAAACAACATAGAAGAGTCATAGTTAACTAAAAATTGCTGAACGGTGTTTGGTAATTGAGCAATAATACCAGCAAAAATTAAGAGCGAAATACCATTACCAATTTTCTTTTCAGAAATTAATTCACCAATCCACATGAGTAGCATGGTGCCAGCCGTAATCGTGACAATAATGGCAAATAAATCAAACGGCGTAATACCCTTAAGAATCGCCGCCGAGGAACTACGTAAAAGATTAATCATAGCAAAAGCCTGAATCGCGGCCAAAGGAATAGTGGCCCAGCGGGTCCACATATTAATTTTCTGTCGGCCAGCTTCTTCTTTATTCATTTCTTCAAGACTAGGAATAATCATGCCTAATAGCTGAAAAATAATGGATGAAGTAATAAAAGGACCAACGCCCATCATGACAATGGAAAAGTTTTGCATACCACCGCCAGAAAAAATATTGATTAAACCAAAAACTTGGTTATTATTAAAAAAGTCTTTTAAAGCTACGGCGTTAACCCCCGGCACTGGAATGTGCGCGGCTAAACGAAAAATCACGAGCATAGCTAAAACAAACAGAATGCTGTTTCTTAAATCTTTACTTTTCCAAATAGCCATGAAACGATCCATATTTTAATAATTTTTAATTTCTAATTTTTAATTTTTAAACAATTATTAATAACTTACTTTTTAAAACTTCCGCCGGCTTTTTCTATTTTAACTTTAGCTTCGGCACTGGCGCTAACTTTTTCAAACTTAATGTTTTTTAATTTAAATTCTCCTTGTGATAAAACTTTAACGCGATTACCTTTAGCTTTAGCCGCTTCAACTAAACCAACCTGTAATAAAGATTGGTAATTAATCACCGCTCCGTCTTTAAACTTCTCATTTAAATCTTTGAAATAAATAACCTGATCTTTTGGCTGATATGATCTAAAACCACGCTTTTTAGGAATGGCTAATAATTGTTTTTTCATGCCTAAACGCTTTAAACCAGACACACCAGAACGGGATTTCTGTCCTTTTAAACCGCGCGTACTATAAGTACCATGACCCGAAGCATTGCCTCGACCCACGCGCTTACGATTTTTAGTTGCGCCTTTATTTGGTTTTAAGTTTGATAATGACAAAGCCATAGTCTTTTATTAGTTAACTAATTTATCTTCAGATTTAATATCTGGTTTAATTTCTACTTTATTATCTTTCTTTTTTAAGGGCGTACGCAAATTCTTTAAAGCCAAGATAACGCATTTAGCATTATTAACTTTATTATTGGTGCCTAAAACTTTAGAAGAAATATTGTGAATACCGCTTAATTCCAAAATCGTACGAACAATACCACCGGCAATAATACCGCGACCAGCGGCCGCTGGTTTAAGTAAAACGCGGGCGGCGCCGAATTTTTGTTCAATGGCGTGCGGAATAGTTTGTCTAACGGTTGGTACAGTAACTAAATCTTTTTTGGCTTGGTTAACGGCTTTAGCCACGGCTAAAGTAACGTCCGCGCCTTTAGCTAAACCAATGGCCACTTTACCTTTTTTATTACCAATCGCCACGCAAGCGCGAAAACGCATACGTTTACCACCAGCCATAACACGAGTAACTCTGGCAATATCAACAATCTTTTGTTCAAATTCGTCAGCGACTTCATCACGGCGGGGAGCGCCGCGGCGTCCACCACGTCTGTCGCCACCACCAACTCGGCGATTGCCGCCACGTCGATCGTTATTTCTAGTGCCAGCTGAAAAATTGCCTTTTGGTTTATTTTCTTCAGGCTTTTTTTCTTCTATTTTATCCTCCGTAGCTTTAGCGGAGGAGGATTTTATCTCTTCAGTCATATTTTTTATATATCAGTGTTATTCAGTGGTCTAAAAATCTAAGCCGGCAGCGCGAGCAGCGTCAGCCACTGCTTTAACACGACCAGTGTATAAATTACCACCGCGATCAAAAACAACTTGTTTAATATTTTTGGCGATGGCTTTTTCGGCAATTAATTTACCTAAAGCAGTAGCTAAATCAGTTTTTTTTGTAGTCTTTTTTATTTCTTTGCTAAACGCACTTACTATCGTAACACTCTTATCATCATCAATCAATTGTAAGTACATACCAGTATTAGAACGAAAAACACTTAAACGAGGGCGTAAGGCTGTACCAAAAACCTTAGCGCGGACACGCGCCTGACGTCGAATATGTAGAAGTTGTTTTGCTTTATCTTTGTTCATAAAATTACTTTGATAATTTAGGCGCCCTTAGCGGCAGTTTTACCAGCCTTACGACGAACAATTTCACCAACATAACGAATACCTTTTCCTTTATAAGGCTCTGGTTTTTTCAAACGTCTAATCTGCGCAGCTATTTCACCAACTAATTGTTTATCAATGCCTTTAATAGTAATTGTGTTAGCTTCAACTATTGCTTCAATACCGGCGGGCAGAGGAAAAATTATGGGATGAGAAAAACCTAAACTTAAGTTAATATTTTTTCCAGCGCTAGCTACTTTATAACCAACACCTTGAATTTCTAATTTCTTTTCATAACCAACGGTCACGCCCAAGACCATATTCTTAATTAAACTATAAAATAGTCCCCACATCGCTCGTTCTTTTTTATTATCTGGATTATTAACTGTCACCATGATACCGTCTTCGGCAATCTTAAGATTAGCCAAACCATTAATGGCCTGCTTTAATTCACCTTTAGGACCCTTAACAGTTAAAACTCCGTTAGTTTCCACGGCCGTGACGCCTTTAGCTAAAACAATTGGCAATTTTCCTAATCTGGACATATTAGTAGACTTCGCAAATAATTTCTCCGCCTAAATTGCGGCGACGAGCTTCTTTATTGGTCATAATTCCTTGGGAAGTTGAAACAATAGCAATGCCAAAACCATTTAAGACACGCGGTAAATCATTTTTTGAAGTATAAATTCGGCGACTAGATTTACTGATACGCTTTAAAGAAGAAAAAGCTGGCGTGCCATTGGTTTTGTACTTCAAAGTAATCTTAATCTCTGAAAAAGCCGCGCCCTTAGCGCTTGCTCCTTCATTACCAACTATTTCTACCTTAGACACCCAACCACTTTCCTCTAATAATTTGGCAATATTAAATTTCAGTTTGCTCATAGGCAAAACTACCTCTGGCTTTCTAACGGCCGCGGCGTTTCTGATACGAGCGAGCATGTCTGCTATTGGATCATTCATAAATTTATCAGTGTTTATCAGTGGTAAGGGTTACCAACTAGACTTCTTAATGCCTGGCAAGTCGGTATTATTTGCCAGTTCTCTAAAACAAATACGGCACAAACCAAAGTCACGCATGTAACCATGATTACGACCACAGCGCCAACAGCGACGAATCTTTCGACTCGAGAACTTCGGGGTGCGCTTTGCTTTTTCTACCATTGCTTTTCTTGCCATACTTATTTTTTAAATATTTTTCTTAAAAGGAAAACCTAGTAATTTAAATAATTCCAAACCTTCGGCTTTATTCTTAGCGGTCGTGGTAATGGTGATTTGCAGACCATGAATATTATCAACCTCGTCAGTCTTGACTTCTGGAAAGGCGATGTGTTCGCGAAAACCAATTGACATATTACCGGTTTTATCAAGTAACTTTTCATCAATGCCGCGAAAGTCTCTAACCCGAGGAAAAGTTATATTAACCAATTTATCTAAAAAATCATTCATACGAGCGCCGCGTAAATTAACAGCTACGCCCACAATCTGACCTTCACGAACTTTAAAAGCAGAAATTGATTTTCTAGATTTAGTTAAAATTGGCTTCTGACCGGAAATACGAGTCAAGGTATTAACCACGCCATCAACATAAGCTTTATCTTTAGTAAAACGTCCGACGCCAACATTAAGCGAAACTTTGACGATTTTAGGAATCGCTAAGTCATTCTTATAGCCAAAAGCTTTTTTTAAAGCTGGCCGAACCTTTTTTTGGTATAATTCATTAAATCTCATAGGTTTAATCTATATTAGCTTGGCATTTTTTACAAACTCTAACTTTGCTACCCTTAACTTTTTCTTCAGTAGAAGTTAAACGGGTATGACCAACACGGGTTGTACGGCCACACTTTGGACAAATTAAAGCCACGTTAGAAATTGTCAACGGCGCTGGAAATTCAATACGCTGACCCTTTTCTCCCTGGCGACGAGCTCGCAAATGCTTAATTAAAAGATTAACGCCCTCAACACTGACGCGATTAAGCTCGGGAAAAACCTGTAAGACTTTTCCAGACTTACCTTTGTCTTTGCCAGCTAATATTTTTACATTGTCATTTTTCTTAATATTCATAACCAAAATAATTTATAAAACTTCAGGCGCTAAAGAAGCGATTTTAACATAACCAGCCTTTCTGACTTCACGAGGAATTGGACCAAAAATACGACTACCGCGTGGTTCACCATTTTTCTTATCAATAATGACACAAGCGTTATCATCAAAACGGATATAGCTGCCATCATCGCGGCGCATTTCTTTTTTAACACGAACCACTACCGCTAATAAAACATCACTCTTTTTTACTAGAGCATGCGGCGTGGCTTGTTTAACCGTAATAATAATCCGCTCGCCAATATGAGCATAGCGCTTTCGATAACCGCCGAGGACGCGAATACATTGCACTCTTTTAGCGCCGGAGTTATCTGCAACTTTTAACATGGTCTGCACTTGTATCATATTATTTATTTAAAACTCTCCAACGCTTATTTTTGCTTAAAGGTCGGCATTCAATAAACTTCACCTTATCATCAATCTTATATTGATTGGTTTCATCATGAACTTGATATTTTTTTGCTGAAGCATAACGTTTGTTATACTTAGGATGAATTTTAATTTTTTCTACCATAACCACAATCGTCTTGTCCATTTTATCACTAACCACAACGCCTTCTAAAACGCGCTTCATGTTATTTTTAATTGGAGTATTTTTAACTACCATATTAAGAATTCTTATGCTTATTAATCAAAGTTAATAAACGAGCAATCAAATCACGTTCACGACGAATTTCGCGAACATCACCTAGTTGCTTGTTAGCATCTTTAAAACGCAATTGGCGCAACTTCTCTCTAGCCTCAACTAACATGCTGTGCCATTCTTTTAAAGTTTTAGTTTGTAATTCTTTAAAGTCCATAAATAAAATTAATGTTTCTTGACAAAGCTACATTTAATTGGCAGCTTATGAGCGGCCAATTTCATGGCTTCGCGGGCTTGTTGTTCAGTGACACCTTCAATCTCAAATAACATCATGCCAGGTTTAACAATCGCGATATAATGATCAACGCTACCTTTGCCTTTTCCCATAGGCATTTCACCGCCTTTGGCCGTGACTGGCTTATCTGGAAAAATTCTAATCCATAGCTTACCACTACGTTGTACATAACGCGTAATAACTCTGCGCGCCGCTTCAATCTGACGCGCCGTCACCCAGCAGCCTTGCATACTTTTCAAACCATAGCTACCAAAACTCAAAGTAATCCGACGAGTGGCCTTACCGCCGCGGTTTAATTTATGAGCTTTTCTGAATTTTGTTTTTTTGGGAGCTAACATAGATTATTTACGTTTAGTCATTTTTTCTTTAACAACTTCACCAGCTTGATCTTGTCGTTCAAAAATTTCACCGCGGTAAACCCAAGCTTTAACGCCAATCAAACCATAAGTAGTATGAGCAGCGGCGCGAGCATAATCAATATCCGCGCGTAAAGTTTGTAAAGGTAATTTTCCGGAAATTAACATTTCTTGACGAGCGATTTCGGCGCCGTTTAATCGTCCTGATAACATCACCTTAACGCCTAAAGCCCCAGCTCGTTCTGAGCGACTAATCGCCTGTTTCATAACACGTTTAAAAGGTAAGCGTTTTTCAATATCTAGGATCATAGATTGGACTAAAATCTGCGCGCTTAAGTTTGGTCGATCAACTTCAGTAATATTAATATTAATTTCACCAGCTCTAAAATTTTTCAAATAAGTAGCGTGAATTTTCTTTTTTAAATCTTCAATGCCGGATCCACCGCGACCAATCACTAAGCCTGGCTTGGCCGTAAATAAATTAATGACAATTTTTTTGCCAGACGGACGCTCAATCTCTACGCGATCAACGCCGGCTTCTCTAAATTTTTTAGTCAAGAATTTACGAACACTCAAGTCTTGTTTAACTTGATTAATATAATCGTTACCGCGAGCAAACCATTTGGATGGCCACTGACGAGTAATACCGACACGCATAACTTTTGGATTGACTTTCTGTCCCATATATTTATATATTAACCGGCTTTTCTGTTAAATAATTTAGAAGTAAAACCTTTTTTCTTAGCACCTTCAATCCGACCATGACCTCCGCGACCTTCGCGACGTGGATCAATAATTGATTTGTCTTTTTCTTCTTGATTATCAACTGGTTTAAATTCTTCTTTATCTTTAATTTTAACACCTTTATCTTTTACTGGTACTGAGCCTAATTTAACCGGAACTTCGGTTTCTGATTGTTTACCTTTAATAATACCGCTGTCTTTAATTTCTCCTAAGACTACATTAATATGACTCATTCTCTTTCGTAACGGCGTAGCGCGACCATGAGCGCGAGGTAACCAACGATCTAAAGTAGGCGCTTGATCAACGCGAATTTCTTTAATAAATAAATTATTTCCTTCTATATCAAAATTATGTTTAGCATTAGCTACGGCTGAAGCAATCACTTTAATAACAGGTAAAGCCGCCAATTTATCAGCAAAATGCAATTGGTTTAAAGCCACCTCAATAGTTTTGCCTTTGACTAAATTAGTTAAAAGACGAACTTTGCGGGGAGACATTCTGATATATTTGGCTTGAGCTTTTATTTCCATATCAATTTATTACTTACTGCCCTTGGCTTGTTCCTTGGCCATCTTACCACCATGATTAACAAACTTACGCGTTGGCGCAAATTCACCAAACTTATGACCAACCATGTTTTCATTAACCAACACTGGCACGTGAATACGTCCATTATGAACACCCACGGTAAAACCAACCATTTCTGGAGTGATACTACAAGAACGATCCCACAATTTAAAAATTGTCTTATCACCTACTTTAGAGTTGATAATTCTTTTTAGAAAACGTTCATTAATATAGGGACCTTTTTTTAGACTTCGTGACATACAAAAATTTATAATTTTTTGCCATTACGGCGTTGGATAATTAAAGAATTGGAAGGCTTCTTGCCTAAGCGAGTTTTAACACCATAAGCATTTTTACCCCACTTAGTTTTAGGATGTTTCAAACCAATTGGCTGATTACCTTCACCACCACCATGAGGGTGATCATTTGGGTTCATAGCTGTACCGCGGACGGTTGGACGAATACCCATATGGCGACTGCGTCCGGCTTTACCAATACTAACATGGCGCTTATCAATATTACCAACTTGACCAATGGTTGACAAACAATCTTTCTTAATCAAACGAATTTCACCAGATGGTAATTTAACTTGCGCAAATTTCTTTTCCACAGACATTACAAATAAAGCGTTACCAGCACCGCGAGCGAGTCGTGCTCCCTGACCTGGCTCTAATTCTACATTATGCACTGGTAAACCAGCTGGAATAAATTCTAAGGGCATGGCATTACCAACTTTTGGTTCAATGGCTTTTTTAGAGCTCATAATAGTTGCTCCCACTTCTAAACCATTTGGCACAATAATATAGCGCTTGGCACCATCTTTATAAACAACTAAAGCAATACGTGGTCCACGATTAGGATCATATTCAATCGTCTTAACCACCGCCGGAATATCAAATTTTTCACGTTTAAAATCAACCAAACGAAGATAACGTCTTTCCCCGCCGCCTTGATGACGAACGGTAATTTTACCGCCAGAGTTACGACCGCTATTTTTCTTTTTGATTACTAGTAAAGACTTTTCTGGAATAACTGAAGTTATATCAGAAAAATCTTGGAAGCTAGCTCCGCGTAAACCGTTAGTTATTGGTTTGGCTTTTCTAATACCCATATATTTTAAACTCCTTCATAAAGAGCGATTGTCTTACCCTTAGGTAAAGTAACAATGGCTTTTTTCCAGTCTTTGCGTTTACCGACCGTCCGACCACGACGACTAGTTTTTCCTTCAACGCGAATAACATTAACTTTAATTGGTTTAATTCCATAAGCGGCTTTAACGGCCTTAGCAACTTCAATCTTATTAGCATTTTTAGCAACTTCAAAAAAATAATGATTAGCCAAGGTTTGCTGATGGGAAGCTTTTTCTGAAACTAAAGGACGCAATAAGACTCTATAAGCTTGACTAATAGCTAAACCTTTTTCTTTAGAAGAAGTTGTTTTAGCGTCTGTCTTAACCTCGCTATATATATCTTTCATCGCCACTGGTTTAGCAACGACCTCTTTAGTCTTAACTTTGACTGGAGTTTTTTTATTGTCTTTAACAAATAATGACATAATAATTATTTATAGCGCTCTTCAATCGCTTTGACTGCGGCGCTGGTCATGATTATATTTTTATACTTAACTAAATCTAACATATTTAAATTCTCGGTCGTAATCAATTTAGTATCAGGTAAGTTTTTAGCCGAAGCTTTAGTGGTCGCTTCTGATTTAGCGTCAATTACTAAGATACTGCGCTTGCCTTCACGCTTTAAAGCTTTGTCTTCTAAAACATCAACCATCTTTTTAAAAATTTTAGTTTTATATTCGCTAACAAGCAAAGTATCTAAAATAGCTAAAGTCTGATTAGCCACCTTATCTGATAAAGCAATACACAAAGCTTTCTGACGCATTTTGGTATTTATATTTTTGGAAAAATTACGATCTTTAGTTGGACCAAAAGTGACACCACCACCAATCCAAATTGGTGAGCGACTTGAACCAACGCGGGCGCGACCAGTACCTTTTTGACGCCAAGGTTTTTTACCACCACCGCGAACCTCAGAGCGATCTTTAGTGTGCGCTAAAACTTTTCGTTCATTAGACATTTGCGCGACCACAGCTTGGTGCACTAAAGCTTCGTTTGGCTTTTGACCAAAAACTTTGTCTGAAAGTTCTGTTTCAGCAATAACGTTTCCTTCGTTGTTGTAAACTTTATAAGATATCATATCCTTAAGCTTTTATTTCTTCTTTAATTTCTTCAGTTTTTTCTTCAACAGCAGTTTCTTCTACTTTATTTTCCTCAACTACAGGAGCCTCTTCTTTTAGTTCTGTTTTTATTTCTTCAGCAACCGGAATCTCAACAACTTCTTCTATTTTTTCTTCAACAACTGGAGCTTCTTCTATAATTGGTTCTTCTACTTTTATTTCAGGCATACCAAGCTTCAATTCACCTTCACCAAAAATCATGATTAAACCATTGCGAGCGCCTGGCACGGCACCTTTAATAAATAAAGAATTAGTGGCCTCATCAATCTGAATAATTTCAGCATCATGCAAAGTCACACGATCGCCGCCCATGCGGCCAGCCATACGAATACCTTTGAAAACGTGTTGCACACCACCAGCGCCAACTGAACCTGAAGCACGTAATTGATCTTTGTTGCCATGACTGGCGTCTTGGCCATGAAAACCATGACGTTTAACTACACCTTGAAAACCTTTGCCTTTAGAAATACCAACAATCGTTAAATTATCGCCAACGGCAAAAGTCGCCAAACTAACCTGATCGCCAACTTTCAAATCGCCGATATTTTCTTTTTCGTCTAAACGAAATTCGCGTGTATAACGAAAATCACCAAAACCTTTAAAGTGTCCTTGCAAAGCTTTCGTGATTAAGCTAGCGCGTCTAGAACCAGAGCCAACCTGAACGGCGCGATAACCATCTTGTTCCATGTTCTTTATTTGCAAGACAGTACAAGGACCAGCCACTACTTGAGTCACTGGAATAACTTTATCGCCCTGCCAAAGCTGGGTCATAGCCACTTTTTTTCCAAGAATGAATTTCATAATTTAAAAACAAAAAAACTGGTTTACAGGTAAAACCAGCCATACATCATAAATCTTTATACACAAAAACACTGTGATAAAAATAAAATAATTTGTCCCGGACACTGTTCCGGGATCTGCAGCCTAGTTTTCCTCTTAATAATCAAGATTTCTATCTATCCACTTCGCTAATAAATTATTAACGGTTAGATAAACAAAGCTCTAGATAATTACATCTTAATTTCAATATCAACGCCAGTTGGCAAGTTGAGATTGCTCAAAGCTTCAATCGTCGCCGCGGATGGGTCAATAATATCCATGAGACGCTTATGCGTTCTCATTTCAAATTGATCACGGGCGTTCTTATGAACAAACGTTGATGAGTTAACGGTATATTTCCGTTTCTCGGTTGGCAAAGGAATCGGTCCATAAACTTGCGCACCGGTTCGCTTAACCGTGTCCACGATAATTTTCGTAGACTGATCGATGATCTTATGATCAAAAGATCTGATCTTGATACGAACACGCTGTTTAAAGCCTTGGGCTTCCTTAGCGATTACTTTCTTGCTTTCCATTTCGCTCATAACTTAATAAATCTTGTTCTGACTTATAAATTTTAAGTACAGATTATTCCCCGGGTCGGATGACCCGGGGAAGATATCTTTACTTAATGATCTTAGTAACAACTCCGGCTCCCACCGTACGTCCGCCTTCGCGAATAGCAAAGCGCATTTTTTCTTCCAAAGCTACTGGAGCAATAAGTTTAACTACTAAATTAACAGTGTCACCAGGCATAACCATTTCAGTTCCGGCTGGTAACTCTACTTCACCAGTAACATCCGTAGTTCTAATATAGAATTGAGGCTTATAACCCTTAAAGAATGGTTTATGGCGTCCGCCTTCATCTTTACTTAAAATATAAACTTCACCTTCAAATTCAGTGTGTGGAGTAACTGAACCGGTCTTAGCTAAAACTTGACCGCGTTCTACTTCATCTTTCTTAATACCACGCAAAAGTAAACCAGCATTATCACCGGCCTGACCTTGATCTAAAGATTTGTTAAACATTTCAATACCAGTCACTACAACTTTACGAGTATCGCCTAAACCAACTAATTCAACCTCATCGTTAACCTTAATAATACCGCGATCAATACGACCAGTCACAACTGTACCACGACCTTCAATTGAGAAGATATCTTCAATCGGCATTAAGAAAGGCTTTTCAGTGTCGCGAACTGGATCTGGAATATATTCATCCATAGCTTTAACCAAATCTAAAATAGGTTGAGCATCAGGACCGGTTGGATTTTCCAAAGCTTTCAAAGCTGAGCCGCGAATAATTGGCGTAGTGTCGCCTGGGAATTCATATTTTTTCAAAAGATCCTTGATTTCTTCTTCTACTAAATCAATAAGTTCTTTATCTTCAACCATATCGCATTTATTCAAAAAAACAATAATATAAGGTACACCGACCTGACGAGCTAAAATAATATGTTCGCGAGTCTGAGGCATTGGACCATCAGTCGCCGACACAACTAAAATAGAACCGTCCATTTGCGCGGCACCAGTAATCATATTTTTAACATAGTCAGCGTGGCCTGGACAATCAACGTGAGCATAATGACGATTGGCTGATTCATACTCAACGTGCGCCGTAGCAATAGTAATACCACGAGCCTTTTCTTCAGGTGCGGCATCGATTTGATCAACACCCTTTTTGGATGCCATGAAACCCTTAGCGCTTAAAACGCTAAGAATAGCCGCTGTTAACGTGGTTTTTCCGTGGTCAACGTGACCAATAGTACCAACGTTAACATGGGGTTTTGTACGTTCAAATTTGTCTACCATATAATATAAATTAAATTTTAAATTTTAAATTTTAAGTTTTAAATTAAAAAAGAGGTTCTTCAATAAACTGCTGACCTTCACCGTTGATTGCATCTGCTTCATGACGTCTGGATTCAGGAATTGTCCAATGATTGCCTTTAGTAGTTTTTTTAGTAAACTGATTATTTGGACGAACCTCTGAAGCGACAGAAAAGGGTGAAACATTAGCCATTGTTTTTGGATAATCATTATTTTTTTGATTGGCTTTCCAAAAAACAATATCGCGATTTATTCTATCAATAAGCTCATCTTCTGTCAAGTCTTTAACATCACTTACCTCAGTAAATAATCTTTCATACTCATTTAAGCCAACTAACACGAAAGAATCGTCCTCGTTGTGACGATCGTAGACAATAAGCTTGTCCCCTGTTTTGGCTATTAAATTAATGAAACGCTCTAGGCGATCAACCATAGTGTTGTCATTATTATTCAAGCAGGGTTTACTTATTGTAGCGAATAAAAGACAGGGCGTCAACCCAATAACTTGTTAATATCTTTCTTAAGTTATTTCTTGGCGTTCTGTCCAATAATTTCCTCTGCCACGTGGCGTGGAACTTCGTTATAATGCAAGAATTCCATGCTGTAATTGGCGCGACCTTGGCTCATAGAGCGAAGTTGCGTCGCATAGCCGAACATTTCCGCCAACGGCACTTTGGCGTCAATTACCTTAAGATTTCCGCGGTCTGTCATCTTATCAATCTGTCCGCGCTTAGAGTTTAAGTCACCAATAACATTACCCATATATTCTTCTGGTGTGGTAACTTCAACTTTCATGATTGGTTCAAGTAAGATTGGGTTAGCTTTTCTAACAGCATCTTTAAAAGCCATAATACCGGCCATTTTGAAAGCCGCCTCAGAAGAGTCAACTTCGTGATAACTACCATCAAAAACAATGGCTTTAATATCAACCATGGGGTAGCCAGCCAAAACTCCTTTATCCAAAGCTTCCTTAAAACCTTTTTCAATCGCTGGAATATATTCACGTGGAATAACACCACCCTTAACTTCATCAACAAATTCTGAGCCCTTGCCCTGTTCTTGCGGCTCAATCTTAATCCAACAATGACCATACTGACCGCGACCACCAGATTGTTTAATATATTTGCCTTCAGCTTCAGCCTTTTTACGAATAGTTTCACGATAAGAAACTTGTGGCTGACCAATATTAGCTTCAACACCAAATTCTCGTTTCATACGATCCACAATAATATCCAAATGTAGCTCACCCATACCAGAAATTAAAGTCTGATTAGTTTCTTCATCCGATTCTACGCGGAAAGTTGGATCTTCTTCAGCTAAACGGGACAAAGCCATACCCATTTTTTCTTGGTCAGCTTTAGTCTTTGGTTCAACGGCAATTTTAATAACTGGCTCTGGAAAAATAATATTTTCTAATAAGACCGGATGATCAACGTCACATAAAGTATTACCAGTATAAGTATCTTTCAAACCAACAACCGCGGCGATGTCACCAGAATAAATAGCATCAATCTCTTCTCTGTGATTAGCGTGCATACGAACCAAACGCCCCACGCGCTCCTTTTTACCAGTCTTAGTATTTAAAACATAAGAACCAGATTTCAAAATTCCGGTATAAACACGAACAAAACAAAGTTTACCAACAAAGGGGTCGGTCGCAATTTTAAAAGCTAAAGCCGCAAAGGGTGCGTTATCATCAACTTTAACTTCCATTTTTTTAAGATCATCATCAGGATCAGTTGCTTCAATAGCGGGCGCATCTAAAGGCGACGGTAAATATTCATTAACACCATTTAAAACTAATTGCACACCAATATTTTTTAAAGCTGAACCACAAAAAACCGGATAAATTTCATTTTTAATAACAGCCACGCGCAAAACTTTTTTAAGATCAGGAATACTTATCTCATCACCACCGAGATAACGTTCAGTTAAAGCTTCATCAGTTTCAGCGATTTTTTCAATCATTTCATGACGATATTGCTCAACCTTATCTTTCAGGTCAGCCGGAATTTCCACTTCGGTTATTTGTTCACCATTTAAACCCTTAAATTCATAAGCCTTACGTTCAAACAAATCAATCACACCACTTAAAGTTTCTTCAGCACCAATCGGTAATTGTACGGCCACAGCTTTAGAATTTAAACGAGTTCTAATAGATTCTAGGCTCATGTAAAAATCAGCGCCCATTTTATCCATTTTGTTAACAAAACACAGGCGGGGAACGCCGTATTTATCAGCCTGACGCCAAACTGTTTCTGATTGTGGTTCAACACCAGCCGCGCCATCAAAAACGGCGATAGCGCCATCTAGGACGCGTAGAGAGCGTTCTACTTCCACCGTAAAGTCAACGTGGCCTGGAGTATCAATAATGTTAATGCGATTATCATGCCAAAAACAGGTCGTCGCCGCTGAAGTAATAGTAATACCGCGTTCTTTTTCTTGTTCCATCCAATCCATTTCCGCGGCACCTTCATGAACTTCACCGATTTTATGTTTTTTACCAGTATAAAAAAGCACGCGTTCTGTAAACGTGGTTTTGCCGGCATCAATATGCGCCATGATACCGATATTTCTAGTATTTTCTAAAGTATATTCTCGGGGCATAAATTAAGTTAAAAGTTAAAAGTTAAAAGTAAAATAGTAATCACATTGATATTGTTTAACTTTTTACTTTCCACTTTTAACATGTTTATCTTGCGAAGTGCGCAAAAGCTTTGTTAGCTTCAGCCATACGCTGAACATCTAATTTCTTTTTAACAGAAGCACTTTCACCATTAGCAGTATCCATAATTTCTAAACCTAATTTTTCGGCCATAGGTTTTCCTTTGCGGGCGCGAGCCGCTTCAATCATCCAACGACAAGCTAACATAAAGCGGCGTTCCCCGCGAACTTGGTAAGGAATCTGATAGTTAGCGCCGCCCACGCGACGAGAGCGAACTTCTAGTAATGGAGAAACAGTTTTCAAAGCTTTGTTAAAAATATGACGTGGATCTTGTCCAGTTTTATCATGAATAAATTCAAAAGAACCATAGACAATCTTTTGGGCGGTGGCTTTCTTTCCGCCTTTCATAATATAGTTAATGAATTTAGCAACTTCCGGATCGTTAAATTTAGCGTCCGGATAAATAACTCTTTTTGGTGCTGGTTTTCCTCTCATAGATTATTAGTTAAAAGTATAAAGTTAAAAGTAAAATAGTATTCATGTTGTTATCGTTTAACTTTCTACTTTAAACTTTTTACTTATTAGTAGCCTTGGGTTTTTTATTCCCATAGCGTGACCGACTCTGACGACGCGCTTCAACTCCTTGAGCGTCGTAAACGCCGCGAATAATTTTATAACGAACACCTGGCAAGTCCTTAGTACGACCGCCTTTGATTAAAACAATCGAGTGTTCTTGTAAATTGTGACCAATTCCTGGAATATAGGCTGTCACTTCCATGCCGTTAGATAAACGAACACGAGCAATTTTACGCAAAGCTGAGTTTGGTTTTTTTGGCGTGGTAGTCGTAACTTTAAGACAAACGCCGCGCTTAAAAGGCGAACCTTCGCGACGAATTTTTTTCTTACGATGAAGAGTGTCTAAAGTTAATTTAAGCGCTGGAGATTTGCTTTTAACAACAATTCTCTGACGACCCTTTTTGAGTAATTGATTGATTGTAGGCATAAGTATCGTACAATAAAAACCCCTAATGGGGACAAAGATTAGAATAACAAAAGAATAAAAATAAGTCAACAAATCAAGGACTGTTAATAAATAATAAACTAAAATATTGACAAATATAAAAAAACTAGCAGTAATATCTTATTTACATACTGCTAGTAAAAAAAATTGATTTAATTAAGTTATTTTTAGGCTTCTTCACTAAAATCATCTTCTTCAACTGTTTCTTTGATTTCTATAGTAGAAGGAACAAGAATATATCTATTAAAACAATAAATAAAACCAATAATTAGATAAAGAGCTAATCCTCTTACTATAACCCAAATAAAAGCATCTATGGATTTAATTTTAAAAGTATTAAGATCAGAAAAAATAGTAGTATTGGTAAAAAGAGTAGCCAGAATAGCAACCCCTGTTAATATCGGAAAATATATAAGAGTAAATGGAATAAATGAATGTTTTAATTTCCAAACTTTCCAATTTTTTTTGTCTTGCTCGTAAAAATCAAACATTATTAGGGCTTTTGTAAAAATAAAAAAGAAGATAAGAAACACAAGAATACCAAGTGTTTTATTATATAATCCTATTACACCACCAAGTATAAAAGAAATAAATACACTAAAAAACAATTCTATTTTAGTTAATTTTTTAAAGGCCAATTCTTTCAATTTTCCCTCCGTTATTTAAATTAAAAAGTTTATTATAAAATATCATTTATATTATAAACTGTCAAGTAATTTTTAAATATCAAAGTTTTAAGCTATAATTAACCTGATTTTAAAAAAATTTTATTAAATTATGAAAATAGCTTATTTTATTGGAACCTTAAGAGTGCAGGACGGCGTTGGTAAAGTTTTATTAAGAATGGCTGAATATGCGGTTAAACACGGGCATGAAGCTATGATTATTACGGGTTTTTGCGAAAATACTGTTCAGTCGCCAGTTCCGGTTTTGGTTATACCGTCAGTAATTTTTCCTTTATACAAAGATTATCGTTTAGCTAAGCCAGGGATTAAATCTTTTAAAAAACAATTAGATGATTTTCAGCCAGATATTATTCATTTGCATTCGCCTGACACCATTGCTTGGGCGGCTTTAAAATACGCGCAAATTACTAAAACTAAAATTATTGCTACGCATCATACGGCTTTTGATCTTTATCTGCCTTATTATCATTTGCAATGGACTTCTCCCCTAGTTTGGTTTTTAATTAGACGTTTATATAATAAATTAACTTTAGTCACCGCGCCGTCTTTAGTAATTGCCGATGAATTAAAAAAACATGGCGTTACTAATGCGCAAAATTTTCCTTGGGGAGCTGATCTTCATGTCTTTAATCCAGAAAATTATTCAACTGCCTGGCGCAAAGAAATATGTGGCGAAAAAGATCAACCAATTATTAGTTTTGTTTCTCGCTTAGTTTGGGAAAAAGATTTGCGCACTTTAGCGGCAACCTATAATCTTTTGCGAAAAAAATTAGGTCCAAACGGTTTTAAAATGTTTGTTTCAGGTCATGGACCAGCGAGTGTTGAATTAAAAAAATTAATGCCTGGCGCAATTTTTAAAGATCATCTTGAAGGCAATGAATTGCCGACCGCTTATGCGTCCTCAGATATTTTTCTTTTTCCTTCAACAACAGAAACTTTTGGTTTAGTAGTTTTAGAAGCGATGGCTTGCGGCGCCGTTCCAGTAGTGGCTAATTCCGGCGGGGCTATGTCAATTATTGAAGATAATAAAAACGGACTTCTAGCGCAAGCTAAAAATCCCCAAAGTTTTTATGAAAAAACTCTTTATTTAATTGAACATCCCGAAATTTTAAAACGCCTTCATGATTATGGCCTTAATTATGCTAAAGATTATGATTGGGAAAAAATACTGGCTAACTTTTTCAATCTTTATAAAAAAACTATTGGCGGCGACGTTGAAAAATCTGACGAATTATTAAAAGTAAACCAATAATCAAAACTACGGCGACGCCCACGTAAACCGGACTGCCGATAAAATTAGTGACAGTATTCCATTTACTGCCTAAGAAATGCCCGAGCAGAACATAACCGCCGCTGGCAATTAAAGCCGACAGCGCGGCCATGGGCACAAATTCTCTTAAGGGCATATTTAAAAAACCGGCCGCGACCGAAGCATAGCCGCGAATATACGGAATTAAACGCCAGACAAAAACTACCCAGCGACCGCGTTCCGAAATCATTTTTTTAGCGCGCTCTACTTTATCCCATTTAACCGGTAACCATTTCGGTTTTTTTTTCATAATCGCCTCGCCAAAAGTATAAAAAATAAGACATAAAGTCGTGGTCCCGACCAAATCACCTAAAATTGCGGCTAAAAAAGTTTGTCTTAAACCTAAAACGCCAATGGAAGTTAAGTAGCCAGCAAAAATAATAATTAATTCTGTGGGTACTGGATTAGGCACACCCAATTCTTGCGCCAAAACTAAAAGAAAAACGGCGAGATAGCCATAATTAGTAATAAAATTAACTAAGTATTCTGGCATAAATTTAATTACTTTCTAAAGTTAAAATTACTGGATCATGATCAGATAAACTTGGTTCCAAGATTTTAGCTTGATACGAAGCTACTTTCAATTTTAACATAGCTAATTGTCTAACAAAAATATAATCTAAACGCTCTGAATAAGGAACATTGAACAGGCCATTATAATAAGGATTTTCCAAACGATAGCTGGGCTCTAATTCTAGGCCCTCGCTAGCATGTTTAAAGCCTTTATACTCTAAAAGACTCATAAATTCCGAACGTTTTAATAAATCTCCCTGATTGAAATCTCCGGCTAAAATTGAAACATTTTCTTTGCCACTGGCTTGCGTCAGAATTCTAAATAATTGATTACGTCTAATTACTCGATCAGCAAACCAAACCCCTTCCTCATGAAGATGAATATTAATAACTTCTAATTTACCTAAAGGCGTTTTAATAGTAGCGCGCAAAAATCCTTTGCGACCAAAAACTTCACCAATCGTAGAATTAGCCAAACGGTTATGAGGAACAAAGGTGCTATCTAAAATAGGCCATTTGGACAGAATAACTAAGCCACCTGATTTATCAAATAATTTTAAACCTAAAATTCGTCGATGATTAGTTATATCATTGGTCGTCTTATAAACATCACCTAAGTCTTTTATTAATTTTAACCTATCTTTAGGGTCAAAAACTTCTTGTAAACAAACAATATCAGCGTCTAATTTTTTTAAATATTTAATCAGACCAGCTAAACGTTTAGCCCGATCTCTAACAAACCATAAGGGCAAGCCCCAGATATTAAAACTAATAATTTTTATTAACATAGCTTTAATTATAAAATTAAGCCAAGTTTAAAGCAAATATAAAAAACCTCCGTTAGATAACAGGGTGTTTTAATTTATTTAATTTAGAGATTAGTCCTTAAGACAGCGAACCGAGAGTCCGCTGACACGGTTACTGTTGCTGCCGGCAATATTAGGATCACCCGTGTCGAGGTTAACGTACCAGGCGACCAAGGGAGTATCCGAGCCAAGCACCGTCGACCAAAAGGTAGCGTAACTGCCACGATCGTGGAACGACTCACTGTAGAGGTGGCCCGAAGGCAGGGCAGAGAAATTATAGATGTCAGTTCCGTCCCAGGCTATAGGAGTATGAGAAGCCGTAGCTTTTAATTTATCTCCAGCAGTAGTACAGGAACAGTCACCATTATCACAATCTAGATCACAACCAGGATCAGAGACTTGGGCTAGGGTTCGGTATTCGTTAAAGCTAGGTATGTGCCAGCCAGTAGGACAGATTCCTTGTTGGGTAGCTTGTATTGTTTTGGTACCGCTTATAGGACAGTTTAAAGTATAGGTGCCATTACCATTATCTACGCCAGCAGCTCCATTACAATCATAGGGTAAGTTCATGGCTTCGGCCCATTCATAGAGTCCACCGTCAGTGGTGCAATTAGCATCACTGTTACTATAACAATATTTTTCAACTAGGCTGTTATTGGCTTGGCAGGACCAAACACCAGAATTATTACCAGAAACATCATGACAATTAGGTTCAGAACTGCCGCTATTTACTTTAGTACCAATATTTAAATTCTTAGCGAACCAACATTGTGAACCAATAAGAGTTGTTGGGTAAGATTCCCCGCCATAAGAAACAGTATCACCGCAAATAAAGGAATTAATAGCAAAGTTAGCCGTCACAGAAATGTTAGCCGTTATATTAGTATCAGTTCTAGGATTAGCAGTAGAACTATCGCTCCAATTAACAAAGTGGTAGCCAGTGTCTGGAATGGCAGTAATTAGGGTACCATTAGAATCATAATTTACTGTTTGGGGAGTAGTGCCAGTAATAGTGCCATGAGTTCCGGCAGTATAAGTAAGAGTATAAGAGTTAATAGCAAAAGTAGCGGTCACTGAAAGATTGTCTGTTATATTATTATCAACTCTGGTAGCAGTAAGTACGCCGTCGCTCCAGCTAACAAAGTAATAACCAGTGTCAGGGGTAGCGGTAATCAAAGCACCATTAGAATTATAAGTAACAGTTTGAGGTGAAGTTCCGGTAAGGGTGCCATGAGATCCGGCCGTATAGGTTAGAGTATAAGAGTTAATATTAAAATTAGCGGTAACTGACTTATTGCTAGTTATATTTAGGTCAGTTCTCTCTGGTGTTAAGACGCCATCGCTCCAATTAACAAAATAACAGCCTTCGTCTGGAGTAGCGGTAATAGTGGTAGCGTCACTGCCATAATTAATGGTCTGTGGTGAAGTACCAGAAATAGTTCCATGAGTGCCAGCAGTGTAAGTTAGAGTATAAGAGTTAATAGCAAAGGTAGCGGTTAAAGAAGTATTACTAGTTATATTAGTGTCAGTCCTAGTAGCATCTAAAACATCATCACTCCAGCTAACAAAGTAATAGCCAGTGTCGGGAGTGGCGGTAACTGTTGAAGCATTGGCTCCATAAGTAATGGTTTGAGTAGCTGTACCAGTAATAGCGCCATGATCTCCAGCTAGGTAAGTTATAGTATAACTTGGTAGACCGCCACCGCCAAAATGAAAATTATTAGAAGTATTACTAGTATTGTTGTTAGTGTTATTAGTTTGGTTGTTATTACTATTATTATTGTTATTATTATTGTTAGTTT
>Ga0224524_1000022_pt1 | contig 64795 bp, 61 predicted proteins | sample CFST75metaG_FD_179895 | JGI IMG/M metagenome (GOLD analysis project Ga0224524, IMG submission 179895) | Peat soil microbial communities from Stordalen Mire, Sweden - C.F.S.T75 | ecosystem: Environmental > Terrestrial > Soil > Wetlands > Peat | place: Sweden: Norrbotten County, Stordalen Mire... | reverse complement strand
GTCAGTCTCCTCCTCAATTGTAAACGGTGGCAGCTCGCTTCGGTTCAGGATTACAAGCCTGGAGACTTCAATCTCGACCTCTCCAGTCGGAATTTTAATATTTTTATTGCTCCGCTCCTTTACTTTCCCTGAAGCCTGAACCACAAATTCACGGCCCAGTTTCCTTGCCTGCCCGCACAGTTCATGATCTGCCTCCATATTAAATACCAGCTGTGTTATCCCGTATCTGTCGCGGAGATCGACAAAGGTCATTCCCCCGAGGTCTCTTGATTTCTGAACCCATCCGCATAAAGTAACATTCTTCGCCGTATCCTTTATTGTGAGCTCTCCGCATGTATGTGTCCTGTACATTTTCTTTCTGTTAAAATTTCAGCAAAAATAAGAAATAATCCGGATGTCAGGAGTCCTGATTTCTTCATACTTTTGACATATTAAAAAAATGTATGGCTGAAAGGAAACACGAGAAGTTCATGAGAGCCGCTCTTGAAGAAGCGTTGAAAGCGTTTGAAAAGCAGGAAGTTCCGGTTGGCGCTGTGATTGTCTGCAATGATGTAATTATTGCGCGGGCACATAATCTCACAGAGACTTTGAATGATCCCACAGCACATGCAGAAATGCAGGCTATAACTTCTGCTGCCAACTGGCTGGGAGGAAAATACCTGAAAGGCTGTACTCTTTATGTGACTCTTGAACCGTGTGCAATGTGCGCCGGGGCAATGGGATGGAGCCAGGTACCCTTACTTGTATACGGAGCAGATGATGAAAAGAAAGGCTATACAAAAGTGAAAGGTCAGCTTCTCCATCCGAAAACAAAGGCAGTGAAGGGAGTACTGGGACGGGAGTGCCGGGAAGTGATAGTGAAGTTCTTCAAAATGAAAAGGTAATCCAAAATCCTCCTGTCAGAGTAATAAGCTGCTTACCTCCTTTACCCTGCACTTTTGGCTAAAACCTGGAACCGATTTTCGTCGCAGAACAAGGTTTTTTGATAAAAACGGATTAAGTTTACTTAAATTTAAGGATATGACTTTTGACAACAGCAGAACAATAATCGGTGTCAGGATCAAAATTTTCTTTGCGACAATCCTCCTGCTTGGCTGGGTTGGGGTTGTATACATCGCCGGGTTGATAAAATCTCCGATTCTGGGACTTGACGATTCTATCTGGACCCTTGGCCTGGTAATAGTATGGATATCAATCGCATTCCTCCCGATGATCCTGAATTATCAGTTTATCTTCTTTTCTGATGATGGCAACGACATCGTTTTCAAGTACTTTACAGCTGGTATTGTCGGAGGAAAAAAGAATACAGTAGAAATAAACAAAGGCACCTTCGCCGGATTCAGGATCGAATCAAAATATTTCGGGATGACTAAGAGTTTGATTCTTTTTCAGAAGCTTGTGCAGGGAGTGGCAAAATTTCCCCCGATATATATCACCGCTCTCACTAAGGATCAGCAGGCAAAACTCTTTCATACACTTAGCCAGTATGCGCCTCAATCTTAAATTTTTTAAATGTTTAATATGAGTTAAATCATTTTTAATGAATAAACTAGAGCTCAACTTTGAGCATTAAAAAATGAACTATTAACCAAAAATATTTTTAATATGAATGTAGATAAGATAATGAACAACCTCGAAAAGAAACATCCCGGAGAGGTTGAATATTTACAGGCAGTAAGGGAAGTGCTTGAATCTATAGAGGAAGTCTATAATGAAAATCCTCAGTTTGAATCGGCAAATATAATTGAACGGCTTATTGAACCGGACCGCGTAATAATGTTTAAAGTGCCATGGGTCGATGATGAAGACAACGTTAAAGTGAATCTCGGTTATCGCATTCAGTTTAATAATGCTATCGGTCCTTACAAGGGAGGACTTCGCTTCCACCCGAGTGTAAACCTATCGATATTGAAGTTCCTTGGTTTTGAGCAGATCTTTAAAAATTCACTTACAACCCTGCCTATGGGCGGAGGAAAAGGAGGATCTGATTTCGACCCTAAAGGAAAATCAAACGCCGAGGTAATGAGATTTTGCCAGTCTTTCATGTTGCAGCTGTGGAAATATATTGGTCCTGAAACTGATGTCCCTGCAGGTGATATTGGTGTTGGTGGCCGTGAAATAGGATTCCTTTATGGAATGTATAAAAAACTGAAAGGTGATCATACAGGTGTTATTACGGGCAAAGGAAGCAATTGGGGAGGCTCTCTGGTCAGGCCAGAAGCAACTGGATTCGGTGGAATTTACTTTGCCAAGGAAATGCTCGCAACCAGGAATGAGACATTGAAAGGCAAAACTATTTCAATATCAGGATTTGGCAATGTGGCCTGGGGCGCTGCACTGAAGGCAACCGAGCTTGGCGCAAAAGTTGTTACTATTTCCGGTCCCGATGGTTATGTATATGATAAAGATGGTATCTCCGGTAAAAAGATCGATTATATGCTTGATCTAAGAGCTACAAACGAAGATATTGTTAAACCATATTCTTATGCTTTTGAAGGTGTTGAATTCCATGAAGGAAAAAGTCCATGGGAAGTTAAAGTCGATATAGCATTACCATGTGCAACACAAAACGAGCTTACCGGAGAAGATGCCAAAACGCTTATTAAAAACGGCGTTATCATGGTAGCTGAAATATCAAATATGGGTTGCACACCTGAAGCAGTGGTTGAATTTCATAAAAATAAAGTGCTATTCGCACCAGGGAAAGCTGTCAATGCTGGAGGTGTTGCCACATCAGGTCTTGAAATGACCCAAAACTCAATGAAACTCCACTGGAGCCGCCAGGAAGTTGATGACCGCCTGCACGAGATTATGTGCAATATACATGGCCAATGTGTGAAGTACGGTAAGCTTGAAGATGGGTATGTTGATTATGTCAAGGGCGCAAACATTGCTGGATTCCTCAAAGTCGCAAATTCAATGATCGATATGGGTGTAATTTAATAAACACCGGGGATAAAAAATGTAGGGATGCTATGCATAGCGTCCCTATATTTTTTTATATTTACATGTCTCAATTCTTCGTGCTATGCCAGATACTGTTTCGCTGAAGCATAAAATTGCTTTAGGACTTATCCCTCATATAGGAGATATTAATGCCCGCAAGCTGGTGGCTCATTTCGGAAGCGTGGAGGCTCTATTCCATGAGCCTTACAGAAACCTTGTGAAGATCCCCGGTATCGGGTCGGGCCTTGCAAAATATATAACCGACAGGTCATATCTTGAAGCTGCCGAAAGGGAGGCAGAATATGTCACAAAAAAGAATATCAGGACATATTTCTATCTCGATAACGATTATCCTTTCAGGCTAAGGCAATGTGATGATTCACCCGTGGTTTTCTTTTATAAAGGAATATGCAGCCTCGATGCTACCAAAATGCTGGGTGTGGTTGGTACAAGAAGCTCAACCCCTCATGGAAAAGAGATGTGCGATAAAATAATCGGGGGGTTGGCGGCAGGACATCCGGACCTTGTAATTGTAAGCGGACTTGCATACGGAATTGACGTGGCGGCCCATAAGGCAGCGCTGGCATTCAATCTTCCAACAATAGGAGTTCTGGCTCATGGATTAAAGACAATGTATCCTTCAATGCATAAATCGACTGCTGAAGCTATGCTTAAGAACGGAGGACTGCTTTCTGATTTTCTTTCAGATGCTCTCCCAGAAAGGAACAATTTTTTGAAGAGGAACAGGATTATTGCAGGTCTCTCCGATGCAGTGTTGGTGGTGGAATCAGGGATCAAGGGTGGCGCATTGATAACAGCCGACATTGCAAATTCCTACAACCGCGATGTGTTTGCAGTACCAGGCAGACCTGATGACCAGTGGTCGGCCGGCTGTAACGCTCTTATCAAAAGCAATAAAGCGGCCCTGGCAGGATCTTCTGAAGACATTGAGTATTTTCTTGACTGGAGATCAGAGAAAACAAAGCCTCCTGTTCAGAAAACTCTTTTCTCTGAGATGGATGAGACTGAAAAAACAATTTTTGATCTCCTTTCAAAGGAAAACGAGATGAATATTGATACAATATGCAGAACACTGGGACTCCCAGTGTATAAACTCTCATCTCTTTTGCTTCAAATGGAGTTTAAAGGACTTCTAAAATGTTACCCCGGAAACCTTTACAGGACAACTTAATATTATCAACCATAATACAACTGTTCCTTTCAAATATTTTGTCCATAAGGGTATTTAATTCCAATGTCATTAGTTCAACTGCTAACAGTTGGTAATCTGACATTTAAACATCTGCATAAGTTGATGATGATAGCGAAATATTTATCATTTCTTTTGGTTTTCCTATTATCATTTTAATAATTTTAGCCTCAGGAAAACCTTTAACTAAAACTTATTTTTATGGATCCGAGAGTACAACAATTTATGGCCATGATAAAGGCTAAGAACCCAGGTGAAAATGAATTTCACCAGGCAGTTCAGGAGGTTTCAGAATCTCTGATTCCTTTTATCGAAGAAAATCCCAAATACAAACATGCAAAGATCCTTGAGAGAATTGCAGAACCTGAAAGGACATTAATCTTCAGGGTTCCATGGCTCGATGACAAGGGAGAGGTGCAGATCAACCGTGGTTTCCGCATCGAGATGAACAGCGCAATAGGCCCCTACAAGGGCGGGCTTCGCTTCCACCCTACCGTAAACCTTGGCATTTTAAAGTTCCTCGCTTTCGAGCAGGTATTTAAAAACAGCCTTACCACTCTCCCGATGGGGGGCGGAAAAGGAGGTTCTGACTTCGACCCTAAAGGAAAGTCCGACAATGAAGTAATGAGGTTCTGCCAGAGCTTCATGACCGAGCTGTTCCGGCATATCGGAGCAGATACTGATGTTCCGGCTGGCGATATAGGTGTCGGTGGAAGGGAAATTGGTTTTCTCTTCGGTCAGTATAAGAGGCTAAAAAACGAATTCACCGGGGTATTGACAGGTAAAGGAATAGAATGGGGAGGATCGCTGATCCGTCCTGAAGCTACCGGTTATGGCAGTACATATTTTGCCCAGGAAATGCTTGCCACCCGTGGTCAGAACTTCGAAGGAAAGACTGTTTGTATCTCCGGATCAGGCAACGTTGCTCAGTATGCTACCGAGAAAGTTACCCAGCTTGGCGGGAAAGTAGTGACCTCATCAGATTCGAACGGCTTTATTTATGACCCGAAAGGCATCGATGCCGAAAAGCTAAAATATATTATGGACCTGAAAAATATCAGGAGAGGAAGAATTAAGGAATATGCCGAAAAATTCGGAGTTGAATATTTTGAGGGTAAAAGGCCATGGATAATCAAATGCGACATTGCAATGCCAAATGCCACACAAAATGAGATCAACGAAGAAGAGGCAAAATTGCTTGTTAAAAACGGATGTATCTGCGTATCGGAAGGAGCCAATATGCCTTCTACTCCCGAAGCTGTCGAAGTGTTCCTCAATGCGAAAATTCTATATGGTCCAGGCAAGGCTGCGAATGCAGGCGGTGTAGCAACGTCAGGGCTCGAAATGACCCAGAACTCAATGCGTTTGCCATGGTCGAGCGAAGAAGTTGATCAGAGGCTTCATACAATTATGAAGAATATTCACAGCACATGTGCCAAATACGGCACCAAAGATGATGGTTTTATAAACTATGTTGATGGAGCCAATATCGGCGGATTCGTAAAAGTGGCTAACGCCATGATCGCACAGGGGGTCGTTTAATGCAATTGATCGACACACATACTCATCTCTACCTGCCGGAATTTGATTCCGACAGGGACGAGATAGTTAACAGAGCTGTCGGCAGCGGAGTAGTAAGGCTGCTTTTGCCCAATATCGACTTGAAATCAGTCGGGGCTATGCTCTCTGCTGCTGACAGATATAAAAATATTTGCTTTCCCATGATCGGGCTTCACCCGACTTCGGTTATGAGTGATTTTAAGGCTCAGATTAATGAGCTTGAAAGGATTTCATCTGAACATAAATTTATCGCGATAGGTGAAATCGGTATAGATCTTTATTGGGATAAAACATTCCTGAAGGAGCAGATGGATGCATTCAGACAGCAGGTTGGATTCGCAATAAAAGCAGAGCTGCCAGTGGTAGTCCATTCAAGAGACGCTTTCCCTGAAGTATTTTCAGTTCTCGATGAATTTACCGGCGAGAAGCTTTCCGGTGTCCTGCATGCTTTCTCGGGAAGCGTTCAAGATGCTGAAAAAGCTGCCAATATGGGTTTTATGCTGGGCATCGGCGGTCCGGTAACTTATAAAAACTCGAAACTGGGTAATATCGTCAAAGAGGCAGGAATAAACAGCATTATCCTGGAGACAGATTCTCCCTACCTCGCTCCTGTCCCCTTCAGGGGAAAAAGAAATGAGAGTTCTTATATTCGCATCATCAATAAAAAGATCGCTGAGATTTTCCGGATTAGTGAAGAGGAGAGCGCAAATTTGACTTTTGAGAATTCATGCAGGCTTTTTAAAATCTGAATTTACCATGAGCAGGAAAAAAGATATCTCAATTCTTATAATATATACCGGGGGTACAATTGGTATGATCCATGACCCGGTTACTGGAGCGCTGGTTCCGATCGACTTTAAACATATAACAAAGCATGTTCCTGAACTGAGTAAATTAGGATACATCCTGCAGTCAATGACATTCGATCCAGTTCAGGATTCTTCCAATATTGATCCTGATGTATGGGTAAAGATGGCTATAACGATAGAAAAGAATTATAGCAAATTCGACGGTTTTGTGGTTTTGCACGGTACTGATACAATGGCGTATTCAGCTTCGGCTCTAAGCTATATGCTGGAGAATCTTTCCAAACCGGTGGTATTCACGGGTTCTCAGCTTCCAATCGGACTACTCCGCACTGACGGTCGCGAAAACCTTATCACTGCCATTGAGATTGCTGCAGCAAAAAAAAACGGGGTTGCTATTGTTCCTGAAGTATCAATATATTTTGACAGCGAATTGACAAGGGGGAACCGCACTACGAAATTCAGCGCTGAACATTTTGATGCGTTTAATTCGCCAAATTATCCTCCTCTAGCCGAAGTCGGTCTTCATATTAAGTACAATTTCAACCATATTCTGTACCCTCCAAAGAAGAGCAAGTTGAAGGTTCACTGTAAGTTCGACAATAATGTCGCTATACTGAAATTGTTCCCCGGTATTAACAGGAATCTTGTTCAGGCGATTATTAATGCCAAAGGGCTTAAAGGACTTATTATTGAAACATTCGGTTCGGGCAATGCCCCTACATATAAATGGTTTATCGATGATCTTAAGCTATTTATGAGTCGCGGTGGAATAATATACAATGTCACGCAGTGTCATGGTGGCAGTGTGGAAATGGGATTATACGAGACTAGCCGCGAGATGCTTGCTGCCGGTGTGGTAAGCGGGAAGGATATAACCTCCGAAGCTTCTGTAACCAAGCTTATGCATCTTCTGGGAGTCTGCTCGTCAACTAAGGGAGTGCTAAAATATTTAAGCAAGCCGCTTGCAGGAGAAATATCCTGAACGTTCAATTATAAAAATATTTTCGTAATTTACGCCGCTGTTTTAAGCAACACAAAATTTTTATTTTCCTCCTTCGCTAAAGCTACTGAGGACAAAGGGAGAGATGCAAGAGCGGTTTAATTGGCACGCCTGGAAAGCGTGTGTACTTCAAAAGGGTACCGGGGGTTCGAATCCCCCTCTCTCCGCAAAGCCAAAGCAAATCACCCCGCCGGTAACGGCGGGGTGATTTTTTGTTTTCAGAGTTTCCGTTCAAAGCTTGCTTTGATAAGGGAACGATGAAAACAAAAATGACCCGCAAAGCGGGTTTGCTTTGGCTTTACTGGGTGCCCTAAAAGGGATCATGAGTGAAGCGAATAATCCCTTAACACTCTATCGTGGATTTATTTTAACGTTGTATTGTACCCCAAAAGGGATGACTGAAGGTAATCCCTGTCTCACCACTCTTATTTATTATCCACCATAATTGGAAGCCCCTTCCCATTAGTCATCACAATAAGCTTGGAATTGGGTGATGTGGCAATAGCTTTTATCATCTCGTACTGCAGGAGCTTGTCACTCAGTCCCGTGTTCAATATCTTCTGATAATCAGCAATACCCTGGGCTTCAACTCTTTTCCGTTCTGCTTCCTGTCTTTCCTTCTGAAGGACAAAGGTCATTTTCTGTGCTTCCTGTTCAGCATTGATCTTTGATTCAATTGCAGCTTTCACCGATTCCGGAAGTGTAATATTCCTGACCAGAAGCTGCTCCAGAGTAAGCCCTCTTTCTTTTAAATTTGATTCAATGGCCGAAAATATCTTGGCCTGGAATTCATCCCTCTTTGATGAAAATAAGGAGACTGCATCATAATAAACAGCGTTATTCCTTATCATCGTTCTGCAGACAGGGCGAACTATCACATTCCGGTAATCTGTTCCGACCTCTTTAAGTATCCGTGGCGCTTCTGCAGGAATGACCTTATATAAAACGGTTAGATCAACAATTACCTCCAATCCGTCAGCTGACAAAACGCGTATGGCATCGTCTCCCTGCTGAGCACCTTCATCACGTACGCCCGACATTGTATAGTTTTCTGTTTTGATGTCGAACATGACTACTTTGACCAAAGGATTAATAATGTTAAGCCCGCTCTCAAGCGTGTTATTGCTTACTTTCCCAAAAAGCTTTTGAACGCCAACCGTTCCCGGCTCAACCTGTACGACAGATGCAATGAAAAGCAATATGAGAAAAATGAAAATCGCAGCAATCCTGATTTTAGATCTCTGAGTATAAAGATTGGGAACTGTTCTGGCTGCAACGAATGCAACAATAATAACTATGATACCTATAATTATTAATTCCATGATAAAATTGTTTTTAAAATATAAAAAAATTGCGTGATATTTAGTACTAAGGTAATCAGAATAATAAACATTTCGACCAGGCTAATGCCAGTTATATAAAAAACCTGCTACTGATTGTGTAAATATTGTTTGCTTATCTCATCATAACCTGCAAGCTCCTTTGTGGGATTACCTGTTTTGTCGAAGAAGCTGTTTATAGACTCCCAGATAAAAGTACCCTCTCCCCTGTTGTCGGGCAGACTGAACACAATATCATGAACTTCTTTTTTGAATTGTGAATACTCTACCACATTCAGATCTTTATTATATCTCACGGCCAGGTCGTTAAGGTTCGATTTCAGATCATCGAGAGTTCCATGCCACCTGGGATAATAAGATAATCCGATCATATCAAAGTCGACTCCCCTGGAAATCATATTGTCGAGCCAGAAAGTAGCTTCCCTGTTCTGTCCTCCGAGGGCCAGATGCATCATAATAACTATCGATGGGTCGATTTCCCTCACTCCCTCGACTCCTGCTTTTAGCAGTTCAGCAAGGTTGTCAAGGTTTGATATGTGACCGTCAGGCCAGAGCATGCCATGGTTTATTTCATTGCCTACCTGTACCATTTCCGGAAGTGTCCCCTGGTCCCTGAGCGCAATCAGTACCCGTTTTGTGTATGCCTTCAATGAATCCTTAAGCAAATTGAAATCAAGATCCTTCCAGGCCAGCGGCTTGTTTTGCTGCTGCGGGTCAGCCCAGTAGTCGCTGTAATGAAAATTCAACAGAAGCTTCATCCCGTATTTTTTTGCCCTGGCTGCCATCTGTTTTGTGTACTCCAGACCGCAGAAGCCTGTTATAGGTGAATATCCCTTTTCATTTTCGGGATTGACGAAAACTCGCAGGCGGATATAGTTGAAACCATGATCGGCCAGAATTTTGATCAGATCTTTCTCTTCGCCGTTTTCATAGAATTTCATGCCGCGCGACTCCATCTGAGGCAGAAAAGAAATATCAGCTCCGATACTTCTCCCAATCTTTTTTGTGAAAGGCTTAATCTGTTCTTTTGAAGGTTTCAGAAGTTTGACGTCAGGATTGATTGTATGGATTTCATGTGACCCTGGCCAGATAGAGTCGGATTTCACTTCAACTTTTATCTTATCAGGCCTGGTCCCTGCCTGAAAAATAAACGTACAAGATCCTTCAACTATTTTTGATGACCATACTTTTGTGCTATTTTCAGATTTAACCAATAATACCGGGATGCCATTTTTTGTCCCGGCAATTATCGCATCTCCTGTTACAGATATAGTTACTGGAACATTGGCGGTCGTTATTTCCCTGCCAGCGCTGTCGACTACACAGGCCCGTATAAGAGTCCGGTCCTTCCCGTCAGCAAGCATTGTTGTAGTGTAAGTTGTCATGACTACACCAACCGGCTTGCCGGTGGAAGTCTGACAGACAGATGCAAATTCCGATACTCCTTTATTCTTCCCAACTTTGCCGCATTGAGGAAACAGGGCTGCTGCAACTAATACAAGTAAAACTGATCTTTTCATTTCAGGTATATTAAATTCCATTTTAAACAGGTTCGCATTTTAATTATCAATGTTTCAGATCATAAAGTTATAAGATTCCCGGTATCAGTTCATTTATGACGGGCATATTGTTTTTTCCTGATTTTTTTCCGAACTTTTCACTTTAGATGGCTAATGAAAATCAAGAACGATATTCCTGAACCATTTCAGTTCAACCCTCTGAAGCATCATCTATCTTTTATTAAAGAGTTTATCTCTTTCAGATTATCAGATGAAAAAACACCTGAAATAACTAACCTGGTCAAAGAGCTTAAGCATATCGGTACATCTGTCATGGATATTTATACAGGTTCACTGAACGTCATTAAAATAATTGATGAAGTGAGTTTCTTTCTTAAATCAAATAATCTTGGAAATGAGTCAAACTATTCCGGGTGGACAGGGAAAAACTTTAATGATTTCAGGATAATCAGCTTGTCAGATAATTCTCAATGGATGTTGAAATATCATGATGACAGAACCAGGTATGTGCATCTGTTCCCTGCAAGAACGAGTCCGCATTCTTTCAGGGTAAAGGCCAACACCCTTAAATCAGCTATAATGTACAATATATTAATTGGTAAAAATTATATTTCAGGAAAGGACCTGAATCGCGTCAGGGAGATTCAGGGTTTATCTCCCGTAAAAGACACAACTGACGTAGAAGCAATAACAGAAATGATCGAAATTCTGAGAGTTTGAATCTGCTATCAAGCTTTTATCTTTAAGAATCTGTGGTTCTAAATTTTAAAATGCCCGCTTCACTCACTCGGTTCGAACTCACCAGCCCTTCGTTTTAGTTTCTCTTGCTAACTTTTTACCTTTGCCTTTTGCTTTTAAACTTAAGAAGGCGCTATAAAGCGCCTTCTTGTGATCCCGGAGAGACTCGAACTCTCAACCAACAGAACCGGAATCTGCCATTCTATCCATTGAACTACGGGACCGATTTCGTTGTAAAATTAACATCAATAACCGGGTTTTACAAATTTCCTTAACCTCTACGAGGTAATTAAATATTTAAATATCGAACGCACCTACCATTCCCTATGCCCTACTGGCAAAGATCCTGCAAATTATCGATTTCCGGATTTAAATATCGCATAGCTGTTAAGGAAATGTAGACAGGTTCATCCGGTGAATGCGTGATTTCCCTGTAGGGGATAAGGAAGTAGTCATCATAATATAAATTATTGCCAAAGATTTTCTATTTTCGCAGACCGAATAACCGGCTTCCAGCTGATTAAAAATAAAAGATTGAAAATGGATTATAATTTTACGGAAATAGAAAAAAAATGGCAGAAATACTGGGAGGAAAACAAGACTTTTAAAACCTCTGATGATTTTAATAATCCAAAGAAATGCTACGTCCTCGATATGTTCCCATACCCTTCCGGGGCAGGACTACATGTCGGCCACCCCGAAGGCTATACGGCAACTGATATTTACAGCAGGTACAAAAGAATGAAGGGATATAATGTCCTGCATCCCATGGGCTGGGATGCATTTGGCCTTCCTGCCGAGCAATTTGCAATTCAGACCGGAACCCATCCTTCCATAACGACAAAAAACAATTGCGATACTTTTCGCCGTCAGATAAAAGAACTCGGTCTAAGCTACGACTGGGATAAAGAGATCAATACGACCGATCCGAAATACTTCAAATGGACTCAGTGGATATTTATCAGGTTGTATAATACATGGTTCGATGAATCAATACAGAAAGGGAGACCGATATCTGAGCTGAAGGTACCTGAAGAAGTCAGTAATCTGGGCAAAAAGGAGATTACAAAGTATATTGATTCAAAGCGCCTTGCATATTATGATAACGCAATGGTATGGTGGTGTCCGAACTGCAGGATAGTTTGCGCAAATGAAGAGGTTCTTTTTGATGGTTCACATGAGAAGTGCGGAAACAGGGTTGAAAAGAAAAATCTGAAGCAGTGGATGCTCCGTATACCTCTTTATGCCGAAAGGTTGCTAAAGGGGATAGAAGGACTAGACTGGCCGGAAGGGATCAAGGACATGCAACGCAACTGGATTGGCCGTTCAACCGGAGCAGAAGTAGATTTCAGGATTGACGGCTTGAACGAGAAACTGACAGTTTTCACCACCAGACCTGATACACTGTTCGGGGCAACCTATATGGTTATTGCTCCTGAACACTCCCTTACAGGGATCATTACCAACGATGAAAAAAGAAAAGCTGTTGATGATTACATAAAAGCCGCATCGCTGAAATCGGACCTTGATCGTACCGACCTGGCAAAAGATAAAACAGGCGTCTTCACGGGAGGATATGCCATTAATCCTGTAAACCACAAAAAAATACCAATCTGGGTTGCTGATTATGTCCTGACAGGATATGGCACAGGCGCAATTATGGCTGTTCCGGCCCATGATACACGTGACTTTGAATTTGCCGAAAAATTCGGCCTGCCGATAATCTGCATTCAGGATCCTGACGTTCCTGATCCTGAGCAGAAAAAAAGAATCATAGCAGGTAAAGAGTGCTGGACTGAAGATGGTAAATATATCAATTCATCCGATAAATCGACGGGAATTGATATTAACGGGCTGAATAAGGAAGCGGGCATTAATAAGATCATTTCTTGGCTTGAAAAAGAAAGTATTGGCAGGGAGAAAGTGAACTACAAGCTACGCGACTGGCTCTTCAGCAGGCAGAGATACTGGGGCGAACCATTCCCCATTATTCACTGGGATGACGGCGAGATAACCCTTATTGATGAAGACCAACTGCCACTGGAATTGCCTGAGCTTGAAAAATACCTCCCTGGAGAGAGCGGAGAATCGCCGCTTGCAAATGCGACAGAATGGCTCAATGTAACCGATAAATCCGGAAGGAAGGGAAGGAGGGAGACAAACACTATGCCGCAATGGGCAGGTTCATGCTGGTATTACCTTCGTTATATAGATCCATCAAATGACGAGATGATCTTCGATCCTGTAAAGGAAAAATACTGGATGCCAGTCGATCTCTATATAGGAGGGGCTGAACATGCAGTACTTCATTTACTTTACAGCCGCTTCTGGCATAAAGTTCTTTTCGATCTTGGGATAGTCTCGACTGATGAACCGTACCAGAAACTATTTAACCAGGGAATGATACTTGCTTTTGCCTATGAAAATGAGTCGGGGGCAAAAGTTGCAACCGACATAATTGAAGAGCGTGAAGGAAAGTTTTTCAACAGGGAAACAGGCACAGAGGTGAGGCAGATAGTGGCAAAAATGTCAAAATCGCTTAAAAATGTGATCAACCCCGATGATGTAGTAGCAAAATATGGAGCTGATTCCCTCAGGCTTTACGAGATGTTCATGGGTCCGCTTGATGTTATTAAACCCTGGGATGATAAAGGTGTTAAAGGCGTCTTCAACTTTCTTGGAAGAACATTCAGATTCTTTTCAAATCCCGAAAATGTTATTGAAGGAGATGAAGATCCTGAAATTCTGAAAGGGCTTCACCAGACTATTAAAAAAGTCGGGGGCGACATTGAGAATCTCAGGTTCAACACCGCAATCTCGGCTATGATGATCTTCCTTAACCTTGCCTATAAAAAAGGAAAAGTCACAAAACAGACGTCAGATATTTTCACAAGGATACTTTCACCATTTGCCCCTCATATTGCTGAAGAGCTATGGAGTCGGCAGGGAAATAAAAAGTCAATTGCGTATGTACCATGGCCAGTGGTGAACGAGGATTACCTTAAAGAGGATCTCTTCGAGTACCCGGTATCATTCAACGGCAAACTGAGATTTAAAATCGAACTTCCCGTAACGATGGATAAGGAAGAGATTATAAAAGTAGTACTTGCTGACGAGCGTGCTAAAAAGTGGCTGGAGATTGGCACTTTATCCAATATCATCATAGTGCCAAACCGGATTGTCAATATTGTTTTAAAAAGCTAACATGAGAGTCCGGATATCAACACCTGGAAGAGTATCTGTGCTTTTCATGCTTTTATCAGTTACTGTGTCATGCACAAACCAGCATAATACAAAAAGCGGACTGGGAACAATCGCTTCTGACTCATCTTCATTGACACGGCAAAAAGCCCCTGTTGTTGTATTTGGTATCCCTTCTGATTCCTTTAATCTTATTTCGGGTCACATAAAGCCAAATGGGTTTCTCTCACAGATTCTTCTTGAGCATGGTGTAACGTTGCAGGAAATTGACAAGGTGATCAAGAACTCCAAGTCTGTTTTTGATGTCAGGAACATCAGATCAGGTAATAGCTATACGCTTTTCTGTGACACAGACTCCCTGGCTATGGCAAGATACCTGGTTTATGAGCATGATCCCACGACATGCTATATATTCAGTTTCAGGGATTCGCTCAATATAACTCCCTTCCATAAAGAAATCAAAAAAGTCATCAGGTATTCATCAGGAACGATCGAGACCTCACTATGGGATGCAATGATAAATGAAGGCATGCATCCTTCTCTTGCAGTTAAGCTGTCGGATATTTTTGCCTGGACAGTGGATTTTTTCGGTCTGCAGAAGGGAGACAGCTTTAAAGTCGTGTATGAAGAATCGTTCATTGATGACAAGTCGCTTGGAGCAGCCAGAATTTTTGGAGCTCAGTTCACATGGTCGGGCAAGACGATAACGGCAATTCCGTTAATACAGGATGGCCGGGAGAGCTTTTTCGATGGTGAAGGCAAAAGTCTCCGTAAAGCTTTTCTTAAGGCACCTCTGTCATTTTCACGAATCACTTCAAGGTATTCTTCGAGCAGGATGCACCCGATCCTGAGAATAAGGCGGCCTCATTATGGTGTTGATTATGCTGCACAGATCGGGACTCCTGTACATGCAGTTGGCGATGGAAGAGTAATTTCAGCATCAATTGATAACGGTTCCGGAAGAATGATCAAAATTTATCATAACAGTGTCTATTCAACAGCATATCTTCATCTCAGCAGGTTTGGTGATGGAATACACGAAGGAGTTTATGTCAAACAAGGAGATATTATAGGATTTGTGGGTACCAGCGGCCTCTCAACCGGACCACATCTCGATTTCAGGTTCTATCAAAATGGCTATCCTGTGGATCCTCTTAAGGTTGAAGCCCCGCCAGTTGAGCCAGTTTCAGAAGCAAACAAAGGAAGATTTGAAATAAATAAAAATGTTGTCCTGAGCCTTCTGTCTACTTTCTGATCCTTTCCGGAAGCTTTTCAATCAGGTTCTCTATCACTTCCGGGAAATGAGCATATTCGAGCTCATGTACCCTTGAGGCCAGCGACTCCGGAGTATCTCCGGGCATTACCCTGCACTTTGCCTGAAAAATTATATTTCCTTCATCATAAAATCTATTGACATAATGTATGGTTATCCCTGACTCGGGTTCATTATTTGCCAGTACAGCCTTATGCACCAGCTCTCCGTACATCCCTTTCCCACCGTATTTTGGAAGTAGTGCAGGATGAATATTGATAATTTTGCCTTCAAAATTGTCAAGAATATTTTCAGGGATAAGTAACATAAAACCTGCCAGAACCACAAAATCTATTTTATGCTTCAGGAGGCTGTTAAGTACTGAATCAGAGTCGTAAAAATCAGTGCGGTCGAAAAACATTGACTCGACATTATGCTTGGCAGCCCTTTTTAATACGTATGATTCGCGCTTATTTGACAAAACAAGTGCGACTTTGCCTGTTTTTCTGTTCGAAAAGTATTTTATAATTTGTTCAGCGTTTGTGCCTGATCCTGAGGCGAAAATTGCTATATTTCTCATTTTGTGATAATTATCACTTTCAGCTATTAACAGATTTGCGGGAGAAAAATATAATTATTCGATTAATTATCAATATTTTAAACCCTGTTACTAATAAAATACCTCAAATCATTTGAAAAATATGGTACAAATATATTTCTTTGCAAGGTTTTAAAACTATTATTAATTAAAATTTATGATTATGTCTGACATTGCCGCAAGAGTTAAAGAGATTATAGTTGACAAACTTGGAGTTGACGAATCAGAAGTGACTCCTGAAGCCAGTTTCACGAATGATCTGGGTGCAGATTCTCTTGACACTGTTGAGTTGATTATGGAATTTGAAAAGGAATTCAATATCGGGATTCCTGACGATCAGGCAGAGACCATCGGCACCGTTGGTGATGCTATCAAGTACATTGAGGAGAATGCAAAATAATTTTGCATTGTTTATAATCCATTTATGAGAAGAGTTGTAGTAACCGGCCTTGGAGCCCTGACTCCTGTTGGCAACAATTTGCATGATTACTGGGAAGGACTGAAGAATGGAGTGAGTGGGTCTGTCATGATCACACATTTCGATACTGAAAAGTTTAAAACCAAGTTTGCATGCGAACTCAAAGGATACGACTCTGCAAATCATTTTGACAGGAAAGAGGCCAACAAGCTCGACCCCTATGCACAATATGCGATGGTTGCAGCTGATGAAGCTATCAAGGACTCCGGTCTGGACCTTGATACAGTAGATAAAGACAGAGTCGGGGTGATATGGGCATCAGGTATAGGCGGGCTTGAGACTTTTTTCCTGGCAATAAAACAATACGTCCTTGGCGACGGCACACCGCGTTTTAGCCCATTTTTTATTCCAAAAATGATAGGCGATATTGCGGCCGGAACTATTTCAATAAGGTACGGGTTCAGAGGACCTAATTTTGCAACCGTCTCAGCATGTGCTTCATCAACAAATGCAATTATTGATGCAGTCAATTATATCCGCTGGGACAAGGCAGATATTTTTATCACTGGTGGATCCGAAGCTTCAATCAACGAGCCTGGAATAGGCGGATTTAATGCTCTTCAGGCTCTTTCGACCCGAAATGAAGAATTTAAGACAGCTTCAAGGCCCTTTGATCAAACCCGCGACGGATTTGTTCTGGGAGAAGGTGCCGGAGCTCTTATTGTTGAAGAGTATGAGCATGCAAAGTCGAGAGGGGCAAGAATCTATGCCGAACTGGTAGGAACAGGAATGAGCGCTGATGCCTTTCATGTAACAGCTCCGCACCCTGAAGGCCTGGGTGCCCGTAATGTCATGAAGCTGGCTCTGAGCGATGCTTGCATAAAGCCTGAGGATGTCGATTATATTAATGTTCATGGCACATCAACTCCACTTGGAGATATCTCGGAAACCAAGGCTATCATCAATGTTTTCGGTGAAAATGCCTATAAGCTTAATATTAGCTCAACCAAGTCAATGACAGGTCACCTTCTGGGGGCAGCAGGTGCCATCGAAGCTATTGCAGCCATCATGGCTGTTGTTCATGATATTGTTCCTCCTACTATAAATCTTAAAGTCCCCGATCCTGAAATTGACCAGAAGCTGAACCTTACTCTCGATAAACCTCAGAACAGGAGAGTGAATTATGCCATCAGCAACACCTTTGGCTTTGGCGGTCACAATGCTTCTATTGTTATCAAAAAAGCAGAGGATTAGTGTCGCTACTCCGGCAAAAACTAAATGGAACTTTTATTCTTGACCGACGGGTATTCAGATCCCGCCTGAAAAATATTTTCGGATTCACTCCCGGAAATCTCAAATTATATGAAATTGCTTTCATTCATCGCTCTGCGACATTAACGCTTCCTAATGGTAGAAAGGTTAATAATGAAAGGCTCGAATATCTTGGTGATGCTGTTCTGGATGCAATTCTTTCCGATTTTCTTTTTGAGAAGTTTCCTGAAGCGAATGAGGGCTTCATGACAAAAATAAGATCCAGGATTGTAAACCGCGATGTTTTGAATCAGCTTGCCATATCTATGGGTATCAATAAGATACTTGTAAGCAATATAAGTTCTTCAAACCCTACCAAAAATCTTTATGGAGATGCCCTGGAAGCATTGATTGGATCTTTGTTCCTCGATAAAGGATTCAGAAAGACTAAAAAACTATTTATCAAAAAAGTTCTGGACAGGTATCTCGATATCGATAAAATCATTGCTACCGACACCGACTACAAGAGCCTTGTTTTTGAATGGGTGCAAAAGAATAAGGCAAACCTGATATTTGAATATAATGAAGAATACGACTTTAATTGTAAAAAATCAATTTTTACCACCATACTGTCAATTGACAAAGAAGTTTACGGGACAGGACAGGGTGAATCAAAGAAGGAAGCAGAACAAGAAGCTTCCGGCCAGGCATGGATAAGGCTCAAAGATATTTCAGGCGATATTGTATAGTTTCTGCTATTTTTTTTTATCTTTATAAGTTAAGGTGTCGGATGCATGAAAAGCGGGGCAAAAATCAAACGGATACAGCTTAAGGATAATCAGACCAACGATCCTGATATCATTGGCATCGTTTCAACTGAACCAGATTATAAACTCTCGCTTGCCCTGAATCGTAAATTAAAGATTTCCCTCAAAAACGATTCTCCTATAGTAATCAGGGAAGAGCCAGGTGTTGAAGTGACTTTCAGCAGATTTTCTGACATTTCGGCAGTTCCTAATCCCGGCTATGATCTCACCTCAAATCGTTCAGGGAAAAATTTCCTGCTCAAAAAACTGAAAAACATTGATTTCATATTCCAGGTTCATAACCCTGGAGATGAGGATGACCTGAAGGCTATCGCTGCAACGCTGAAGAATATGGAGTGTATTACTGCAATATTCAGGATTGATACCGCAACTATCAAGGATAAGAACCTACAATACATAATCCAATAAAATATGGAAAAACTGTATTACAATTTATCGGAGGAGGAGTTTACAAAAGGACGTAAAATACTTATCTGGGTCTTTTTCTCTGCTTTTTTCGTTGGAGGACTATATGTTGCGTTGGTCGGTCCGCTTTTTGGAGTTTATAGTGTAAGACCCATCCTGTCACTCGCTCCTTTCGGAATCAGCCTGATTGTAGGGATAGTTGCCATGTATGCCACGATCAAAAGAAAGGACCTCTATTTCCTGATAGATAATGATAAAGTAGAATTCAGATATGGAATATTCAGACCTAAAAGATACTCATTCAGCTGGGGTGATATGAGGGAGATTGTAATGCCTCATAAAGAGAGGAAGATAAAGGTTATCTTTAAAGACGGGACTTCATATACTATTGATCTTATGTGGATTCAGAGGAAAAAATCCATCCTCATCAGAAAGCACTTTTTTCATATGGCCAGGCAGAAGGGCCTGAATGTGCTGAAGGTTGTCCAGCTTCCGCCTCACAGGAAAAGATAACAGGCTCTGTAAAATAAGAAGAGCCGCTCCAGAACAGAGCGGCTCATTTTTTGATAACCCTAAAACTAACCTAACCTATGAAAAAACCTCTATATCGTATATTTCAAATATCGTGCCAAATCCGATTCAAAGATATGTCATGTAAATGATCTAAAAAAATATTTATACTTAATTAACTGGAAATTAACAATATGTTAATGAAGTGTTAAGGCTTTTCATCATGACATCTGCTTCATTTATCTACAACTCCGGTTAATCAATCCGGTTGTTAAAGAAAGTTAAAGGATCAAATTATAATTTATATACATATACTATTGTATCTATATGAAAATAAGAACAATAGTATTACTTACGATCTTCTTTTTCCTGGCAATTCGGGGCTTTTCCTGATCCAGCTATATTGGATCAGGAACGAAATAGACATTACTGACCAGCAATTCCGGAAGTTCACTAATAAAATTCTCGAATCAGCAATACTGGATCTTGAAGAGAAACAACTTATTCACAGTATAGTTTAAGAAATAAATCATTCTCGCTAAGGATGACAATAATCCTGGAATTCTTCTTAAAAACTAGCTGACGGCAATGAGTATTTGATGCTGATTTGTTTCCTGACGGGATCAAAATTCTGAAAGAATTCAATGCTGCTAAATACAACATCTGCATTCTCGATATAATAATGCCAAAAATGGAAGGAAACTTTACCATTGGCAGTTATTTATTTGACCCGCTCAGGCAAATATTTTCAATAGGCTGGCAGTGGTGCATAAAGTATACAACCAAATAATCTGAACTTTTTGAGTTTCTTTGCCGTAATCCTAATAAAACACTGGAGCCAAATTCTGCATTAAAGGCAATCTGGATTGACGATAACTATTTCAATGCCAGGAGCATGGATGTCAACATTACCAGTCTAAGAAAATGCCTTGGGAAGACCCTTCAGTCAAAATTCTGAATATACATGGCAGAGAATATAAGCTATTATGCTGAAAAAAACCCTGGTCTTTTGTGAGACCAGGGTTAGAGGCTTAGGTTAGACTATAGGATTATTATATTTAATTGCTCTCCATATATCTTAAAGCGAATATAATTGTTTTTTATCAGTAACAATAATAAACAATAAAATATTAATAAAGACGCTGTTTTTATTTCCTTGAGGACTCAGTCAAATTTCAATACTGCAAGAAATGCTTGCTGAGGCACCTCTACGTTTCCTATCTGGCGCATTCTCTTTTTGCCTTTCTTTTGCTTCTCAAGGAGTTTCCTTTTTCTTGTTATATCTCCACCATAACATTTTGCAGTGACGTCTTTTCGTACAGCTTTAACGGTTTCGCGGGCAATGATCTTGGCCCCTATCGCAGCCTGAATAGCAATATCGAACTGTTGTCTCGGAATTAGTTCCTTTAGTTTCTCACACATTTTGCGGCCGAATTCATAAGCATGGCCCCTGTAGATAAGGGTTGAAAGAGCATCCACCATTTCCCCGTTCAAAAGGATGTCAAGCCTGACCAGGTCGGCTTTTTGGTATGCAGTGTAATAATAATCGAATGAAGCATACCCCTTGGAGATGCTTTTCAGCTTATCATAGAAATCAAAGACTATTTCAGACAATGGCATTTCAAAAGTAAGCTCAACCCTGTCCCTTGAAAGATAAACCTGGCTCTTCAGCACGCCTCTCTTGTCTATGCAGAGATTCATAATGGCTCCTACATAATCTGACAGGGTAATTACCTGGGCAATTATATAGGGTTCCTCAATACGCTCAATATGATTTATCGGAGGAAGTCCTGAAGGGTTGTGCACATCAATCACTTCGCCCTTTGTCGTATAAGCTTTGAATGATACGTTTGGCACCGTGGTTATAACATCCATGTTGAATTCCCTGTCGAGCCGTTCCTGGATGATTTCCATATGAAGCAAGCCTAAAAAACCGCACCTGAAACCAAAGCCCAGTGCTGCTGATGATTCAGGCACGAATGTCAGAGAAGCATCATTCAGCTGAAGCTTCTCGATTGAGTTCCTCAGATCTTCATATTCGTCAGCATCGACGGGATACATTCCTGCAAAGACCATTGGCTTTACCTCTTCAAAACCTGATATTGCTGTTTCACAAGGGTTTTTAACCTGAGTAATGGTATCTCCAACCCTCACTTCAGCAGAATTCTTTACCCCCGTTATTATATAACCGACATCCCCGGTGCCCATCACTTCACGCGGATCCTGCTTGAGTTTCAGAACACCTATTTCCTCGGCATTATATTCATGATCCGTGCTCATAAATTTTACTTTTTCTCCTTTCCTGATGGTGCCGTTTATGATTTTAAAATATGCTATTATACCGCGGAAAGAATTAAAAATTGAATCGAAGATAAGTGCCTGAAGCGGAGCTTCCGGGTCTCCTTTTGGAGGCGGGATCCTGTTTATAATTTCGTTTAATATTTGGTCGACTCCCATACCGGTCCTTGCACTTGCTTCAATAATATCATCCCGGTTACATCCTACAAGGTCAACTATCTGATCTTTAACTTCCTCGGGCATGGCATTGTTCATATCCATCTTGTTCAGAACCGGTATAATCGCAAGATTATGATCAATCGCCATGTAAAGATTTGAGATTGTCTGCGCCTGTATTCCCTGAGTAGCGTCAATTACAAGAAGCGCTCCCTCACATGCGGCAATTGATCTTGATACCTCATAAGAGAAGTCCACATGTCCTGGTGTGTCAATCAGGTTCAGAAAGTATTTTTTGCCTTCATGGATATATTCCATCTGTATTGCATGGCTCTTGATCGTTATTCCTCTTTCCCTTTCAAGATCCATATCATCAAGTATCTGGTCCTGATACTCCCTTTCCGTAATTGTATTAGTCTTTTCAAGAAGTCTGTCGGCCAGGGTACTTTTACCATGATCAATATGCGCAATAATGCAGAAATTACGGATCTTGTCCATTCGGAAATTCAGATATAAAATCAGGTGCAAATATATAAAAATAAAGGGAGAGCCGGGCTTTTGGCCTGACTCTCCGAATGTAAATTTATTTAAAACGAATATCAGATATTACATCATTCCGGGCATTCCGCCACCCATTCCCTGCGGAGGCATAGCTGGATGCTCTTCTTTCTCATCGACAATTACAGCTTCAGTAGTCAGAAACATTCCTGCAACTGATGCTGCATTTTCAAGAGCAACACGAACAACTTTGACAGGATCAATCACACCTGATTTATTAAGCTTTTCATAATTATCGGTTTGTGCATTGTATCCGTAATCACCCTTGCCGGATTTTACGTTCTGGACTACAACTGCACCCTCTTTACCTGAATTGACAGCTATCTGGCGTAAAGGTTCCTCAATTGCACGTTTGACAATCTCAATACCGGTTGTCTGATCATCATTATCTCCTTTAAGTCCTTCAAGTGCAGCAATAGCACGGATATATGCAACGCCTCCACCTGGGACAATACCTTCTTCAATTGCAGCACGGGTCGCATGCAGTGAGTCGTCAACACGGTCTTTCTTCTCTTTCATCTCTACTTCAGATGCAGCTCCGATATAAAGAACTGCGACTCCACCGGCAAGCTTAGCCAGACGTTCCTGAAGTTTTTCTTTATCATAATCAGATGTAGTAGTTGTCATCTGCTGTTTGATCTGCCCTACGCGTGCTTTAATCATTTCTTTATCGCCGGCACCATTAACAATAGTGGTGTTTTCCTTATTAACAGTTACTTTCTCAGCCGTACCAAGCATCTCAAGAGTTGTATGCTCAAGTTTAAGGCCTTTTTCTTCTGAAATGACTGTACCTCCGGTGAGGATTGCTATATCTTCCAGCATTTCTTTTCTCCTGTCGCCAAAACCAGGGGCCTTAACAGCACATACCCTGAGGGAACCACGAAGACGGTTTACAACGAGTGTGGCAAGAGCTTCTCCCTCGACATCTTCAGAAACGATAAGAAGAGGACGTCCGGTCTGAGCAGTTGCCTCAAGAACGGGAAGCATATCTTTCATAGATGAGACTTTCTTATCATAGATCAGAATGTAAGGATTTTCAAGCTCTGCTTCCATCTTCTCTGCATTGGTAACAAAATATGCCGAGATATATCCACGGTCGAACTGCATTCCTTCAACAACTTCAACGGAAGTGCTGGTACCTTTTGATTCTTCAACAGTAATGACACCTTCCTTGTGAACTTTACTCATAGCTTCAGCAATAAGCTTTCCTATCTCCTCATCATCATTTGCTGAAATTCTTGCAACCTGTTCAATTTTAGCAAGGTCATCACCTATAACGGTTGCCTGTGAAATAAGGTGTTTAACAACTTTTTCAACTGCTTTGTCAATACCCCTTTTAATATCCATGGGGTTTGCACCGGCAGTAACATTCTTCAGACCAACTGTAATGATAGCTTGTGCCAGAACGGTAGCAGTTGTGGTTCCATCTCCGGCAATATCACCGGTTTTTGAAGCTACTTCCTTAACCATCTGCGCACCCATATTCTGATAAGGATCAGAAAGTTCGATATCTTTTGCAACGGTAACACCGTCTTTGGTAATCTGGGGGGCTCCGAATTTTTTCTCAAGTACAACATGACGACCTTTCGGGCCGAGAGTTACTTTAACAGCATCTGCCAGCTTGTCGACACCTTCTTTAAGAAGTGCCCTCGCATCAATATTATATTTTATTTCCTTTGCCATTTTAAATAAGTTTAATGATTTAATAATTATGCTATGAAAAGAACATCTGACTGAGAGATAAGCAGATAATCTTCACCATTTATGGTCAGTTCCTGCCCTGAATATTTTCCGAAAAAAACCTCATCGCCTTTCTTCACTTCCATCTCTTCATCCTTTTTTGCTACACCAACAAGGATGACTTTGCCCTGACGGGGTTTTTCCTTTGCAGAATCGGGAATAATTATACCGCTGGCAGTTTTAGCTTCAGCTTCATCAGGTTTTACCAATACCTTTCCTGCCAGAATTTTACCTTTTAATTGTGCCATGTTATATAGTTTTTAAGTTAAAAATCTCAATACTCTCCTTTTTTAGCATAATCTGTGCCAAATTCCAAAAAATGACATTTTGGGAGATCCTGAATTATTTGAGGTGCAGAAATATGTCACCGGAACGAAGCTATGCATTTTTATTTATTAATAAGATATTATGATTCAATGCGTTATGTGTTTAATTAAAAAAGTGCCAGAATATGACAAACTGACACTTTCATAATTATTTCTATATACTACTGTTATTTCGATTTTCCTGTAGTAGTTGCCGGGATTGCCGGAGTTGTTGATGTCGGTGGTACAGCGGTAGGAAGAGTCGGAATTGCATTTGGATCAGCTGCATTTTCGATCTGAGTCTTTAACCTTGATTGCTCTATGCCTGTTCCACGCGGGATGGTAGCTGTAGCAACGATGCAAAGAACAAGGATTGCTGCACAGAGTGTCCATGTTGCTTTTTCAAGAAAATCAGCTGTTTTCCTAACTCCCATCGTCTGTCCTGCAGATGTGAAGTTAGCTGCCAGTCCTCCGCCCTTTGAATTCTGAACAAGAACGATAAGTACCTGGAACAGGCATGCAACAATAATTAAAACTGAAACAAAAATATAAATTCCCATACTGCTACTTTTTTATTAACTCCTTCACCTTTTCAATTTGAGACGCAAAGTAACTGCTTTTTTCCGGAAATTTCAAACTTAATTTCTCATAAATATCAATTGCCTTTGAATAGTATCCCTGCCCGATATAAATTCTTGCAAGAGTTTCGGTCACAAATTCTTCCCTCTCTTCTACAAAAGGTTTTGAAATATCCTCATTCGGCATGGCAGATTTTCCCCTCGATGGCTCTATCCTTGGATTTGCATCGATGAATTTATCAATCAGCGCCGATTGCAGATCTTTTATCGAGGGCTTTCCTTCCTGATCGAGCCTATCAATTTCAATTTCATCAGCACCAAAATCCGGGACGCCATTTCCATTAATATCAAGCTCCAGAAGGTCAGCGTTTTCGGGGATTGAAAACCCGGGATCCATATAAGTAATTCTTTCCCCGGCCTCTTCGAATTCCTCATCAAACATCATGATAGATGCATTATAATCATCAATGCCGAAATCATTGGAGATCAGTATTGAATGATCTATAATCTTTTCGTTATCATTACCTCCTGTTGTATTTTTTTCTATTTCATTTATCAAGTCTGTACTATTCTTCCCCGATTCAATCACGGTCTGCTGGCTGTCAGCCGGACTCACTTGGTTTTGATGAGGAGGTGTAATTGGAGATTCAGGGCTGGCTTCTGAAATAATTTCCTTTCTTAAAAGATAATAAAGTACCTCACGGTTTGCAATATGCAATGCGGATACCCTAAGTTGGTTTTCAAACTTTACATCGGAGGTGTTCTGCAATCCTTTTAGCAGAAGACTATAGGCGCTCTGAAAATAGGGAAATATATTTATCAGCTCATTAACCTCGCTGATAGTTTGTCGGTCAGCAGGACCTGAACTCTCAATCATTCTCAGAAAATCGCTCCTGTTCATACTCTACCAGTTCACGAAAGCCTTGTTAAAAATATCTTCTATGAGAAGGTCAACTATTTTTTCGGTCAGATTTTTTTCGACTGAGCTCAGATCAATGTTGCTGTCATAATCTTCATATCTGGAAAATGTCTGTTCAAAGCTGTAGTTGGGTTGGATCGAATTCGTGAATTTAACTCTTACTGAAATAGTAAACCTGTTTGTTGCTGCCTGAGAATCTGCTCCGACAGACTGAGGCCTGGAGCTGTAATCAGTTATCTCGCCTTCAAAGTTGACATCTCCGATACCGTTTACTATTCCAAGGCTGGTCTGTGCTTTGCATTTATCTATGAGAGCATCCGTTATATATTGGCTTAACCCTGTCGAAACAATGTTTGCCCTGTTTTGAAAATACTGAATGCTCGCTGTTTTTACATCAGCTGAAATGCTCGCACCCGTGAACGAATATTTGATCTTGCATCCTCCTATCAGAATAGCTCCTGCAGCAAGCAGGAGAAGCACAAGTCTTTTTGATGTAAGGGACCATTTTTTAGTTTTATTCAATGCCATACTCTTTTATTTTCCTGTAGAGTGTCCGTTCTGAGATCCCCAGCTCATTTGCTGCAAGTTTTCTCTTCCCGTTGTATTTTTCGAGGGCTTTCTTTATCATTTCGACTTCCTTGTCAGCCAGGGATAATGACTCCTCAACAATTTCCTCAGTGTCCTGAATATCAGTTCTTGCCGCGTGGGTCTTAAAATCGACAGATCCGGTCTCTGTCGCTTCCGGACCTGTCGCCGTCGTGTTCTTTTTCTCCCTTATAAGATTCTGAATGACTCTTGCATTCGGACCATCAAAGGCTACATTCATATCGTTATGCTCAATGAGATCGTAAACAAGCTTTTTAAGATCATTCATGTCGCCTTTCATGTCGAAAAGGATCTTATATAAGATTTCCCTCTCTGAAGAAAACGATTTGTCATCTTCTTTCTTAATAATAGCAGGAAGTCTTACGCCATCATAATCAGGCAAATACGATTTAAGTTTAACTGCCCTGATCTCACGGTCGCTTTCTATTATTGATATCTGTTCCGTAATGTTCTTCAGCTGTCTTACATTCCCTGGCCAGGCAAAATGAAGAAGCATGTTTTTGGCTTCAGAATCGAGCCTGATGGCAGGCATCCTGTATTTTTCGGCAAAATCAACTGCAAATTTTCTGAAAAGAAGTATTATATCCTCACCTCTTTCCCTTAAGGAAGGAATCCTTATCGGGACAGTGTTAAGCCTGTAAAAAAGATCTTCTCTGAATCTGCCCTTATCGATTGCCATTACGACATCGATATTGCTGGCAGCAATAACCCTTACGTTTGTTTTCTGCACCTTTGACGAACCGACCCTGATGAACTCGCCGGCTTCGAGTACCCTTAAGAGCCTCACCTGGGTGGAAAGCGGCAATTCTGCAACTTCATCAAGGAAGATCGTTCCCCCGTCAGCAACTTCAAAATAACCTTTTCTGCTGTCGGTTGCACCGGTAAATGCACCTTTTTCGTGTCCGAACAGCTCAGAATCTATTGTTCCCTCAGGAATTGCTCCGCAATTGACAGCGATATATGGACCATGCTTCCTTGCGCTGTAATTATGGATCACCTGCGGGAATACTTCCTTTCCGGTTCCGCTTTCGCCGCTTATTAGCACGGAGAGGTCTGTGGGAGCTACCTGTACAGCAATATCAATAGCATGATTGAGTTCTTCGTTATTGCCAATTATGCCAAATCTTTGCTTAATGCTTTGCAGATCTTTCATACGTTTTTCAAGATGATGCGAATTTAAGGTTTTTTTAAAACATTGGGAAATGCATTTTTCGTAAATTCGTAAAATGAAAAAGAGGTCGGAATTAAAATTCGCCGGCATTATTCCGGCACGATACACATCTTCAAGGTTCCCGGGGAAGCCACTGGCTATGATAAATGGAAAGCCAATGGTCCAGCGGGTTTATGAACAGTCAAGAAAATCACTCGATACGGTTTTTGTAGCAACCGACGATAAAAGAATTTTTGATGCCGTGAAAAATTTCGGAGGCAATGCTGTCATGACCTCATCTGAGCACCAGAGTGGAACAGACAGATGCGCTGAGGCTATAGGCAAAATATCCCGGAAGAATGGCATTGAAGTTGATGTTGTCGTAAATATCCAGGGTGATGAACCTTTTATCCGTCCTGAAGAGATTGATCTTCTCAAATCCTGCTTCAATGATAAGAATGTTGAAATTGCCACGCTGATAAGGAAAGCTGCCCACGGAGAAGATCTCTTTAACCCTAACCAGCCAAAAGTCGTTATTGATTCACTGGGGAATGCAATATATTTCAGCAGGGCTGCAATACCATTTATCCGCAACCTCGGAGAATCGCTCTGGTCAGAGAACTTTACCTTTTATAAGCATCTTGGCCTTTATGCGTACACCATCCGGGCATTGAAAAAAATCACGAAACTGCCAGTAAGCTATCTCGAAAAAGCTGAAGCTCTTGAGCAAAACCGATGGATCGAAAATGGCTACAGGATAAGGAGTGCTGTCACTGAATGGGAAAGCATCGGAATCGATACACCGGCTGATCTTGACAGGGCCTTGCTTTATTTTGAAAATTTAAAATAAATATTTATTAACTTTAGCACAGTTTTTGCGGGGAAGAATTAAACGGTATTTATGAAGAAAAGTTTACTCCTTTTTTCGTTCGTTTTTTTTACTTTAAGCCTTAAGGCTCAGAATGATACTATTAGTATTTCTTCCAGACTTACACAGATGAGCTATTCGGCTGAAGCTGCAAATATCACTTTCAGCATTTTCCCTGTACCCGTAAGAGAAAATTATTTTAATATTAAAAGTGAAAAGGAGTTCTCGTCAGTTAAGATCACAAATATAATCGGACAAGATATATACAGAGAAAAATATAATGATCCGCAAACCTTTGCTAAAATCGTTCTCGATAATCCCAGAAGAGGGATGTACATTGTGACAGTTGTATTCAGCGACGGGATGAGGATCGTAAAGAAGATAATGATTGAACAGGCTGAATAATTGATTAAGGCCTGCATTGAGATGCGGATTTTCGGGGGAATTATCCGTATATAAATAGTTGAAATATAGTACAACTAAAGCATCCGGTAAACTTTACTGTTGCCTGATTGTTTATTAAAATAGAGTTATTTATAACTGTTACCACAAGAAGTTATAGCCATGGAAGAAGGAATAAATGTTTTTTCGATTAAGGATCTTGAAAATTTTTCGGGAATAAAAGCTCATACTATAAGGATCTGGGAAAAAAGATACAATATCCTTGAGCCTGACAGGACCGATTCGAACATACGTAGATACAATGAATCGGAACTGAAAAAAATATTAAATGTGGCTTTCCTTAACAGGAATGGACTAAAGATATCCAAAATTGCAAAGCTCAGTGAAGATGAGCTTACTCAGCAGGTAATGGCGCTAAGCAGCAGGGACGATTCAGAAAAGGATTTTCAGCCCGGTAAAATACTTATGTCGGCCATCAGGTTTAATGAAGAACTGTTCAAGGAAACTCTCCTCCCCTATATTAAACATTACGGTATCGAAGAAGCATATTGCCGATACCTTCATCCATTGCTTGAAAAATCGAGGATACTCTGGCAAACCGGATCACTTTCAAGGGCTCAGGAACAATTTATCAGGAATACGGTAAGACAGCTTATAACTGTTGAAGACAACCTCATCAAACCATGGTCAGGTAAAACAGGGCCTTCAGTAGCCATGATAAATACTTCAGACAATCTGACTGATAATAACTTTCTTTTTTACAAATATGCCTTGAAAAAAAGGGGATTTGACGTAATCTTTACGGGCGGGATTCTGCCTGCATCCGAAGTTATTGAGATCTATAAGATAAAGCCGTTCAGCTACCTCATTGTAAATTCAAGTGCATTTGATTTTGCAAAGAAAAAGATCGGATACTTCAATAATCTTGGCAAATCATTGATGATCAAAAAGATAATTTTTACTGATTCCCCTGAGGATAGAGATAAAAAGTTTCAGGATAAACTGATCATCACTAAGGATCCGGCAGGATTTATCCGTTGTATCGAAGGACTCCGCTGATTATTTTACACTTACAATAATTGAATCTGCAAAGTGCACAGCAGTTTTGCGGAATTAATGATATTTAAAAAGGATATCTCATTTTTTCGGGAACCATGGCAGGAAAGCACTCGTTTTCATGATATATTTTCTATACTGTGGCTTTTGATCTTTAAGGCTTTTCTCGAGTAATGCAATACCTGAAACTTTTATTATAAGGAGAGTCATCAGCAGGGATCCCAGTGCTGGAAGATAACTGCCTGCTCCAAGGCAAATGAAACCATAACTCCACCATACAGAAGAATCGCCGAAATAATTCGGATGCCTTGTATAATGCCAGAATCCGGTATCCAGGACCTTCCCCTTGTTTAACGGGTTTGCTTTGAATGCAGCCAGCTGACTATCGCCGCCGGCTTCAAATAGAATCCCAATGATCCATAAAAGAAAACCTATATAGTCCAGAAAACCTAAATTCTTTTCATGTCCGTAATATTGTGCTCCGAGAAGCGGAGCTGAAATAAGCCACATGAGAATTCCCTGAAGCAGGAATGTCTGGAAGAAGCTTATCCACCAGTATCTATTCTCTCCATATTTCTTGCGAAACTCCCTATACCGGAAATCTTCTCCTTTGCCCCAATTACGCCATGTAAGGTAACCGGAGAGACGAAGCCCCCAAAGAGAAACGAGAATCATCAGGATAATCTTTCTTAATTCAAAACCGTTAGTGCTGATAAAATAGAAACCTGCGGTAAGCACAAATCCTGCTCCCCAGAAAAGATCGACAATGCTTACATTTTTAAATATTACACTGAATACCCATAAGGTAGACATCAGTATCATTATAATGAGTAAAGCCTCAAAGTATATCTGGAAAAATGTCATTAATTGATTTTTTATTATTGGTTAGTCAAAAAGAAGGGCGACAGAGGCTGCACCAATGCCGGCATTTGCCCCGATAACAGGAGAGATATTGACAACTGAAACCGGTTTTTTATTGGTCAGAGTTTCCATTTTCCCTGAATACCAGTCAGCCGCTTCAGGGTTGCCGGCATGCATGACTATATAATTCCAGATTTTTTTATTGGAATTAATGTTACCTATATGCCTCATCACCAGCTCCATGTTTGCCTTCTGATTAAATGTCTTGCCGAAAATTACTGCCTTGCCCTCTTCATCGAGGGAAACAATCGGATTGATGTTAAGTATTCTTGCCAGGAGGCCCTTAGCTGCAGATAGCCTTCCTCCCCGGATCATATATTTCAGCGTTTTTACACTCACAAATATGCGCGTATTTTTTATCCACTTATTCGCAAGTGTAACAATCTCATCATGATCAAGACCGGCCTCAATTGATTGTGCAATGCGTAATACGGTTAGTCCAAGAGAACCTGAAAGATTCCTGGAGTTCAAAACGGTAATGGGTTTATTAAATTCCATGCTGATCTTCTGTGCTGCTTTCTGACTGCTGTAAAAAGTACCGCTAAGTTTATCACTTACATGCACGGCGATAACTGAATCATAATGTGAAGCCAGCTGTGAGTAAAGGTTTGCGAGTGTACTTTCATTGATCTGGGAAGTTTTGGGAAAATCAACCATCTCATCCAGCATGGAGTAAAACTGCTCAGGCTGAATTGTTATTTTGTCGAGATATTGGTTCTCGCCAAAATTAATATTGAGCGGCAGCATATTGATCTGGTATTTTTCTATCAGCTCCGGTGCCAGATCGCACGTCGAATCGGTAACAATCGCTATCTTCCATTTCCGTTCATTAACTATCTGGTAATGACGTATCATGTCATCTGCTTTCTGAAGAGTGATCGTCCCCTTATCTCTAAGATTGCTGAATAGTCCGGAAGGATCATTTGTATGAATATGAAGTCTAAGTACCTTATCTGAACCGGCAACTACCACGGAATTTCCAAAAGACTCCAGCATACCGATGAGCGACTTTTTTTCAATTCTGCAATCCTTAATGACAGCTTCGGTACAGTACCTGAAATCGATTTTCTCAGTGAGGGATTCTTCAAGCGCCGGAAAAGAAGCAGCCAATGTCCTGGAATTGATCAATTCTTTTACATTTCCGTTGTTAATAAACTCCATTATTCCTTCAAAGAATAAAACAAAACCTCTTGCACCTGCATCTACGACATTGTTTTTCTGAAGGATTGCCAGCTTTGTCCTGGTTTCAAGAAGCGATTTCTTTAGCACTTCATATGAACCGGCAATCAGATGGTTGAAATCAGTAAATTTGTTCCAGCTGTTATAAATATATTCGGCCATTTCCCTGATTACTGTCAGCATTGTCCCCTCTACAGGCCGTGCAACCGCCTCATAAACATAGCTTACAGATCTCCCGACAGCTTCGGCAAATTGTCTGATAGTGACAGATTTGAACTCTCCGGTTTCATTGCTCAACCCGTAAAAGAACTGGGCAAAGATAATCCCGGAATTTCCCCTTGCATTCATCAGTGTCGCTTCTGCAATCCTGTCGGCGGTTATCTTGTATGATCTGCTGGGATGAAATGATTCTATCACGGACCTTATGGTAGCTGCAAGATTAGTCCCGGTATCACCGTCGTTTACAGGGAATACATTTATCTTATTGAGCTCTGCCTGGTGAGCAATAACTTTTTTAGCTCCAGCTATAAATGCATAATACAAATTACGGCCATCCAGTTCAAAAAGCGGATCATTAACAATTAGAGACACTCCTGATTCAATGTTTTATGTATAATTAAATAAACAATCTGCTTAACAATTTGTTCATATAACATTATGCTGATCAGAAATCAGACAGTATGTTGCAAATATATACTAATTATGACCTATCGAGGGTTGGAACTCCATCTATTCCAAATTGATTTGATTTAAATGATTATTAATAACTTATGATTATGAAAATAATAATCCCGCTGGCAGTTATTGCAGTTATTTCATTGATTATGCTTATGTCGTGTTCATCAATTCCAAAGGGAGCAGTTGCCATTAAGCCATTTGACAAAGGAAAATATCTTGGCAACTGGTTTGAGATAGCACGTATGGATTTCCGTTTTGAACGCAACCTTAATAATACTACTGCAAATTATTCTCTAAATGATGATGGAAGCATTAAAGTAGTAAATCGCGGATTCAATTATATAACGAGCAAGTGGAGTGAGGCAACTGGTAAAGCAAAACCGGCAGGCGGAGCTGACGAAGCTAAGCTGAAAGTATCCTTTTTTGGACCCTTTTATGGTGGATATAATGTTATTGCCCTTGATGAACAATATAAATATGCTCTTGTTGCAGGCAAAAACCTTAAATATCTCTGGATATTATCCCGCGAAACTTCGATACCTGATGACATAAAGCAGAAGTATCTCGGAATTGCAAATAAGCTTGGCTTCAATACTTCAGCCCTTATCTGGGTGGAACACAACAAAAAACAGGAATAAGATTGGCTTTTACCGGAATAAGTCGTTTAACGCATTCCCAAGATCAGGAAACTTAAAGCTGTAACCAGCTGATATTATTTTTCCTGAAGAGACCCTGCTGCCCTTCAAAAGAATGTCTGACATCTCCCCGAAAAGCATCCTAAGGGCAAATGCAGGAATGTTCGGAAACCAGAATGGCTTCCCGAGTGCATGCGCTAAACTTTCTGTAAATTCCTTATTTGTTCGGCGATCAGGCGCTGCTGCATTATATGCACCTCGCATTTTTACATCCTCAATAGCCATGATGTAAATATTGCACAAATCCTCAATATGTATCCATGGCATGTATTGTTTTCCGTTCCCCATTGCCGAGCCAACACCCATTTTGACCGGGATAGCCATTTTTGCAAGTGCTCCCCCGTGACTTGACAAAACAACACCAGTCCTTATTTTAATTGTCCTTATTCCAATTTCTTCAAACCGGTCTGCCGACTGCTCCCATTTCCTGCAAGTCTCACCCAGGAAGTCACCGGAAGGAAGATCTTCTTCATAAAAAATCTTATCGGATGTAACTGCCCCATAATATCCAACTGCAGAAGCTGAAATGAAAGCTCTTGGTTTTCTGATGTTTCCGGATACAGAGCTGAGCAAAATATCTCCTGATTTTAACCTGCTGTCGAGAATCAATTTACGTCTTTCCCTGGTCCACCTTCTCTCCCCTATATTCGCCCCGGCAAGATGAATTATGTAATCAGCATCAGATACTGCCGCGGGGTCAATCTTAGATTTGGCAGGATCCCAGTGATAAACCTGAAAATCAGTTTCTTGTTTGAGATCTCTGCTCAGCAGAGCTACCTTATATCCTTTTTCTTTAAGTCTTGCGGCAAGATATCTTCCGATAAGTCCCGTTCCGCCGCTAATAAGTACACTCTCCATAATTTTCTAACAGGCAAGCTGACTGAAGGTCACTTACTCAGGCTGCTCTGTCAATATCAAAGAAGTTTAAGAAAATAGTTCCTGTCACTGTCAAGATCTATTGATGGAGCCTTTTTACTGATGGCATCAATCTTTGAAATAATGTTTTCGGCAAATTTTTTAACCTGTCCGCTTGATTGCGACTGAATCCGGTGCGATACTGCCTTGCTGATGGCTGATACCTCGTGCCACAAGGTAACGGTACTGCCATCAAAATAACAATGTGAAAAAGCATCCCATATATATTCGACTGCTAAAGATGATGGATGAAGCATATCATTTTCATAAAAACGATAATCACGCAGATCATCCATAACCAGCTCATAAGCAGGAAAATAGCCCGGATTAGATTCATGTTGCAGCAGTTCCTCAACCGCTAATAACAGTACAGATTTGCTTACCTGGTTTCCATGGGCGCCATCTTTCATGTGCCTCACAGGGCTTATTGAAAAGATGACCTTTAATCCGGGATTCAATAATCTGAGCCTGCTCAACTGATCATTCCAGAGAGTTACTATATCATTTACCGATAACAATTCACGGGTGAATTCTGATGAAGGTATCTTATGGCAGTTTGAGACGATCTTACCCGATTTCCGCCATCTGTAAACCATTGCTGTACCAAATGTTATAAAAAGAAACTTTGCTGATGAAATGAATCTCCCCGCATCCTTCATACTGCGATTTATCTTATCAATAACCTCACTTGCGTTTTCAGATGAAAAATCAGTATAATGATCGAAGCTCAGCCACATGCCATTATGGTTGAAGAGGTCATTCTTTTTATATTCACTTTTGCTTGTAACGGAATCTATTGTACCTGAAACAGAAACAGGATTGTAAACCGTACCTGAAGGGTTGATCATTACCGGCATATGACCAGCAGCAAACTGATTGCCTATTGAGGAGGCAAAGCATGAACCGATAAACATTACCGGATCATCATAAGTGATCTTTACCGGGGAAGGAGTAATATTAAAAGTAGTTCTTAATTCCATTATTACAGGCAATAACCTTTATGAAAGTCTGGAATTTATCCACTTCATCATGTAAAGGAACACTTCATTCTTAAATGTCTCATTATGAAGCTCATGATATCCGCCTGGCCATATTTTCAACTCAACCATCGGGGTTTTTGCTGCAAATCTGCGGCTCCCTTCAGGGGAGCATATCTGATCATCGCTGCCATGCATAATAAGAGTCGGAACCTTAAGTTCTGAAGCATGAGCAAGAGAATACTTTGCCGCGGCCATGGCACTATGGAAGAGAGAAACAGAGATCTTATCATGAACCAGCTGATCGGCCATATACTTATCAACGACCTCCTTAACGTGAGAAATATGTTCAACAACAAGTCCGGAAGGTTGAATAAGTCCGGGCATAATGCTTTTCATTATAGAGGCAATGGCAAGTTTAGCTTTGCCGGGCTGGAAAGAGAGTATTAGCCATGGTGATGTAACTATAGCGCCCTTTACTGGAGGGTTTTTCCTGACCAGGTAATCCAGTACTATTCCTCCTCCCAGGCTATGCCCGTAAATGAATATTGGTATCCCCGGAAAAGTGTTTCCAGCACTCTCAAGGAGGATTCCTATCATCTCATCGGTGACGGAATAATTCTTAATATATCCTCTCGCTCCATCAGACAGACCATGACCCGGAAGATCAACACCTGTAAAACCTATACCTTCTCTGCCAAGCAGCCCTGACCATTCTTCGTAACGATGGATATGCTCTCCAAGCCCATGAACAAAAACAACAATGGCGCGAACCTTCTCGCCAGGGCTGTTTATCATTCCTTTTAATACCTGACCATTCTTAAGTTTGATATTATAATCCATGCTTTTTTCTTTAAAAATACGAAAGTTGAACAAATAAAATTTCAGATAAGCTTTTATTCTTTTATCTGCCAGGTTTCTATTTCAGTATTAAGTCATTTATCAATTTAAACATTATTTATACTGAATGAATGATTTTTATTTTATCAATCTCATTATCTGTCTTTTACTATTTGATATTATTTAGAATCGTACCAAAATACAAGGATATATAGATATTAAGATTTGTATATCTTTATATATGTGTTTATATTTGCTTCATCAATTAATAATAAAGGATATGACAGCATTTGAATTCAACAACAGTCTGATCGGTATGAAACCGAATTTGCAACGATTTGCAATGAGTCTTACTTCTGATCGCGATGCAGCTCTGGATCTTGTTCAGGACACATATCTTAAAGCGATAACTCATAAGGATAAGTTCGTTGATTACACTAATCTTAAGGCATGGGTTTTCACTATAATGAAGAACACATTCATCAATAATTACAGGCGGAACGTGAAGGAAAATACAATAATAGACGGAACACAGGACCTTTTCTATCTCAATCAACCTCACGACAAGGGTTTCATTTCGCCGGAATCGAGTTACTCGGAAAATGAAATTCAAAAAGCAATTGAATCGCTTGAAGATGAATTCAGGATTCCATTCAGAATGCTCCTTCAAGGATATAAATATAAAGAGATAGCAGATAAGCTTAATTTAAATATCGGGACTGTTAAAAGCAGGATATTTTTTACCCGCCAGAAGCTTATGCTGATTCTTAAAGATTATGTCAGATAATTATTCGTTTTTAGTCAGGTTTGGTTTTAGGGTAAAAGGGGTTGAAGTTCATTCAGCCCTTTTTTATTGATTTGAAAATGATTCCTGCAAGCACAAACAACAGGAATATTCCGGAAACTATCCAGGCCCATTTATTTGGTTCCTTTGATTCCGCCCACATTTCGTAGGGCCGGGTAAGAAAATATTCTGACTTAACAGGCCAGAGCAGAACATTTGTCGAGTCCATTAAACCATTAGTACCTATAAGCTTCCCGGGCATTATAATTCTCACTGAGTAACCGTGAAAATCGACGAATAATTTTTTTGATACCAGGGTTATTGCCGAGTCAGCTTCCGTTTTATATTTAATAGCATTTGATTCACCGATAAACTCTTTAAGTATAATGCCATTCGACCATAAGCTGTCGAAATGATTACTATTCTGCATTGAGATCTTTACAAGTTCGCCTTCTCTTGCCTTCAATGCGTCGAACGTCATATCTCCTGTTGCTTTGTCGCCTGTCAGTGTGCTGAAATCCCCAATCCATTCTGCCATAGCTGATTTATAAGTCCATCTATCCGTCTTTGACGATATTGTATCCTTTATTGCCTTGTACTTAAGACTGTCAGGGCTATTCACAAGTTTGTCCATTACAGTATTTGGGGAATAAAAATATTGAAGTTCCTCCTTATTGAGAAAATCAGAGACAGGATATCCATGTTTGAATTCCCTTTCAATAATTTCAGCGAACCTGTATTCTGTGTTGAACCATCTGAACCGCTTTATGAATTCGCTCCTTCGTGAGACCGTCTTGTTGCAGCCGCTATCGGAACGGTAGGACATATTGATCTCATCGAAATTATGGTACAGCTTTTCAGCCCTTTTCACCCAGGTAGTGTCTCCCTTTTTATTGAATTCCAATGAATCTTTCACAATCCAGGTGGAATCAAAAGGAACCTGGATCTTATGGATATTAAATTTATTTTCAGTGTTTTTCATTTCTATCCGCCTGGTTACTGATCCGTCAGTATGTACAATATCGGTTACGACAGTTTCAGGTTCATCACAAGATGTAATCAATGCAAGAATTATGATTACTGCTACTTTTAATGGTTTTATGTTCATGGTATCAGAGATTTATTTTCTTTTTGTCTTTTTCCGATAGTTTATTTTCGAGGTACTGTTTCAATTCAGGATTATCCTCAATAAGCTTTATCAGGTTACTGTAACTGGTTTGAAGATCATTTATTGATTTCTCTAGCAGCTTTAACTGCCTGTCAGAAAGCGTCCCGCCTTTCAGGGAGAATTTACCAGATCTTGTGTCAAGCATAAATGCAGGCTCAAAAACGTCGTGGACGCCTTTAACAAAAGACGGGTTTATCGGTATTTCCTGCCTTTCGAGGTTATTGATCCGCTTCAGTATGATTGACTGCTGAACGACAAAGAAAGCTATTATAATCACCGATGCGGCAACAAGTCCACTTCTGACCCAGCCGATATAAACCCAGCCAAAAAGGTGATCCAGAAAATTATAGCTTTCTGTAGCTTTTCTTCTGACCCTTATTCTTTCCATTACATTTTCCTCAATGGCTTCACTTCCAGTCAGAACGGGTCTTGATTTTTTCAGGATATCAGTAATCCTCTCATATTTGTTAGATTCACTATTCATCTCAGATATATCTTTCAACCATTTCTCCTATTCTTTTTCTGGCAAAATGAAGATTTGCCTTAATGTTTCTCCTGCTCATTCCTGTTATCTCAGAAATCTCTTCATGCGAAAGTTCTTCCAGGTCGCACATGACAAATACGGCTTTTTGCGTGGGACTGAGTCTTTCTGTAAGCACTTTTATTATCATGGCTATTTCTTTGTTTTCGAGCTCCGGATTATGTTCAGAGAGAACCGTATCCGAAATAAATTTCCAACCCTTCTCATCTGCCCTGACTTCTGCATTCACCTTCTTCTTCCTCAGATAATCACAACATTTATTATATGTTATTCTATAGAGCCATGTTTTAAAAGCTTCGGTAGATTTGATATTTCCGATTTTCTCCCAGATCGTCACCATTGTTTCCTGTACAATGTCTTTTGCAATATCTTCATCACCAAGAATCCTGAACGCAACCGAAAAAGCAAATGGAGAGGCTGATGCGACAACTTTCCTGAAATTCCGGAAATCTCCTTTCCTGCATTCTTCTATTAATTCAAGCTCGATCAAAATAATTGTGATTTCTGTTATTAAGACGAAATAATAACAGCAAGGTAAAAAACAAAACCCGGATATTTAAATTTATTGCAGAGGCGGGAGCCTGACGGAAAGAGTTATTATTTCAGCACAACACTGATGTTGTGTCTGAGATTCTGGTATTTTACCCTGCTTAAGGCAGACTCTATAAACAACATATTGAATTGTTCCTCAGTGAGTGAAAGCCACTCAGAGCGTGTCATATTTGCAACCTCATCAGAAATAGCATATTCAAGGTGGTTGTTTACGGGAGCTTTCCTGTTCCAGGGGCAGATTTCCTGGCAAATATCACAGCCAAATACTCTCTTTTCAAATTTAGGTCCCAGTTCTTCAGCAACAGGACTCCTGTTTTCTATAGTCAGGTTCGAAATGCATTTTCGTGTATCTATCGTCCTGTTATCATTTATTGCTCCTGTCGGGCATCTGTCAATGCAAAGCCTGCAGGTACCGCAGTGGTCAACCCCATAATGCTTGTCATAATCAAGCTCGATATTGAGCATCAATATGCCAATAAAGAAGAATGAGCCGATCTCCGTATTTATTATTATTGAATGTTTTCCCTGCCATCCCAGTCCGGCTTCGACAGCCCATGCTTTCTCAAAAAGCGGTTTAGAATCGACAAAAACCTGTCCCTTAATTTCATCGTTCTGCCTCTCTGCGAAGCATAAAAGATCATTCAGTTTCTTTGAAATGACATCCTGGTATCTTTTTCCGTAAGCATATCTTGAAATGATAGGAACTCCTTTATTCTTCTGCTTATTTGGCGAATTATAGCTCATCCCAGTAACCACAATTGATCGCACTTCGGGCATATGTTCAGCTGGATCAGCTCTTTTTTCAGTATTGCGAGCCAGGTAGTCCATTCTGTCATTCATTCCTTCGCTGCACCAACTTTTCAGTACTTCCAGGTTCTCAGACAATACCCTGGGACGGGCAATGCCGCAAATATCAAAACCAAGTTCCAGCGCTTTTTCTTTAACCAGCTTCGTAAGGGCGAATTTGTCAGATGAATTCATATGCTCATAATTTAGAGGAATCCAAGTTCAAGTTTTGCCTCGTCGCTCAGCATGCTTTTATCCCATGGAGGGTTGAAAGTAAGTTTCAGGTCGATATCCTTTACACCGGCCGTTCCTCCGACCTTATATTTGACTTCTTCAACCATCTCGTCTGCCATCGGACAATTTGGAGCAGTCATAGTCATTGTTATATGAGCAATATGGTCATCGTCAACATTGATGTTGTAGATCAGACCAAGGTCATATATGTTCACAGGTATCTCAGGGTCAAAGATGCTTTTAAGTACTCCAACGATCCTGGTTTCAATTTCAAGCTGTTCATCTGCATCCATATCACTTTCTCCTTTCACCTTTTTACTTCTTACTTGTTGCCTGGTAGGCCATCGCATATAATTTAATCTGCCGCACCATCGAGAGGAGTCCGTTTGATCTTGTCGGGGAGAGGTTTTGTCTCAGCCCGATCTTGTCGATGAAATAAAGATCTGCAGAAATAATCTCGGCAGGTGTCCGGTCCGAAAGAACTCTTATCAGAAGGGCAACGATCCCTCTCGTGATTATGGCATCACTGTCGGCAGTGAAGGTTATTTTTCCGCCTTCAAATTCAGGATGGAGCCACACCTTCGACTGGCATCCTTCAATAAGAAAATCCTTTATTTTGAATTTCGGATCTATCACTTTCAGGTCCTTGCCATAGTCGATCAGAAGGTTGTATTTATCCATCCAGTCGTCAAAAACCGAAAACTCCTCAACTATTGAATCCTGAACCTCGTCAATTGTCATAATCAGGTGACTTAAGCAAACATCGACTTAACTTTCTCTATTCCTGCGATAAGCACATCAATCTCCTCCCTGGTATTATAGAAGCACATTGAAACTCTTACCGTACCATTGATCCCCAGGCGATCCATTACCGGCTGGGCGCAATGGGTGCCAGTCCTGACAGCTACACCAAGCTTATCGAGGATCATTCCTGTATCATACATATGAATATCCTTCAGTAGAAATGAAATTATGGAAATTTTATTTTCAACATTTCCATATATTTTCAACCCGTTTATCTGCAGTAATCTGTTTGTTGCATAGTGAAGCAATTCTTCCTCCCTGAGTCTGATGTTTTCCCAGCCCAAAGAGATGACATATCTTAGTGCAGCTCCAAGTCCTATTGCTGCGGGATAGTTCATGGTGCCTGCCTCAAACTTAAATGGAAGGACATTGTATGTAGTTTTTTCAAAGGTCACATTTTCCACCATGTCTCCCCCGCCCTGGTAAGGTGGCATTTCAGTAAGCCATTTTTCTTTCCCGTAAAGCACACCGATGCCGGTCGGACCATAGATCTTGTGTCCCGAAAAAACATAAAAATCAGCATCAAGGTCATTTACATCAACAATACCGTGCTGAATTCCCTGGGCTCCGTCGACAAGAACCGGAATATCCATTGAATGAGCAGCCCTTATAATCTCTTTTACCGGAAGTATTGTTCCTAGAGCATTTGAAGCCTGTGTTACTGCAACCAGTTTTGTCTTTTTTGACAGCAACTTCAAATACTCATCAAAAAGCACCTCTCCATTATCATTAATGGGAATAACGCGCAGTTTTGCCCCTTTTCTTTCGCATGTCATCTGCCACGGAACAATATTGGCATGATGCTCGAGATTGCTTACAATGATCTCATCATCCCTTCCAATATATTTCTCGCCGAACGAAAAGGCGACAGCATTTATTGATCCGGTAGTGCCGGAAGTAAATACAATTTCTTCTGTCTTGCCTGCATTGATAAAGGCACGGACTTCTTCCCTTGCTTTTTCATATTCCTCGGAAGCTTTATCGCTTAAGGCATGAACTCCTCTGTGGATGTTACTATTATATGTCGTAAGGACTTTATCGACTTCATCTATCACACAGCGGGGTTTCTGGGTTGTGGCCCCGTTATCGAAATATACAAGAGGCTTATCATAAACCTTAAGGCTCAATATCGGGAAATCTTTTCTTATGTCTGAAATCTCTTTCACATTGAGCCGTATTAACCGCATTTCACCATACAGAAAGCGCATCGCGACAGTTCACCTTTAAGTCGCTGCATAACAAGGTTATCCATTCTATCGCGAAGAGCTTCAACTTTAATGTTCTGGATAACTTCATGGGCGAAGCCGAACATAAGCATCAGCCTTGCTTCACGCTTTTCGATCCCTCTGGACTGAAGATAGAAGAGGGCATCATCGTCAAGTTGCCCGACAGTTGTACCGTGGCTGCACTTTACATCATCGGCATATATCTCGAGTTGCGGCTTGGTATCCATCTTCGCATCGTCGGTAAGAAGGATATTGTTATTCTTCTGGTAAGCGACGGTACCCTGAGCATCCTTGTGGACGTAAATGCGTCCGTTGAAGGCTCCCGTTGCCATATCATCCAGCACTCCTTTGAACAGCTGGTTGCTTGTGCACTTCGGGAATGCATGATCTACATTCACAAAATTATCAACATGCTGCCATTTATCTGCAAGAAAGAGTCCGAAAGATTTGCTTTCAGCACCTTCTCCTCCAAGGAAATGGTGGGTGCTGTTACGGACAAGACCGCCATGCAGAGTTATATTATTTGACGTGGCATAGCTGTTCCTTTCCTGGTGCATGAAAGTATGGGTTATTTTCCCCGCATTGTTATGTTCATTCTGGACTCTTATGATTTCAAAATGTGCATTTTCACCGACATAAATTTCAGTAACCCCGTTAGTGAGAAATTTATTGGGCGACAGTGTGTGATCACAGACAATAACCGTCACATCTGAATTTTTCTCTGCAATTATCAGGCTTCGGTGCTGGTTGAAAATATCCTCATCACTCTGCACAAGGTTTATTATCTGTATCGGTTTGGTAAGGACAACTCCCTCAGGTATATAAATAAAAACGCCATCGCAGGCCATTGCGGTGTTCAGGTGAACAAGACCGTCAGAGTTACCATTAATATACTTGTTGTAATGCTTCCTGATCTGATCCCCGAATTTATCAGTTGCCTCATTCATGCTTCCGATCCATATTCCTCCGGGAAGCTTGCGCATTTTGTCCTTCAATGTCGGATAAAACCCGTTCATAAGCACAATCCCATGCGCATCAAGATCTGTAACATCGCACCTGAATTCCTCGGCTTTTTTGAAATCAGATGCAGAAGGCATGAAATAGCTTTTGTACTCGGCGTTAAAAAATGTGTCGAGGTTTGTGTAACGGTACGACTCATTCTTTTTCGTAGGAATGCCGAGCTTATTAAATTCATTGATGGCAGCCTCGCGGAATGAATTAAGATACGGGGAGGATCTTTCTGAGATCCTCTTTATATTTTCCTTATAAAGGGTGTAATATCTTTCCGATCTTTCAGACGTGTTATTCATGCCATGTCCTTTTTATCAACCTCTTTCTTTATCCAGTCATAGCCCTTTTCTTCAAGCTCAAGAGCGAGTTCCTTGCCAGCTGTTTTCACAATCCTTCCATCATAAAGAACATGAACAACATCAGGGACAATAAAATCAAGCAGTCTCTGGTAATGTGTTATCACAATTGCTGAAGTTTCGGGACGCTTCAGCTTGTTCACACCATTGGCTACAATGCGGAGGGCGTCTATATCAAGGCCTGAATCAGTTTCGTCAAGTATGGCAAGCTTCGGCTCAAGCATGGCCATCTGGAAAATCTCATTTTTCTTCTTTTCCCCGCCTGAGAATCCTTCATTTACCGATCTGTTGGCCAGTTTTGAATCGATCTCGACAAGCTCTTTTTTTTCGCGCATCATCTTAAGGAAATCTGAAGCAGAAAGAGGTTCAAGCCCCATGTACTTGCGATGCTCGTTAACTGCAGTTTTCATGAAATTAACCATGCTTACCCCGGGTATTTCTATCGGGTACTGGAAACCCAGAAAGATTCCTTCTTTGGATCGCTCTTCGGGGGGCATTTCAAGAAGATTCTTCCCGAAGTAAGTAACTGAACCTTCTGTGACTTTGACTAATTCCCTTCCGGCAAGCACGGCGGCAAGAGTGCTTTTCCCCGAACCGTTAGGACCCATGATTGCATGAACTTCGCCTGCCTTTACCTCAAGGCTGATCCCCTTTAATATAGCCTTCCCGTTAATCTCAGCCTTTAAATTTTTAATGATCAGCATAATATTTTCTTATTACTTTTATCTTTTGTCTTATCCAACACTTCCCTCAAGGCTTATCTGAAGAAGCTTCTGAGCTTCAACGGCAAATTCCATCGGGAGCTTGTTCAGTACTTCCCTTGCATACCCGTTTACAATAAGGCCTATCGCATCTTCTGTCGAGATTCCTCTCTGGTTGCAGTAGAAGATCTGGTCCTCTCCAATTTTCGAGGTTGTAGCTTCGTGTTCAACGATGGCAGTCTGGTTATCTACTTCGATATACGGGAATGTGTGAGCTCCGCATTTATCGCTAAGAAGAAGCGAATCGCACTGTGAAAAATTCCTTGCGCCCGATGCACTTTTCAGTACCTTTACCAGTCCGCGATAGCTGTTGTTACCGAATCCGGCTGATATCCCCTTTGATACGATTGTGCTCCTGGTGTTTTTGCCTATGTGTATCATTTTAGTTCCGGTATCAGCCTGCTGATGATTATTGGTTACCGCAACAGAATAAAATTCGCCGGTGGAATTATCGCCGCGAAGAATACATGACGGATATTTCCATGTAATTGCTGAACCCGTCTCAATCTGTGTCCATGAGATCTTTGAGTTTTCTCCCCTGCATAGTCCGCGTTTTGTGACAAAGTTGAAGATCCCGCCTTTGCCATTCTTGTCGCCGGGATACCAGTTCTGGACAGTAGAATACTTCACTTCGGCATTATTCTCAGCAATTATTTCAACAATAGCTGCATGCAGTTGGTTCTCGTCCCTCATAGGGGCTGTGCATCCTTCCATATAACTTACATAAGCCTCTTCATCTGCGATAAGAAGAGTTCTCTCAAACTGACCGGTATTGGCAGAATTAATTCTGAAATATGTTGAAAGTTCCATAGGGCATCTTACACCTTTTGGAATATAGCAGAATGAACCGTCGCTGAAAACAGCCGAATTAAGGGAAGCAAAGAAGTTATCAGTATAAGGGACTACCGTCCCCATGTATCTTCTTACCAGGTCGGGGTACTCTTTAACAGCATCGCTGAAGGAACAGAAAATAATCCCTGATTCAGCCAGCGTTTCCCTGAATGTAGTCTTAACCGAAACAGAATCCATTACAGCATCGACAGCAACACCAGAGAGGTGCTTCTGTTCCTCCAGCGGTATTCCCAGTTTGTCGAAAGTTCTTTTAAGCTCAGGATCAATTTCGTCGAGGCTCTTATTGGCGACTTTCTGCTTAGGTGCGGCGTAATATATAATATCCTGGTAATCAATGGCTGGAATTTTAAGATTAGCCCATGTCGGCATCTTCATGGTTTGCCAGTGACGAAAAGCTTTCAGGCGAAATTCGAGTAGCCACTCAGGCTCATTCTTTTTCCCCGAAATTGTTCGGATAGTATCTTCATTTAATCCCCTGGATATTTTTTCGGTTTCAATATCGGAATGAAACCCGTATTTATAATCGCCTGAGGTTACATCGTTTATTATCTTATCCTGCTCCTTTTCCATCTTACTTTTCAGGGCAATCAAAGCCCTTCATGAGATTTAACAATCATTATCCCGGTTTGTTAATTATATTTAATCTAAATAAACATGCAAAAATATTAAAAATTCACAAACGGGTTGTGATATTGACTTAAAAAATCGGGTAGCGGACTCATGTTTAAAAACTAAAAAACAATAAGGGGTCCATAGTGTGAGGCAAAATAATTTCTAAATTGGCTACTTATTTTATAAATCATATTCCGGCTTACCCTGATGGAAAATTCAATCCTCTCTTTTTTTAAAAGTAATTTCAAGAAGATCCTTGTTTTTATTTTTATCCTTTTCTCGCCAGTTTCATTAATGGCTGCAGGTAGCCAGGTTCCTTCAATAGGACCTGTTCGAATTGAATTTATAATATTTGCACTGATACTTGCCGGTGTCGCTGTCTTTAATAAGCAAACCTTTTGGGTGGCAGTAATTGGACTTGCGGTTTTACTGGTGTTCAAGTTTGCATTCGATCCGGGGTTCCATATGATCAGGCACCTTTTCGGAACCACTCCCTTTGGCCAGCAAATCATGCACAAGAGTTTAAGACAGGGTGAATGGGGAATTTTTCTTAATCTTGCCGGGTTGCTCTTCGGGTTCGCAATACTTGCAAAAATATTTGAGGAATCCGGGGTTCCCGATGTTCTGCCACGGTATCTTCCGAATGACTGGAAAGGCCCATTTCTTTTACTGGTATTTGTTTGTGTTCTTTCTTCATTTCTCGACAATATCGCTGCTGCACTTATCGGTGGAGCCATTGCAATAGTTGTCTTTAAAGGGAGGGTTCATATAGGATATATAGCTGCGCTTGTGGCGGCAAGTAATGCAGGAGGAAGCGGAAGCGTGGTGGGAGATACAACAACCACCATGATGTGGATCGACGGGGTAAGTCCGTTAAACGTTCTTCATGGTTATATTGCAGCAATTACTGCACTTTTCTTCTTTGGATGGTTTGCATCAAGACAGCAGGATAAGTACCAGAAGATCCAGGCAGATGCCCCGGTTGGTGCCAGGGTAGACTGGATAAAGATATTAATTGTTGTGATGATCCTTATCGGTGCAATCATTTCCAATTTCCTGTATGATATGCCGGCACTGGGGGTCTGGATAGCTATTGTTTTAGGGGCGTTCCTGAGACCTATTCCATGGAAAGAGGTGCCGGGATCAATAAAAGGAACTATTTTCCTGTTATGTCTTGTCTTCTGTGCATCGCTAATGCCTGTCGAAGAGCTTCCCAATGCATCGTGGGTGACGGCCCTTGGACTCGGTTTCCTCTCTTCTGTTGTCGATAACATACCGCTTACAAAATTGTGCCTCGAGCAGGGACATTATGATTGGGGTATGCTTGCCTATTCAGTCGGATTCGGAGGATCGATGATATGGTTCGGTTCATCTGCAGGCGTTGCTATTACAAATAAGTTCCCCGAGTCGCGGAATGTTGTTCTCTGGGTTAAAAACGGCTGGCATGTGACCGTTGCATATATTATAGGTTTCTTCGCACTTTTCCTGATAATGGGATGGGAGCCTGCAGATAACAGGGAACATAAAATCATAAATTGTCCTGTACCCGGATGTCCTATGGCAGGACATACTGGAACACTTCCGGGTTCAGTCGGTTACCTGGATGTTGTCAAAAAATAGAACTTATTACTTCAAATAATAATAAGGTGTCCTGCAGAGACACCTTTTTTTACGGTCTGATTTTTGATTGAAAAAGTTTATCCGAAAATCTTAACTTTATGGCTGTTTAATTAAAAACCATTGCAATGAGAAAAATTATAGTCCTTTTATTAATCTTAATACCATTTAATATGGCTATTTCAGCAGAATCAGTAAAAGATATCAAAGCCACACTTAAGCATGTGACAGTTTATCCCGACCGTGCGCAGATGACTCATGATGCCACAGTTGAAATACCTGCCGGAAAAACAATACTTAAGCTTGGATCTCTCTCTCCCTACATTGACCAGCAGAGCATCCAGGTAAAGGGGAATGGCGATTTCATGATCGTCTCGGTCAATTACCAGAACAATTACCTCGAGAACCTTGAAGATCTTCCTGTAATAAAGGATATAAGAAACCAGATCGAAGCTCTTCAGCTTAAAGTGGAAGATGAACAGGCAGCGATCAGCATTCTTAATGAGAAGGAGGCATTTCTTGTAGCTAACCGCGCTGTCCTTGATAAGAAGACAACCCTCACAATAGAACAGCTTAAGAGCGTGATGGACCTTTATACCACCAACATGGAACAGGTAACTACCTCGGTTCTGAAAAAGAACAGGCTGATAAAGGATTATCAGAAACAGATCGATGCGCTTCAGAAACAGATTGCCGATAAAACTGGTAAACAGCAACTCCCTTCCGGCGAGATTTCCGTGACTGTAACAGCTGACAAACCGGTAACAGGGAAACTGGATTTTGCATATGTCGTATCCAACGCCGGCTGGTATCCATCATATGATGTAAGAGTTGACGACATAACGAAGCCTGTAAACATATTTTTCAAAGCCAATGTATTCCAGAATACCGGCGTTGAATGGAAGGATGTGAAGCTGAGCTTCTCGAATGCCACTCCATGGATTGCCGGAGATGTCCCGGTTCTTTATCCGTGGTTCATCGATTATTACATACCCATGCCGGTTACTAAGTCGAGAATGCCAATGATGTCAGCAAAAGGCGAGGCTCCCGCAATGGCAGAAGCAGCCACCAACGATATGGCTAAAGAAGCTGAGGCCGCACCTGTGGGAGTTGAAAAGCAGGTAGGCGAGACAACAATCACCTTTGATGTTTCAATCCCATGTTCCCTCGCTTCCGACGGGAAAATACAGACGATAGAGGTTCAGCGTTCAACAGTTCCTGCTGAATATAAATATGTGACTGTTCCAAAGATGTCGTCGGTTGCCTACCTTACCGCAAGCATCACCGACTGGGCAAAGCTGAGCCTGCAGAGCGGTGAAGCCACACTTTATTTTGAAAATACTTTTGTCGGAAAGTCTAATCTCGACGTCAGCCAGCTTAAAGATACTCTGACTCTCTCTCTTGGAAATGACAATAGTATTCTTGTCAAGAGGGAAAAGCGCCAGGATTTCACAAGTAAAAAGACGTTCGGATCAAATAAAACTGAGATCTATTCATTCCTGATAACTGTCAGGAACAATAAACCGGGTGTAATAAAGATAACCCTGAGCGACCAGATTCCTGTCTCATCGAACAGCGGAATAACAGTAGAGGCAACCGAGCTGACAGGCGGAAAACTTAATTCACAGACAGGTTTTGTAAACTGGGACCTTGAGATAAAACCACAGGAAACCAAACAGATAATTCTGACCTACTCAGTCAAGTATCCAAAGGACAAAACAATAATTCTTGAATAACCCACAGATTGATGAACTTCCTTGGAAACCTGTGCTGGCTCATTTTCGGAGGTTTAATTATTGCCATTGAATATTTCATTGGAAGCCTCTTGCTGATGGTCACAATCGTCGGGATCCCTTTTGGAGTGCAGACACTCAAGATGGGAGCGCTTGCAATCTGGCCGTTCGGACGTGATACCCGTGTTCATTCAAGGGCCTCAGGCTGCCTTTATATACTGATGAACCTCCTATGGCTTCTCTGCGGCGGGATATGGATAGCGCTTACCCATGCCTTCTTCGGATTGCTGCTTTGCATTACAATAATAGGGATACCCTTCGGCCTTCAGCATTTTAAGCTGACGGCAGTTGCACTGAATCCTTTCGGGAGAGATATAGTAATTACTTGACAAATGGAATATATTCCCATCAGCAAACTGGGGAAATACGGCCTAATCGATCATCTTTCAGCGGGCTTTACTCCGATAAACAAGAGTACTGTAAACGGGATCGGGAACGACGCTTCTGTCATATATTCAGGAGATAAATATACCCTGGTTTCGACCGATCTTATGCTTGAAGGGATCCATTTTAACCTTGTATATTTTCCCCTGAAGCACCTCGGCTACAAATCTGTTATAAGGGGAATATCCGACATCTATGCCATGAACGGCACTCCGGGTCAGATCCTGATCGGGCTCGGGATAAGCTCAAGATTCTCGTCAGATCAGGTCGATGAGATATATGGAGGAATTAATCTTGCCTGCAATAAATATGGAGTTGATCTCGCAGGCGGAGACATAACAAGTTCGCTTACCGGACTTACGATAAGCGTCACTGCGGTCGGATATGCCGAAAAGGATAGTCTTGTAAGAAGGGATGGCGCCAGACCTAACGACCTTATTTGCATAACCGGCGATTTAGGAGCTTCCTACATGGGACTTCAGCTGCTTGAAAGGGAACGACTGATCTTTGAAAAGAACAAGGGCATCCAGCCTGATCTCGCAGGCAATGATTATGTAATAGGACGGCAGCTGAAACCTGAATTTCCCGCCGCTGTGCTCTCAGATCTGAAAGAAGCAGGTATACATCCCGGATCAATGATTGATGTAACAGATGGACTTGCTTCGGACCTCATGCAGATTTGCAAGGCTTCAGGTACCGGCTGCAGGATATTCAACAAACAGATCCCGATTGACTATGAAACCTCACGGCTGGCTGAGGAATTTAATATTGATCCCCTGATCCCTGCCATGAACGGAGGTGATGACTTTGAGTTGCTCTTCACTGTTCCGATTGAAATGTACGAAAAAGTGAAAGAGATAGCTTCTGTGAAGATAATCGGTCATATTACTGAAAAAGGTTCCGGCAACTACCTTGTAGGAGATGAAGGAACTGAGGTTGAGATAATGGCCCAGGGCTGGAGCCGGGAAAAATAAAAAAGGGACCTATCTGGGTCCTTTTATTACGCCTCTTTGTGAATTCCTGATGAAATCAATTATATAATCCCTTTCAGGAGTTGGTTCGAATTCTTTTTCAATCTTTTCCAGTGCCTGTGTAAAATTAAGCTTGCTCTGGTAAATAACCCTGTAAATATTATGTATCTCGTCAATTTTCTCTTTGACGAATCCTCTTCTTGCAAGACCCACCGTATTGAGTCCCATATAACACAAGGGATCCCTGTCTGCGAGAATATATGGCGGAACATCGATTCGTATTTTACAGCCTCCGCCTATAAAAGCATGCGCGCCGATTCTTGCGAACTGGTGGACAAGCGTTCCTGCAGAGATTATAGCCCAGTCGTGAACCTTAACCTCTCCTGCCAGTCCGGTCGAGTTTCCCATAATGCAGTTGTTTCCTAATGCACAATCGTGCCCTATGTGCGAGTATGCCATCAGGAGACAGTTCTCTCCAACGATTGTCTTTCCAACGGCAGCTGTACCCCTGTTCACCGTAGATCCCTCTCTGACAGTTGTCCTGTCGCCTAATTCAGCAGTGGTTTCCTCGCCTTTGAATTTAAGATCCTGTGGAATTCCTGAAACAACTGCCGAAGGAAATATCCTGCAGTTTTTCCCGATCCTTGCACCATCCATAACGGTTGCATTGGGGCCGATCCATGTTCCATCTCCTATGGTTACATTGCCCGCAATATAAGCGAATGGTTCAACTGTTACATTTTCGCCTAGTTTTGCATCCGGATGAATAAACGCTGATTTTGAGATCATTGCAACTATTTATTTTTAATTACCTGGGCAGTCATTTCTCCTTCCACAACCAGGGTATTGCCGACAAAAGCTTGTCCATACATTGCCACTATTCCTCTTCTCATGGGTTCAATCAATTCCATCTTTAGAATTACCGAATCGCCGGGAACAACTTTATGCTTGAATTTAAGCTTATCTATTTTCAGGAAATAAGTTGAATATTTTTCAGGATCTTTAACACCGCTCAGAACCAGTAGCCCGCCGCACTGTGCCAGGGCCTCAACGAGCAGAACGCCAGGCATTACAGGTTCGTCAGGAAAATGGCCTTGAAAGAATGGCTCATTGATTGTGACATTTTTAATCCCGACAACAGTGGTTTCATCAAGGTAAATAAGCTTATCGACCATCAGGAAAGGAAACCTGTGAGGAAGCCGCTTTTTTATATCTTCCACGGTAAAAACAGGCGGCTGTGAAGGATCATAGATGGGGATGCTTCGTTTTGAAGAGGCCTTTTTCATCTCCTGCCTCATAAGCTTTGCAAGCCTTGTATTTGCGTAATGGCCAGGACGGGTAGCAACAACTTTCCCCTTTATAGGATGGCCGACGAGTGCAAGGTCACCCATGATATCGAGAAGCTTGTGCCTTGCTGGTTCGTTGGGATAAATTAATTCGGTATTATTGAGCACACCTGCAGTATGAGTGCTTATTCCTGGTCTGTTGAAAAGCTTGGCAATACGGTCTATTTCTGACTGATCAACTTCCTTATCGAGGATCACGATAGCATTGTCAAGATCACCTCCTTTGATCAGCCCCATCTTAAAAAGGGGTTCAAGCTCGTGAAAGAAGACGAATGTACGGCTTCTGCAAATTTCTTCCTCGAAATCATCAATCGAGTCGAGAATTGCATATTGATTTCCAAGTATTTTTGAATTATAGTCGATAAGAACGTTAATGCTCAGGTGGTCGTCGGGGTAGACGATCAGATCGACGCCGTGCTCTTCGTCGGAGAATACGATTTTCTGCTTAACGACAAAATAGTTGCGGTCTTCCTTAAGATCGACGATTCCTGCTTCCTTGATTGCCTTGACAAAAGCCCATGCAGATCCACCCATTATAGGTGCCTCCTGGGCATTCATTTCTATCAGCGCATTATCGACGCGAAGACCATGAAGGGCTGCAAGCGCATGTTCAATAGTCGACACTGAAGCATTATTCTGAACAAGGGTTGTTCCCCTTGAAGTATCAGTGACGTTTTCAGCCAGTGCATCGATGACGGGTTTGCCAGGAAGGTCGACCCGGCAGAATTTATATCCGTGGTTTGCCGGTGCCGGCTTGAAGGTGATAGTAACATTGACCCCGGTATGCAATCCCTTTCCATTCAGACTTATCTCCCTGGCCAGTGTCCTCTGTTTTTCGCTCATCAGTTAAAATGTTTGATAGAATTTTGGGTACAAAAAAAACAAAAATAATCCGAACAAGCTAAAAAAACAGCTTTTAAGTCTATTAATACCAACCTCTTTAGCCTGAACCTTATTCTATTCTACTGTTTTTTAAAGGATTCTATTTCCTTTTCCAGCGCATCGACTTTTATCTTCAGCTCCGGCAATTTCTTGAATACTATAGAGCACCTTAGAAAATCCCTATGGTCGAAGGCAGGATATCCAAGTAAAATCGAATTCTCTTTCTTGACATCGCTTGGGATGCCTGACTGGGCTCCGATTTTAGTTCCGTCGGCTATCTTAATGTGACCAGCTATGCCAACCTGACCACCGAACATGCAGTTCTTACCAACTTTCGTGGAACCTGATATTCCGGTTTGCGCTGCCATAACCGTATTTTCTCCTATTTCGACATTATGGGCTATCTGGATCAGGTTATCGAGCTTCACCCCCCTGCGGATTATGGTCGATCCCATCGTGGCCCTATCGATAGTGACATTAGCGCCTATCTCTACATGATCTTCAATAACAACATTACCAATTTGAGGTATTTTCATAAATTCATTTTCAGACTGAGGAGCGAAGCCAAACCCGTCGCTTCCGATCACACTCCCGGCATGAATAATAACTCCTTCGCCAAGAATACACTCATGATATATCTTTACACCCGGATTCAGTGTGGAGCCGTTTCCCACTTTTGAATTGTCGCCGATATAAACATGAGGATAAACAGAACAGTTGTCTCCTAAAACACAATTCTCGCCTATATATGCGTATGCTCCTATATATGCGCCCTCTCCAATTTTTGCAGAAGGCTCAATAATAGCGGTAGGATGAATCCCTTTCTTCCTGGGTTTTGACTGTTCGACAAGCTGGAGAAGGGAGGCAAATGCATCATAGGCATTTTCAACTTTGATAAGTGTGGCTTCCACTTTTGATGTAGGAACAAAGCTTTTGTTCACCAGCACAACAGATGACTTTGTCGAATAGATGTAATGTTCATATTTGGGGTTGGCAAGAAATGAAAGTGCGCCCTCACGTCCTTCCTCAATTTTCGCTATGGTATTGACGACCTTGCCGGGATCGCCTTCGACTTCGCCTTTCAGGAAGCCGGCTATTGCTGCTGCTGTAAATTCCATAATCTTTGTTTTTTAATTATCTGCATTCTTTGGGATAGCAAAGAAAATATTTTGTGATCCTCTCTGAGAGGAACCTGTGATCGAACATATCGGAAACATCTGAGATCTCCGCTGTTTCGCCCGATTTAAGAAGGATCCTGACCTCAGGTGCATCAGGAGTGTATGCCAGGTTTGACACCATATCGGTGAAAACAAAATAATCGGTCTCTTCCCGGCAGATATCAAGTTTCTCTTTTACAATGCCTTTCAATTTCCTTACCCTCTCTCCTGGAAACGGTTCATTCTGCAACTCTATTGCCAGCAGGTCTCTATTTGATAATCTTGAGGAGAGATTGGCGAGGATTTTATCCTGATGATCGGCCCAGTATTTTATTGATACCATAACATCTGAATCGTCCAGCCTGGTAAAATTTGAAGCAATCAGGCCTGGGGTGAATTTCCCATCCCTGAACAGGTCATCCGGACCAAATTTATTGTATAGGAAGAACCTTAAAGCAGGAGTTGCGTATATATCTGTTCCCTCCGAAGCGATCTCCCTGGCTCTTTTAAGTATCAGCACCAGCAGGCTTTCGGCCGAAAGAACGGTTTTATGCATATAAACCTGCCAGTACATAAGTCTCCGGGCAATAAGGAATTTCTCGACCGAATAGATCCCTTTTTCATCGATCACAAGGGAGTCATCGACAACATTCAGCATCCTGATAATCCGGTCAGAACCCACCGATCCCTCTATTACGCCGGTAAAGAAACTGTCGCGGCGAAGGTAATCGAGCCTGTCCATATCCATCTGACCTGCAATGAGCTCATGCAGAAAGTTACGCTTATAGGTGCCTTTGAATATCTCAATTGCCAGTGAAAGTCTGCCTTTGAAATGCTCATTCAGCTTTCTCATGAGAAGAAGTGAAAGGTCCTCATGCGAGATTCCGCTGACAATTGAATTCTCGAGAGCATGTGAAAAGGGACCGTGCCCGGTATCATGCAGAAGAATTGCGCAAAAAACTGCCTCTTCTTCCTCATCAGATATCTTCACCCCTTTCCCTATAAGGGTCCTGATTGCCATATCCATTAGGTGAAGGGAGCCTAGGCTGTGCTGAAAACGAGTGTGGGTTGCCCCCGGGTAGACAAAGCTCGTAAGGCCAAGCTGCCTGATATTCCTGAGCCTCTGAAACCAGGGATGTTCAATGAGGTCAAAGATAAAATCGCCCGGGATACTGATGAAGCCGTAAACTGGATCGTTAATGATCTTTCGTTTATTTGTCAGATAAGCCACTTTCCTGAATTTGATTTACAAAAATATGAATTAGTTTTACAATGTGATGAACGATTGATTTTTCGAGATACTAAATTTTAATGCAGATAATCATGACAAAGCTAACATTCAGATCACTAATGAACCTGGGATCGTCTGCAATTATGAAAATGGCGACCGGAATTAACCTGCTGTTCATACCCGCACCTGCTGGAAGTGATCAGAGATTATCGTTAAAGCATGATGACCTGGAACGGACTTTTCATATACATATTCCTTCATCATTTAATAAAAAAGTTCCGTGGCCGCTGGTTATTGCATTACATGGCAGGGGAGGAAACGGAGAAAGCATGATTCTTGTTTCACGTAAAGGCTTTAACAAGCTGGCTGACAGGGATGGGTTCATCGTCGCTTATCCGGATGGAATCGAGCTGAACTGGAATGATGGCAGGATGGATGAAGAGGTGAACGATCGCGCACACAGGGAGAACATTGATGATACCGGCTTCATCTCTGATTTGATAGACAAAATGATAACAGATTACAACATAGACCCAAAACGGGTTTATGTTACCGGAATATCAAACGGCGCAATAATGTCTTATCGCCTTGCCTGTGAATTATCAGACAAAATTACTGCAATTGCTCCCGTCGATGGGAATATTCCGAACATGATTTTACATGAATGCACACCTGCCAGACCCGTTTCATTGCTGGCAATAAATAATATAAATGATCCGCTGGTCCCATTTGAAGGAGGTGAGATCTTCGGACATTTCCATATGACAAAACTGGGTAAGGTTTTATCAGTGAAGGAATCTATTGGGTTCTGGGTAAACCAGGACAAATGCTCGGTCACACCGGAAATTTCTGAAGAGCCCGACAGGGATCCCAAGGATGGTACAAGAGTGACAAGAATGGAATTCGGTAACGGCACGCAGGGGACTGAAGTAATTGTTTATGCTATTGCTGGCGGCGGACATACCTGGCCTGGAGGGTTTCAGTACCTTCCTGTATGGCTTATAGGAAAAACCAGCAAGGACATTGATGCCACTGATGTCATCTGGGAATTCTTTAAGAAACATTCGAGATAGCACTTGAGATCATGCAATCATGCAATCGAGATGGCGTCAGGCTTTCGGTTCTTCCTTGAACAGTTTTACCTTCAAAGCAGTGGATCCTTTAGGGCCTTTGCCGATCTCAAATACGACAACATTATTTTCCTTTATTTGATCCAGCAGGTTATTTGCATGGACAAAGATGCTTTGATTTGACTGAAGATCACGTATAAAACCAAAACCCTTTGAGTCATTAAAGAAAGTGACTATCCCTTTCCGAACGAAATCTGGAGCACTTGCAGGATCGTTTTTAGTAATTTTAAGCTCTATATTTTCAGCTATAACAACTGTTTTCTTTAAGGGATCGGGTGGAGTTGAAGTAATCTTTCCAAATTCATCTACATAAGCTATCATATCGTCAAAGCTGCTTTTCTTATTATCAGTTGACTTTTTAGCACGCTTTTCGGCTTTTGCTTTTCTTTTCTTTTCTTTTTTTATTCTTACTTCCTTTTTGTTGTATGTCTCCTGTGATCGGCTCATAAAATTATTTTACTTTAATTAGTGTTTTTAAATAAGTGACCAGCTTCGGCAACCCATGGTGAGCAATTAATTATTAACCGGGTTATTGATTAGCAGCAGACCGGGTAAAATCGCGAAGCTGAATCTCCTGCAAAGATATGAAAAAATCCGATGAATGATGTTTTCGCATAATTGGTTATGAAGTTCTGAGGAGTTGCACTGTTTTCTTATCTTTACCTGACAAGAGCCTAATACCGTGTACCAGAAAGATTATTTACTCCGTATGATTGCAACGCTGATGAAGTTCCTTGGAGAAGTTCTCGGGCTTATCAAGAAAGGAGATCTGAAAAAAGCATCAGATCAGCTGGAAGCAGGGTATAATATCTTTCTCAGGGAGGATTCATCATTCTTCCGCAATATCCCGGAAGAAAAGCTTATACAAGATCTTCTCCAGGAGCATAACTATACAAATGGGCATCTTGAGATCCTTGCAGAGCTGTTCAATGCTGAGGCCGAGTTGGATATGGCAAAGGGCGAAAAAAGTGACAGCCTTGAATTCTCAAGGAAAGCGCTGATACTTTTCGAATTCGTCGATAATGAGCAAAAAACTTACTCAGCGGAAAGACTGGATAAGATGGAAGCGCTCAGAAACAGGATCGAAGAACTTAATTTCAGCACATAACTTTTTATAACTATGGACAAAACACCGGGATTATTAGCGCCGGCTCTGGTGTATGTATTGATATTTATTTTAAATATCATATTACCAGGCAAATGGATAACCGGATATGTGACTAAAACAGATTCCAATGAAAAAATGAGATACCATCTTAATGGTTTCTCCGTGTTCCTTGTAGTTGTTTTAATATGGTTTTTACTGGGATATTTTAATATTGTCCCATTTGACTGGCTCTATACATGCAGATGGTATGGATTGACGGGCGCATGTACCCTTGGCGCCATTTTTACCCTGGCTGTCATATTGCCTTATCCCCCTGTAAGAAAGTCGATCGTATCAGATATATTTTTAGGCAGGAAAGAAAATATTCAGTTTTGGAAAGGAAGAGTAGATGTGAAAATGTGGCTCTATCTTGCAGGAGCGACTATGCTGGAACTGAATGCATTAAGCTTCACGGCGCATCACCGGTTTCTGTTTGGAGATCAGGCTTCGACCGGCATCTTTCTTTCAACTGTGTTACTTACATACTTCATCGTTGATTATTTTACTTTTGAAAAAGTCCATTTGTACACTTATGATTTATTTGCTGAAAGAGTCGGATTCAAACTGGGCTGGGGGTGCATAGTCTTTTATCCTTACTTTTATTCAGTCTTCTTATGGTCTACTGCAGAATTGCCCGATCCACATACTCCTGTCTGGAAATTAGCTGTATATATTCTAATATTCTTTACCGGCTGGGTGCTATCCCGAGGTGCTAATTTGCAAAAGTATTATTTCAAAATAAATCCTGAAAGACCATTCCTGTGGATAGTGCCGGAAACAATTACGGATGGCAATAATACGCTGCTGGTAAACGGGTTCTGGGGTATCAGCAGGCACATTAATTATCTGGGCGAAATATTAATGGCGACTGGTATCATCCTTTGTATAGGATATCCGGGGTTGATATGGCCCTGGTTATATCCTTTGTACTATGTCATCCTCTTATTTTCGCGCCAGAAAGATGATGATAACCGGTGCGCTGTCAAATACGGGGAGCTATGGAAAACCTATGTAAAAAAAGTTCCCCACCGTATTGTTCCATTTGTTTATTAAAATATTCGTCTGTTAAATGAGTGTCAGAAATTTATAACCGATACATTTTCCGTGTAGTATCTCCCATAATATTGACAGCAACTTTCCCCGGCAGTATCTTCCGCATAAAGAAAGATGCAATTCTGTTTCCTCTTCCTGTAATGAACGACGGTTGTCTGCCTAACTTCTTAAAACATTCATTTGCCACTTCATCCGGAGCCATCACCCGTGGTGTAAAAAAACCGGTCTTTTCAGGACGTGTATTCTTAAAACCAGGAGTTGATGTAGCACCTGCGCAACAGGCAATGACATCCACACCACTGTCTTTCCACTCATACCAGAGGCTTTCCGCAAGTACCCTGTTAAAAGCTTTTGTCGCCGCATAAACTGATAAAAAACCGCTGCCCTGAAGGCCAGCCATGGATGTCATTAATACAATTGCCCCCTTACCTTTTGTCAGCATTTTTTCTCCAAATACCTGGAGCATGTTCAGGGGAGTTACCATATTTAACTGAACCATCTGAGAGTAGATCTCTGCTGAGTTATTAATGAACGGGCCGATAACTGACAGTGCAGCATTAAATACCAGCAAGCTGATCTCTTTGCCATCCAGTATTCCCTCTATTTCCCTCACGGCATCAACAGCTGACAGGTCACAGGAGATATAAATTACATTTATTTTATATTTATTTTCCAATAAATGAGCCAATTGTTGTAACGGCTGAAGGCGGCGGGCAATAAGAACAAGATCCATACCTTCTGCTGCCAGTAAAGTCGCAAATGCAGCTCCAATCCCTTCCGAAGCGCCGGCTATCATGGCTGTCCGGCCATATTTTTGTTTTAAGTTCATCATTATTTGACCGCTTCTTCCCCTCCTACGACCGGTATCGTAATCGACGTACCATCGAGATCGACTGTGAGCTTCGTTCCCGGGTCAGGCCATAGGGTGAACTCCCTGTCGGTCGAGAAGATCATCAGCGCGATCTGTCTGCCGGCAGCTATGATCTGGTCGTCAGGCTCAAGGTTAAACGTCATTTCATAGAACTTACCGGGGGTGAGGGGCTTGCTTTCGGTAAGCGACTTATAGTTCCTGAGATCGGCCCATCCGCGGTTAATGAGGTTGTCATTGATCTTCGCATTGCGGTCGGGATTCCATGGCAGCTCAATCAACCAGACTGACAGGTTAACGGCCGGCTTGTCGCACGATGCCCTGATGGTTATTGTGGGGACACCCGAGATATGAAGAGGCTGCTTCAGCGGAGGCAATGCATAGATCAGCCTGTGATCAGTCCACTCAGCCTGCGCAAGGGTAGCCCCGCTGAAGGAGTAGTTATCAACAATAGTCTCCTTGCCCTGCTTCGGCGCTTTTGCCATTACAAGCATGCCGGCCTTTGTACCTCCGGCTGTCAGGAAAAACTGAACGGGTTTTGCATCAGGATTCGGATAATCGGCGTAGGGAGTTGGCTTCAGCCTATCGTCATTCTCGCGGACGATCCATGCTTTCGGATCATTTTCGACATTATTCTGAATGCCGAAAAGGTACCTGGTGAACCATTTGTTCATCAGGCTGAAGGGAGGCTCTCCTCCATGACCGCCCTGGTGGAAATATACCTGAACGGGAACACCTTTCTCCCTCAATACTTTTATGAAGCGGACACTGTGACTTATCATAACATTCCAGTCATTAAATCCATGAGCCATCAATGTGGCAGCCTTGTAATCCTTAATATAATTCATCAGGTCGCGCTGTGCCCAGAAGTCATTGTAATCGCCTGTAGTTCGGTCAATATGTCCTACGATGACATTATTCCTGAAAACGCTGTCGCAGTAGGCACAATTATCAGGATTGGAATGTATAAAGTCGTAAAGGACGTCAACATCTTCGCCAAGATAGCCGCCCGGACTGCGGACAAGTCCATTGGACCGGTAGTAATGATAATATGAGTTATTGGGTGATACAGGGATGATTGCTTCAAGACCTTCGACTCCGGTAGTTGCTGCGGCAAAAGGTATTGTTCCGTTATATGATGTACCTATCATACCCACCTTGCCGGTGGTCCAGTAGGCTTTCACTTCTTCATTACCATAGGGAGTGGTATAGCCTTTTGCCCTGCCGTTGAGCCAGTCGATCACTGCCTTGGGGGCAAGGGCTTCGATCCTTGTTCCCACTGTTGGGCATCCCTGTGAGAAACCGGTTCCGGGTGCCGAAGAGTGGACAATAATAAATCCGTATGGTATCCATTGCCTGGTCAGAGAGTTGGAAATAATCGCCTCCTGACCTGTCCTTACAATTGCAGGAGCTTTGAGCCGCTCGGGAGACGGGCCGTCAAGCTGCTGTCTTACATTCCAGTTATATTTAGCGTCTGTAGATGCGATACCGGCAAAATAAGGGCTTGACTCATATATTACAGGGAGCCTTAGACCTTCAGTCTCTGTCTGTACCGGACGAGTAACATCGACATGCATCCTGTCCTTTTTCCCATCGCCGTCGGTATCGAATTCCGTTTCGACCCAGAGGTGTTGTTTTATCCATAGATCGGGATTCTCGAATGCCGGGATTTTCTGTGCTTCACCATTAAGAACCACCGGAATGACGGCCGGTGTCTTAAGTGTATCTGATGTTTTTGTCCCGTTGACCTGAGCAATAATATTGAGCTGGCAGAGGAGTAAGGCAGCCAGGGTGAACAAAGTGAATTTCTTCATGTGGTTTGGGTTAGAAATAAGATACTAATGTAGAATAATTTTCATTTAATACAACCTGCAAAAATCATACAATCATGAGAATGATTTAAAGGTATTAAGGTATCAGGATATTAAGATTAAATGCCGTAAAACCGTTGCACCATTGAGCCGTTGGTCTGGTATTAATCCAATGATCTGATTGCTTCACTGAGTATCCCTGCAGAGCGTTTGAGAGACTCCATCTCCCCGGGAGACAGAGGGCTGTTTATGATCTTTACAACACCCTTATCAGAAACTATTGACGGTACGCTGAGACACACATCCTTCAGGCCGAATTCACCATCTACAAGAACAGAGACTGTCATTACGCTGCTCTGCTTCCGGAGAATGGCAGCTGTGATCCTGACAAGCGCCAGCCCGACTGCAAAATGGGTGGAGCCTTTGGCATTTATTATATGATAAGCTGATTCACGCACTTGCTTTTCAATCTCCTGTTGTTCAGCCTTCCAGTCGGTACATTTATTGCAAACAGGACAATAATTGTCAATAACCATTCCTGCCACATTGGTCATCGACCATGCTGCAAATTCGCTGTCGCCATGCTCGCCAAGGATATATGCATGAACGTTGTGGACATCAACGCCGCAATGATTGCTGAGAAGGTATCTGAACCTGGCGCTGTCGAGAACGGTACCTGATCCTATTACCCTGCCTCTCTCCCATCCCGATCGCTTCAAAGCTATATATGTCATCACATCGACAGGATTGCTGACAATAAGCATCACTCCTGGCGATCCATGCATGGCGACATCCTCAGCAATGCCTCCGACTATATCGGCATTCTTTTTCAGGAGTTGCAGCCTGGTCTCCCCCGGACGTTGAGCTGATCCGGCAGTTATCACAATAAGCTGCGCATCGGCATAATCGGAAACTGACCCTGCACGGATGATAACCGTAGGAAAGAACGCCTGACCATGAACCAGGTCAAGAACCTGGCCCAGAACCAGATCTTCGTTCCTGTCAAGAATAACAATCTCATCGGCGAGACCGCTCTGTGCCAGGGCATAGCAATATGTTGCCCCTACAGTTCCTGCTCCAACCACAACAACCTTACGGATCTGTCCGCCGTTTTTGTTTTCTTCCATATTATGATTATTTAAGATATTCACCTGATTAACATCGAAGAGTAACTTTTGTTTTGATTTCTTCATATCAAAATTAAATGAAATTTAATCAAGAAGATATATTGTTTGCCCTTCCACTCAGCTTACACGACTGGTGTTAAAATAAACTTGCCTTGTCTGCGATTCTATAATAACTTTGATAATATTAAATATTTTCACTTGCAGTATCGATGCTGGATATTTTAGTGTACTAAAGAAAGTATTAAAAGTCTTTATTATAAGGCAAGCTGGTTTTAAAATAGAAAAACTGTATATCGATTGCATTGACGATCGGGGAAATTGCTTTATCCTCTACTGGGCAAAGGTGAAATTCTTTCTGCTGAGGATCATTTATTCAGGACTTGTATTCTCTGACGCCGATGGTCTGACAATTGAAAAATCAACATTAAGAAAGACCATTAAGCCGGTAATCAACGGGGGAATAAATTTTAAAAATAAATTTCTGAAAACCAGTGTTAGTCTGAAGAGAATTGACGATCCGATTACAAGGTCGCTATATAAGGAAAATGAAAACAATGAATTAATCTGGAACTGCCATCATCCCAAAGCTCTGGCTGAAATAAACTACAATGGCCGCATTTATAAAGGTTATGGGTATTCCGAAACACTTTTCTGCCCGATAAACCCTCTTAAATTGCCGATGGAAGAACTGAAGTGGGGCCGCTTTTTATCTGATTCGCATACGGTGATCTGGATAAACTGGAAGGATGATCAACCTCTGAATAAAATATTCATGAATGGCACCGAATATAATGATGCTGTTTTCAATAATGAGACAATATATTTTAATGATGGAAAGTACAAACTTACTTTTTCAGAGATCCGGTCAATAAGGAACAACAAGCTTTCCGGGTTATTTTCAAAAATGAAATTCATGAAAATATTCTTTAAAAGCAGGCTCCTGAATTCACTTGAAAAAAAATATAAGGCAAAAACAATCCTTTCCGAAAATTCTCTCTTCTTATCAGATGGCTGGTCATTATTTGAAACTGTAACATGGAGAAAATAAAAGAAATATCAGGTAAGGTTCTTTATGGGTTACTGTTTGCTGTCCTGATCCCCATTATTCTCATTTTCTGGGCAAAGCATACCCATGATGTTGTTACGCTGCCACTGCCTGATAAATTACTCTTCGGATGGATACCATTGATCACGGGAGTAATATTTATCTGCTCCGGCATATGGAGCCTCTGGCACTCGGGCAAGGGATTGCCTATGAATGCTTTTCCGCCAGAAAAATTTGTAAAAAATGGCCTTTATGCATTTACAAGACATCCCATTTATCTGGGTGCGGCGCTGGTAAGCTTTGGATTGTCGGCTGTCGCACAATCGGCATCAGGATTCTGGCTGGTAAGCCCTGTATTCTCGCTGTTGATGGTAGCTTATGTCGCAGGATTCGAAAATGAAAAAACGGAGTCGCTCTTTAGTCCACAGGATTATAAACCCTTCCTGTCATTGCCCGATGCTTCCGAAATTTCACCATCATTTGCTGATAGATTATCATCATACTTTCTTGTTTTTTTACCATGGCTGATCGTTTACGAGGCCTTCATATTTATCGGAGCCTCCAAGGATGCAATCATCACCAATCTTCCCTTTGAGAAGCGACTGCCTGTATGGGAATTTTCAGAAGTGTTCTATGCCTTTACCTACCTGTTTGTTTTATCTGTACCATTTGTGATAAGAACAAGGAAGCAACTAAGGAGCTTTACTACCGACATATGGTTTGCAATAATCATTGTTGGGATCATTTACCTGGTATTCCCGATGGTGGTAAAACAAAGGGATTTTATTCCTCATTCATTCATCGGCCGATTCATATTGTTTGAACGATCCATTGATGGTGAAGCTTGCGCGTTGCCATCTTTTCATGTGATACTGGCGTTCGTAGCCGCAACATATTTCGGGAGGAGCTTTGTCCGCTATAAGTGGATATGGTATCTCCTGGCAGCAGTTATCTCGTTGAGCTGCATAATGACCGGAGCTCATTCAATTCCGGATGTCGTTGCAGGCTTTATCACTTACATAATAATTATTTGCAGGCAGCGAATATGGAACTTTATACGGAAGCAGGCTGAACGACTTTCAAACAGCTGGCGGGAATGGAGAGTTGGCCCGGTAAGAAT
>Ga0224524_1000021_pt1 | contig 65136 bp, 66 predicted proteins | sample CFST75metaG_FD_179895 | JGI IMG/M metagenome (GOLD analysis project Ga0224524, IMG submission 179895) | Peat soil microbial communities from Stordalen Mire, Sweden - C.F.S.T75 | ecosystem: Environmental > Terrestrial > Soil > Wetlands > Peat | place: Sweden: Norrbotten County, Stordalen Mire... | reverse complement strand
GTATCATCAACCATTGTTACGTTAGTTACTGGAACAGTTCCGATGTTACGAAGCGTGTAAGTATAGGTTACAGATCCTGGGCCAGCTGGTAAGGCTAGTGGACTAGGTACTTTTACTACGTCAATTAGTGGTGGTACAGGTACAACCACGGGTACACCTATATCATTATTAGTGATAATACAAATTTTACTGTCACCAGGATTTAGATTTAATTTACCATTAACGTCGCAATCACCAGAAAATGATCTAGCATAGTGAGAATCTGATATTTCGGTTACGGTGAAGGTAGCGGCTGGCACAATAAAATTATTAGTAACACCAGAAATTACTGGGGTGCCATCGACAAATAATGGAAAATCCGCAACGGTTTTTTTCCCGCCACTATCATTAATAACTAGTTTAATAACATTTATTGAGCCGAAGCGTGGGCCTCCTCCTGATGGAGTCGCTGTACAGGTAGGTGTTGAAATAACATTGCCGTCCATGGTTACAGCTGCAGTTCGTGCAAGAGCTCTACCATTTAAACTAGCACCAGCCGCAAAAGTAATACTGGTATCTGAAAGAATATTTCCTATTAATGAACTGTCGGCGTCAAAAGTCGCGGAACTAACAACTCGCCACCAGACATTACATGGTGTACCACTACCAGTAAAAACAACTTTGGCAGCAGCGCCACCACTAATAATAAGATCACTTGATGATTTAAAAATCCAAACATCAGAGGCGTTACCACTAAGTGTAAGTGTGCCTGATGTTAAATGAAATGAGTCTGCACAATAAACGCCTGGTGTAATAATTTCTCCAGCCAGCTCTTTAAAAGCTCCTATGTAAGTAGTATCGCAACTCTGACTGGCAAGAGCAGTGTAAGCAGTATTTTTATCACCCTGCGCTGTGGCCGCGGCTCCATCAGCATCGTGTATAACACCACCGAGAGTTACTGTATCAAAACCAGTATAATGCGGCGTTCCGCCAATACCAGGACTAATACCTACGTTTCCACTGATAGTTGTTGCGCCAGTATTAGTTACAGCTGAACCAGCTAAAATTGAATAAGTAGCAGCCGTTCCAAGATCTGGAGAGGTTGCTGCCTGTGTAGTAATTGGTCTATTAAAACCAAGTATAACGGAAATAGCCACAACTACAATCACTATTGAATTTTTACTAAATTTTTTCATATATAAATTAAATTATTTTTATTATTAAATTATATTTTTTTCTTAATAAAATTATTAGCCTTTTAAATAAAACTATAGTAGACTGATAGTATCGTATAACTTTAATTATACTATTATTATAATAAAACTTTACTATATATGTCAAAAATTACTCAGGCGCTTTCTGCAAATATTAAGAAAATAAGGCAAAATAAGGGAATATCACAAGATAAATTGTCTAAGCTGGCTGGTGTAACTCTGCATACAATTACTAAAATAGAAACAAAAGCAACTCTTGATCCGAGGATAGTAACCATTAAAAAAATTGCTGATGCACTAGATTCTAGTATTGATAGATTATTAAAATAGCTAATTAACTAATCTAAATATATGGATTCGTCATATACTTCTTCCACTACGAAACCGTTATATCGCGGTACGCAAATCGTTTGGTATATTTTGGGTATACTGGAAGTGCTCTTAGCGTTTCGTTTTGTTTTAAAGCTACTGGCTGCTAATTCTTCAGCGGGCTTTAGTAGTTTTATTTACAGTGCCAGCTATCCTTTCGCCACGCCTTTCTTAAATGTCTTTCATGCCACAAGAGTTGAGGGTAATATTTTTGAATGGACTACAATTTTAGCGATGTTGGTTTACTTATTAATTGCTTGGGGTATTGTTAAAATATTTTCTATGAGTAAAACAGTCTCTACGCCAGAAGCGGCGATTAAAATGGACAAAGAAGAAAAATAATATAGAACTAATTTTATTTAATTAATTTTTTAAATTAAACTTATGTTGATTACAATTGCGGTTATCTTGATTATTCTCTGGCTCCTTGGTTTGCTCACTTCTTTTACTCTTGGTGGCTTTATTCATATTCTTCTTGTTATAGCACTTATTATAATTGTATTACGATTAGTTAGAGGACAAAAAGTTTTATAAAAGTATTTTAAAACAACCCCGAATCGGGGTTGTTTTAGTTTAGGTCATTGATGTATTTATTTTATAATTATATGGCTACCATATACTTAAAATCAAACTAGACTATTCAACCTGCACCTTAATATCAGTTCTCTCGTTTTTAATTTTCAAAGATAAAATAGTAAAGGCTCCAACAAAAACCACCAAACTAGCAATTAAGAAAACAAAACCATAAGCATCTACTTGAGCCTTAAGCGTAACCAAGCCAATATATTTTTGAATATCAATCGGGTTATGGCTATTTAAAACACTCAAACTATTAATTTTCAAAACATTGCTACTAATTCTATTAGTCAAGATTGTTCCAAAGATAGCAATACCAAAAGCACCGGCAATATTTCTGGCTAAAGCCAAAATTGAAGAAGCAATGCCGATTTCGTGTTGATCAACCACTGAAGCAATGATATTGGTTCGTTGGGCCATACCAAAACCTAAACCAAAAGCCATGATTGATAAAGGAATAATAATATCCAACGCCGTTGATTTTGGATCTAAGAAATAAGAGAACAAGAAAATACCAATCGCGGCGACGATCGTGCTAGCAAAAATAATATAGCGTGACTGAATTTTCCCAGTCAAAGCTCCACCAAGTGGTGAAGCAATCATCATCATAGCGGCCATTGGCATAAATAAATAACCAGACTGAGTCGCGGTATAGCCCATGAAAGTTTGCGCAAAAATAGGAATTAAAAATAATCCACCCATCATACCAAAGAAAACTACAAAATTATTTACCAAAGTATTAACAAAGGCTGGGATTTTGAAAAATCTAAGATCAACAATCGGTTCAGGAACTTTTTGTTCAATTTTAATGAAGACGCCTAATAAAGTAACTACTAAAAAATAACAAATTAAGCTAGAAACTGATAGCCAGCCCCAACTAGCGCCTTGATCCAAGACCAAAACCAAAGCCGATAGCATGCCGCCTAAAGTAAAAGCTCCCCACCAGTCAAAAAACCTGGTTTTTATTTCAGAACGTGATTCATTAATAAATTTTAAGGCCATAAAGACACCCAAAATTCCGATCGGTAAATTAATAAGAAAAACCGATCGCCAACCAAAATTATCAATCAAGGGGCCACCAATAAGTGGTCCAAAAACTGCGGCCACAGCAAAAGATGATGACCAAATGCCCAGAGCCTGCGCTCTTTCTTTGCCTTCGCGAAAAGTTACGGCTAAAATAGCCATAGCCGTAGGATAATCTGCGGAGCTGGCAATCGCCTGAATAATACGAAAAACAAGCATGGAATTTAAATTCCAAGCCAGTCCTGCTAAAACCGACCCAATAATAAAAATAGTAAAACCTAGAACATAAACTTTTTTACGACCAATAGTGTCGCCTAACTTACCCCAAATCGGTACAAAGACTGCGTTCGCCAAAATATAGGCCGTAGCAATCCAACCGGCAGCGCTGACGGTTATGCTAAAGTCATTAATAATTTTAGGTAAAGCCAAATTAACAATGGTTTGATCTAAGCGTCCTAAAAAAGTACCAATAATAACCGTTAATAAAATCCACCAACGTAAATTGCTAGGCTTATTTTCAGCCATAATTATTTTTTGTAAATTATCATCTTGGCAGACATTCCATTCTTAAATTCCGGATGAGCTAAAGTATTGAAGCGAACTTTAATATCAAATTTTTTAATTTCCCGTTTGTCAGAGATAGAAAAAGCTACGCCTGAGTCATCAGAGGTCGGAGTTATTTCATCAACGACACCAGTAAATTTTTGATTACCGAAAGCATCAACTGTAAAGACAACTGATTGACCAATCGCAATATCTGATAAACCCTTATCTTCATCAATCTGACCAATCACTCTTAATTCATTGGGATCAATCATAGAAACTACCGGCGTACCAGAATTAAACAACTGACCAATATCTTTTTTAACATCAATAATTAAACCAGCAGTTTTAGCTTTAATTAATTCATCACCAACTTGCGCTAGAACAGCATTAGCCAGAACTTGATCACCTTCGTTAACAAAAACTTCTTCTAGCGGTCCGGAAGTTGTAGCGGCTAAATCAATGCGCGGAGCGGAGATTAATGAATTATCAATAACAATCCGGCTACTGGCCATTTGCCAATAGATAAGTCCGACTAAAAAACCAATTACTACCAAAGCTGAACCAGCGCTAATAATAAAAATATTTCTCTTTAAGCCTAAAATCTTTTTTTCTTCTTTTTTTATTTCTTGTAAAATCTCTTTTTCTGTCTCAAGAATTTTATTCTCAGAATTTAATATTTTTTCTTGTTCATTATTATTCATAAATTTAAACTATTTATTAGAAGAAGAAAAACTAACCACTGAATCTCCGGCCTGTAAACCAGAAATTATTTCCCATTGGTCGTTTTCACCTTTTAAGCCAATTTGGACAGGCTTTTGTTCTAATGTTTGTTGATTATTTAAAGTCATGACAAAATATTGACCATCTTTTTGCACAACATCATGAGCCGGAATTATTAACACAGTATCTTTTTCTGCTTCAATAATTTTAACATTAGCAGTTAAGCCAACTTTTAAACGCGCATCCTCATTATCAAATTGTAGAGTTATTTTGTAAGCGGAAATGCCATTAGCTTGCGTAGTGGCCGCTGGATCAATTTTAATAACTTTAGCGGAAAATTCTTTATTGTCAGCTAAATCATCTAAAGTAATCAGCGCTTGATCGCCAATCTTTATTTTAGCCACATCGGTTTCGGCAACAAACACTTCTACCTGATACTTATTATTACTAATAATTGAAACTAAAGTAACATTAGGCATAGCTAGTTGGCCTAATTCTCCATCTTGGCGAGAAATTTTGCCGTCAAAAGGGGCAGTTAAAATTGTTTTACTATAATTAACTTGAGCTGCGGAAACCGCTTCACGAAAGCTAGCTAAATCTACTTCGCGCGGCGGATTTTTAGCATCGGCCAGGGCAGAATTAGCTTTATCCAAAGCCGCCTTAGCCGCGGCGACATCAGCCTTAGTTTTATTTTTAATATCATTTAAATCTTGTTCAGCTTTATTAAAAGCTATTTGAAAAGTTGTATAACTATTTTTAGCCGTGCTAATAGCGTGTTTTTGATCATTCAAAGAAGATCTTTTGGCTGAGATATCAGCTCGAGCGGTTTGAATAGTGGTTTTCATGTTATCTAAATCGCTGCCGCTTAAATTAGCACCGGTAATAGTATTATTTAAAACCAAAGTGACTGAATTAAGTAAATCTTGAGTGGCTACTAAAGCTGAATCAGCACTGTCAGCGGCAGCATCAACATTGTTATGATCAGTGGAGGTTAAAAGACCATTGTCTTGGAAAAAAATTTGTTGTTTAGATTTGGCTTGAGTGTATTTATTTTTAGCTAAATTTAACTGTCCAATATCTTTAACTGATAAAAGATTTTCAAAGCCGTCGTTAGCTGAGTTATTATCAACCCCTAAAATATTATCGGCCTTGGTTAAAGCATTGGCTAAAGAATTTTGAACCGATTGCAGATTAGCGGTCATGTTATCATAGGCATCTTCCACGATCTGACTAGTTTCTCCGCCCGAAGCTAACTTTAAATTATTTTCAGCAGTTAAGGCAGTAGTTTCAGCCGTATGAACACTATTGTCAGAAACTGCTGAAACCTGGTCAAGGCTAGCTTTAGCCTGATCAACGCCAGCCTGCAATTGAGCGATATATTCTGGTCGATTGCCGGCTAATTGTTTATTCAAAGCGGCTTGAGCTTGAGCTAACTGGACGGCCGCGTCAGCGTTATCTAGGGTTAATAAAACTTGGCCAGCTTTAACTTGGTCGCCAACCGAAACATATTTTTGACTAATTTTGCCTGAGTACTGAAAAGATAAATCTATATCTTCAGCGGCTTTAACAGCGCCACTAACACTAACTGATTCGGTGATTTTCCCAGAATTAATTTGCTCATATTGGTAAGCAACCTTAGAGCGTCGAGTAAGCAAATAAACTGAGCCAACAATAACCACCGCGGCTAGGGCTAAAAGAACCGGTAATTTTAAGAATTTTTTTAACATAAATATTTATTAATTGATGCTTTAAATAATTTATTCAGAAAGTTTATTTAAAATGTTTATAAACAAAGCTTTCTCTTTCTCACTTAATTTATTAACGGCTTTTTCCATAATCAAAGAAACTCTTTGCAGGTTGTTCTTTAATAAAAGAAGTCCAGTTTTAGTAATTTCTAATTTAACAGTTCGGCGATCACCTTGATCAATAATTCTTTTAATAAAACTTCCTTTAACTAAAGAGTTAATTAAGGAGGTGGCCGAGGGCGGAGTAATATGTAAATAATTAGCTACATCTTTCATGGTCGCCTTTTCTTTGTCTTTAACATAATGCAGGGTTTGCAGGTGTAAAAAAGAACATTCTTTAAAACTACTCTTTTCTCTAGCTTTTTCACGTAAGACTTGCCCGGTATTAAAAATCAAAGAAATTAAATCATTAGTAAGTTTATTGGACATATTAGTTAGATATTATAATAGTTAGAATATCTAAATAATAGCCGGTGATTTTAAATATGTCAAGTATTTAGTTTATTTGTTGAAAATATAAAAATCAGCCCAAAGAGGGCTATTTCTATCCTGGGGTCATTGATGTACTTGTCTTATAATTTAAGTCTCCTCGTATTCATCGTTATTGTTTCCTAGTAACTCTTTTTCATACTCTTTTTTAATAATATTTTTCATTATTTCTTTAATTTCTTCATTTGTAATCGGTGTGATATCTTCAAATCTAGCTAGTTGTTTTTCGCAGTGTTGTATTTCTTGTACTATTTCTTTGCTAGGATTATGTTCTAAAAAATATTTATTATCAGCCAGCTCTTCTTGATAAACTTTTTTCATCACTCTTTCGGTTATGCCGCTAGCTAGCAATTTATCGCCTTCTAATTTCTTTCCTAAGGATTCTAAATTCCAGGGGAATCTTAAAAATTCAATTACGTGGTTAAATTCCAGACTACCTAAAAATAATTTATCAGTTTTGTAAGGTATAACTTTAACATCAAATGAACCTAATTTATCTTTATTTTCTTCAAGGGAGACTCCTAGATCGGGTAGTTCCTCGGAAATTGTTTTAAAAAATAATTCGTCGGTTGTATTTTTTAAAACATTAGAATAACAATCACTAGCTTCATCGAATTCACTGGATTCATTAGGCTCTTCCATTGATTCTCTTTTTAAAATTCTTTTAGTTTCTCTAATAATTTGTCTTTGAGTGATATCGGATCTGGCTAGAATAATTTTTGCTTCCTCAACAACCCTTTTTTGGTTGGTATCATCTAATGATTGTTGATTAATATTTTTTAAAATATTTCTTGCCTTTTCGGACAACTCAATCATTTTTTTAGAGTCTTTATCCAAATATTCTAGAGATTGATTTTCTTCAGGTGAATATTTAAGCATATGTTTAATGTTGGGGGTTATTTATGTATTTATTTTATAATTACTTAATATCTTTACGTTCTAAAATATCAAAACCATCAATGATTCCGTCGCAAATAAAATTTTCTAATTGACTTTGATCATTTTTAGTTTGCGCTTTGTAAAGGTAAGTATAATAAAGTCGTTTTTGTTCTTGGTGAATAATTGTTGGGGCAAAATTATCCTTTAAAAGTATAGCGGTCATAATTAGTCTTCCGATGCGTCCGTTACCATCAGAAAAAGGATGAATTTGTTCAAAGCGACTATGAATACTAGTAGATAAAGCTATTGTGTCATCACTTTTTCTCATAAGCTCTTTTATAGTTGTTGGTATAAGTACCGGAATTTTTAAATAGTTAGCGGTTGGTAAATTAACGCCGATAATTCTAACCCCATGGTTACGATACACACCAGCGTCTGGCCTGATTCCATTCATTAAAATACTATGAAGTTTTAAAATAAAAGCTTCATTAATAGGATTTTTTTTATTAATATAATCAAATAAATATAGCAAAGCAGTTTGATGATTTTTTGCTTCAAGTTGTTCAATAATTGTTTTATTAGCCAGGGCGATGTTATTAAAAATAATATCCGCGGTATCATTTTCTGTTAAAGTACTACCTTCTATACTATTGCTATGATAGGTAAGCTTTAAAATAAATTCATCACGAATATCAGGATTATCTAAGATAGTGTTAATAACACTTTTATATTTAGAAGATTTTTTGTTTAATAATTCTTTTTTTGCTTGCAATTGATTATCAGGAACAGTTTTTTGTCCAGTTATTTCTAAAAATAATTCATCAATAGCCAATTGCATTTTCGGACGGGGAGTAGATTTACCGGTCCACCAACCATTAAAGGCCACAAAAGACACGCCAAATTTTAGAGCGAGTTTAGTTTGGGTAAGCCCTAATGATCTTTGAATAATTTCTAATTTTTGTCTTAAAGTCATATAGTTATTAACTATATAAGCATAATAGCAAACTTTATAAAGTTAGTCAATAATATAAAATCTTATAAAGTTGTAATAATCGTATAACAAAAGACAGCCCAAAAAAGGGCTGAATTTAAAGTGAGGTCATTGGTGTACTTATTTTATAAATGGGTTGTAATAGATATTATGTGTTTGCATTATATATTGTGCTCTTCGCTTGTAAATAGACTCTTCTTTTTTCTTGATTAATATATATTTTGGATTATCGGCAAAGGAACGGTGAGATAACATAGTAACCTTGATATCAGGGGTATAATACCAGCTGATATTTTGTGTTGCTGCTCGTCGGCAATACTCAGCATCTTCATGGCGCTGTATTTTGTCATAAAGATAGCCAAGTCTTTTAAAGACTGATTTTGGAATTGAAAAAAAACCACCCGGCAATGTCCAGAATGGAAATAAATTACCGAAAGTCATCCCCCTATATTTGAATTCATAACCTTTAAGATTTAATCGAGCCCCCAAAATAATTTGTTTTTTCCAGATTAAATGAGCTTTTTCTAACAGTCGATTCCAATTTTTAGTTTGGATTATAATATCACTATCGATTATTGTAAAAATATTAAATTGTGAATAGGCATGCATTGCTTTATTAATACTTTTTGTTTTGCCTAGATTTTTATTATTTCTAATAATTTTAAAATAATGTTTGAATGAAAGTGATTCAATATATTCCTTGGTCTTTTTGTCACTGCCATCATCAACAATAACCGTTACACAACGACTATGATCTGTGTGACGAATATACGCATTTATCATGCGTTTAAAAGTTGGAAGCTCATTATAAACTGGGATAATAACGAGATGTTTCATAAATGGGTCATTGATGTACTTATTTTATAATTTTATTTTGCTCTTAATATATGGTGAAAAATATTTACCATACTTTTTTTGTATATCCTTGCGTTTCCAGTCCGATGGTTTAATGATTTTTCTACAGTTTTTTGATCCACAGTTACAGTGAAATGGTGGTTTGCTTAATTCGCAGGTAGCATAGTCAAAAACTAGCTCTTCGCCGGGTTTTATGTTTTTAATCGCATAAAAAATAATTGATTCTTGCCCAAAACCAATATTTGGATTACAAGAATGATTATAGACACCGTATTTTTTTAGTTCATTTCTATCAGGAGGAACAATAAAAAAATCATCAGAAATTTGAATACCAACATGGCCTTCTTTTTTCCAGTATTTTTTTATTTCTTTTTTATGAATAACAATACCACCGAGCACACCTACTGGCTCACCTTTTTTAATTGATCTAATAGCTTGTACGCCAAGACCTTCGATTTTTGATTGGATTGGCTTAGCTTTAGTAGTAAGCCATCTTGTACCCCATTGTGTAGAATTTTTCATATATTTTGTATATAAATTAATTATATCACGAATTTTTATATTCAACTCCCACTAGGGTCTAACTATTTTATAACAAAAAACAGCCCAAAAAGGGCTGAGTTTGAAGTGGGGTCGTTTATGAACTTATCTTATAATTTTTAACATTAAAGTATGTTAACTATTTAAAAACTCTCTTATTTTATCTAGTTCAAAAGCATATCCAATACCCACGTTTGCAGATCTTTTAATTTCCTTTGATATTACCTGCATCTGCCTTTGCCCAACAATAAGAGATTGAACAGGATCTATTCCACCTATACTCATAGTAGCCTTAACATTTTGCATGGCTTGAATATTGCTATCAAAACTTTTTATTAATTCATCAAATAAATTACTAAGTCCGTCCATTGCACGAGTAATAACGCCAATAACCTCTCCTGTTTGTGGATCTATTAATGGGCCGCCGGAATTTCCCTTATTAACGCTTGCATCAATTTGTATATACTTAACATTATTATTTATAAATTTTGACGAAATTATTCCAGAATGTATTGATTGATGATTTGCAGTGAATTGATAGCCGAACAGGGCGATTGGCATACCAATAGAAATAACTTTATCCGGTGAACAAAGCGTTAATGATGGGATATCAACTAATTGAGGAATATCTAAAATTGCATAATCCCAGTTTTCTTCAGTTGAACCACTTTGAAGAGCGTTGTTGAAAGTCACTTTATCTAACTCTAATGAACGCGTAATATCAGATCCGTTCTGACCTACAAATTCTATTATTACTTTATCAGAAACGGGACAAGCAAAAACGTGATTATTAGTTATAAGTTTACCATTCACAATAAAACCGCTTCCATTGGCAATTTTATTACCAGACTGTATATGTTTTATTGAACACACAGACGGATAAATTTGACTCCATAAATCAATGTACATATTTTTGTATTAGATAATATATTTAGAATTTTACGTTAGGGGGTGAAGGAAATAATTTTCTATATTCTGCTAAAAATATATCTGTATGATACCAGGGAACGGTAGCATGGAAATTATGTAAAGCTTTATCAGTTAAGTATTCTTTAGCAAGTTGAGCGCCTTTCTTGTACGCTGTTATTGTCTCAAATACTTCAATGCCAAATAAATTTTCAATCTCCCCACCGTAATTGTTAATTATATAATCTGTTAATTTCATTAGTCTAATTGCTAAATCTAAATCTTTCCCGGTATCCAGGTTTTCAAAAGCCAACAACGTGAGATTTCCAAGGTGTATATATTGAAGTTCTTTCATGTTTGCATCATAGTAATTTGATTTTACAAATTCGGGAAAAATTTCATCGATTATATCAGGGATATTTTTATATGTAATGTTTTTGCTAAAAGTAAATTCGGATGTATTAACTGGTTTAGAAGGCCTGCTTTTGCATGTATCACAATTTGTATCAGGGCATCTTATATCTTTCCATTCATTACAATCAGGGCAAAAGTCAGCGTCAAATATATCATTATATACTAAAAAGTTAGAACATTTATCGCATTTCTCTTCACGAATAAAACCAGTAATAATTTGATTACCTATTTTTAGATTATTTTTTCCGAGATCAATAATGTTCATATATTGTTATTATATGATTTATATTCAACTCCCACTAGGGTCTAGCAATTTTCTAACAAAAAACAGCCCAAAAAGGGCTGATTTTAAACTGGGTCGTTGATGAACTTATCTTATAAATTAAGTTTAAATAGTTTTTATCACGGGGAATGTTTTTTTACAATTGCTGTCGTTACAATTACATTCTATATATTCGCCTCCGTACTCTGTTAAGTTATAATCAACTGTAATTTCTGTATCTGGTTGAATGTTTTTTATAGCGCACAAGTAAGGTTGTTTATTTTTTATGATTAATTCGGAGTTCGGATTACAAGAATGATTTATCCAGTTTAAAATTTCCGGATCATTTACCCAACCAATGTCATAAATTTTTGCCAACTTAGATTTTGGTTCTTGAGAAATATTATTTATAGGAATCAAATAAAACAATTCCCTTTCATTGATATTTTTTTCAGTAAAAATACCTTGTCCATGAATTTTTGAACCCTTAATTTTAAGAGAGTGATGCATATATTTTTAAGGTTTCTTCAATGAGTATATCAAATGTATCAATCTTTTTTATATCTTTCCAAGAATTTAATATAAGCGATAACTCTGTGCAACCAATTAAAATGAAATCAACTTGCCTATAGTATTTATCTATTAAATTAGTTAGTTGTTGATTGTGGTCAGTTGTTATTTTTTTGGTGTTATATTGATCTATAATTTCTCCTATCATTTGTTCTTCTGTTTCTGATAATTTTAAACATTGATTTTCTTCAAGCGAAAATACATTATTAGTGATGGAGTTAGGACTACCTAAAAATAGAATATTTTTATTGTTTACCGCGGTTTTCACTTTTTCTCTTATGTCTAAAATAGGTTTTTTGATTTGAGTTTTAAAATAATCATGATATAGATATGCGGTATTACAAATAATGGCAATAAAGTCGCTATTTAATTCCAAAAATTTTAATCCCTCTACGTAGGATTCTAATGTATTTGAACTTGCTCCAAGAGTTAATTCTGGAGCAGGAATGCTATTTATTATTATTCTAGGAAAATAAGTATTATCTTTTGGGTTAAACTTTTCCTTAAAAGCCGCGATCAATCTTTGATAAAATACAGCAGAAGATTCTGGACCTATACCTCCTAAGATTCCTATTGTTTTCGACATATTTTAACTTTTATAATTATATTTGAATTATATCACAAATGTTTATATTCAACTCCCACTAGGGTCTAGTAATTTTATAACAAAAAACAGCCCAAGAAGGGCTGAATTTAGAATGGGTCGTGGCTGAACTTATCTTATAACTTTAGTATTTGATTAATTTAAATATTTTTATTTTAAATTAAATTTTATGCTAGCTGAAAATTTTTCTTTAGGTTTAATTTTTTCCGGATCATTAATAAGACCATTTTTATTACGCATGACCGGTTCAACACAGATAAAGTCTTTTTCCGGCATAGACCAAACCCAGATTTTTTTATATTCCGGTGAGGCTTCAATGCTAAGTGTTCCTAGACCTGGAATTTCTATTTCCATAATAGCTTCAGGGTTTTTTACTTTTGGGTTATCAATAGAAATGGCTTTTCCATTTGCCCATGTCTCAACTTGCTCCTCTATTAAATTACCACCTTCAAAATTAAATTTAATATTTTTTTTCTTTGTATTACTATCTTCTTCTCCAGGGACTTTAAAATAAGGATGAAATCCAAATGATAAGGGAAGCTCTTTTTCTTTTTCTTTGTTTTCCACCTCTTGGTTCATTAAGAATGAGCCATCGGAGGTAAATTTTCCTGAAATAGAAAAATCAAAATTATAAGGATACATGAGTGCTGTTTCTTCATTTGTAATAAGCGTCTCTTTAAATCCATCATCAACATTTTCAGTTTTCCATTTTGAATTTCTAGCAAAACCATGTTGTGGTAAATTAGGAAACTCCGAATTTTCAGTCAGTGGTCCGGCGTTTGGGAAAAGTATCGGAATGCCACCTTTAACATTTATACTCGTATCTTGAAAAGTTTTTTCGTCTAAATAAAGGATTTCTTTATTGTTGAGTTTTAGAGAAGAAATAATTCCCCCGCGCTCAGGACAATATGAAGCTTCTCCTCCATTGAATCCTTTAATGGTTTCAATTTTTAAATTTTGTTTCTCGAAATAGTTTTCTTTCATATATTTGGGTCATTTATGAACCTATCTTATAATTCAGTATATAGCCATTGACTAATTAAATCAAAAGTGATATTTTTATTTATTAAGTTCTTTGAAAAAGATTAGTGGATTATCTTTGATTTTCATGAAGTCAAGGATAATTCACTAATTTACGAATTTAATAAAAAAAGAAATGAAAAATAAAATTAAGCTCTTTTTAAAAAGATTACAAGTGTGGTCTAAAAATAATGTACTTCCACTTTTAATCAGTCATGTTGTTTGGGTTATTGTCTCTGTCGTTGTTTTAAATGCATTGGACGTAAATACAATGACCATGGAGAAATATTTTTTTATTCTCGTTATTAATTTTTTGGTAATTAGCCCACCAATCTTTTTTGCATCCAGACTTGCAATTAGGTTGGTGCTTTACGATAAACCAGAGAGTGATTTATTAAAAGCTTTTTTAGCAATATTTATTATATCTGTCCTAAGCGCTTTTATTAAGTCTATCTTTTACGGTAGTTTTACAAAAGATGAGTTACTGTCAGCTCTTGCAATAGTGATGATTCCTTTGACTGTAATCACGGCCTTTACTCTTTTTGTTGTTGCTTTTATTTCACTCACGTTAAAACCAGCACCAACAGTTAAATCAGAATAAAAAAATTTATTTATTATATTAAAGGCTAGCGACTTAAAAGTTGTTAGCTTTTTTATATTCAACTCCCACTAGGGTCTAACAATTTTATAACAAAAAACAGCCCAAAAAGGGCTGATTTTAAATGGGTCGTTGATGTACTTATCTTATAATAGTTATTCGTTAATTTTGATTGCCTTACTATTTATCAGAGCATCGGAAATTTTTAAATAAGCCGAGCTTAAAATTCTCTGGAAAGTACTTTGAGAAGTGTTCATTTTTTTAGAAGCGGCAATTTGTTCTAAACCTTCGACATTTTTTAATCTTAAAGCCTCTACTTCTTCTAATGATAATTCGACTTCATCAAGTAGTCTCAAGGGGATTCCCTGAGGTTTGAAGTATCTCACCGTGGGAATAAATTTTATTCGGCGACACAATCTAGGTCTTACCATATTATTTATGATATTTGCTAATTGTTCTCTAAGCGAGAAAGTTCTTTTTCAATTAAGTCTTTTTCTCTTAGAAGAAGTTCTTTTTTCTCATCTTTGGTTAAAGTTTCTGAATTTGTAACCTCAGAATAAGAATTTTTGCCAAGGCAATCGCCTAAGCCACGACCTGTTTGTTGACCTTGTCCTAATGGGCCGGTTCCATCTAATTTAGGCATATAGTTTAGATTAATTAGTCACTAAACATGACTATATTATGAATATATACCTATAACCATAATAAGTCAAGTTGGAGCTGAGACTACTTAGCAATGTTGAAACTTATTTGTTTAGTAATCTTAATGCTTTATAAGTTGCTCGTAAATTTTAAACAAGACGTGTAATAATAAATATCAATATAACTCCGGCAATAGTAAGGCCAATGGTTCGGTAGGAGCTATTGGTGTTATGTGCTTCTGGCAAAATATCAGTTGCTCCAATGTACAAAAGAAAACCAGCAAAAAATCCAAGATATAAAATGAGAAAGTGATCGGGCACACTAAAAAACATAGTTGAGGCCGCACCAACGACTGGTGCTAGCGCATCAAATAATAAAAATAATTTGGACCTTTTTGCAGTTTGCTGATTATGAAGCATTAAGGAAACAGTATTCATACCATCAGTAAAGTCGTGAGAAATAACAGCAATGGCCACAATAAAACCAACTGTTGAGTTAACTTGAAAAGCCAGTCCAATACCAACGCCATCCATTAAACTGTGCCCAATTAAAGCTAGGGCAGAAAGAATACCGACGTGTGGATGAGTATGTACGGCATATTCATTCTCACGTCCATAATGTAGTAACACGGATTTCTCTAGGACGTGAAACAAAAGAAAACCAATAACCAATGCAATCATTGGACCAGTTGAGCTAAAATTATGTTCTTTAAGTTGTTCAATGATTTCAGGGAAAATATCAAAGGTGACAACGCCCAATAAAACACCGGCGGTGAAGCCCATAATAGAATGAATTTTTTCTTTAAAACGAAGTGCAAATAACCCTCCGACATAAGTCGAAAAAAATGTAACGATTGAAAGTAAAAATACTGACATATATTATTTGTTACATGAACGGCATAGCCCGAAAAATTCCAAACTATGATTTAAAATTGTAAATGATTTTTGTTTCTTGATTTTTGTTTCAAAATTTTTAAATTGATCATCCACATAAACATCCTCAACTTTTTGACAACGGCTACAAATCAGATGGTGATGATGAGGTAGATCGGCAATTTCATACCTCATTTTTCCGTCGCCGAAATTGATTTCCACAATAATTTTTTGCTTAACTAAAAATTCAAGTTCTCGGTAAACAGTGGTCTTGTTAACCGTTCGAACGCTTTTAGCCAAAGCTTTTTGTAATTTTAGGGCGTCTGTTGGCTTTTTATTCTTAGTCAAGAAAGCAATAATAAAACATCTGACGTCAGTCATTTTATAACCTTTTGTTCGAAGTTGGTCTAAGATTTTTTGATTTTTTATCATGCTTTTATAATACGCAACTTAGTTGCGTATGTCAACCAATAACAAAAAACAGCCCCGAAGGGGCTGATTTAGACTGGAGTCGTTGATGAACTTATCTTATAAATTAGTTTGTTGGTCTTTTTATAATAATTTCTTCCTCAGGCTGTTCATTTTCTATGTTAGCGATAATTTTCTCAGCGACATAAGATGGTTCCATATATGAATTATAATTATCTGGTTTTTTTTCATCAAAGAAGTGCGTTTTCATGCCACCAGGATATACAGAAATAATTTTTATTTTGCTACCCTCTGTTTCTTTGCGCAAAGAATTTGTAAAACCAGTAGCGCCATATTTACTCGCACAATAACCTGAAGATCCCGCTCGACCTTCAAGCGCGCTAGTAGAGAGAATATTAATAATCGTACCAGAATCTTGTTTTCTCATTTGGATAAGCGCATGTTTTGAGCCAATAATTGTTCCAATAATATTTACTTCATTCATCTCGCGTACTCGATTTATATCTAACTCTTCTACCGGGCCATGGGGCACCCAAATTCCTGCATTATTAATCCAAATATCAATACGACTAAATTCGTTAACTACTTTTTTAACTAAGCTATCAATCTCTTGTTCATTGGTGACATCGGTTTTAATAAAATTATTATTTTCTGTGCTAGGATTGTTAGAAGCAGCGACAATAACTTTTGCTCTTTTTTCATTAAAAAAATCAGCCAAAGATTTTCCAAGTCCTTTTGTACCTCCGGTTATAACAACTATTTTTTCTTGAAGATTCATAAATTTTGGTCATTGATGAACTTATTTTATAAATTAATTTGACATTGGCCAAGCCTTATAAATAACTTTACCAAATATTTCTGATTTTTCAATAATTCCATTATCAACATTGGTGCTATGATTGTCGCTCAATACAAAATACTGTTGGTTATTTAAAGCGGTAGTATCAATTGTTTCGCCCGGTGTTCCAATAATTCGTTTAATCAAAAAATTATTTGGTTTATCTTTCTTTCTGACAATTATTATATCTCCTTTAGAGAATTTTGTGTTAAGCAATGAAACAAAAAGGTAATCATTATTTTTGTAAGTTGGATTCATGGAGTCACCTTTTACATAGAATGGCTGAAAAACAAATGTTCGAATAGGGATTATAATAATCAAAGCTATTATAGTTGAAAGAGCGCTATATACCAAAAAGACGCCCAAAGATTTTTTCCATGATATAGAATAATACTTTTTATAAAAGTAATAGAAAATAAAAAAGCTAATAATTGTAATAATTATATTACCAACTAACTTTGTTAATCCATTTTCAGGTATAACTGACCAGATTAATGAAAAAATAATACTCACTATTCCAGAGCAAATTAAGCTTAGTAGAATAACAAGCATGGATTTTTTAAAATTTCGGTTCTTTACCTTAAATATTTTAGAGGTTAACAACAGAATAAATGATGTGAGCAAAAAGGAAAGTATTAGTATTCCAAGGATTATAACAATAAGCATATGATTAATATTTATGTATTATATGTTAATTATATCTTTTATATTCAACTCCCACTAGGGTCTAACTATTTTATAACAAAAAACAGCCCAAAAAGGGCTGATTTTATCGTGGGGTCGTTGGTGTACTTATCTTATAACTAAGATTTTTTGTCACTTTCAAAAATCGGCATCACCGTTTTAATAACCTCTACTAAATCTATTGGTTTTTTAAATCCAGCATTAGCGCCGAGCTTGATTGCTTCGTCAACGTATTTTTGTTCACTTGAATTAGCTATAACGTTAATTTCTGGATAATTTTCTTTTATAAACGTAATTAACTCTAAGCCTTGTGGATTATCAGGGGAAAGTTCAATATCAGTTATGACGCAACCGATTTCATTGCCATAAAGTTCAAGATTATTTTTAGCTTCTTCTAGGCTTTGAGCTATTAAGGTTGTTAATTTTTTCTTAAAAATAATATCAAGACTTTTTGTGTAGGCCACCTCGTCATCAACCAATAAAAGTTTTGTTCTTTTTAAAAGCTCCTTTTTCTCTTCATCATTTATGTTTTGGTTTTCAATATTCATGTTATTTGTTAAATTCATTTTTATTGTTTTTGTACCATTCTAATAGTTTTTTGGATAAAATGTGAATATCTCGACGCGCCCTAGAAACTTCGTCAGGTTCAAAATTATCTAGTTTGTTAGACATAATTTTGGTAGAAAATCTATTAGCTTTTTCCTTTTTTACACCAACAATACCGTAAGCACGATAAACCCTAGGTGTAACATCGGTAAGGTTAGCAAAAATTTTTCCTCCTAACTTTTTTTCTGTTTCTTTCAGTTTTTCCTCTAGGTTTTTACGACCTTCTCCTAAGAAAGATATGGATACTATGTCATATGGTATCTTATTAACCCTAAGGCTTTCAGTCATGGAAATTAAACTATTCCCAGTGTTTATTGTGTCTGTCACAATTAATACTCTTTTTTTGTCTTTAAGATTTTTTGAAATGTGTTCTTCTGTTTTATGCAAAACATTAATTAAGGTTCTGGGTTCAGCTTGTTCATGCCTAACGCCAGAAAATTGTCCAGCAATAAAAAGCAGTTTTGGTTTTTCAATTTTCTTTTCCTCGTTTATTTTGCTGATAATTTCGTTAAAAATTAATGCCGGGATTCTTCCCGAAGCATCATCACCGACGATAGCATCATAATTTGTTTTTTCTAGATCCATCTGTTTAATAATTTCTTCTATAGGTTCTTCTAGTTGTTTTATTTCTCGAAGTTTTATATTTTCTTTATCTCTTGTTTCTTTATTCAGGTTTTCAAAATTATCTATATTATTAAATACAACCTTTTCTTTTCCTTTGGCAATGAGTTTATCAGCTATTTCTTGATTTAGATTTTTAAACTCATTAATGTTCCTAACGACATATTCTTCTTTGCTCTCATCAATTAATTTATTTGCTAATACAGCATAGTTAATATTAGTAAGCTTTTTAAGCTTTTTTGCAACTTCTTCAGCTCCTCCATTTTGTATTGTTTCGTCAAGTAATTTTTCCTTGTTAATATCTTTAAATTTTTCTAAATTATTAATTATTGCGGACCAATTGCGACCAGCCATTAATTTGCTTATTAAATTGGTTTGATTAACGGTTGGAAATTTTTCTAAAGAGTAGGCAATACCATTAGGATATTTTTCAATTAGCCTATCAATAATTGTTTTATCTAATCCTTGAAATTTTTCAAAATTATCAACAAGATAATCCTCATCTCCATCATCAATTAGTTTATTGGCAATATCCACATGATCAAGTCCGTGAAAGCTTTCTAGATGTTCAGCTATCGTTCCACCCGCCCCTAGTTCAATAAGTTTATTAGCTATAAACTGGTGTGAGTTTTTATGTTTTTTTAAATAATCATCTAATTTTAAATATGAATTTAAAAGTTCATTCCTGTCATAGTAATCTTCTGTTTCGTATTCATCAATAATTTTTTCTAATTCCTCTCCTATTTTTAGATTTTCTTCGCTCTCTTCGCTTGTTTTTAGTAAAGAATCATCAAGCGGCGCTTGCTGCTGTTGAATATTTGAAATTGTTTCTTGGTTTTTCATATGTTTTAATTATAACCAGACTTTAGTATTAAATGCAATTATTTAATAACGCTATTTTATAAAGAATAGGTAGTTATTTGACAAATTTATTTACATGTGTTATATATAAAATATCGTAAATTTAAAAATACACCCACAAGGAGGGGTGTCAAAATGGGGAATACACAAAACACATCGTAAAAGCTCGCGAAGCGGGCGAAAAAGAGAAAAAGCAATATAAAGTACTTCTTTTTGAAGACTTTGAAAAAGAAAGAGTGTCTTGGGTTGAAGAAGAGCTTTCTTTGTTCAGAGGTTTATCAGTAACTATTGACGTTATTAAAGATGTTTCATTAGCTTTAAAAAAGCTTGAAACAGAAAAATATGATTTAATCGTCAAGGGTCTTGAATTTTCATTTTCAGGTTTTAAGACCAAAAGTATTATTGATAAAGTTAAAGAAATTGGTATAAAGACAGTTTTTTATGTTGATAGTCACTATTATGATCATGTAGTTTTTGCAGCTAAGGCACATGGATTTGTAACCGAGGATCAATGGTGTAAAATCTTTACTTTTTTAAAAAAAATAAAGAGTAAGGACTATCAATTTGAACCTGGTCTGCATAAATTTGAAACCTTGTTTATAGGTGACAAAATATATGGAGTTAGCTTTGTAGATTTAATACAAGATGCTCTGATAAAAAAACAGAGCGAACCACTTTTTATTAAATATACTAAATACGGACAAGCTTCATATTATTTTTCTAAAGATTCGTTTTATACTGATCGTTATAAAAAATATTAAATTTCTCTTTGAGCCTGAGTTAAATACTCGGGCTTTTTTATTTTTAATTCCCACTAGGGTTTAATAATTTTATAACAAAAAACAGCCCAAAAAGAGCTGATTTTAAAGTGGGTCGTTGATGTACTTATCTTATAATTATATTATAGCAAATAAAAAAGGGGTTGATTATATCCAACCCCTCCAATTTGAAACTCTTTGAATGCTAAGCATCTCATTAGCCATATGCGGCCTCAATCCTTAGGCGGTTTCGATTATTGAGGGCAGTATTTCACTGGCGACATATTCATTTAAGCTTGTGCTTAAATTTCAAAGTCTACTACCTATTCTATACATCAATAACCTATCGCAGAGCCAATATGTGGGGATCGAACCCATCATATTGTTTCCAAATTTTATTTTATCTTATTCTTTTTAAAATTATTTTATCCCTATTTTTTTAAATATGCACTCTATTGTCTCAGGCATTCTAATATCTATAATACTTTGCGGTAATCCTGCGTTTATTAGGTCTTCTCTGGATAATGTTGAATAAACAATTACCTTTATACTTGGATTAACTTTTAAACACTCCTTTATTAAATATACGCCGACCTCATAGCCACCATCCATTCTTACGGAGTTATGATTATTTAGTATCCCTCTAGGAATAAAAGGGTCGATAATAAGAGTATCTACCAACTTGATTTTTTCTATTATTTCATTTTCGTTCGTTGCTAATAGAACAGCAAAGCCAAGCCTTTTTAGCTCGTCACTAATGTGCGATCTTGCAGGCCTTAGTTCCGTGATAACAATTAGAAAGTTTTTCATTATTATATCTATTTTAGTTAATAATTAAGTTGATTACTAAAGCCACCTTAGTTAGACGGCGTCGGCAATCAATCCAATTATTAGCTTATTTTTTAATGAGCAATGTTTAATAAAAAATAATAGTTTATTATAGTAATTATGTCAATTTTTTTGTTTTAAACCAAGCCCCTTTTTTATAATATAATAAAAAACAGCCCTAAAAGGTCCGAATTTATCGTGGGGTGCCTACTGGGAGTTGAACCCAGGCCAGCGGGACCACAACCCGCTGTTCTACCGTTAAACTATAGGCACCATATATCTAATTTATTGTGAATAACAGCTAATATTAGCTGCAAATCTTCAATAATATGTTTCTCATCTATTATCAATAAATATCATCAATATACTAATCTACGGCACAATAACGTCACAATTTTTTGTGATAATATCGATATAAAGTAAAATATTACCATAATAATCTTTTTGTGTAAATACTCTAAGATTTTTTATTGTACACTTTTATTATATTTATGCAATAAAAAATTCCGCGATTAACCAATTTGCATCCTTAAAAATACTTTCAATCATTAAAATATTATTTTATTTTCTTACCGCCGTCAAATTCTAAATCCTTCTGATAATTAAAATTCTTATCCATTACTTTTATATCAAGTGAAATTTTATGAGTTCTACAAAACGGATTATCTTTTATTGCTGTTGATAACTCCTTTATAAGTTCATCGGATTCTTTTTTAATATCAATATGTTTTTCAACTATAGGTTTTAATTTCAATTTTTCATCATCTTTTAAAGCTACATTCTTAAAATCCGCTTTCTCAGTATTCATAAAATCAGACAAAGATTTTTTATTATCAAAGTCTAATAAACTTGTTAAAGATATTTTTGCACCATTCCGATTAAGAAAATCTATAAATGAAAGTAAGTGATTTAATTTCCATTCAAACCTACCATCTACCATATATTTCAAACTGGAATGGGGAATATTAGATTCAACAGCAATTCTATAAGGTGTTATTTTCCAATATTCTCTCAAATACTTCATAATCTTTATAATTCGCCTGTTTAATTTTTCGTTATTTAACATAATATGAATATTTTTTTATTTGAAAAAATGAATTGATACAATTTAATAATATTTTATATCACTTTATATGGTAAAACACTCTTTTGATTTTTACATTTATTCTTATCGTCAAATGTTATAGTATTAAAGAAATAATTTTGGAGGGAATTATGATTGATCCATTATCTTATAGGGGAAGACAACTTTCGCGAAAGTGAATCCTTGGATCTGGAGACCGAGGATTTTTATATATTTTAAAAACGAATAAATAAAAAAAGGTATCCATTTATGATACCTTTCAAGTTCAATAATTTTATTAACCTGTTTTTTAAAACTAATGATAAATTTTTGATTTACTCTGACTCTGAATTTTCCTGATACTTATATCTCTTTTATTAATCTTATTTGTTTCAGTTGTTTTCTTAGATGTTCGGTAAACATATCCATCGCATAATAGATAAGCATAGTCATCTCGAATATAGATTCCGGAAACATTATATGATTGTGGTAATCCCTCATCATATTTTTGCATGGTCACACATTTATCAGATGATTTATAGACGCATCCCGAAATTCCCATATAGTCTCCAGTATAATAACCAAATATTTCATTTAAACTATTGTAAACGAATTTATTAACGTTCGGTAGGTTTGAATTTAAATTTGAGTTAACCTGATTAAATGACTCTCCATCATCGTTTGAGATATAATAATTGCTATTACTTCCTGCAATCATTTCGCCAGTTGGCAATATGACAGAATTTCCCAAATTATTTTTTAAATTATTATCAGTAATAATTTTCAAATTCCAGTTTATTCCATCAGTAGTATAATAGACACTATCACTATAATTTTGAATATATATTTTACCGGATGTGGTTTTATTAACACTGATAATATTATAATTATAAATAGGACTATATGAATTCCAGCTATTTCCTTGGTCGTTTGATTTATAAAACATAAAATGTTCACCAATAATTGGATATATCCATCCAACAATATTTAAATAATAAGCGTTATTTGTAAATGCAACACTACACTCTTGAATTCCATCAAAATTAAAATCCACTAAACTTGTCCAGGTATTTCCATAATCAAAAGACCTGTAGAATTTATTTTCACCGAGAAAATTTCCGTTTCCATCTTGCCATTTACAAGTGAATATAAATAATTTATCATCTGAGGCTTTATATATTCTAGTTGTTGCATTATTGTCTATGCCATCAAACCAATTAAGTCCGAAATTACTTGTTTTCATCATACCAGATTGGTAACTAATAGATGCTCCGGCTTCTGTAGTAGTATATATTGTTAGCTGGGGATTTACAAATAACCCATTGTAAGCATCAAATGCCCGTAAATAATTAGCGTTCTCCTGAATTTTGTACCATAACGATTGACTCAATTGAACGTTCAAGCTAAGTGAATCTTTAAAATTCAAAGAGATATTAGAAGTGTCCGAAGTAAAACCGTTTTTAGAAATAATCATTGAATAATTTCCGGGGATTATTTTGTGTATTTTATATCTTCCAAGAGAATCGGTTGATGTAGAATAACTATTTCCTGTGTTTCGACAATAAATATTTGCCGCTTGAATTGTATTACCTGAAATATCTTTTATCGTACCTGTAATAACAGCTAAAGAATCTTTTGAAACAGGTGGTTCAATTGGAGGTGAAACGGGATTATTTTTTGAACAAGAACAAAAAAAGATTAACGAAGCTAGTATTATGTATATTTTTTTCATTTTATTATTTTTTAATTTTGTTAAAGATTATTTCTATTTTATTAATACCTGACATTAAGGATTATTCATCAAATTTATATAAGCCTGTCGTCGTTCCAAGATATAAAGTTGAAGGAACAATGTTTACTATGCCTAAACATGTTCCATAGATGTTACTTAGAGGATCACTCAGTTTACTAATAACATTACCATCAGTAATTTTATAAATATTACCACTTAAACTCGTTAAATAAATAACTGTACTATTGTTAGTGTTATCAATGGCTTGAGCAAAAACATATCCTTGATTTAGTTTGTTATCTATCTTTAGACTTTCCCAGCTTTCACCGTCATTTTCGCTTCTATAAATATTTTCTTCTAATGTTCCTAAGAATAAAACTGAAGGTTTTCTAAAATTGCAGATAAGGGAATAAATTTGCAGGTTAGTTAACCCTTTGTTTATAGGTACCCATGAAGTACCATAATTTGCAGATTTAAAGACACCGGCGTTTACTGTTCCGGCGTATATGATAGCTTTGCTACCTGAATTATTAATTGCTAAACAAGTAATATGAAAATTATTTAAACCAGCTTTTAAAAAAGTTTTTCCATCATCAAAACTCTTGTATATTCCTTTAGCAGTGCCGACAATAATCGCTTTCGTCTGTGTTTCATCAAGAATTACTGAATTTACATTAATGTTTTTTTCAATTTCGATTTGAAAAAAATTATTTCCTCCGGAATTACTAATTATTATGCCGTCGTTGTAACCAGCGTAGATATTACTTGTATTAAATCTATCAATGGTTATACAGGTAATTGGATTTTGAATTTCATATGCTATATTCCAATTTGTTCCGGCATTACTCGTAGAATAAATTCCTTCATCTTTAATTCCGACAAAGATTATATTCTTATTAACTGGATTTACAGAGATACAATAAACTGATTTTCCTTCAAATCCCGTTAAAGTCCAATCATTTGCATAGGTTATTGCTTGTAGTATTATGCTTATTAAAACTATATAAATAAATTTAATCATTTTTTACACTTTTTAAATTTAAGTCAGGGAATAAGCCATTGCTTATTCCCTAAACTGATTAATAAATTATTTTTGTTTTAAAGAATAATTACCTTCCTTAAAATTAAAATCCATATTGGTTCTTTCTGTAGGATTTCCGGCGGCATCTACGTTTGTTATAAGATCATAGATACTGAGAGTTGCATTACTAAATCCTTTTCCCAAATTGATGTCAAACGGTGCGTAAAGGGTAAGTGATTTACCTGGTAAGATTTTTTGATTTTCATCCCACATTGGTACATTTTGAATGGCGGTTACTAAATCTGCTGGAACAGTTTGTTGATACTGATAATTACTTTTAAAAAACGACAACCAAAGTGTATTAATTTTTTGAACATCCAGTTTTCGCCAATCTTTTCCGGCCACGGTTATACCAACATCACTGCCATTTAGTTTAATTATATGACCGCTGTTATTAGTAATTTTAAGGATAAATGTTACTGGCATAGGGTCTATAAATCCAGCAAGAACGTTACTGGAGGTAAAACTTTTTGGTGTTGGTTGGCTTTCAAGAAAATCTTGAGTAACTATCGGAAATTTTGCAGATAAATCAGCATAGAGCCCTTCATTTGATGCATCAATAGACTGAACATCTACGGTAACACCATTTTTTGTAACGGATTTATCCGCTTCAGAAAGAGGAACTAATATTGCAATTTGTTTATCCGCTGCAGGTTTAGAAGCAGAACAGGAAAACAAATAAAATGATAACACAAAAGCGAAAAAGAGAATTGTAAGTTTTTTCATTGTTTTAAAAATTATAATTTCCGCTAAGCTTAAACGGTGGGGTAATAAAAAAACCAACATGGAAGCTTACCTTACTTGCCTACTACGTCCAACCAGAACGCAAACGTCAAATAAGGAAACCCCACGTTGGTGAGTGTTTCGCTAATCCTGACGTTTATCTTAAACTGGTTGGTTTAGTAGACAGAATAAGCCAATATGGTTATATGTATTTAATATATTTTATGTCATAAAAGAAATTAAAAATTAATTAAGAAATTTTCAAGGGTTAAGTATAATATTTCAAATTTTTTTTAAAAAAAATAGTCCTGTGCATCAGGACTATTTATGATAAATCTCTTTTAGGAGGGATATATTAAATTAATCAACTCTTCGTTGGTTAATTCTTTTAAAGGTTTAGAAAGAACAGGTGCTTTAATAAAACTGTTTGAGTAAAGACGGTTCACAATATTTCCAGGCTCTTTATGAAGTAACAAAATGTAATTAAACTTTATTAATTGTTCTTCCTGCTGGGCTGTCATTGAATTAGCCAGTAGTGAAACTACTTCTTTAATACCTAAAGAAGCCATTCTAAGGGCATCAAAAGGATCTGTGGTTACTATGACTGATTTAGTATCTTCAAGTCTGAAAACATTGTATAAAGGGCGTTTAAAGCCCTTAGGGAAGAACCAGCTTTCGTCCTCTTTCTTATAACCAATATAACCAACCAGTTTACCAGTATGGTCATGAATCTTAAAAGCAATTCTTCCGGTGACAATGCTGCGTTGCTTGACAAAACCAATTTCATATTCCTTGGCAATTTCTTCAGTTATACCTCTCTCTTCAATATAAGAATCCCAGTCCAGTTTCAGTTGAGGTATTTCCCTCTTGGGTTTTATTTCTATTATATCGGATAAAAATTGAGATTTAAGTAATGAAGCTGCTTCCCTTAAATCAATTTGTTTATAATGAGCTAAAAAATTAATAACACTACCTTTTTGAGTTTCATCATTGGTGTTGAAGTAAAGATTTTTTTTAACATTTACAACAATACCATCTTGAGTTTTTAATTCATCACCTTTCTGTGAGTAAGAAATATTAAGATAATTAAAAACATCAATAAACGAGACTTTCTCGCTTATCTCGGCAAAGTTAAGATATTCGTTTGACAAAGTGCTAACTCCTTTCTGTTTTATTTTTAGTATAACATAAAAACAAAAGAATCAGAATCTTTTTATAACATTACAACTTTATTGAAGAATTAAGAGTAAAGTAATTTATCAGAAATAGATAAAAATTCTGATCTCTAGCCATCAATAATTTCATAATCAGCTAAAACGGCTTTATCATCTTTTTTCTTAATAATATCTTTTAATTCTTTATCTAGTTCTCGCCCCAAACGAGAATCTTGATCAAGATTATTGTCAAAATAAATAGAAAGACGATCTTAAAAATCAGTCGGCAAATAATCATAATACTTATCAACATTTTTCAAGAAAATATTATTTTCTCTAACTTTCATTCGTTCTATTTGAATTGCCAAAAGATCTTTCACTGCCTTATTTAAATAAGATTTGCTGTCTTTTATTTTTTCCTTAGAATTTATAGAAATATACTCTTTCATAAATTTTAAATTAGATACTAATTATAATTTAAAATATAAGTATGTACTTACTTAGTATATCATAAAAAAAAACAAAAGGGTCAGTTTAGTACTAACCCCTTTGCAATTTTAATAACAAGTTGCAAATCCGTATAAAAGTTTGTTTTACGACCTGACTCTTATATCAGATCAATGATTACTGAGGTCGTCTCTATACCTTCTCTAACTAAACGGATTACCGTTACCCACTCAATTAGATGGTGTGTCTAACGAGCCGGACGATTGGATATAGATAACAATAATCATTAACAATTGGACTTATGCCCGATTTATTGCCACAACTTATTCAAGCTATTATATCAAAAATAAATCCATTCGTCACCTAAGAAATTAAAATCTTCTTGGGTAGACAAAATTTTAGCTTGTTTTAGCTGAGATTTAGGAATATCAACTGACGGGATTTCGTTAAATTTTGGTGGGTAGGTTTCAATTAAAGTATTATTAGTACCGATTCTCACCCAAGCCTGATACTTAGGAAGATTAAATAATTCTTGTGACTTAATGTTAAAGATTGGTGAAAACCTTCTGGCTTCTGGGAATATTACTCTCTATTCTTGTTAAACAGGTGAAGCTTCTAATGATGACCGAGAGTTAGGAGGACATTTTTCTTACTCATTACTGCAATTTTGTAGCAATTGGGTTAATAATCAAAAAACTGATAATATCTTGGATATCAAAACAGCTTTTGATAATGCTAAAACTTTTTTACAAATTAATTTTACGACTAATCAACATCCGGAAATTTATCTCGTAAATAGATCAGATTGATTTCCATTTGCGATTTTCGAGATACCTATATAAATATTTTATGATTTTAGCTTTTCTAATCAAATGCATTTAAACTTTTTACCATAAGAAATAAAACAAGAGGCTATTTTATAAAGACAGCCTCTTTTTTTAATAATTTTTTTTATTTCACGGTACAAAAGATAAAATGCAGCTATCTACACCCCAAGGGATTTCATAACGACCAAGAATAAACATCCATTTATTTTTGTCCATTCTGATCATATTTGGTAAACGATAACTCCCATTTTTGTCTTTATAAAGGGAAGATTTAATATCGAAAGATACTACACCTTTGCCTATTGGGAACATCCTTTTATTCAATTCCCAACACAAACTTAAACCCTGAGCTCCTACCAATATTAATGATTTTTGCGAATTTAGAAAACGTAAACATTCCTTGGAGTTAAAGTTTTTTGATGATTGAAATAAACGAACTAAATATTCCTTTCCACCTTCTAATTTGTTGCTTACTTTACTAAAATGTTTATCTGTTATTATTTTATCAAATTTGTAAAATTTTTTGGTATTCAAAGTATTTAATTGATGTTCATGCTCATAATACTCTGGTACTCGTACTTTGCATTCACTAAAAAGATGGAAAGTTGAAGTAGGTGAAACTTGATGAAGGTCCTCACTATGGAGGACATCTTTTTTTTCCATAGTGGATTCCTTTCTATTTTATTTTTAAAGATCTTGTTTTTATAATATCATAAACTTATTTTTTTTGCAACAAGCTATTATACTAATAAAACCAACAATTTTATACTGTTAAAAAACTTTTATATAACTGATTTAATTTATGGAACAGAAGAAAACCACATAGTTCGGTCAAATCCTTTTGAATAATCTGGATCGTAAGATAATGGGATTGGATAATATAACCAAGCTAATTTAGAATAGCTCGTAAGAATAGTAAATGCTGTGTAATAAATAAATGGTTTTGGTCCAAACGGACATAATACAATTCTACTTTTTTTATCCTTCGCTGCATTACAATAAGTGGTTATTAATTTTATCAATTCTTCAATGTCATTGTATCTTATTTTTTTAATGCTAAAATCTCTAAGCCCCTTATCAATTTCATGATATAGCCAAGAATTTTGTATATCAGTCACTATTGACAATCTTGAAGGTAATTCCTTTGGAAGCACTTTTATTACCAAACCATTATCTGGTTCAGCTTCGTTTATTGATAGTCGAAGACGATCGCCCTCGTGCCCTAAAATTGCAATAATATTAGTAGACGAATATGATTCTGTAGAATTTAAATCAAGCCTTATATGAAGCGTTGTTATCCATTTTCCTTTCCCCCAAATATTTCTATATGGATTGCCATAAATTTCAGGATTTGAATAAGCTAATACTATTGGAATTGAAAGTTTTTGTTGGCAAATCCAGTAAGCCAAGGCTACTGTATGAATTTTTGTAAAACATGAAAAATCGATTACAATTGCACAACGTTCATTTGATTCCGAAATTTCTTTATATGTTTTTCCTAAAATCCCAAGAAATTCTGAATAACGATAAGGATGAACGCTTAAGAACTGAAATTGATTTTTAATAAGCTCGGTCATCTTTTTCTTGTTTCGAGATCTATTCTCTTCACATTCTTTGCTTGCTGTTAACACGTTAAGATAATCAACAATAAAGGCTTTTGTTATTTGCAAATTGTTGTTAAATAGTGAATCAAGAGAACCTAAGCACCGATCCTCGAAACTTAACGCACCAATCCAAATAATATTTTCAAAATCTTCCTTTAAATTAGAAATTTTAATTTGCATCTTACAGCAGTATTAAAAATTATTTAAATTTTTACTTAATATTTTATCTATATAATTAATACGAATCCGAAATTTTGATAATAAATCATTTTCATTTTTACAATGTTCAGCCTGTGGACATGAAATAAGTAATCCAGGTTTTAAATTTGCTTTATAAAAATCCATAATAAATAAATGTCTTGAAAAAATGGAATGAGATTCTGAATATCCCCTTTTCTTTGAAGCGAATAATCCTCCGGACAGACAACAAAGATAATCATTATTTGAATCATCTAAACAAATAAATAAAGTACCTGCGGATCTTGTACTTTTAATTATCCTTTCAAGATGATTTTCATCTATATTTAATATTTCAAACTCCATGCTTAAATTAACTTGTTTGCTTAAATCATCTATTTTTTTAAATACTTCTTCGTATCTGTTTGTACCTATGACAAAAATATTCTTAAGTTTGGGGGGTGCTTCTAGATTATTACCTTGTGAATCTTTTTTCCATTCCCATTTTGAATCCTGCTCCAAATAAACACTTATTGACGTTAAAAAACGTTCAATCTCATCAGTAGTACTATCAAAAAACTGATTTTGTCTATCCATAATCCATTTAGGAAATCCAGCACTCTTTTGTTTATTTGAAAAACATTGTATAACAGGTTTGTTTGCACTTATAGCTACACCATATTCGACAAATATATCTTTTCTTGGAATGGAAAAATCACACAATACCAAATCAACTCTATTAATTTTATCCATTATAGCTGGTGACCATCTTGGAGAACCTTCTAACTTACCAGTAATAATTTCAACTGATGATTCAAACCGTTTAACAATAACTTGTTCAATAAAACTTTTTTTGTTTTCAGGGTTTGACATCCAGTAAGAAATAAAAATTTGTTTATTTTTTTTAGGCCTTGAAAAACTTGTAGTCCATTTCTTCAAACTATCTCTTGGAATGTCAATGTTTATAGTGTTATTATCAAAGGTGAATTTATGCAAATTAAAGTTACTTTCGTTAACAAATAAAATCGGAGCTATCTCACATGTTGTGGGTATAATTCCAGGTATATATTGTTCATCAGACCCTATAAATAGTATCCCCTGTTTTAAAGCAATTCGGATTAATTGTTCGGGTTGTTTATTCTCGTTAATGTCAAAAAGTTCAGCTTTAGAAAAAGACAATAAAGTTCTTTTTGATGGTGCTGTGCTTGTTTGTTCAGACATTATGAGAGCTCGCCACTCCTTCAACATAGATTTTGGATTTGAGCACCACGCTCTTAATCTATCTTGAACCATACTTTCGTAGCTTAGTCCGATATCATGGATAGCTTTGAATAGCACTTCATCTGGATTTTTATTAGTTTCTTCTCGTATTTTAACATAGTCCTTTATAGTGTTGATTGCCAACCTTAGAGATGGCCACATAATGTTTCCAATGAGAGTTGATCTAGATTCAATTTCTCCTTTATATGGTTCTTTAAGAGGTAATCCTTTAATAAATTCAAGTACAAAAGATTGAGGTATTGTTCCATTTTCACCCTTCCCTAATTTAATTATTTGATATGAATCGTATATTGTGATTCCGTTTGGCATAACTTCAGGTTCAGGAGCTGTTGGACAGGGTCTTGTAGCGAGAACAGAAATAAAATTACCGGAACGACGAAGTAACTCCATTATAGGAGTGAAAAAATTTTGTGATACTTGATCAATTTGATCAACGAGTAAAATTAATAATTTGGATTCCGTCTCTTTTATAACAGTTCCAAGTTCTGAAGCTACTGTAAAGACATTAGGTAAGTTCTTCTTTGTAAATTTATATTCAGTTAGTGCTTTAAATATCCAATTTCTTGCTTCGATTCTAATTTTTGAAGAATCATTACCGAAAGCATCTTCAAATAATTTCCAAATAGACCGGAATCGTTTCGGTTCATCAAATGCACCAACACTTTCACATAATCCGATTATAATTGCAAGTGACATTGCTTTTAAAAGAACAAAAGCATTTGGAGTCATTTTTATGGATGTAAATGTTTCCGTCTCACCGGCTATTTGTGATGTCCATTTTAGCGCATCAAAATAGATTGGTTTATATTTATCGCTTTCTTGCCAATTTGATAAAAGCGATTTAAGCATAATCGTTTTTCCAGAACCAATGGGACCAATAATTAAATGATTTCTATCAACGTTAGGCAAACCTTCTGGGTGGTTAACGTATAATGCAGTTGCTTCATTAATAGTATATAAACTTGCATCAGGTTTAATGTCGGCTAAACTTCCCGGAAACTTTAAATTATTCTTCATTTAATGATCTTCTTATTATGTGAGACAATCATTCTTGAATTACAGAAGATTTCTAAAATTATTGGAATTTATATCAAATATTTAAAGAAAATAACAATAAAATACTGATTTGTCAATTCATATTATTTATAATTTCAATCAGGGTAACTGTCCTTATCTATTTTCCATCCTTTTTCATTTATTGGACTACTTGACCTTTTTTTATTTTCAAAATCATTTTACTCAACTTCTTTGATTTTCAGTTTTTACAAATATTTTTAAATAATTTCAAAATCACATAGTTCCTGCAGTTTATTTAATGTTTTTTTCGACTGAAAACTGACCACCTTTTCGCCTGAAAACTGACCACCCAGTTATAAAACAAGCAAGAAAAATAATCCTCTTTAGAAAGGGAATAATTTTATAAATTTTATTATTCTTTCAAATAAAAGAGAAGTGTAATATAATCACTATGGATGATTGGGTAACAATTAAAAATCTAAAATCAAAAAATCCGGATATGAGCCTGCGCGAGATAGCAAGATATCTTCAAGTAAGCCACAACACGGTAAAAAAAACTCTTGAAAGTGAAAGTCCACCGCAATATGAGAGACCTTAGAAGATAAATATTAACATAGAGCCATTTAGAGAATTTATATCTGAGATGGCAAATGTTAAGAAATATAAAGGGTCGAGAATATATAAAGAAATCAAATCAAAAGGATACAAAGGTGGTCGAACATCTTTCTATTTTTATTTGAAAAAGTTAAAAATAGAGAAAAAGCAAAAGTTCAAAAAAATTCATCCAATCAAAAAAGGTGCGTACCATCTTGCGTTTTTAATTCATCACCTTTTTGTGAATAAGCAATATTGAGAAAATTAAAAACATCAATAAACGAGACTTTCTCGCTTATCTCGGCAAAGTTTAAATATTCGTTTGACAAGGTACTACTCCTTTCTGTTTTAATTTATATTGATATAATAGCATAAAAAAACAAAAGGGTCAGTTTAGTACTAACCCCTTTGCAATTTTAATAACAAGTTGCAAATCCGTATAAAAGTTTGTTTTACGACCTGACTCTTATAGCAGATCAATGCTTACTGAGGTCGTCTCTATATCTTCTCTAACTAAACGGATTACCGTTACCCACTCAATTAGATGGCGTATCTAACGAGCCGGACGATTGGATATAAATAACAATAATCATTAACAGTTGGACATGTGCCCAAATGCCACGGCTTACGCAAAACATTATATCAAAAACTAATCCAATCGTCACCTAGAGAATTAAAACAAAAGAGCATAGTATTATTTTTTGTTTAATCTTAGCAAATGCTAAGTTCTTTCCTTTAAAATTATTAAAGTTAATAAACAGATAAAATCTAAAGGGGTATAACGTATATCAATTCAAATAGTAAGTTTTGTAAAATTTTCAAAATAGACCAATGTAGGAATACCGTGTTTAGGTGTAGTATATCGATTAAAATATACTGTAATAACAACAAATAATAATATTGAATATATTAAATTTATCTTTTATATTTGGGTATCATTTCTTTCGGGGTTTGGCAAATATTGGTTCGTAACTATTATCAATCATAAATTAGTTTTTTAAAATTCATCAAAAGGAGATTTAATGTCAGAATTATCTACAAAAAGAGATTGGAAACAAATTGATTGGAAAGCTACTTTACAATATAATGTTTTTCGGTCAGTCTGCTCAATTCCAGGTTGGTTATTACTTCTATATTTTAGCAGTAAGCAATTTCAACCAATCATGTTTCTGCTTCCCATTGTCTATTTTGCTTTTTGGTTACCTTTGGGATTGATATGCGGTTGGTTATCAAAATTGGGTGTTCCACTGGTAGGAATTATTACTGGAATCAGTTCAATAGTCATTGTCTTTGGCGACCCTGTCGTCTGGTTAATACATAAACTAAAACCAAATTTAGTCTCAATAGAAAATCCAAAATTTCTAGATTTTCATTTAATTGTTTTTGTTATAAAAAATCCGGAAACTATTCCACTCTGTCCGTTTGTCGGCCGGGTAGTATCTGATGAACATATTGAGTTCATGGGTGAAATTTTTCCTTTGCATAAAACGCTTTTTATAATAAAAGAAGACTGGTCAGTTGAAACATTAAAAGATAAATATTTTGGTTTTGTTGATGTAAATGGCTGTATAAAAAAGGGACGTTTGCAAAAAGGAATTGACCCGCGCGAAACAAACATCGGTGCAATTGTAGATTATCTTGATAACGGGATTTGCAATGACCCTCAAAATAATCGAATAGGACAATTCGATGTGTTAATTGAGTCAGCCTCTGATTCGATTAGCGAATCGTCAAACGGTACTTCAACTTTACCCTATTCAGAGGAAAATCATAAAGAACTTTTATCTAGGCTCTCAGAAATATCTATTAAACGAAAATTAGAAAAAGCTGACTTCCCGGAATGGTACAAAACATGTCCATTTGCCGGCGAAGTTAAGGCTCTTGAAAGTATTGATTATTTGGGTACAGCCTGGTCGACAAAAGAAACTGTATTTGATATCGATTACCGAGGGATGGTCAAAACACCGTATGATGAGAATTTTGGTTATGTAGAAGAAAACGGAGATATAATTAAAGATAGAGAAAATAACTTAGAACCTGAAAAGGTGGCATCAATCAAGGGTAACTTTTGTTATGGCAACAATCAAAAAATCGGTCAATTTATAAATCAAACAAATTAAACCGGTTTTTATATTGCAATCCACTGATTGCCTAAAAAATTAAAGTCTGATTTTAATGTTGGAATTTCAAAATCCGGAACATCTTTAATTTTTGGCGGATAGGTTTCAATCAGGGTGTTATTTATCCCGATTCGAACCCAGGCAAAGTATTTGGGTAAATTAAAAAGATCACTGGTTTTTACTCCAAAAATTGGAGCAAAACGACTGGCTTCTTCATCTCCGCAACGAAAACAAACTGATGTACCAACATTGCCAAAGATAGCTCCTAAAATATCTCTGGGAATTTGCTGAAAATTTTGGTGAGCTAAAATAAAACCGACTTTAGAATTTCTACTGCGGGCTAATAAATCACTAAATAGACGACTGACAACGATTTGAAATTCGTCGACATAAACCATCAGGGGATTTTTATGTGGTCTCGCAAATTCGCAATATGATAAGACTGAATAGACAATTAAATTAGACAAATAAATTCGGCTATTGCGATTCATACGCGAAGTATCAACTAAGAGAACTTGCTTTTTATTAACCAATTCTGAGATATCCAGTTCATTTTTACCAATGACAAAATCTTTCATTTCCCCCGTGGAGATTTCAAATAAACGTGAAGCTACTCGCTGGGCACACTCAACTCGCTGATAATTACGGTTGCCTTTGCTATCAAATTCCTCCCAGTATTTATAAAGATCTGAACCTTTTTGCAAGGTACCTTTTAACTTTTGTCGTTCATCGGGATAAATTAATAACTTGGTCAGGTATTCAATATTTTTATCCTGCTCTTTTCTAATTGACTTCATAGCCCGGCTAATAATTTCCCGCATTAAAACCGTGCTTTCAGGATTGGAAGAAGTAAGAGTAACCAAAACATCTAATATCTGAATAAACTCTTGTACTAAATTATCAATTTTATAGCCTTCTTTATTTAATGGATTAATAACTACCGGACTGGCAATGGAAATATATTTTACTTTAGATTTATCTTTAATACCCTGATATATTCGTTTACAGCTATCACCTTTGGGATCAATAAAAATAACAGCCAAGTCCTTGTTAATATCATACGAAACCATATGTTCAAGTAAAGAGGACTTACCCATACCGGTTTTGCCGATAATATAGGTGTGTTCAAATCGGTCATTAAGACTGGTTATTTCCGGTATCTCGTGATTAAGATTGTCCAGATAACCTAAACTTAAATTATATTTACTCATTTACTTCTTTATCATTATCTTTTTGTTGCCGACGTTGACGGATTAATTTTTCTTTCTTATGTTTATAATCTTCCTTGGTAGATTTTGCCTCCCATTTTTTCTTGTCAGCATCATACCGTTTATCATCTCTAAGAATTTTTTGCAACTCTTCGTCAGCACTCAAATCGACAAAGGACTGGTCACTAGGATTAAAAACCGAAACAATAAGATAGGCTTGAAGTTTTTCTGACAATTTATTGGTCATAAATAAATCCAGGGATGCCATCATTAAAGAAGCCCGGGCTTTTTCCTGGTCAGTTTTGGCCAGGACCATATTAATATTGGCTTTGCGTTCCAGTTCACTTAGTTTGGTTTCAATCAGGTATCGGTCGTGTTCAGATTCTTTAATTTTAATGTCAATGTCCCGTACTTTACTGTGGCTATCAATTTCATGAATCGCATCTAAAAAAGAATGTATCTTCATTTCTTTTTCTATTTTCTCATCTAGTAGTATCATTTCCAGTTCATGCTCGACAAGCTTTGGAGCGTGCCTCATAGTAGCTTCCAGTTTTGCTGCTTCCTTAATCATCGTGTTATGTAAGCCAAACTGGTCAATCGTCAACTCCAGTCGAATATTCTGGTTGCGCAGTTTATCAATTAATCTCTCTTGTCCCCAAATAGTAACCGGGCGCTTGCGGTTAAGGTCCTTCATCATATCAACATACATTTGGTTGACTTCTATAACCTTTAATTGATTTTCCAGAGCATCTTGGGGAATATTAACTACCAATTCATTTCTGTCAATTTCAATTTCTTTGGGATCTATCTTTATTTCTTTTGGGTTAATGTTCTTAGTCATTTTAGAATTTATATGTTTATTAAAAGAATAATGAAAAAAATCACTGACTGAATCGATTAATGCATACATACCTTTGAGTAATTTAGCAAGGTATGGAAATAAGCCGATGGCCACAATAACAATTCCAATAACGAAAAGAATTACTAAAATATTATCAAAATTCATTTAGGCAATAATGATGGTTTAAAAATAAAGCCTTCGCCAAAGTCTTTGATAATGTTTCCCACAATGCAAATTGAAAACTTAAGATTCTTTAACTCCGGCATAGTTAAGCCTAATTTGAGACTTGTATTTAGCCAGTAATTATAAAAGTTAATATCTTGAGACAATCTCAAGTACTTTTGCTTTTTATCTTCAAGATATGTTTGCCAATTTGATTTTGGTTTTTCTACTTCTAAAAAAGTCAATTTATAAGCATGATCATTTTTTTGTACCAATAAAGCATCAGGTACTAAATATTCAAAATGAGGATATAGCAAGGCATAATAATCTTGCAATTTTAAAGCTTCTATAAAAACATCTGTATTATTCATCTCGTTAATTCCGGCTTTTCCTACCGGTTCTTCCGGCAATAAATCTAAGCCATAGCCTAAAGGTACCCGGTACTTTACCTTATTGAGTAATTCAATCGCTTTATCTGTTGTACAAAATACCAGCCTGTCAACTTCCTTTAGGTAATTAAGAGAGCATAATTGCGATAAGGTTTTCTTGGTCGCCGCTAGCCTCAGTCTATCCCGTATCTCTTTATACTGCTTTTGGTGAACATATTTTAACAGCCTTGTATAATAGAGAATATCCCAAATTAATTTAAACGACTTGTTTTTATTGGATTGGTATAATAGTGATTCAAATTCATTTTTTATTTCATAATCCATATTCTAAAATAATAATAATTTTAAATATATGAAATTACGGTGTTTTTACCCTTTTTACTTCATTTTTAATATAATACTCCATACCGTAATAATTTTTCCTAAAATGTCATACGAAATAGTAATAGAAAATTACGGTTTGTTATTCTAACTGCTTTATTTTAAATTAGATTAAATTAATAATTACGGTATGAGATATGGCGTAGCCTTGTATCTCGAACGCTTGTCAAGGCAAAGCGCTAGCGACCTTGACAAGTAAGTGAGAGTATATGTTAGGCTAGCGGGTAGGCTTTGGGTAAGAAGTATTTATCCACCTATAACATCTTGACAATTTAAAAAGCTACCTTATAAAAGATAGCTTTAATTTTTTAAAAAGAACTATACTCTTTCAACGAACACAACACTTTCACAATGTTCACAATATCCAGTAACACCATCAGCTACCTCTACCTGCATTCGACAGTTACTACAACAATAAACAGTTTCATCATCATCATCGTTTATTAATTGAGTTCTCAATATTTCTTCAACAAATTTAGACATGATTTTTTCTTCAAATTTAAATTTATTATTTATGATTGGAATTAAATCTTTCTTTATTTTATTATTATTCATTTTTGCCTCCTTAGATTATCCCTTTATTTTTTAATGAGCTATATTCAGTTTCCGTGATTATAATATGGTCTATTAATTCTATACCCATTATTTTACCGGCATCATATAGACGCTTAGTTATTTTAATATCATCTTCAGATGGTTCAGTATCATGCGAAGGGTGGTTATGCCCGACAATTATCTGTGCCGCGTGATTTCTAATAGCCGATTCAAAAGTTTCTCTTGGGTGTACCAGACTAGCGGTCAAAGTACCTGAAGAAACTTCATCAATAGAGATTAATTTATTTCTGACATCAAAACTCATGACTAAGAAATGTTCTCTATCAAAATTTAGAATTTTACTTCTTAGAAATTCAGCGGCCATTTCAGGTTTTACCACTGCATCTCGATTAGAATTAAAATAGTTCTCTTGCTTTTCCAGTCTTTTAATTCTTCTAAATATTTCAAAGCAAGCCATTAATTGGCAAGCTTTAGCCAAGCCAATCCCTTTAATAGTTTTAATATCGTAAAGTGAAGCTTCGAGGATATTTTTAAGTGAACCAAATTTAATCAATAGATTTCTCGAAATATTAATGACTGATTCACCCTTAAAGCCGGTTAAAAGAATTATAGACAGTAATTCTTCGGACCCTAAATTAACCGCTCCGACAGAAATTAATCTTTCTCTGGGTCTTTCTTCTTTAGGCAAATCACGTATGGTAAAAGATTTATTTATTTCTTCTTTTGTTTCCAATTTATTCTCCTTTCTAAAAGAACGTTAACTGTTCTGATTTTTGTGTTTGTAAAATAGATTTTTCTTCAATAATTTTTTGTAGAGAGGGATTATAAGAATCTTTAAATTTTTCAAAAACCTCTTCTTTTAATTCCCGGATACTTCCTCCAAGATAACTTCGTTTTGTTTCATAGGCTTTTTTACATTCCATCATCAATGAATCACCCCAGACCACAAAGCCATTGACATTAAAAAATAAAAGATTCAAAGCACACATTTTAACACAGGTTAAATCAATGTCTTGGCCAACAATAACCGCTTTATCCAGTTCTTCATTAGTCATAGTCTTAATCGCTTCAATCAGCAGTATGCCTGAACCGCAACAGGGATCCAGTATTCTACCTTTAGGATTAAGCATTTTAGCCATCATACCGGCAACATGACTTGGTGTGAAAAACTGCCCTCTAAATTTTGTGCTTTGGTTCCACTGCATATAGATTTGCCCTAAGATATCATCATTGGTCTTTTGCATTTCAATCTGTAAATCAGCAAAGGCTTTGGCGAAGTAGTCTATTTCCCGCTTGCCTATCTCGTTATCATTTTTATATTTTTTAACGATGTCTAAATAAGGCTCATCATCTCGCTGCATTGCAAAAAGCATTAAATCAAGCCAATCATTAAAAATATTGGAGGGGTTATAACCTTGACTTAGAATAGCTTCTAATGATTTTAATATCTCTGTCATACGCTAGCCTCCTTATCAACTAATAAATAACTCAAGATGGCATCCACGTCCTTAATGACCTGTAAGACGGCATTATATGGAGTTATTTTTAATTCTTTAGCATAGTTTTCAATGTAGCGATAGGAATTACCAAACTGTTTATCTAAGGTTTTTCCGACAATTCTACATAAGGCCTGCGCGGAGAGTTCAGCAATAATTTCTTGTAGTGGGTCTTGTTTTAACTTTATCTCCCCTTTGAGCTTATGGTCAGCTAAATGACATAGTTCATGAAAAAAGGTCTTCTCTTCCGGGGTGGCTAAGATTATAAGGCCGTTTTGAGGCTCATAACTGCCGTAATACGAGTCGTTTCCCTGAATTGCCTTAACTGATACCCCTAAGGCCTTGGCCCTCTCTATAAGCGGAAATTTGGGCAGAATTAGCTTTTGGTAATCCAGAACCTCCCCGTCAGTATCTTCGACCCTAAACACACTGCCGCAACAAAAACCTTTTAAAACAATTTTTTCTTCGGATGTGTCTTCAGACAGTTTTTTTTCAAAGGTTGGCACTAATATATCAAAGGCTGTTTTACCTTTGATAACATGACGATTAACCGAAAGCCATTGTTTATAGCCTCTGGCATCTTCGGTGTTATTAAAATACATCGTGAGTCTATTAAGTAAGCTCCAACTATTAGACGGAATATTAAATCTGGGAAACATAGAATAGTGGACTGCCTCTGGAATTGTGCCGTTTTTAAACTCATCTAAGAGTTTATTTAGAACTTCTTTAACGCGTGGTAACATATAATTATTTTCCTTTCTTTTAGCGAATTAGTTTTAAGAAACAAGAGAGTCGCTAGTCTCTCCAGTGTCTTCTAAAAATTCTTCAAAACCATTATTCCAGGTTCCGATTTCGTTATAATATTTAATGTTATTGTTTCTCTTGATCAGGTCGGCAATTTCTTCAAGAGTAGCTTCTTTACGTTCCAGAAGTCTTCTGATGCAAAAAAGGCAATGACCGCAATTATTGGTCCAGTTACCTTCATCATGGTCTTTAATCCATTTTCGAATGTGTTCTATTATTTCCTCTTTAGAATAAAGATATTTAGGCTTATGCCAACATCTCATATCCCACAGGTACTGTTCATAAAGAACTTCTCTAACGCAATACCAGCGAGTGTAGTCAGCTTCTTCAATTGTTTTCCAACGTTTATCTATTTCCGGAAATGAACTTTTGACCACAGGTATATTAACTTCGCTTGCCTTAGGTTCAGAAATGAATAAAGACTCTTGCATATGTTTATTGTTTACTTAGCGGATAATAAACACGCCAGACAGCCGCTAACCTGTCCAGCTTGCCAAAAGATAAGCAACGGGAGCCCGCCGAAGTCATAGGTGGAGATGAAGCCGAAAAAGGCTTCATACTACCTTGACTGAGGAAGGGCTGTTGCTAAACTTAAAAGGCACTGGACAGGTTGGTATGAAATTGTCAAAGGACAAGTAAAGAGTTAAGTCCAGCTTACTTTGGACTTAACACATAAACTCTATTTCCTTTCGGAGTCAACCAGATTGGATCACTGAGACGATAAAAGTCATGAAAACTCATAAAGCGGTAGCGTTCATTCGGTAGGTTTTTGCAATAGTGTTGGACCAGATTCTTAAGTAAGCCATTCACAAAATTAATATGATTAATAATATTTGGTTCCTTATATTGCTGAGGTCGTAAAAATACATCAAACCAAATATCTGTATAAACGAATAAGGCTGTAAAATGGCCAATGTTATGAGATTTTTTAAAGGCAATTTCCTGAAACATCTCTTCATACCTTTTTATTTTTTCATGAAAGACTCTATCTACGGTTTTTTTTCTTTCGATTTCTACCAGTAAATACCAGGATAGCCTTGTCATAGAGTTTTCAATTCTAATAAGGATATCCGGCCGGACACCATAGAAACTACTGTCATACCGAAAAGAAAATTTATAATTTGGATAAAGACGCAAAAAAGCTAGAGCAATATCAAATTTCATGCTCTCATGCATTATATTGGCCGGCGATCTAGTATATTTCCGATATTTGTATTCATCGCTGCGGCCGATATAATCTGCGCCTTTTTTGGTTAGGCAATAAAAAACTTCCCGGGCTTTATTGGGCGGTCTGCCGATTGGTTCAATTTTTTCTATTAAGCCGTCTTGTAGATATGACTTAAATAACTTGCGGGTATATAAAAGTCCTCCTTTGAAAGTTTTAGCGCCTTGAGAATATAAATTATTAAGGGTTGCCACTCCTCCAATATCGAGTAAATTATTAAGTAAAAGTTTACGGGTGGTCATAAAAATAAAAAATTACATGACTTAGCTCTAATGCTCATTATCATGTAATTTTCATTTTTATGTTAACAAATTGATTATACACTAAGGTAAATATATTGGCAAGCCATTATATTATTTATATTAAAATATTTTATTATGTGGCTATTCTCCCGTCAGGGCAGCAACCCCTTTTTATACCGTCCGATAATTTATTATAATGAGGCGGTTATTAAGGGGTTGCTGTCCTTCGGATTTCTTTAGTAAAGACGAGGGACGTAATAGCCACACTATATTATCATTTGCCTTATTTTACTAAGGTCAAAAGAAAAATATTATATTAAATATTTGAGATATTGTAATAAAATTGGGATTATTATTGGTATTCATTGATTTACTTTACAATTCATATAAAAATTGATATACTATTGTTACGAGTTTAATTATAGTAGTTGGTGCATTTTCCGTTTACTTTGTATTAAGGCATACCCATATCTGTTATAAACAATTTTCATTCGTAACGTCAGATTATACTGCGAGTAAATTTTTATACATTGCACTATTTTACAATTGTTTGTATAATAAAATATATAGATTAATAGTTTATAAAAATTATTTGTATATGTTCTATAATAAGTATTGATTCTTATATATTTTGTAGCTATTTTATTAAATACAAAATTTATAAATGCAATAAAATAATTGATTCTACAAAAACGAAACTAAATATTTAAAGTTTTCGTTTAAAGTAAGTAAAAGATTATTTTTTAAAAAATTAAGATTTAAAACTATGGGTTCAGATGGTTAAACGCCAAAAAATGAACAAAAAGCAATAGAAATATTGCTTTTTGTTTTTATACACGCACATGAAAATTTTTTTATTAAAGTATAGTAATATAATTGTCTATATCGCATCAATAGCATCTATCGGAGGGTTAATTGTAACTATATCTAGTAATAAAAATGCAGTAATTATAGCTTTATTTTTCTTTTGCCTGACCCTCACGATCATTTTCATATATACGTTAATGGTTTTAGCAAAGTATAATAATATTGAATACCCTGAAAAATACAGAGTAATTTCAAATTATACAAAATATGAAACTAATGACGGCCAAAATATCATTTTTGAAAGTTTTAGAGTTATTCAAGCAAAATGTCCAATATTAAATGGGATAGATTATCATTTCAAATGGTCGGGTTCTAAGATGCCTAAAATTACATCAAATTTGCAAGAAGTAGAAAAAATAGTTGATAGTCCTGAGGATTATTATGATTTTGCACAATTAAAATTTAAAAAGTCACTTTTATTTAATGATACTTGCATAGTCCACCTTTTTTGTGAAATGGACGATGTTGATAATAAATCGCAACCATTTGTTGAAAATAAGGTTGCCATTCCACTTGATTTTATACATTACAGAATAATTCTAAGACATAAAGATTCTAATTTTAAAAAGAATGCTATAATTAGTAGAAAAAAAATTGATGCACAAATGTCCTCACAATATAAAAATATTGGATCAATACCATTCGACGTCAATTCAAAATCTTACGAATATCAATTGTTAACCCCTGAAACCGGGTATTATTATAGAATAGAATGGGAAAAGTAAATATTTAATCATCTAACAATAGCTTAGATATTATTTTTGACTTTTGTTAAATTGAATATTAATTTTATTTTCTAAATATACCTTTCTATAATGCTTCAAAAAAATTCTAATTAAATTAGAATATTAAATTTCCTTTTTATTCCTAGAGTACTTTTCATTTGTTTTACTTAAATTTTGCTACAGAAAAATTAGACCTTTTATGTTAAGGTTTTACTTGGTTTCCATTTGTGAAATAAAAACTGTTAAGTAATCGAAATTCTTGTTACTATTTTTTATAACCAACTAATTTTTTATAAGTTGGTTATAAAGGATCTCTCTATTAATATTTTTAATAGGGCATAACACATGTAGTTATTAGTTACTTTTGTGTTATAATAAAGGAATGAATTTTCTCTACCCCCTTTTATCAATAATAGGCGAAGCAACTGCTAAGACAATCGATAAATTCAATCTCAAGATACACAAGATTAATTATAAACAATTAATCTTTCTTGTGTTTTCAATACGTGGATTAGAAATTTTACTTTTTATAGTATTATTACAAATAAGATTTCCTAAATTAAACTTTTTGTTGACTTTACTGATACTTATAATGATTCTTGTTTCTTTCTTGCAAAATATCTTTGAGTTTAAAGGTTTGAGTTTTAAGGACCTTTCCTATCGACAGCCAATCTCAGATTTTCAACCACTTTTGGCAAGCTTTATGGCTTTTTTAATCTTCCCTTCGGAAAGAGAAATTAAATACTTAATAGCTATTTGTCTCGGAAGTATTGTTTTATACTGGGTGAATTTGCAAAAAAACAAATTGAGAAAAATAGACAAAGGAACCTGGTATATTTTGGGTGGTGTATTTTTTCAGGCGCTGCTTTCAAATTTGTATAAACTTGGTTTGAATTCTATTTCTCCAGAATATATTTTACTGTTTCGAACATTAGGAGTATTATTGCTCTTACTCATCTTTACTAAAGTAAATTTTAAATATATAACTCTTAAACAAGGTTCTTTTGGAATTATATCGGGCATCCTTTATCTCGTTGGTTCATTAGCAGTACTGTATTCCATTAAAGTATTTGGTCTCCAATTTTCAATTCTTATCATTATGCTAAACTCAATTTTAATGTACTGGTTAAGTTTTTTGTTCTTAAAAGAAAAAATAGAGTTTAAAAAAGTAATATCAAGCTTTGTTTTAATCTGTTTAGTAGTGGCTATAATAATATTTTAATTTATCCAATTTTTTTAAATTCACAATTTTTTAAATAACTTCTTATATAACTTTTTCATCATTTCATAATTCCTTCTTATCTTACTTTAAAATCTAACATTTAAGATTTTGAACTCAAAAAAAAGTATTTGGATTGGTTTTAAAAGATTATACATATATTTTTTAATTTTAACTAATTAATAATTATATGTATACTCAACAAATAGCTGCAAAAGAATTCCTTCATCATTGTATGTATGAAAAAAATTTGAGTTCAAAAACAATAAAATCTTATCAGATTGATCTTAAACAATTCTATCAATTTCTTCTTAACAAAAATTATTCAAATGAGGTAGCCAGAATAACTAAAATTGAAATACGAGATTATTTAGAATCTCTTTCAAAACTTAAACCGAAATCAATTAAAAGAAAAATAGCTACCCTAAAAGCTATGATGAATTATTTAGAATACGAGGATAAAATTGATTTTAATCCGATTAGAAAAATGAAAATAAGGATTAAAGAACCAAAAACCCTTCCACGTTTTCTAAGTATAGAAGAAATTATTAGGATTTTCAAATCAGCTTATAAGGAAATTGCATTGTTAAATAAAGATAGTTATTCATATCAGATAATGTTAAGGAATATTGCAGTTATTGAATTACTATTTGCAACAGGTGCTCGAGTATCAGAGATTGCAAATTTAAAAAATGATGATATAGATATAATTACTGGAACAGTAACAATCAATGGAAAGGGAAATAAAGAAAGGATAATTCAAATTTGTAGTGAAGAAACTCTTAAACTTCTTTTTTTGTATAAAAATATTTTAAATAAGAATATTATTCAATCATGTAATTTCTTCTTAATTAATCGTATAAATAAAGGATTGTCTGATCAATCAATAAGAAATATAGTAAAAATAATTTCTAAAAGAGCAAACATACAAAAACATGTTACCCCCCATATTTTTCGTCACACCTTTGCCACACTTTTGTTAGAAAAAGGTGTAGATATAAAATACATCCAATCTTTTCTAGGACATAGCTCTATTACTACAACACAAATCTATACTCATGTAAACAGAGAAAAACAAAGACAAATTTTAAGTTCAAAACATCCAAGAAAAGACTTCTCTGAGATTCATATTTGATTGTTCTGAATAAAGGATAACAAATTATTATCAATGGAAAGAATTAATATTTTCAAAACTATTCTATTTATTATCTTAATTCTATGTTTTCTCTTCTTTTTAAGAATGATTAATATTATTAATATTGATTTATTCATAAAGCCTGAAGAGTTTTATATTTTTATTGGAATTTTAGGTTCACTTGCGAGTATTGTACAATTATTCGCTATATTCAAGAATAAATTTAGGAAAATAGATTTACTAAGACGTCAAACTTTAGATCAAAACAGATTTGTAAATCGAAAACAAGAAATAAAAGGAATTTTAGAATTAGTATCAGATCCCTCTAAAATTGTAATAAATGTATTTGGTGATAAAGGTGTTGGAAAAAGTGCGGTTTTAAGACTATTTACTGATATTATTAATAAAAAAGTAGAACGTGATTACAGAAAAATGTTCCCCAGAAAAAAGACTTATAAGAGTTTAAAAAATTACTGTTGTCTTTATTATGATATTTCAGATAGAACTGGTATTGAAGACATAAAAAAAGATTTATGCAAAAAATCGTTTCCAAATCAAAAACCTAGCTTTGAAAATTATATATTTTTAATAAATAAAATCTTTGAAAAAAGTGATTTAATAATTATTTTAGACAATTTTAATAATCCAGCACTTTATACTGAGATGGGTCGATTAATTGACTATTTTTCCACTTTTATGCCGAGAATTAAGTATATTATTGGCTCAATAGATCAACTTGTAATATATTCACAATTAGTTTATGAGATTGAAATATTACCACTCGAAGAAACAGAAATTGAAACCTATGCGAATCAAAGAGGCCATCGTCTATCAAAAAATCAGTTACAAGATTTAATTTCCATATCCAATGGGTTACCAATATTTCTGGAAATTGTATTAAATAGTTCTATTGACATGCTAAATAATAAAATCTTGTTAATGAACATTAGAACATTCATATTCCAAGAAGTTTGGGGGCATCTTACCGCAGAGGCTATAGAGGTTTTGAAAATAGCATCTTTTCTTAATTTGACTAACACGGAAGTTAGTGAAAATATTCTTAAAGATATGGATCTTCAAAATATAAATGAAGCAATAGTAATATTAAAAAAAAATTCCTTGATTATCCCTTTTACATTTGGGCAAATAAAATTTAAAGTACATGATCAAATTAGAGATATTGTGATTGACAAATATTTTGCTAAGGCAACAGATATAAATAAACGCATTTTTCTCTATTATAAAAAATATGGGAAAAATAAAGAAGCAACCTTACATTTGATACTTTCAAATGAATTAATTCATCATCTTGATTTTATTTTTGATGTTATTAAAGACGAAATTAAGAATGAAAACCTACCTTTTTTAATAGCAGTAGGACAACTTTTTGAACGTTTTCAGAGGAGTAATTACATTATAAATAATTCTACTAACTTATATAATTTAATACTTTATTCGTATTTATATGCTACTATGGGGATAGGAAATTATATCGGTGCTGCAAAGATTGTGGAAAATGTAGTAATTGGCTCCCAGGGCATATCAGGTATAAAAAATATAAATTCGGAAATTGAATTTGAGTTTCATTTTTTGATGGCTGATCTAGATCATCTACAAAATAAATATGCTCAAAGTATTGAAATGTATCGCCAACTTGCAGACATTGCCAGTGAAAGAAAGTATTATTATTTATTACCTAAATGTGCGTGGGGTATAGCTCATTCATATCGTCATCAGGGAAAATATTTAACTAATGCAGTTGAATATTACAATGAGTGCTTAAAAGAAGCAAAAGTACAAAATGATTATAAATATTATATTAAAGCAGTTAATGGAATCATTGGAGTATTCTTAGTAAGGAATAATTTTGAATATCCATTTAATGAAGAGTTTAGTAAAATTTATCAACTAAATGGGAAAGGGGGAAATATTGATGAAGTAATTTTATCTACAATGAAATACCATTCAATTTATCTCAGAAAAATAAAGAATCTTCCTGATGCGAAATATTATATTGATAAATCATTCGAAGGTTTCAAAAGCATCGGGAAAAGATTAATTTATAATCTACATTTTGAATATGCTGAGTATTATAGAGATATAGAAGATTTTGATAGTTCTTTTAAACATTATCTTATAGCATACAACTTTTCAGAAAAAAATAATGATCGTAATTTAAAAACTCACTCTTTATTGGGCATAATATTATGTGAAATAGGGATTAATAATTATTATTACTCTGGCTCAAAAGAAGAGCAAATTAAGAATGTACTTCGTATTGAAAATATTGCAGATGAGGCAGACATTCATATTACTAAACTCCAGGCTCGAATTGTCTTAGAGTATCTACAAGAAAACCGGCAACTTGAACTGAACGGATTTAATTCGGATTTTGCTCGATACTTAGAAATACTTAATTTATGCCAAGAAACATTTATTTATAAAAACTTATCCAGGGATACTATAAAACATATGCACTTAATTCTCTTGTAAATTGTTGCTAATCCACGCAATTGTTTTCTCGTCAAAAGTGAAATGAATATCTTTTTTATTTGGTAAAATTTTTAGGGTTTTTTGTACAGATTCTGAATCGTTTTTGTCTAATGAATTTAGAATTTGTGCTATTAACTCAAGTTCGAACTCTCCCCAACCATACCTAGTGATTTCTTGTACACCTATTCGGATCCCATATCCATGGAATAATGGTTTTTCTTTTTTATTCAGAGTGACACCAGAAGCAAGAGAATTCATGAATATTCTATTCATCTGCTCTTTGTCAGTAAGAATAAAGAGTTGGTGAGTATTTGTGTATTTCTCATTAATAAAGGGTAATGAAAATCCATATTGGGTTAATTTTTTTCCAAGAATATTTGCATTCTTAATAATTTGAGTACTATATTCTTTACCAAAATATTCAATTTCAATCAAAGTTAAAAGTAAGCAAGCGACTTGGTGCATTTGAGTGTTCCTAACAAACTTAGGACTTATAGAAACATCTATTTGTTTTGCTATTTCCTCGTTACAAGTCATTATAAGCCCATTGGTTGGACCAGGAAATGTTTTATGTGTTCCTCCTAATAATATTACATTTTGATTTTGCTTGAGTGGATTTTCAATCACTTTACTAGCTATAAGACCGAGGGTTTGAGTAGCATCATATATTAGATATGTATTTTTCACTTTAAGTAGATCTAATTTAGGAATTGAAATAATGTCGGATGGTACAAATACAACTGCTTTGGGTTTCTTTTCTGAAATTAAATCGTTTAGTTTATCATAATCAAAATCAAATATATGATAATTGTATGGCATGGGTTCAATATTAAGGCCTAATCTTTTACATATTATCGGTACTGAAGGATGACCACCCGTTTCCGGTGAGGAAAGAATAATTGTATCGTTTTGTTCTGTCAAAGCCATTAGAAGTGAGGTAATTGCATTCATACCCGATAAAGTTCTTGCATCTGCATAAGTCGAATTAAAAAGTATTTCACATTGTTGATTAATTTTTTCATAATATGGTAATAAAAATTCGCTTCCGATAAAATTATCATTTATATCATAACCTAACATCCCACCCATAATGTACCGCTCTTGAAGTCCAATACCTAAAGGTAATTTAGCAAACGGAGATATAATATTCTCTGCCGCACACAGTGGTACACTATGTGAGTGGAAATTGAAGAATTTTTTTGTAATGTTAACAAAATCTTTCAGAGAATCGGGTAAGTCCTTTTTACTTTTTCCCATTGATAATAATTTGTTATCCTTTATTGATTAAAATTAAAATATTTATGAACATTTTGATAAATCTTAAATTTTATTAAAATAATTAATAGTTTAAAGATATTTCCGGATTAATTGTTAAGATTTATAATATTTCCTAAGTGCTTGCAAACTAAAACTATTGCAGCCGTATCAAGCTTGCAATATAGCAATATTTGTCTTGTAAAATAATTGTGTAAGGAACCTTTAATTTCCAATCATACTTAGTCAATGTTAATAGAAAAATTACACTATATATTCTGTTAATTTATATTTCAAATAATAATTCCATAAGTTATTTTGAAAAATAATTAAAATTTATTTGTTGAATTCAGCTCAAATATAATCATAATTATCATTAATTGATAATTATGCTCAATTTCAAATCTAAGGATCAATCCAATCAAAATTTATAAGATGTTCAAGATTATTGGATAATCTATTATCATGGAATGATCTTAAATATTTTTCTGTTCTGCCATTTACTACTTCGACATCTTCACCATCTCTCCAATATGCTCTAGAGTAATCCCAAAGCCACGTTTTCGCGGAATTATTAGGATTATCTAACAGTAATATTGCATCAGTTTTAGATATTTTTTGAGCTCTAGTATATGAATTTTGGGTTCTAGTATGAAAAGCATAGTGTGTAATAGTTCTATTTGAATTCACCCAAACTCCTGAGATTCTGTATTGTGACATAAATTATTATTTTTATTTTTAAATTATTAATTATTTTTAAAAAAATATTTTTCTAATTATTTAATAAATAATCTTAATTTATATATGTAGCAAACATAATTTTATAGGAAATCGATTAAATTAAAACATTTCCATTTTCAACGTATTTCTCTCTTTCTATTTCATTATTTTCAGCTATGTATACTGTTAACAGCGTTTCAAATTTTTTTCTTAATGCATTATCTGAAATATCATAAGTATTTATTGTACTTGCCATAATATTTAATGTTTAAATATATAGAATTATTTTTTTAATATTAAAATAAATTTGTACAATATTATAATAGTTAATAATAATCAAATAGTTGTTAACAAAATGAAATTGATCTGCTATAATAAGCATTCATAATTGTTTTATTTATATAACCAATATTTAACTCCTCCGTGATGAGAACAAGCTCCTCTTCCAGTCGCTCGAGATCTTGTTCCATCATTACAAACAGCCCCAACTCTTTTTTTAAGATATTGAATAGAAAAAGTATTTTGTGCATAAGAATTTGAAGAATAAGGACTATCAAAAATAATCAAAGGTAAAGCAATAATAAGAATTAAAATTGTTGATAAGAATTTTTTCATAAATGTTATTATTTAAATTTTATTAATCTGGAATTAAACCATCATCTAATATTTTAATTTTAGATGCAACAATAACAAATGATGAGGTTACAGCACCATGGTCAAGAATATTACTCGGTTTCAACGTACCCTCAATTTCTACGATTTTTCTTATGAATTTGATGATATCTGTAGGAGAATATTCAATTATAAAATCTCCTTTTTTCTTTGTTTGCAGAAGGAACATTTCTTTTTCAGATCTGGAACCGACTGCAAAATGCTTTGAATAAACAAAGCCTTTTAGTATATCCATTTTTTTATTCCTTTCCTAAAATTAAGTTTGTTTTAAAATTGACGGACAATATAGCCTAATCTGGATTTCTGTTAATATTGAAGCGTGTCTTGTTAATAATTCGATGGTTTTATCAGATAATGCTCTTAAATTAGTTCCAATATCAGAGACATACTCTATTTCATCATTAGTTAGACAATTTTTAATGATATCATTATATTTAATTTTATCTTTTAAATATTCAATAATTTCTGTTTCATTGTTATTAGTATTATTTATCATTTCCTCAGGAATATTATGATATTCACTTACATCTTTCCTGATTTTATCTGCCAATAAATTATTATAATAACCTTTAATACAATTTTCATAATTCCAATCTAGCGCATAATAAGTGACTTCTTTGATTGATTTATTGGAGGAATAAAAGACATTAAGCATCATCTGTAAACCCCTAACTCTTCTCATCATAACGCCACTGACTCTTAATAATATTGGTAAAGGATTTATGGTTAAACTTTTTCGCTTAAACGGTGCTGACCCATCACTACATATTATAATATCACAACTATATTCTGTATTTTCTGTCGTAATTTTATGAATTCCTTGATTATCATATACCCCACCATCTACTAAAATTGGATTTGCTCTTGCTTTATAATCATTCTCATTCTTATAATATTTTTTCTTAATTATAATCGGATTAAACGGACCGGGTACAGCCGTAGATGCAGCAACGGCAACAGACAGTGGAAAACTTTCGCATATAAACTCAATTGGTTTCCCATTATCTTTAGGGTAACGATAACTTGAATCTGACATTTTATTTTTAGAAAAAGTAAATTGAGTTCCGGTTTCTAAGTTAGTAGCATTAATCGCCGCTATTGGGTTATCGGGTAAATCGACTAATTTTTTATTTCCAAAAAATATTTTATTGTACGCTTTTTCTACAAGATCACTGAAGGAGATTATTTTATAAATAAAAAATAATGTTAGTAAAGAATATATTAATGTATAAGCAATTGAAGAGTACCATTCTTTATTAAGATAGAAAATGATAAAAATAATTAATATAAATATTAAAAATGTTAAGACTGCTCTAGCTGATGTTAATATTTTAGATATTGTAGATGTTTTTAGACACTTAATGAAAGAAGTATAAAAATCATTAAAATTATCTTTGTGCAAAAGATAATAAACTCCAATTATTGAGCCTCCGGATATAGTAGATAATACATGTATATTATTTAGGATATTTAATTCTTTTAACTTTTTGAAAACTCCTAAATGAAATGCGGCGGCTCTATAACCACCACCTGATAAGGCCAGACCAATTTTATTATTATTTAGCATTTAAAATATATTTAATAAGATTTTTGTCGTAGTTGCATTTAAAGTTCAATTATCTAGACTCTTAAATAAATTCATAATTAATAAACAGCTACTATTATCATTTCAAATGGAAGATTCCCATCTATATTGTCTTTACTCTCACTGGTATTATTTTCTACCGTTTTAGATATTTCAGCTAAATTTACTCGAGGGATTCCCAAAACATGCATCTTATCCCCATCAATAAGTTGCTTTAATTGCTTTTGGGGCTCTGAATTATTGACAAAAATCATTCTGATATTTTCAGCAATTTTCTTATTATTCAATGTGTAAACATCAGCATTTACAATCGAACCATCTGAAACATTTTTTATTTGTCCAATTATCTTTAATTTGAATTCTACATAATTGTAGCCAATCTTTTTCGATTCAATTTTGATATTATTTTTGTCATAACTTATTAAACAGTTTGTATTTAAATAGGCATTAAATGCCACCGACGCTGTTTTGGGCGTAAAACCATCAATTGGTTTCAACCCGGAAACTAAATCAAAATCATTAATTTCTAATATGGGGTGAAGTTCAAAAATATGATCAGGATTTGTAGTTATAAATTTATCCGGGATATCTGTTTGTACTTGATCGCCATGTGGATGTTCAAACCATAATCTCCATACCCCTTTCATTTTTAAAGCTTCATCCGTCCCTTCAACTTTATGCACAAGATCTACAGCCTCTGAAAAGTCCTTGGCATTCATGATTTCGGCAACGACCGGCAAACCTATTTGTTTATTCCTTCCGGCAACATGCATATCCCCGTCATCTTTGCCCGCGTTAGGTTTTTTATGGGCTTTATCAACAATATAATTACCATAAAACGAAACGGAATTTTTAAGACTATCTATGAATGAGCGTCTTAGGGTAACACTATTTTGCGCATAAGAAAATGAAATAAAAGCAAAAAATACCAATAACAAAATGATAATATTTCTTTTCATTTGATAATATTATTTAATTAATAAAAATGTTTATTTAAATAACCAATGGTCAATACCACCATGACTTGAACATACACTCGAACCGTTTTGCAGTCGTAGTTGTACCGTCTATACAAACTGCTCCGATTCTTTCACAATCTGAGGATGTATCATTATTACAGGATATTAAATAGATTGTAAATGTTAATACATAACAGCAATAATTGTTCTTAATAAAAGTCACATGAGTATAATCCTTTAATAATATTGTTATAAAGCAATCCCTGCTAGTGTTAAAAGATCTTCTTTTTTGGTCGCAAAATGACTAAATATTCTTTTGGCAATATCACAATTTTTCTTAATGAATTCGCACTCAGTATCACTACAAATTGATTCAAATACTGGACAGCCACCACCACAAAGAGATAGCGAATTGCAATTATTACATTTTTGGGATCGTTTAAGTTTACTTTTCCAGGTTTTACCATTTTTTAGCCACTTCTTTGTCGAATCATTTATATGGCCTATCTTTGAATTTTTATTAAGCAAAATACATGGCAATATTGTTCCATCCGGCGTAATACCAAAAGTACTAAGACCGGCCCCACAAAAATATTCTCTACTATTCCCGACTAAAAGTTGTAAAACACGACTTGAAAATCTATCGTCCATTGGAATATTTCCTTTTTCAAGATCTTTAATAACCTGATCTCCAATCTTTTCTAAATCATTTTTATATGTTATTTTTTCCATCTTTGATAAAGAATAAGGTTCGCCTTCAGGAGCTCTAACGATTTGCGACTTAATTTTATCTATATCTAAACTTCTTAAATAAGTTACAGCTTGACTAAGACTCCATTCGGAATGGACAACCGCTGATCCGCGAACTATACAATTGGTTTCTCTTCGTATTGTCTCTAAAAAACGAATTATTTTAGCGTGTGTTGGTTTTCCGGTCACTGTTTTTCTACAAGCATCGTGAATTTGTTTTGGTCCATCAATACTTAAAATTATTAGGAAATTACCCTTATTTAAAATATTTATTATCGATTTATTTAAGAAAGTGCCGTTGGTTGTTATAGCAAAATAATAACGTTCAGATGACTTTTCGTAAGCTCTAGTGACAATAGTTTCAATAGCCTTGAAATTTAATAATGGTTCGCCTCCATAAAAATGGAGCCTAATTTTTTCAAATACTTGTAACTCCGTATCTATTTTATCTACTATTTGCTGCGCAATTTCTTTTGACATCATAGTGGATTTTGTCACTAACTTTTGTTTTCGAACAAAACAATATGAACACCTTAAATTGCATTCCCATGTAGGCGCAATTAGAAATTCCGCAAAATTAGCCGTATAATTTAGCATAAATCTGTTTATTTGAACAATTGTAATATTTATTTAAGGTTATATTTCTTTAGCAAAGAAAATTATCATTCAAATATTTCTTATATTAAACCATCTTAATTAACAAAGCCATGTTATTGTGTCGTTGCACAAAAAAGCATCAGCTATTGAGGTTATTTGCGTTTCAATACTTTTTACGATTGTTATTATTAATTTAATATCTTTTTTGTCATCCGAAGTCATTTTTCTTTTAAGAGCTTTTTCCGGATTACTTATTAATAGTTTTTTAAATTTTTCGTCATTTAATGCCATGAGAATTAATTTTTTTTGATTCTTTTTAGCAATTTCTTTACGCTCTTTATTCATAATTATTTTCCTTTATTATAGGTTTATAAAAATAACAATTTATTATTAAAATAAGCTTATCATACATTAATTATTGCCTTACTGCTTCTGTTACAAAAAATACTTAATTTTTACAAGGCGCTGAATTTATAAGTATTCTTTACAAAATTTGAAAAATAATATCTTATATTATAAAGCTCGACAATTAATGATCGTCGAGCTTTATTTGATAATCATTATATTCTGTACTTTTTCCTCCATTAAATCCCCAAAGAACAATAAATCAAAAATGCTTTTCACGAATTATTCATTACTTTTTCTTATTACCATCACCTGAACAGTTACAACTTGTACCACCTTCTGCAACGGTAATTATAACTTTGCCATAAGAATAATCATATTTAGCTTGACCTGTTCTAGTTCCACACGTTACACACATTAAGTATATTATTGGCGGATCCGGAGGAACTGTTAGAAAAAATTCACATGTTCCAGGGTACACTCTTGGACCACCGTTAATACAATAGTACATTGAAGTACAATCAGGGCAATTTTGAATAATAAAATGAATATCATTTATACTCTTTTTCTCATTAGAAGTACCCTGAATATTAAATGCCATTATAATCACTGCAGCAATCACGACAAACATCGATATTAAAGATATTTTTTTCATATTGAACTCCTTTTTAGTAAGTCATCACTTACTTTAAATTTTTAATTTTACAAAAATGGATTTAAATTAATTGTACAGAATATTAATGACACCATATTTTTAAAAATATTTATTAAAAATGTTTGATTTTACCATGACTTATAGAATTTTAATTATTAAATAATTTTATTAAGCTAATTTATTATTTTGCATTAATAATTTTTCAACCATATTATATTCTTCTAAATAATACAATCTTCCATAGGCAACCTTTTCTCTGAATTTCCTGTCCGAAGAAATATTTTCTAATAACTCATTCGTTTTTATATTAGAAAATAATCTACAACACACATCACAAATTGAATCGGCTATATATTCATCAGGTAAAATTGATTCATACCCAAATTCTTTTAAAAGTCTTATCAATTCTGATGGACCCCAGACACGAATTGCCTGTAATATAAAATTGTTCTGTGCTCTATCCAAAATTGAGGCCAGAGATTCATTTTTCAAATTCCCTAGATATAGTGGATGCGGTGGAGGTATGGCAATCGGTGAACCGATACATGCTATTACATCGCCATTGGGAAATAAAATGGGGAAATTTGCCATTGAACAGGCATAGTCATCAGGCCTAGTAGTTTTTTTGAAATCAGAATTACTTTTATTCGTTTTGGCTCTGCCAAGTTGAATAGTAATACCTGTAAGTATATTTTCTTTTTCTGTAATTTCTAAAAGCTCATCGAAAATTTGCAAATATTTTTCTGACTGCAAGTCGCTAGTTGTCACAGAAACATTATAAATAATTCCTAGTTTTTTAAATGCCCAGACAGCATTTTTTATATTTTTAATGGGAATAAATTTTTGATGCTCCATATCAGTACTAACAGAAATCATTTTAATACTTGATAAGTTTGCTAAGATTGATATTGCCTCTTCTTTAGCTTTTGCCCAAAAAGCATTAGTGATAACTGAAACTATTAAATTATTAGAACTGGCATAATCTGAAACTGATTTTAATAAATCCAGATTATAAAATGGTTCTCCTCCGGTTAATGAGATTCCAGTAACTTTCTTGTCGCTATAATTAACAACCTGATTAATCCAGTCATAGGCATCTGTTAATAGCATTTCCTCTTTTCGGTTTGGACCAGCTTTAACAATACAGTGAGGACACGATACAGTACATTTATATGTCAGCATCATTCCAATATTACTTAAGAAAGGTAGATTATTTAAATTATCTTCCTCCATTAGAAACCAATTATTTATTTAATTAAGATATTTTAAAAATTAATAAACAACCACAGAGATTAATTAAATATTAATCCCTAAAAAGTGCAATCAAAATCTCTTTTCCTTACAAAATAATTATGTATCGAAATTAACTAAAACAGCTTTCACCCTTTTGGTGTAAGGAAAACCTTGAAATTATTCGACCCCGTTGCTTTAGAATTTAATAAATTCCAAGGTATCCATATACCAATAGGTTTATGTTTAGCTATAATCCTTGGTTTATTGAACTCGATTCCAAACTTTAAAAGATCATTTTCTATGGTTCTTCCTTTGTACGAGACACCAATATTAAAATTTGACATTATAGCTTTAGATTCAGCAAGATTTTTTACTTTTGGATTCAGACCTTTTATTTTATCTAAATCGACAAGTATTATTCCCTTAGTCTGCAGAATACTTTCAACTCTTAGCGTATTATTAAACATTTCAAGTAATTCTCTGGGAATAGTTATTTTGTTAATTTTGTCCATATTTCCTTCCTTTTTTGATATTATGTCTGATATTTTATTTTATTTAAAAAGTTACTCTTTATATCAGACAAAAAAGAGAAACTTTATTAAAGTATTCTTAATTTAGAGAATATTAATTTATTGAAATAAATATCTCAAATTTTCATTTATTACATTTTTATTTCTCAATGACACCCTCTATCGTTCGTACACTCACACATAAAATCAGCATTTACTTTAGCTTTAATTTTTGTCAGAAGAGAGAAGCTCATAAATTCTATTTTAATGTTTTTGAAATAACTAGATTTTTCATAACATTGATCGCATAAGACAATTGCATTATTTTGGCTGTTATCGCTAATATTAAATTTATAATAAACATTAAGATTATTTATTCTAGTGCAACGAACCAATTTAAATCTCCTTTCCCCTTTAATTATTTTAATGATTATTTGTCAAGAAATATGATATAGCCTACTTATTAATTTATATTTTCGTGTAATAATTATTAAAATAATTTTATGAACTCTTATTAAGAATCTTAGATATATTAATTACATTTTATTTTGAATTTTTATATTTATATAAAAACATTATTTTAAATAAAAGAGCGGAATAATCCATATTATGGATTTTCTTTTATCGTGGCAACGATCAAGGAGCAACTCCGCTCTTTTATTATTCACACTATGAAATTACTATTCCATAGTATCAAGAATCATACAATACTATTATTTAATTAATACCATTTTCTTTGTTTGTATAATATTACCTGCTTTCAAACTATAAAAATATATTCCACTCGGTAAATTTGAACCATCAAATGACACTGAATAATTACCGGGCTTTTTATATTCGTTTACGATTTTCATTATCCCTCTACCCAATAAATCAAATATTGAAATTGTTACAAATACATCCCGAGGAATATCATATTTAATAGTAGTGGCCGGATTAAATGGATTCGGATAATTCTGATATAAAAAATATTTATTCGGAATTGTAGTAGAAATATTATTAACAGAAATCGTCTCTGAATATAATCTTTTCCAAACACTATATTCCATAGTACCTAAAAATAAATAATTATTTAGAATTAAAACCGGACCGGCCTGAATTGAACTTAATCCCTGATTTTTATTTAACCACGTAATTCCATTGTTTGTTGATAGATAAATACCAAAATTCATTACACAAGCAAAAATATTTCCCCCTTCTGCGAAAAGATTAGTTACATTTAATCCACTAAAACCCGTCAAGGTCCAGCTAATTCCATTGTTTGTTGATTTATATAATCCACCGCTATTGCCTGCAAACATAGTTGTACCATTTACAGCAAAATATTGTGTATTAATTTGGGGATTAATCGTAGTCCAACTCGCTCCATCATTCGTTGAAAGATAAAACCCATTACCTCCTGCGTAGATATTATTTCCGTTTATATATAAAGCTTCTATTCCTTTATTATTCAAAGGAGTTTGGTTCCAGTTCAAACCATTATTTGTGGATTTATAAACTCCTTGTCCTTCCGTACCGGCATAAATATCATTCCCTTTCTGTGCCATACTGTGTGAATAATTATATATTGAAGTATGCAACCAATTCACACCATCGTCCGAAGTATAAACTAAACCATCATCATTACTAGCAAATACATTTCCATTTATCTCTTTAAGCAAAACAGTCATTCCAGAATGCATAGACGTTTGCAACCAGCTATCACCAAAATTAGTAGATATATAAATGCCATTATCCCATGTTCCTGCAAATAACGTATTATTCTTATTTGCTAAAGCAGATACATTTTTAATCTTCAAAGGAGATTGTGTCCAATCTATTCCATTATTTGTAGAAATATATAAACCATATAATTGTGTTCCCGCATAAATATTGTTGCCTTCAGCAAACAGACTTTGTACTATTCTATTATTTAATGATGTTTGCGACCAATTTAATCCATTATTTGTGGAAATATATACTCCGTAATTTGTTCCTGCATAAAAATTATTTCCTGAAACGGATAAACTGCTAACGGCAATTCCTGTTATTTCTGTATGTATCCAGCTATTTCCACTATCACTTGATACATTTAAACCATTATTAACTGTTCCAGCAAATAAATTATTTTCACAAAAGGCAAGAGAAAGAACAGCCGAATTACTAAACCCATTTTGCGACCAGGTTGTACCAAGATTTGTTGATTTGAAAATTCCAACATCTGTTCCAGCATATATCGTATTCCCACTCGCAGCAATAGAAAACACTAAACTTTGATTATTAATAATTTTCTGTGCCCAATTTGTACCATTATTTGATGATATATAAACACTATGTTCGGTTGTTCCCGCAATTAAATAATCTCCGTCCACAACGATACAATTAACACTTATCGGATTTAAAGCTATTTGCATAAAGGTCTTTCCGCTATCTATAGATAATCCAATGCCGTAACAATTTAATCCTGCAAAAATTAAATTATCTTTAGCAAGATAACATAATGTAGATAGATTTCCTAATTTCCAATTTAATCCATTATCAATAGAATAATAAGTATAACCGTCAACTCCAACATCAATAGTGTTAAAATATTTCCCAACCGAAAATATTGTTGCTCCATAGGGACCATTAGTTTGTATCCATTGTGAGTAGGAATATTCAGAAATAAATAAACTCAAAAATAAAAATATTATATATTTGAGGACATTTCTATTCGATCTTTTATTAAAAATGTAACAAAATAATTTTTTCAATTATTATACAATATAATTTTAGTTTTAAAAATTTGAAATCACAAGAACAGCTTGACTACAAAATTATAATATCCGGGGAGCCATTACAATCTAACAATAATAAACTCCCCTTTATTTTTCGCTAAATATTATAATACGATTTATTAAATTAATATATTCTAAAAGAGCATTTATTTTTTAAAAAAGAAATTCATTTTTTTATATAGTTGAATTTATTTTATTAAAACCATTTTCTTTGTTTGCACAAAATTGTTTGATTGTATTCGATAAAAATAAATTCCGCTCGCAAAATTTTGCCCGTTAAATGTTGCTGAGTAATATCCTGCTTTCAGATTCTCATTTACTAATTTTATTAATTCTCTTCCTAATAAGTCATAAATCTTAATTGTTACTAACCCATCCTGAGGAATTCCATATTTAATTGTTGTAGTTGGATTAAAAGGATTCGGATAATTCTGAGACAAACTATAAACTTTTGGAATATTAGTTAATTTATTATGGATATTTATATCATTTTTATAAAACACTTTCCTTTTATAATTATGTGGATTATCTCCGCCTGAATAAACTTCGTCAGGAGAATATACATTACAAGCAGTATAATTTACTCCATTTTCAAAAGATGAAGAATCTATTAATAATTGAACATAAAAACTATCTCTGTCGCCGAGTCCTCTATCGAATACGTAACCTCTTAAATATTCGGATTCTATTGAGTCCGATAAATGTATTGTATCTCTAAATAAAGTACAGATTAATTCTGAGTTGGATTTTCTTAGTAGATTTACAAAAAACCTTTTTTCCAAAAATTGTGTCTCAGAATTATTTGCGTAATATCCGTTTCCGCCCAATATAAGAGTATCTCCTGGACCAAGACTGAAAGGTGCCGAAATCATTGTACTATTAAAATCCGCAAAATTTGTTATACTTGTTTGATTAACAGGCAACTGGGAAATATCCGTGTTTCTGACAAGAACAGGTCCAAGGTCAAAGCTATAATTTGTATTTTCTTCTCTTATTATTCCAACAAGATTATCATTAATATAAGGTAAAGTTCCACCAGATACTGTGAATGATTGTTTACTTATATTATATAGAGAACCTGATTGGGCTAATGTCATAAGTTTTAGAGAAGAATTTGGTAAACTTGAACCAGAAAATGTTCCTCTGATGAGTTTAGCATCGGTCACATTAAATTGCCATGGATTACAAACTCCAGGCCCATTATTTAAATATGCATATTGCCTATATTGATTATCAAACGAAAAATTAACAATAAAGGCTGGCCAGTTTCTGTTTCCTTCAACGTTAGGATTATGTTGTAAATGCCCATAAGAATTATAAATTATAGGAGTACTCCAATGATCTGTATTATCTTGATTTGTATATCTGTACGTTACAAGAATCGGATAATCATAAATTGTAATATAATTATCTTCATTATTTATAATAACCGGCACAGACCTGAGTTTATAACCTTGATATGCAATTATAGGTAAACCATTTCTTAACGATATATCAGGTGAAAATCTGCTTTGTTGATTATTATCATTAGAAGATACAATTTCTTCATTAATTATTACACTTTGATCTACTCCAAATGTATCACCTATTCCCAAATCGCCTAAAATTAAATCTTCCCTATAATAAATAATATTATTTATTACATATGCAAAATGTAACTTATAACCATTGTACCACCCATATTCTGTATTATACCTAGTGGGATCGGCAGTAACAGAAAAATCTGTAAGATTAGCATTATCGGCTACTGTAAAATTCTGGATATTTCCTTCAAAACATGTTGTAATAACAATTTTTTTACCTGAAGCTCCAGATGGTTCAAGGTGTGGAACTACTATCAAATAATAATAAGGATCATAAATATCAAAACCACTGTAGAAAGAAGCGAAAATTCTTGGTTTAGATTTAAAATCGGAACTTGCGCCGAAAGATACGATAGTTCCATCAGTATGTCCTTTCAAATTAGTAGTAAGCTCTAGTTTACGCCAAAATATATCTGAACCGAAATCATTTCGAATGGCAACTTTTAACTTTAATTGATTTCCCTCTAATCGTTGCCAAGTAGCAGCTATATTCCTTCCATTGTCATTTTGACCAAATGGTCTCGCCAAATTATTTAATGTTCTTAACTCACAAATTGAAGGACAGGAATTATTATCTGCAGTTTTTTCGTTTGGTAGAAAAGTTGCATATTCCGATCCGCCATTAACAACTTCTTCTTTTGAAAAATTATTTCCACCATCTGTTGAACGGGAATAAAAAATACCGCCAATACTTTCGTGAATTTGATGGATAGTGCCAATGGTATCTTGAAGACATCTTGTTTGTGGCGAATTATTAGATGCATTTGGATCGCTAAAGGCTGTGTTAACGGTTGATTGATTTTTAGTTTTAAAATAAGCAGAAATATTTTTGTCATTATCGTCAAAATAATAAGGATTATTTATGTAATTTAAGCTATTATCATCCCAACGATAAAAAACATCATTGTCATTTTCCAAATATGATGAGGTACTTAATGAACTCGTCCCACCATTTAAGTAAGGATTTGAACCAGTTACATAAGCAGTATTATTTAAATAAATAATATTTGATATAGTATTACTAGAATTATTATAATATGAATTAAAATGACAAGAGGGTAATCGAGTATAAAAATTATTACTTCCTGGATCTCCATAATACGCAACTCCATTAAAAGAGCTAATATTTGTTCCGTAAGTGTAATTGTTATCCCACGATATATCTGTTTCTTGGCTAAAGGTAGTTCCATTATTTAATGATACTAATATTTTTCCATTAACATTTTCCAGATTGGCTGCGCAAAATATATTAGCTCCAGATACAGAAAATCCATAATGAGGATTAACTGTAACTGAATTATAAGGATACTTATTATATCCATGTACGTCATTATATATACCAGTAAATGTGCAAGTATAAATACAAGAAGAAGTTTTTTGAATATAATAATTTATAATAGGATCATAACTTGATTCAATGTCGTCTCTCCACGATCCACTCGTATTAGACCATATTTTTGGAACATAGTCTGGTGAATCTCTTTGTTCAAAACCGCAGACCCAAGCTTCATTTGAATTAGTTGAATTAATATCTATATCATACATCATTGATTTTAGATCACTTGTATAACTTATTTCATACACAGAAGACCAATTATTACCATTGTTTGTTGTTTTGTAAACTCTTTCATTAACAGGCTTGAAAAGAGAACTACCATTAAATATTGCATAAGCAATATTTGAATTGTTATGAGCATATCTTATCCTATGATATCTGGAAGTAGTTGGGTATACACTTGTTTCAGTATAATCATATTGATCATTTGTAACGAAATTCAATTTTCCTATTTTATCATCATAGGATACTAATCCATGACTGTAATCGCTAAAAGAGATACTAAAATTTGTTTGAGCATTGCTACTTTGTAAATAACTCCATATTTGTGTCCAATTATAACCTTGATTTGTTGTTTTATAAATATAATAATTACATGTTAATGGTGGAATTATACCTATAATTTCTTTAGCTGCAACAAAACCAGTATCAGGACTAATAAAACAAATATCACATATCTTCAAACCGTTTGGTAAATTCTGATTCATTGTCCATCTGGTTGTATAATCCTGAGCACATAAATTTACAAATAAAACTATATAAACGAATATTGTTATAAATATATTTTTCATTAAATTTGTTATTTTAATTTTTTAAGGTAATAAATAAATAATTATACTTACGAATAAATAGTCAAGCAATATTGAACAAATTATCAAGATAAATTAAATATCAAATTATATTTAAGACTTGATAATTTTAAAATTGTTTACAATCTGTATTATTATTAATTCATGGGATTAAAGTATATTTTCAATCCCGTTCTCTTCCTGGTGGTTTATCCATTATAGATTTCTATTAATTTAAAATTATTGAATTTAAAATTAGTAGATCTATTTCCTAAATATTATTACATACCGATATTATTCAGATTGTTTTTTATAATTACTTTATATTTTTTCTAGAAATACCATTTAAAATCAAAAGAGCGGAATAATCCAATATATAGATTATCTTTATAA
>Ga0224524_1000019_pt1 | contig 67608 bp, 66 predicted proteins | sample CFST75metaG_FD_179895 | JGI IMG/M metagenome (GOLD analysis project Ga0224524, IMG submission 179895) | Peat soil microbial communities from Stordalen Mire, Sweden - C.F.S.T75 | ecosystem: Environmental > Terrestrial > Soil > Wetlands > Peat | place: Sweden: Norrbotten County, Stordalen Mire... | reverse complement strand
ATAGGTTGAGCCATTTGATACTGTTTTACGATCAGATAGATCTTGTGACGGCTCTAGATAGAATTCTGAGACCGTAGTGTCATTAGCTGAACCAACATTAATAGTAAAGGTTTTATGATAACCAAAGGGTAGGAAGTTTATATACAAGACATAAAGCAAGAAGCAGGCGGGGATAGCGTAGCCTAAAAATCTGGCCCAAAAAATAGGATCTTTAAATAGTCTTTTAGAATTATCCCGATTGATACTTTTAAGAAGTTCTTTTGCTTTATTTTTTAAAATTGATAAACCCATATTTTTGAATAACTATTTTTTTCATCAAAGAAGAATAGTTTTAAGTTGTTTTGTATATAGCTAATTATATCTTTACTAATGCGACCATCGGTTGCCATATAGTCAAAAACAATATAGCCATGGTTCTTTTGAGTGATATTTTTTAATTCCTCTAGGTTATTTATTATTTCCGCTCCGACATAATATTCTTTATTGTCATTGACTGTGTTGGGAGTATCTTCCATGCCCAGATAATTATATTTTGTCCAATAGCCAGCTTGGTTCAAGAATATTTTATTAAAATGTGGATGACTGGAAATCACTAGATCAGTGTCTTTAAGATTGGCTTTTATCTTGGCATAAGCTAGGTTAAAATCTGGTTGCGGGGTATAAGCGTAATAAGGACGATTTAGTTGGCTTGGATTATCTGCTTCTAGGAAATAGAAACTCTTTGGGTAAATAATACATTCGCCACTAATAAAAAATACTAATATAAGCAAAGATAAGCTAATGAGCTTTAGCTGAGTATGCTTAATTTTTCCTAAAATGTCAATAGTAGCAATAGCGCCAATTATATAAATAATTATAGTTACATGAAAAAGATAACGATAATGAACAATATCAGTAAAGAAGGACAAAAAGATTAAATAAACTATAAATGGCAGTCCTAGCATGACTATTTTTATTTTTTGTTCTTTAAGAGAGTTAAAATATCCATAAATACCTATTAATATGAGTAACCAATAATTTTTTATGTAAAAACTTAAATAATAGGGGAGATTATAGTGAAAAAAGACGTTGTTTAAAGCGTGGGCAATAAAATGTAGGCCTAAACCAAATTCTGCGAAGGCAATGACTATAAGAGTAATAGCAATAGATATAATAGCCTTCTTTTTTGTTGGACGATTGGCTATAAAGTACCAGGCCAGCATAATAAGTGGCAAAATATAGGCGAGTGCATGAGTGGCGATGGCTAATAAGGTAAAAATTAAAGATGAAGTAAGACTTATTATTTTTTGTTTCTTATTTTTTAATGTTAGGAATAAATAAAATAATAATAAAGCTAACCAAAAAAATACTTCTAACATGGTGTACCATCTTGCTTGATGTGACCAGGCGATTTGCCAATAAGAAAAAGCTACAAAAAAAGCCGAGAGCAAGGCGGCTTTTTTATTCTTGAAAATAATATTTGTGAGAAAGTAAGCTAGGAGTATAAAAATCAAACCAAATAGAGCAGATAAAAAACGATAAGCAAAAGCATTTTGTCCTATTAGTTGAGAAATCTTGGCAGTGGGGTAACAATAAAGAGGGCAAAAATATTTTTGACCAGAATCAAGGATACTTGATCCATTAGAATAACCATTCTGAATACCAGAGATAACCGCGTTAATTGTATAGCCTTCGTCCATCCAATAAGATTGATTGCCTAACTGGTAAAATCTTAAAAATAAGCCCAAACAAATTACTATGGCTAAGATTAGCACTATGTTTCCTTTTTTCATGTTACTGTAGTATAATATGTCTATATTCTAGGAATATATAGGGTATTTGTCAATTTTATACTAGCTATTGACAAATGATATTTTTTATCCTAGGATATAGACATATTTAATATTATTAATAACGACTCCCTCTCCCCTCTAAATATAAAGGAAAGGAAGCAATTTTAAAAAGTATGGAAAAGAATAACTTTTTGAAGTCTGGCTTAGTTTTTGCCATATTGGCAATTGTCTCTATGTTTGGCTTTTCGACCGCCTTTGGCTATGGAGGTGGTGGCGGAGGTACTGTAACTACTACTTGTTCTAGTGTTGTTTATGGTGATTGGGGAACTTGTATTAACGGCATCCAATATCGTAATGTAGTTAGTCAGTCCTCATCTTCATGTCTTCTATCTACTAGCCAACAGCTAGATAGATCAAGAAATTGTGAAGCTGTTGTCGCCCCAATTGTTACTCCTGAACCAATTAAACAAGTTTTGGGTGAAAAGAAGTATGCTGAAGGTACATTACTTCGTGGAACTGGTAACAGAATTTACGTGGTTATAAACGGTAAATTATTGTATGTTACTAGCTTAAAAGAATTAGCTAAATACAAAGGACCAATTTTGAAGGTTGATGATTCTACGATTGCTTCTTTTGGTAAGGCTGTTCTAGGAGCTAAGAAATACGCTGATGGAACTTTGCTTCGTGGAAAAGGTGATGTAAAAATTTATGTCATTAAAGACGGAAAGAAAGTCCATATTAAGTCTTTAGCTGAATTAAGAAAGTATAAGGGTAAAACCTTGGAAGTTGAAGGCAGTGAATTGAACAATTTATAATATTCTACAATAGATAAGTAGAGCAAAAATCCTATCTTTAAAAGGTGGGATTTTTGTTTTTGTATTTTATGTTTAATTTGAGAAGGTTAAGTAAGTGAGCTAAATGCTCTAGTTTTCTAGGGTTTTCGTTGTTGATAACTCGACTTCGCAAGACCCCAATTCTAAGCTAGAATGGGTGGACTTTTTAGTTTTTTCAAGCTAAAATGAACATTGACAATTAAATAGGCGAAAGCCGAGTTCCTAAACTCAAAACTTTATTTTTGAGCATGGTACTTAAATCCCAATGACGACACTGAACCCCACGTTCAGCGACTCGTCATTGGGTCATATCTGGAAACGGATATGGGATCGCAAGATCCAGCTGGCGTGGGGTTTTGTGTTTCTTGCGTCGGCCTTAGCTTATAAAAAATGCCTATGAAAAAATGTCCGTTCTGTGCTGAAGAAATACGCGACGAAGCAGTTAAGTGTAAACACTGTGGGTCAAGCCTCGTTGCCGTACAGTCAGAAATCTCATCCGACCCTCAGCCTGTTGTTATCAAAAATAAACAACCCCGCGAAGGATTATTTCTTCAAACCCTTAACGGTGGTTGTTGTATTGTTTTTGTAATTATAGCGGTGATCGTCATTTTTATGATGATTGCCCGTTATCAATAACCATATGAAAAAATGTCCTTATTGTGCCGAAGAAGTACAAGATGACGCTCTAAAATGTAAGCACTGTAAGAGTAGTCTCACTTCTACTCCTAAGACTGCTACAATTGATCAATCAACAAAACTTCAGCGAGATTTAAAAAATATTTTTAAATATCTAGGTATTATTATACTTATATTTTTTGCTCTCAAATTTTGGTATCTAGGTATTCCTGCTTTTGTTGCCTGGTTTTTATGGAAAAAAACTAAGTATTCTAACAAGAAAAAACTTATTATAGGTTCAAGTGTAGCTATTATATTTTTTATTGCTGGAGGTATGAGTGCCCACGCTAATCGTGCTCCAATTATCTCAATTTCTGAACCAACAAATGACTACAGTATACAGGCAGAAAAAGTTACTATTAAAGGTAAGGTTAATCCAGCTCAGTCAGTCGTTACGATTAAGGACCAGCAGGCTCAGATCGATAAGGATGGTAATTTTTCAATTGATACAAGATTAGCAAATGAAAAAAATACGCTTGAAGTTAAAGCCATAAACGGTGGTAAAACAGTTTCACAAAACATTATTGTTAATAGAATATTTACTGAAGACGAAAAGAAACAGCGGGCTCAAAAAGAGGCTGATGCTAAAAAAGCCGAAGCAGAGAAAGCGGCTAAGGCAAAAGCAGAGCAAGCTAAATATGATAGCTCACCAGCAGGTAAACTATGCAAAGCGCACCCTGATTGGTCTAAAGATGACTGTCAAAGCGTTGCTGATCACATGATCTGGATTGGTATGAGCTACGATATGCTTATAGCGGAGAGAGGTAAACCCAACACTATTAACCCCTCTAATTACGGTGGCGGAATACAATACCAGTGGTGTTGGGATAGTCGCACTCCCTCCTGTTTCTACGGTGGTGCTGACGGAATTATAACGAGCTATAATTAAATCATATAATTAACTAAACTCCTTTTGCCTCTTATAAGAAGATAACTTTTGGGACACGTGGCGGATGCTCAACAACACTAAGTACGGCATTAACAAAGGCATCAACTAAGTCGTCATGCTTTTCAACGCCAAAATGAACAATTTGAGTAATAAGTTCCTCTGTTCCATGTCGTGGGAATTTGATCTGCCCATTCTTTATCATATTAGCCGTCATGATAAGTCGCGTGCGTTTATCATAGCTTCCTGGTCTAGTCGTCATTACGTATGGTACGCCATCGTTCTTAAGTTGCTGGGGTAGTGCCTTTTGGTAAGCCACGTCTTCAATAAAAAAAGTCGGGTGATAACCGTTGGTATGGTTGTAGGAGGAGCTCAATACTTTGCAGGTTTCGACAGTTTCAGGAAAAGTCATCCGACGGTTAATAATATCAGGTAACACATAAATTTCAGTATCGGTACTTTCTCCGTACAAGAAGACTGGAACCATAGCAGTGTAGTCGGCACTATCACGTTGGGAAATTGCTAAATCTATACCAATGCGGGTATGACGTCCAATTTCATAACCAAAACAATCCTTTTTACCTTTAGCTGGAATCTCATCATAATACTGAATCCACTCAGCATGAATTGCCTGATCTTCGGACGGAATAATTTTAAGCAAGTACTCGCGCTCCCAAGCATAGAGGTTGGCTGATTTTCTTTTTTCAGTTTCAATAGTTTCCATATCTGGATATTTACCCAGCCACAAAATCTTTCCGTCTTTAATAAGTGGATATGATTTGAACACCCCATCAATTCTATCTTCTTCAACATCTTCTTTAATGCGCATAAGTAATGAATCCTCGTGGAGCAAGTTGCCGACAATGGCAATACGGGTATTGCGATCGCCAGTCGGAATAACTTCAGCCGTAAACCATTGGTAAGTTTTATTTCTACCTTCTCTAGTCTTAGTTGAAGATAAATCTTCTAAATCATCACCGATAATAAGATCTGGACGATGCTGGTTATGACGTAGTCCACGAATACTCTGTTCGGTGGAGGCCGCAGTTATTCTGGCGTTGCTTCTCGTAAAAACAATTGAGCTCGCTCCCCACTCGGTTGACTCTTCCTTAAACGGACCGAGATCACGCTTCAATATTGGATTATTTTCTAATTCACGACGTAGGTTCATCATCATCTGTTTACCCTGGGACTGAGTTTGGCACAAAATTAGCACGAATTTCTTTTGTGGTCTGCCGAGTATTGCCCACAGCGGATATGACGTCGTAATGATTGTTGACTTGGCCGAGCCTCTAAAAGCCACAACAAAGAAATTACCAATATCTTCATTTTCAGTTAACTCAAACATTTCTCTCTGGAATGGAGCGGTGGCATATTTTACATAATGAGCAAAATAAAAATGGAAAAAATACCAATGACTTTGTTTAGTTATCGACACTCTCACTTGCTTGTCCTTGATCATCTGATCCATTAACTCCGGGCTTATCTGTTGGTTGTTCATATAATTCTTGATTAGTTTCGACTGGACTAAAAGCCGCCAGCCTAAGGGCTTCTCTGACCACCGCCTCCTGTTCGGGGGTCAATTCTTCGTCATCAAGTGCGTGCTCAATACGAAGTTTGTTAGCGTAATCGGGATGATGGTTCCTGAGCCAATACATTATGGCTGGAAGATTACGATCCTTGACCGCACCGATCAATTGACTTTCAGCCAAGTCGTTGACGAGCTTTTGTCCATCGCGCACGGCCTCGTCCGCCTCTTTCGCGAATTCTTTATCGTCCGCTTTCCAGCGGTAAAAAGTCATACGTGAAATATTTATTTTTTGACAAGCTATTTCTACAACTGGCGTTTTTTGTAGTTGTTCAAGAAATAACTTTTTATTTTGATCTGTTTTTTTCATAATTGTTTAGCTTTAAGACCTGTTAATTTTTCCCATTGTTTGATCGTCATCAGGAAATATTCAGAATCAAGTTCGATAGCGAAGCATCGTCGTTTTACTTGTTCGCACGCTAAAAGTGTTGTGCCTGATCCGAGGAATCCATCCCAAACGATATCTCCAATTTTAGTGCTATTTAAAATCAGGTTTCTTATTAATCCAATTGGTTTTGTTGTTGGGTGCCGTTTACTTTTATTTGGCTTTGGATAGAACAAGACGCTTTTATCTTGTGATTTCATAAATTTATGAGTACCAAACCAGCCGTATAAAATTAATTCGTGCATTGGTAAATAATTAAGTCGTCCCATGACGGCATGATTTTTTACCCAAATAATCATCTGTGAAAATTTGAAACCTGATTCTATTAAAGCTTCTCTTAACGACCAAACCATTTTGTCTGAATTGAAGATATAATAGGAGTTCTTTTTTGCTAAATGTGGTTTAATGGTTTCTAGCCACTCCATATTAAATTTTTTATATTCCTCATCGCTTTGTAATTGGTCATTGGCAATTATTTTATTACAGCTAAGTTCATGACCTAGTCCTTGTTTACTTTCAACAACTCCAACAGCATAAGGAATATCTGCATTTATTGAGCTAATTTTTTCACTACCAAGAAGCTTGGCTATTAGTTTTTTATCACGGCAATCTCCTAAAGCGATTCGGTGATCACCAAGTTGGAAGATAGTACCGTATTTAGTTGAGTTTAATAATTTTTTCATCGGAAATTTGTTTAAATAAATTAAGTATTAACTGGCAAAAAATGGGCTCAATTTCACAAAGATAGGCTGTTCGTTTAAGTTGGTGACAAGCCGATAGAATACTGCCCGATCCCGCCGTTAAATCTAAAACTATATCGCCAGGTTTAGAACACCTACGTAAACATTTTTCGTGTAAAGCAGGATTTTTTTGAGTCGGATGTTCGTATTTATTTCCTGGCAATCGTTTAACCATCCAAATATTTAATTGATCTAGTATTTCTTCTGTCAATCTGTTGCCTGTAGAAAATTCCTTGTTTTGGATTTCATTAAGATTTCTTACCCTATTGGAAAGGAAAGGTTTTCCTCGCGTTCCATATACTATAAATTCGGTTACTTTATTAAAAGCATTGTTTGGTGTCGGGGAAGCGTTATCTTTAATCCAAATGCATAATCGTTTAGAATCTAAACCAAGCTCTTTATAAAGTTCTTGAAATAACCATACATAGCGTTCATCTGTCCAGAAAAAGGCATGACAATCAGGACTAGCTACTGCTAGGGCATTTTGCATAATTGTTTTTACAAAGATGCGATATTCCGTATCGGTTTTATTGTCATTGGTTTTTCCACAATAATTTCCCTTACCACCCACCCCCAGGCTGTAGCTTAAATTAATATTAAATGGTAAATCATCATTGATTAAAACTGTCTTGGCGCCATTCATTAACTTAGCTACTATTTTTGGATCCATAGCATTTCCACAAATAAGGCGGTGTCTACCAATAGCAAATAAATCGCCTGGTTTAATGTCTGTTTTTTTAATTTTTTTTAATTCCACCTCAGCATCCCAGCTATCATTTTCTACTTCAAGGTTGTCGTCAAATATTAAACTGAGGTCGTCAGAATCAAAGCCCGCTGTTAAGAGAGTATCGATATCAAAGTTTTCTGCAAGCATTTCCCAGTCAAAAGTTCCACCCGAACGATTACTGGTTAAAAGGTAATCATCAAACTCGGCTTTGCTGAGCGGCCGATTGGGTACGCGTACTTCTATTTCTTCTTCGCCACGACCAAGAATTTGTAACGCTCGTATTCTTTGATTTCCAGCCACGATGGTTCCGTCAGTATTAATTGCAGGTAATTCAGCTAACGAAAATTTTTTAAGACTGCGTTGTAAATCTCGCATTTGGGTATCTGTAATTTTTCTAGGATTTTTTTTGAAAAGCACTAGGTCGTTGACACGACGACGCTCCGTTTTCCAAGTAAGTTTTTTCATAAATTAGTGTTAAGAATTAGACCCTCCTACTTTGTAATAATGTATGCAAGGCTCTTGGGTACAAAAAAACCGGCTACTGCCGGTTTTTCTGAGTATTTTTTACTTTTGATGTTTGGCTCGTTTTTCCATAATATCATTAATTCCTTTTATTTTTGCAAGATCGTCTTTCGTATAAGCTCGGTAGGATATGATCTTTTTAAATCGCGCTGATCGGATATTGAAACGAAATGGTTTTAAGTAGTCCGTTCTATCCCAGCGGCGTAGAGTGTGTTCACTTTTTCCAGTTATTCCTGAGAATGTTCTAATATTCCAACCGATAATATTGCCTTTTTCGTCTTGAGCATCATATTCAGGCATATGACTTTTTCTGGATTCTCGTTGCTCATATTGCTGTTCCTGAATCTCATCGATTGTAAATCCTGGTATAGCATCAAATACTTCCGAAGTTTCAATATCACCAAATGTTTCTTGGTTGTCGTACTTAGTATCTGTTTCTTTGAAGAAATATATTTTCATCGTATTTTCTATCTTTTTGACTAGATAATCTGTTATTGGATATTCACTTGCCTGTTGTAAGAGGCCAAGCTTAGCAAGCACCCCGTTTATTGGCATGAAAAGGTAGTTAAATGGAGAAATAGATTTTTTCTTAAGTTTATTGGTCGTAGCGAAAAAGAAATCAAAATTATTTACCATTGGGCGTATTTCAGATTGAACTATTTCTCTTAACTTATCTTCAGAAAAATCACTGCTCTTTTCTTTGTGTAAGCGTCGAGCGATATTTCGAGCAAGCGGTATAAACATTTCACACAGTTGCTCGCGATAGTATATTTTGATTCTATTGTCGGGTACGGGTTTAAAAGTCGCAATGGCAGTAAAATAATTCATAACTTGCTGATACAAAGGTGTCTTTGTTAGCGATGCATGTTTCTTATCATTAAACGGAAGTTTTAAATAGCGAATCAAAGCGTCAGTCCCTAGTAGGGGCACGACTTCAAAGCCGTACATAAAATCCTGATGTTTGAGAAGGCGTTTCCATTCATCCTCAAAAACTTTTGCAAAAGTTTTATTATCTTTTGGAGACTCAATGTGTGGTACATTTAATTCACACAAGAAAAGTACTTTGAATTTGTCGATAAAACCATTCATGAAAAAGGGATAGCCTTCAGCTTTTATTTCCTCAGGAGTACATATGTATAAAGATCCGATTGCAGTTTTAATTATGGCGTTCATTATTTCTTCTTCCTTTACAGATTCCAAATCAATTCTATAGTACTCAAGAGCGTGAATGACGAGCGATTCTATAAACGGTAACAGCATATCAACAATGAAATAAACTAGAGGAATATTGATCTTGCTATTTGGATCCGCCGGGTCAGGAAATTCAAAGACGCTTTTTCTCAACAACTCCCATTCAGCTTCATTCTCCGAAAATGGGTATATAGAGTTACTCACTACCCATCGTTGGTAAATATCAAAAAAATCCTGTCGTCTCGTGATGCAGTCTAAATATATATTCTCAAACTCTGGATTAGCTTCAAATGCGGATTGAGTAATCCGTACGCGTTCGTCGGTAATCGAGTCTAAGTATCGCTTTCTAATGGTTTCAAAACAAGGGGTCATATTATTAAGTAATTTAATATTTTATCAAATTTTTTAGCAATTGACCAGCGGGAGTGCCAATGATAAAATATAAGTGAATTATTTTTTTACATGGCTAATTTAATCGGTCCTCAAAGCAAACGTTTAGAAAAAATATCAAACATTTCGATTTGGGCAATGGCCGTTTATGGCACATTGCTTATTTGCCTACTTGTTATCGTTGTTGTACAGCCTGGCTACAATTTTTATAACCCTCTTTATTTGCTTTTACTCATCCCAATCGCTGGCCCGGCCGTAGCTTGGCTTTTAGTAATGTTTAAGAAAATGGAACGTGATTCCTATACCTATGCCAAGGGAGACAGGGGAGAGAAATCTGTTCTGACTGAGCTGACAACATCCCTATCGGACGACTATGTTATTTTTCATCATGTCGTGTTAGAAAAAAATAAGGGTGATATTGATTTTATAGTTCTCGGTCCAACAGGACTCTTTATTCTTGAGGTTAAAAACTACTCGGGCGAAATTAGCTTGATTAATGATATTCTTATGCGTGATGCGAAGCCGTTTGAAAAAGATATCTTATGGCAGGCCAAAGGACAGGCTAGAATCCTGGAGCAGTATTTGAAAAAGACTTTAGGCATTACTATATTTTCCCGAAAAGTAGTCGTGTTTTGCGATGGTGCCACTATGAAATTTGGGCTTACGCCAGTTCACGACATTTATATTATTAAAAATCAATGGCTCAAGAAGCTTATTGAAGAAATTTCTCCAACATATGTTTTCCCGGTAGACCGAAAAGTTATTCAAGAGCAGATTTATAAAGCTGTGTTGGACTATTACAAATAGGACCTATTAAGTTAGGGTTATTTTTTTTACTAGATGCAGTATCTTAAAGATAAACAATACTATATTGATTTATATGACCGTCTCACTGTAGATAGCTGTCGAATTACAGAAAAAAGTATTAAAAATACGGTGCAGGGAAAGAAAAAAGAAAAAAAGCTGGATGAAGCTAGGGTGACGGCTTTGTTATATGAGCTCGTGATGTATCACGAGATTGGTGGTCATTATGAAAAAAAGGAAACCACAATTCAGGAATGGATGAGCCGTGATAAATTGCGAGATGAGAAAGTAGCAAACGCCGAACCTATTCAGGGAATTTGTTGTCTTTACTGTGGCGACCAAATGAAATTTACGGATAAACATTTACATGAAGAAGAAGGAGGTGAACGAATTCTTTTTTGGTATGAATGTGCCCGTTGTAATAAACGTCGTTTATTTTATGATAATAATAATGAGTGGCGTCCACGTTCCCACCCCTGCCCAAAGTGTCGTACGGAAAAGAAAAGTCAAAATAGCAGAAAGGGAGATGTTATTACTACTATTTATTCTTGTCCTAACTGTAAGCACGAAGAAACAGATATTCTTGACTTGTCTACGCCCAAAGAGAAAATAGATAAAAATTACGAAAAAGACCGTTTACGGTTTTGTCTAAACGATGAACAGGGGAGAGAGTATTTGCAAGGATTAATTAATATGGAACAGTTAGGTAAGACTATAGAGAATATTAAGGAGCGGGAGGAAAATAAGGAATTATATGAAGCGGTTGAAGCTATAAATAAAATTCCTTTTGGCGAAGTACAAAAGATGCTATCAGACGCTTTTGAAAAGGATGGCTATACTAATCTACAATTTAAAGCCCCTGAAATGCAAAAAGGGGTCGTCGTTGAATTTACGGCAGTAGATAGTAAGACGGGCAGACAAGACTATGATAGCCGTCGTGATCTTAAAAAGATTATTGAAACAATTTTAGCTGGTACAAATTGGAGATTAATGAGTGACGGCATATCCTATAATTTAGGGTTCCTATCTGGCAGAATTAAGGGTGTTCAAAGTGAAGAAGACTTAATTAAACTTATCCCTAAAAAATAAATATAAAATAAGGTATTAAGTGTTAATTATCGTCTAAATGAGACACTCGCCAAAACCCCTTTATAGTGTCTCATTTGTCTCATTCTCGTTAATAATGTTACAATCTAAAACCCCAAAAAAGTGTAACATTTGTAACATTCTAAATATTAGACCCCGACCCACGTGCCTCAATTTAGCCCCTAGACTAAGACGCATAAAACCCTTATGATGATTGTATAACTGGGGTACCTAACCCGAGTGTCCCGCATAAAATATAAAACTTAACAAAACATGACCATGGAAGGTAAAACACATTTTGAAAAAATAATAGGCGAAAACGAAAAAGAAAGGGAAATAGCCTCACAAGAACTTCAAGCTTTATTTGAAAATAAGGATTTAGAGTTAGCTGAATATGAACTTAAAAAGAGTCCTGAGGATTTAGAAGTTATTAAGAAGACAGAGTTAATTGTTGATAATATTATAAAACAGTATGGTGGCGTTCCAAAAATACTGCCAATCGATAATATCTATATGCTTAAGCCAGGTAGTGTTTTAGAAATGACTAAGGGTGAACTCGTTAGTGGTGTCCATAAGCCAATGGGGCTTAAAGTTGGAATTGAAAAAGAGCCAGCAAATTTTTTGTTTGCGAGAAAACTGGCTCACGAGTTATTTCATTTAAAATCTTACAAATCTGCTCGTGTTGGTAAATCAGGTGAGGATGTTCGTCTTTATCGTAGTGGACTTTCTATGGTTGATAGGAAAAATTTTAACGAAAAAGCGGGTGAAGAAAAAGAATATTTTGCCATGCTTGAAGAAGCTATTGTTACTGAATGTACAAAAAAATTTTTTGACAAAATAAGTAATGAAAAAATTTTTAGTGAAGAAATAGAGGCAGTTAGAAAACTCAAGGATTGGGCTGCCTCATACTATCGTCGTAATGGTTTTCCAGAAAAGAAAGTAAAAGAGTTTGAAGAAGAATTGATATACATTGCCGACTCCAGAGACAAGGTAGAGCAAGTAGTGACTTTTTCTGATGACGAAGAAAAAAGACAGTCATATGTAGCAGGAATGTTAAAAGCTTCTTATGAGAGTGGAGAGATTAAAACAGTCGAAAGGCATAAAGAACGAAAAAAATTATATGATCTTCTTGATAAGTTAGTTGAAGATTCTAATGGGAAATTCAAAGATCGTAATGAAATTTTTGATGAATTCGCAAAAGCTAATTTCTCAGGAAACTATTTACCACTTGCTCAAATTGTAGAAAGTATTTTAGGAAAAGGATCGTTTAGAAAAATTGCCGAAGAATTTAGTGAAGGATCAAAGGAAGAAGAGCACGAAAATTTTAAAATATTTAATTCTTAATTGCGGTCAAATAAAATTTTTAACAGATCCCGACCCACGTGCCTCAATTTTGCCACTAGACTAAGACGCATAAAACCCTTATGATGATTGTATAACTGGGGTACTTAACCCGAGTGTCCCGCCAATATAACAATATGAGCCTTGAATCAATGCCAAAAGCTGAAATTATCTACGGTCCGCATGAAAAGAGAAATATTCCCTGGACTTTTGAAGAGTTAAATGCGGCCGATGAATCCGGAGACAAACAGGGCGGTAATGAGGATGTTATGAAGCATATTATAGATAGAAATATTCCCGAGGAGACGAGAGCTCTCTTGGATTTTTATCAAGCCAATAATATAGCGATTACTAAAGAATTTTTAGATCAAGTTAGACCTTTTGAACAGCAACGTTTTCTGGTTCTTCGTCAGATGGCTGATGTTAATACTGAAGATAAGGCACCTAAACCGGAAAAGTCTAAGCTTGAAAAAAAGTTAGGAATTTATTTAAAAAATATAGAACCGCAAGTTCGCCAAGCAGTGATTGATATGAATGTTAAGGGATATCACACCACTTATTCTGGTTTTGATTTTGGCGGTAAACAAACTATCTGGTGCCAAGGTGAAGTCTTTGCAAATTATCAACCAAGTGAGCAATTACTTAGTCAGCTTCAGGCTAAGGGCATAGGATTAAAACTTGAACCTAGCCGGATAAGCTTTCAACCTAAAGAAGTACTTGACATGCCTGAACTGGAAAAAGCCTGGCAGTGGATAGTGGCTGATTTACCTAATTTAAATCAAAAATAAACTGTAACATTTTAATTTCTAGACCCTGTCCCACGTGTCTCATTTTACCTTTAGACTAAGGTGCATAAAACCCTTATGATGATTGTATAACTGGGGTACCTAACCCTAGTGTTCCGCGATTACAATTTTGTTTATTTTTTAAAATATTTATTTTTTAATAAAAGAATAAACTCAGCAAAAATATCAGATCAAATCATTATTGTTTTTATCTCAAAAGTTGATTTTTATATGAAGAAAGATTTTAAAGTAGCATTTTTTTTAGGATACAAATCAATCATTAATGGTCATAAAAGTATCATTATTTTAATGATTTTTATCCTCTCGCTGGCTTTTGTCAATTTGATTTTTATTAGCGCTCTTTTAAATGGAGTAACATCCACTCTTAATAATCAGGTTATTAATAATTCCGTGAGCAATATCGTTGTTAGCCCACAGGAGCAACCGACAAGGGAAAATTATATCATAAATACGGGTGAATTAAGGAAAGAAATTGAGACCATTCCAGGAGTGGTAGCAACAGTTGCACATTACAATCTTCTGGCCACCTTTGCGTATGATAAAAATAAAGATGGTCAATATAAGTATGGTTCGTGGCCAGTCATTGGCGTCAACCCTGAAGAAGAGCCGGCGATTACAGGAATTTACCAGCACATTGTTGCCGGTAATTATTTGCAAGGGTTGGGAACTAACGATATTGTCCTGGGTTCAGATATTGCTGGCGGATACGGAACCGTTGAAGAAGTGGGGAGCCTTGGCGGAGTTAAGGTCGGCGAAAAAGTCACAGTAAGTTTCGGCAACGGAGTCAGCAAACAGTATACCGTCATAGGTATTTCTCAAGTCAAATCTACTTTTGTTGATCAAAATTCCTACATTACCAGCAAAGAAGCGCAGTCTGTTATGCAACTTACAGATGATCGGGCATCACAAATTTTGGTTAAAATTGGTAAAACCGGCGATGAAGATTGGTATATTAAGGAAATTCAAAAAATGTTTCCCAATCTGAAAGTTAGAAAATGGGTGGAATATAGTAGCGCGCTTAATGCTATCCCGAAAAGTTTTGATTTAATAGGTGCTCTGATCGGCGCCGTTGGTTTGGTTGTGGCCGTCGTTACAATTTTTATGTTAATTTATGTCAATACGATAAATAGAAGACGGCAAATCGGTATTCTGAAAGCCATCGGCATTAAGGAAAATATAATCATCGCCTCTTATATTTTACAAGCGTTTTTTTATGTTATTTTTGGCATCGTATTCGGCTCCATCATAATGTTCTGTTTTATTAATCCATATTTTGCAAATCATCCGCTTACTCTAGCGATTGGCGATGTTGCTTTAAATATAAAAAAGGCCCAAGTATTGCAAAGCATATTTAGTCTTTTGGCTGCTGCTTTGCTGGCCGGCTTTGTGCCGGCGTGGCGTGCGGTCAGAGAAAATATTTTAAAAGCAATTTGGGGAGCTTAAATAAAAATTATGAATTATGAATATTAATATTAGAGTAAAAAATCTTAAAAAAATATATCCTGGCAAAGTGCCGACATTCGCTCTTAAGGGTGTCGATTTTGAAATAAAAGAAGGCGAATTTGTTGCGATTATGGGGAAAAGCGGTAGCGGAAAATCTACCCTACTTCATCAATTGGGTCTTTTGGATACTCCTACGGAAGGAGAACTGATAATTGATGATGTAGATATTTCAAAATTGAGCGATCACGAAAAAACAATTTTTCGACTTCAACGTTTGGGTTATGTTTTTCAAGAGTATGCGCTGATTTTTGAATTAACGGCTTTGGAAAATGTACTTTTGCCCGCGTTTGCTTTAAACGGTTCTTACCTAAACTACAGAGACAGAGCCATTGAAATGCTTGATAAGGTCGGTTTGAAAGAACGCGCTGACCACCGCCCTAACGAATTATCCGGCGGCGAGCAGCAAAGAGTCGCGATCGCGAGGGCTTTAATTAACAATCCAAAAATTTTATTTGCGGATGAGCCAACGGCTAATTTAGATACGAATTCTTCAAAAGAAGTTTTGGAACTTTTCCAAAAATTGAATAAAGAATTAGGGCAAACAATTGTTTTAGTTACGCATGAACCAGAAGATCGTAAGTATATTGACAGGATTTTTTGGTTAAAAGATGGTCTGCTTGAAAAAGTGGAAAAAGTTTCTTCGTAATCCTCATGGTATGATTATTAATCAGGCGTAGCCTCGTACGTGAATCCGAAAGATGATTTTGGGTCATAGCTTTGGCATAAATTATTATATGGTTATTTTACTATGCCAAAGACGAAGTTTGAGCTAATAGTTTTGATTATGACCCACATATCTTATTTTGTCCCTAGACTAAGGCACATAAAACCCTTATGATGATTGTATAACTGGGTACTTAATCAGAGTGTCTTGCAGATAGAAAAAACCCGATATTTTGATGTATCGGGTTTTAAAGTTTTTATTAATAATAAACTATTTAATTCCTAATATTTCTTGATAAAGGATTTTTTCATTCTTTAATAAGAATTCAGGAGAAAATAATTTATCCCACTCGTTAATTAATCCTTTTTTGCTCTGAAACAATTTTTTAAGTTCGGAGTTGTATTTATCCACTTGTTCCTTTGTTATATCAAGCTCATCAGTGAATTTTAAATCCCAGCCAGCAATAATATCTCTGATAGATTTCGGAGCTTCTTTTGGTAGGCTTTCTATCTTAATTAATAAGCTTTGGGCTTCTGAAAAATTTTCAGGTATTTTTTCTCGTATAGATAACTGCTCCTCGCTTGGTTCAAAGGCATTAAAAGCAGCCAGTTGAACAATGCGATAAATATCTTCGTTACATAGGCCTGAATCTTTTAGCTGCTCTTTAAGAAATTCTTTTGCTTCACTTGAAGCATAAACTCCGCGTGATTCATAAATTTCTTTAAGCATATTATCAGGATAAACTTTTAAGCCAGTAAGTACTTTATTTAAAACATTTAGGGCTCTAACGGTTATATGAAATAAATCCGGCCAAGCCACGCGCTCGACCGAAGATTGCTCAATACTTCTTTCTTCCCAGGTTTTAATAGTAGTTGTTATCATTATCATATAGCCAACTGCCATTTTGCCTAAGCCTTCGTTTTGTTCCGAGTTGATGGGATTTTTTTTATGCGGCATGGTCGACGAACCCTTTTGTTTTTTCTTAAAGGGCTCTTGCATTAAAACCGAACCGCTGCGAGAAGATAATCTGATATCATTAGCTATTTTATCAATAACTAAAGCCATATTACTAAGGGCCTGAGCAATTGGTGCATAAATAATTCTTGGCATGATTTGTGTAGCCCCATAATATGGTTTAAAACCCAAAATTTGTAGAGCTTTTTTTTCCAGCAAAGGGTTAATACTGCCATATTTTCCGATCGCTCCAGATAATTTAGAGTAGATCAAATGTTTTCTAACGTCAGTTAACAATTCATTGGCCATTTTTAAATCTTTAAACCAGCTTAAGATTCTGGCGCCAAAACTTTGCATTTCTGCCTCTTGTCCGTGAGTCCGAGCATTCATTATGGTGTAGCGATATTTTATAGCCATTCTCCTGAGCGTTCGCGATAAATCCAAGTAAGCGCTATCAACAACTTCTAAGGCTTGCTTAAGCATAGTGGCAAAAGCCGCTTCTTCAGTATCGTAGGATGTTATGTTCTTATGAACATAACAATGTAGTTCAGCCGGTAAATGTCTATAGCGTTCATCTAAGAAGGCGTTTAAATCATGATGAATTTCTTCGTCGCGTTTTTTCCACCAGTCAAGGTCAATAGGCTTGGCCCGCCAAATATCCTTTATTTTTTTATATATTTGGTGGTCAATTTTATCTAAACGAACTCGGGCTAAAATAACCGCCAGTTCTGTTTCTTGCCAAAGACTTAATTTATTTTCATCAGAAAAAATATCTGATATGGTGTTTAGAGCATATCTTTTAATCATTATTACCTCCTAAATTTATTGTTTATTAATTATTTTAAAGTACTTGATTTTATTTGGTTAAATTAGCTGATTTTTTAAAAATAGTCAACTAATATTTTAGCTCTAGACTAAGGCTTATAAAACCCTTATGATTATTATATATAGAGCTTATCTCTTATAGTTTAAATTATGCAAACTGAGGCTGAAAAATATTTAATTAAAAAAGTTGTTGAAGTGCTTGAAGAAAAGGCTACTAATTTAGCTGAATTTAAAATGATAAATATAGGTGCGGCGAAAAGCCTGGTTATAGAAAAAATCATCCAGTCTAAGTCTAGTAAAAAATTTATTTGTGATCGAGTTGATGTTAATGATTGCCGAGTAGATTTTCCTCTAGTTGGTGATTGTTTTATGGCTTCGGTTGAAGATATGAAACCAATCAAATCCGAAAATTATGATTTAGCCTTTGCTAATTATGTTTTTGAGCATATTAATAATTTAGATAAAGCCGCTAAAGAGGTGGCGCGTATCTTAAAAGCTAGCGGTTCTTTTATTGTTTCTTTGCCTAATCCACAAGCGCCAGAATTTATTTTATCAAAACATACTTCAACTAAGTTTCATCAGATTATTAAAGGAGAAGGCGAGGGCCAGCAAGCTTATGAAACGCATTATGTTTATAAAGATGTGCCTGATTTTGTTAATACTTTTAAAAAATATTTTAAAGAAGCTGAAGTTAAATATTGGTCTAATACTTATAGCTATCTTTTTAAGTTTCCCATCATTAATTTTATTAGCAAAATTTATGATGCTACGGTTAATGGTTTAAATTTAAAATTTTTAATGGGTAATGTTTGTGTAGTTTTTAAAAAATAAATTTTTATATGACTTCATCAGAGCAGTCTAAACCTTCGGGTTATTTGCCGGTTATTGCGGCAATTTTTGGCAACACTTTTGTTACTATCATTAAATTGATTATTGCCTTAGCTTCCGGCTCTAGCGTACTTTTATCTGAATCCATCCATAGTTTTGCTGATACGCTTAACCAAATTTTTTTATTTATTGGTTTAAAACGTTCCACGATTAAACCAAGTAATGAATTTATTTATGGTTATGGTCATGAAAGATTTTTTTGGGCTTTAATTTCAGCTTGCGGAATTTTCTTTATTGGAGCAGGTATCACTACTTATCAGGGCGTTACTAATCTTTTATATCCCAAAGAAATATTTTTAGACAAATCTATTTTTATTGTTTTAGCGCTGTCTTTTGTTATTGAGGGCATTACTTTTTTTCTGGCAGTTCGCGAGCTTAAACATAAATATCAGAACATAACTTATTGGCAAAGAATAAAAACAGGGGATCCCACTACTTTGGCGGTTTTCTTTGAAGATGGCGTAGCTTTAATTGGCATTATTATCGCTTTATTAAGCATTACTTTAACGTTTATAACTGGCAATAGTTTTTGGGATGGTGTCGGTTCTATTGTTATCGGTGCTTTATTGGGGTTTGTAGCTATCGTTTTAATTTTAAAGAATCGTTCTTATCTTTTGGGTCGTTCAGTCCCCGAGAATGTAAGAGAAGCTGTTATTGAGCTATTAGAAGCTGATCCAGCCATTGAAAAAGTAATTGATTTTAAATCAACGGTTTTAGATGTCGGAATTTATCGTGTTAAATGTGAAATTGAATTTAATGGCTATGTTTTACTAAAAGAGATTTATAAAGATATGAATCTTCATAATCATTATAATCAAGTTAAAGATGATTATGAAGAGTTTAAGAAATTCTGTGTAGATTTTGCTGATCGTATTCCGAGGTTAGTCGGCAAAAAGATTGATGAAATAGAAAAAGAACTTAAACAAAATAATCCACATATTAAATATGTTGACATTGAGATAAACTAGTTTTTAGAAAAATTAGACTCTTGCCTTTTTTTAGATTAATAGCTATAGTATCAAAAGCCTTATAATTTGCTCCCGTCGTTTAATGGATAGGACACAAGATTGCGGATCTTGTAATTGAGGTTCGATTCCTCACGGGAGCACGGATATAATTTTTAATTCTTAATTTCTAATTTCTAAATAATTTCTAATTTTTAAATCAGGGGGGGGGATATGATTTATAATCTAGAAAAGAGAACCAATTTATATGGAAAAGCAATTATTGCTTTTTGTATTAGATCATCTAAAAATGATTTATTAAAGCCGTTAGTTAATCAACTTATTCGTTCAGGTACGAGTATCGGAGCAAACTACATGGAAGCTAATCAAGCAGCTTCAAAAAAAGATTTTAGAAATAAAATAAAGATAGCACAAAAAGAAGCTAATGAAACTAAGTATTGGTTGAGCCTATTAGGAGAGTCAGGTGGTGTAGACATCTCTGAATGTAGAAGATTGTGGAAAGAAGCACATGAATTACTTCTAATATTTTCTAGAATATCTTCTTCTAGTAAATAAAAATTAAAAATTTGTAGCCATTTATTTAAAAATTAAGAATTAGAAATTAAAAATTATAAAATCTATGTTATTATCAACACCAATATCTGACTTTAAAGGTGTTGGCAGTGCTATTTCTAAAAAACTTAAAAGTCTGGAGATTAATACTCTGGAGGATTTATTGTTTTATTTTCCTTTTCGTTATGATGATTTTAGTAAAACAGTAAAAATTGCTGAACTTAAGGTTGGCGATGTCGCTAATATTAAGGGTCAGATTGAACTGATTCAAAACAAAAAAAGCCCGCGCCGGCGCATGTATTTAACAGAATGTTTAGTTAATGATGGCACGGATACTTTAAGAGTGCTGTGGTTTAATCAGCCGTTTTTAACTCGTAACTTAAGAGTCGGCGATGAAATTTCTTTAGCTGGAAGAATAACAGAAGATTATAGCGGCTTATTAATGGCTTCGCCGCAATACGAGAAGGCTATTAATAATACTATTCATACTGCCGGCATTGTGCCGATTTATCATTTAACTTTATCTTTAGCACAAAAGTCTTTGCGCAGTTTAATGGCTAAAGTTATGCCTTTGGCTAGTAATATTTTAGATTGGTTGCCTAAAGAAATTATTTCTAAATATAGTTTAATATCATTAGCTCAAGCCATTAAAGAAATTCATTTTCCGAAAAATCAATTATCCTTAAATTTAGCCAAAGAAAGACTCGGCTTTAATGAATTATTTTTAATGCAATTACGGGCTCAAGAACAGCGTCAGTCATTGGCTTTGCTTAAAGCGCCAGTTATTAATTTTTCACAAGTTGAAACGCAAAAATTAGTGGCTAGCTTGCCTTATAATTTAACAGCTAGCCAAAAACAAGCCGCCTGGGAAATTATAAAAGATTTAGATAAACAAAAGCCTATGCTTCGTTTATTGCAGGGTGATGTTGGCTCAGGTAAAACCATTGTGGCTTGTTTAGCGATGTTTAATGCGGCTTTAGCTAAAACTCAGTCAGCCTTGATGGCACCGACAGAAATTTTAGCCGTACAACATTTTAAAACTTTAAGCGAAATATTTAAGCAGGAAAATATTAAGCTAGCTTTATTAACTTCTTCAATTGATAATAAAAAAGAAATATTAAAAAAATTAGCAGCCGGCGAGATTGATATAATCATTGGTACGCATTCTTTAATCCAAAAAGATGTTAGTTTTAAAAATTTAGGTTTAGTCGTGGTTGATGAACAGCACCGTTTTGGCGTTGAACAACGTCAACTTTTAACACAAAAAATTAAAGGTGGAAGGGCGCCGCATTTATTATCAATGACGGCGACGCCGATCCCGCGCAGTTTAGCCCTAGCAATTTACGGCGATCTAGATATTTCTTTAATTAAAGAAATGCCACTCGGGCGTAAAAAAGTTTTAACTAAGGTAGTAACCGAAGATAAGCGAGAAGAAGTTTATAAATTTATCGCTCAAGAACTAAAAGAGGGGAATCAGGCTTTTGTTATTTGTCCGTTAATTGATGAATCAGATAAACTGGGTTTTAAATCAGTTAAGACTGAACATGAAAAATTAAATACTAAAATTTTTAAAGATTATAAAGTTGGTTTATTACACGGTCGCTTAAAAACTCTAGAGCGAGAAAAAGTTATGGCAGAATTTACTAGCGGACAATTAGATATTTTAGTAGCGACTTCTATTGTCGAAATTGGTTTAGATATTCCTAAGGCCACGGTGATGATGATTGAAGGCGCCGAGCGTTTTGGTCTGGCGCAACTACATCAGTATCGCGGACGTGTTGGGCGTCGGGATCAGCAAGCCTTTTGTTTTTTAATGACTGACAATAATGAAGAAATAACCAATCATCGTCTAGACGCGATGATGAAATTTGACGATGGTTTTTTATTGGCCAAAGCTGATTTAAAATTTAGAGGTCCAGGCGAAGTTTATGGTTTAGCGCAAAAAGGTTTTCCAGAATTAAAGATGGCTAATTTTTATGATACTGAATTAATTAAAAAATCTCGCGAGGCGGCGATTGAAACATTAGCTAATTATCCAAATTTAGCTAATTTACCGGCTTTAACTAAACAACTAGGGGATTGGCAAAAAAGCGTTCATTTGGAATAATATAATTAAATATCTACTTAAAATTAATAAAAATGCCTAAAATTGGGCATTTTTTAATTGTTTTTGTCAGTCTATTGACAAAAATTGTATAAAGTGATATAATAGACTATTAAGATCATTAAAAAACAATTTATATTTTTAGCAAGATTTTTAGACTTTACAGAGATTTTGCTAAAAATATAAATTAATTAAAAAATAAAAAAGAAGGAGGGCATTATGCCTAATCAAAATCAACAGAAACCCTTAGAGGTTTTATTTACCCAAGGTAAAACAAAAGAAGTTGGAAATGGTTTTTTAACGTTATTAAGTGCTATTGTTAAAAGAGGAGATATTCCTCAGGCTAATAAATTAGTTGTCTTATCAGAAGGCGCTAATATTATTACAAGTGTCTTTACTAATGCTGTCGGTGAGGCAACTCACGAATATTTTAATGTTATACAAAGGTCTGGCGAAGCCTATGAAGTTAGAGCTACTTGTTCAGGTCAGGTTAAAACCTTGACTATCGTACTTCCGAAAAAGGAAAAGAAAGTAAAACCAGTTATTGAAGCGGATCGTATTTCCCTTAGGAGTTGGAATCTAAAAAAGGGCGTAGTTAAAATGGTTATTAGGGTTATTGATGTTGATGGAAATGCTGTTAAAAATACTAAAGTAAAATTAGTTTTTAATGCTAGGTTAGAAGAAGTTACAACCGATAACTTAGGATTCGCAAAATGGAGATTGCCAGATAAATTAAAATCCGGGCAAACAGCAAGAATTTTTGCAACAGTAAACAACATAGCTAAAGAAGTTGAGCTTAAAATACATAATGCCCCCAAACCAAAAACAAAAGTAAGCTTTAAAGATTTATCACAAAAGAAAGCTTTTAAGTACATTAGTGTCATTTCAATCTGTTCTTTATTATTTTTTATAGCAAGTTTTGCTATTATTTTTAATAAAACTGGTATTGAAAAAGCTAATAATGGGGATATCGCAGGGCTTATATTGATATTAGCTGATCTTCTTTGTACTATTCCTTGGATTGTTTTTGCTATTTATGTTGCTTGGTATTTCTTATTATCAGGAACTAAAAAAGCAAAAGAAACTTGGGATTATAATAGTAGTAGAATAATAAGTGAGCATTCTTCAGATCCATTTATTGAACATGCTGCAAATTATATAAAAACACTTACCAAAAAAGAACATGAGCCAGTTGTAAATTCCGCTCCTGCGTCTGGATCAGGTTCTCCTGTGACCGAGGGTAATATGAGGAGAATTGATCTTGAAAATGAAGTTATTACTCAGGGAACATTTAAACTGGGTGCGTTTTTATGGAATTTTTTCAAAAAAAAATAAAAGGAGATTAAAATAAAATGAAAAATATAGAAGATTTCATAGAAGATATAGTTAAAAAATTTGTCTTAGTCCCATTAGGATGGACTACTGTAAGTGTAGTTCTTTTGGGGAGAAAGATACTTAAAATTATAATAGCCATCTTTACACTTATCTTATTTGTAATTTGTCTACTATTAATTAATAGTCAGATTCATGAAATAAGAGGATTAGTAACAATATTCTTTATTGTTTTAACTGGTGTTTGTATAGTATGGATATCATCTAAGTCAAAAATTGTCGGAATAATACTATCATTAATTTTGTTTGTTGCATCAATTTTATTTGCAGCTACAATTTGGTCACCAGGCTGGAAGTCTACATTAGCTTCTTGTTGGAAACATTCTGATAACAGTACCTTTAATAATTTTGAAGAAGGAGAGGACATGACCACTAAAATTCAAAATGATTTTAAGGAGGAAGAAAAAATAAAAGATCAGAAAGTTGAAGAATTATTGCAAAAAGGTGATCGTAAAGGAGCCTTAAAACTCTTAAGAGGTCATGTTGAAGAAGGTGAAGATCTAAAAAGTGATTTAAATGACATTGACAGTCTTAAACGAAGATCAAAACAAATTTCGTCAGAAATAGATAAAAGGACAACTCAATCTCAGCAAATTACTTCAACTGTTCCGTCGTTTCAACAAAAGACTCTTCATGTTAAAAAAAAAGAAAGACTTGTTACTGGTTTAAAAATGATGCAACATTGTAGTATAAAATATGACTACAATGAAAAAATCACTTCATTGAAAGTTAAAGATGCTAATGGTAACTTGGTTAAAGTTAATAAAGAAGGAACTTACGGGAATGTTGATTATGCTGATATTGTTGTTTACGGTGGTGATGAAGAAGTTGATGTGACAATAACAGTAGAGCTTTAGTACATTATATTAAAATTTAATAAAGGCAACGCGGAATAATCCTCGTTGCCTTTTAATTTACTTGTAGTTTTTTATATAGTATAATATATAGTATATATTTACTTAAAAATCTAAGTATGAAAAAAGCTATATTTTTGGTTATATTATCTAGTATTTTAATACTATCTTTTTCAGTAGTTTTTGCTGATGAAGGTACTCAAACAACTAAAGAAGGTACTCAGACAACAAAAACACCGGCTTCTATTAACCTGCCTGATCCTCTTGCCTCTGGCACAACGCATCTAACCGTACCAAGTCTAATTGGTAGAGTGATTAGCGGCGCTCTTGGTGTTGTTGGCTCTTTGGCGTTGCTTATGTTTATTTACGGTGGTTTTATGTGGATGCTCTCTGGCGGTAACGATAAGATGATTACAAAAGGAAAAGATACTTTAATGTGGGCGGCTCTTGGTTTGGTAATTATCTTTATGTCTTATGTTATAATTCACTTTATTTTTACAACTTTAGGCGTCTGACGTAATAACCTTGATTTTTTAAATAAAACATGATAAAAGTAGTTATAAAGTTGTAAGATCAAAAGTTATAAAGTATAATGCTTTATAGCTTTTGATTTTTTGCGCTGTTAGCTCAGTTGGTAGAGCAGCTCCCTTTTAAGGAGAAGGTCTTGGGTTCGAGCCCCAAACGGCGCACCAATTTATTTATAATCTTTTGCCGTCTTAGCCCTGTCCCGCCGTATGGCGGGATCAGCTGGTACCTGCCTGCCGGCAGGCAGGGAGCAACGGCTTTATAAATAGTATTTTAAAAAAGTCTTTTGCCGTCTTAGCTCAGCTGGTAGAGCAACGGTTTTGTAAACCGTAGGTCCAGGGTCCGAATCCCTGAGACGGCTCAGAAACAAGTCATAAGTTAAAAGTGGAAAGTTGAAAGTTAGCCTAATTTTGGTTCGCTTTTAACTTTCCACTTTTTACTTTATACTTAAGATATATGGACTTATTTTTATATAACACTCTAAATAGAAAAAAGGAGGTTTTTAAACCAATCGGCAAGACTACTGGTCTTTATACTTGCGGACCAACTGTTTATCATTATGCGCATATTGGCAATCTTCGAACCTATGTTTTTGAAGATATTCTTAAGCGTGTTTTAGAATATAATGATTTTAAAGTAGAGCATGTTATGAATGTCACTGATGTGGGGCATTTAACTGGTGATCGCGATATGGGCGAAGATAAGGTAGAACAAGAAGCTAAATTAGAAAATAAAAGCGCTTTAGAAATCACTGATTTTTATTTAGCGGCGTTTAAAAAAGATTTAGTTAGCTTAAATATTTTAGAGCCAAATATTTGGTGCAAAGCCACTGATCATATTCCGGAACAAATTGCTTTAATAAAAGTTTTAGAAACTAAGGGTTATACTTACAAAACTAGTGACGGAATTTATTTTGATACATCTAAATTTCCTGATTATAATAAATTAAGCCATCTTAAATTAGATGAATTAAAAGAAGGGGCCAGGGTTGAGAAGAATCAAGAAAAGAAAAACCCGACTGATTTTGCTTTATGGAAATTTTCGGTTAAAAACGTAAAGAGACAAATGGAATGGGAATCACCGTGGGGAATTGGTTTTCCTGGCTGGCATATTGAATGCTCAGCCATGAGTTTAAAATATTTATCTGATAAGCTAGATATTCACTGCGGCGGCGTTGACCATATTAATATTCACCACACTAATGAGCTAGCCCAATCTGAAGCCGCTACTGGTAAACCATTTTTCAATTATTGGATTCATGGTGAACATCTTAATTTAGGTGACGGTGAGAAAATGGGTAAAAGTACTGGTAATATTTTAACTCTCGACTCAGAAACTACTAAAAAAGGGATTGATACTTTGGCTTTTAGATATTTGTGTTTTATGACTCATTGGCGTAAAGCCATGACTTATAAGGAAGAAGCTTTAGAACAAGCTAGTGCGGCTTTAATAAATTTACGCCGAGCTGTAGCTAATTTAGGTAATGATAATGGCCAGATTGAAAATAATTTTAAAACACAATTTACAGAAGCGATTAATGATGATTTAAACATGCCGCAGGCTATAGCAATTTTAAATAATTTAATTAAAGCCGATCTTGATCCAGCTGTTAAAAGAGCGACGATTAATGAGTTTGATAAAGTGCTTGCTTTAAATTTAATTGCCGATGAACTGCCAGAAGAGATTAAAGTTTTAACTCAAAAAAGATTAGAAGCCAGAAATAATAAAGACTGGAAATTATCTGATGATTTACGAGAACAAATTGAGGCCAAGGGGTTTATTGTAGAAGATGGACAAAATGGTACGATTGTTAGACTTAGGTAGGGCTCGACTCACCCCCAGCCCCTCTCTACGCTATCGCGTAAAGAGGGGAGTTTTGTATATATAATTTTTATACTTAAAGAATTTTTAATAAAGTGAAAAAATTTATTTTATTTAATTTCCCCTCTCTACCCCTTGAGGGGTAGAGAGGGGTTAGGGGTGAGTGGGGTAGAGCCGTTGTTTTTTACTCTAAATTCTATTATAATTAAACTATCTAACCGTTACTAACGGCATTTTAACTTATGAGCGAACCAGGAAAAGCTATTAATCAAAAAATTGAGCAAGCGCCAGTGACTGAACCAATTTCAGTAGAAAAGCCAGACTCAATAGAACGGCCTGCTAAAAAAGCAGATTTTTTGGCAGCGGAAAAAATTAATGAACAAGTTGTGCCAATTACGCCGACTTCGTCTTTGCCGCCAGCTGGTACGCCGGTACCTAAAGAAGTAGAAAGGCAAGCTGAGATTGAAAGAATTTTAGAAGATGATTTAGGCGATACTTATTTTAATTTGCCAGCTGATAAAAAAGAAATGTTTCGGATTAAAGGCGAACAGACAGCTTATGAAATTAATGGCTTACTGTCAGCGGCTAAAATTAAAGTACAAAAAATTATTAAATTAATTAGAAAATGGCTTTTAGTTATTCCGGGTGTTAATCGTTTTTTCTTAGAGCAGGAAGCTAAATTAAAAGCTGATGAAATTATAAAACTTAACGATAAGTTTTAGTATGGACTACGGGCAAAATCAATTAAATCAATACCAACCAACTACAATTAATACTACGCCAATTACTATGACTAGTTTTAATTATTATGGCTACGCCGTAATTTTAGGCATAGTTATTATTTTATTTGTGGCTTTAAGAATTTTAAGAAGACTGGTTGTTAATAATGCTTTAATTCATCATGTTGTTTATCTTATAAAATTGCCTAAAGATCGTCCGGAAGATCAAGCAAAAGAATTTACGGTGCAACAAATGCGCGAAGAAATTGCTAAAGCCGAAGGAATTTTTACAGCCATTGGCGGTTTTAAAGCGCAACACGGCTTAAAACGTTGGTTTTTTGGTCGGACTGATCATTATTCTTTTGAAATAGTGGCTTATAATAAACTAATCTCTTTTTATATTGCTGTTCCTCGTCAGCACGCTGATTATATTCAAGAGCAAATTCAGGCTAATTATCCTGAAGCCGTGATTGAAGAAGTACTTGATTATAATATGTTTAATTCAGCCGGCAATATTGCCGCGGCGACGATCAAGACTAAACTAAGTTATGTTTTGCCGATTAAAACTTATTTAAAGGAAGATACGGATCCCTTAAATTCTCTTATCAATGTCATGTCAAAAATTGGTCCAGACGAAGGTTTAGCGATTCAATATATTGTGAGAAGCGCGGCGCATGATTGGCATAAAACTTCCCGTCGCGTTGTTAAAAAAGCTAATGAAAATTATTCTTTAGATGAAGGCTTATCAAGCAATGGTTTTTCTAAGGGCTTATTAAAATTTATGGGTGAGGCCGGTGATTCTATTAAAGGACCAAAAAATCAGCCAGAACAACAAAAAGGTTTTAAGCGTTTATCACCTAAAGAAGAAGAAGCTGTTAAGGGAATTGAAGAAAAAAATTCTAAAGCTGGCTTAGAAGTTAATATTAGATTAATTTCCAGTGCGCCGACTAAAGAACAAGCTAATGCTAATTTATGGCATTTGGGCGGAAGTTTCAGTCGTTATAATTATTATGAATACGGCAATAGTTTTAATCAGGTCACTCAGCGCCGTTATAAAAAAATGATTAAAGAGTTTTTTTATCATAAAAAAAATGTTCAGGATTTTATTTATCGACGTTTTTATCAAAGAGTTTCTTCACTTTTAAATACTGAAGAAATGGCTAGCCTATATCATTTTCCATTAAAAAATGCCGAGACGCCAAATATTTTATGGCTGACCGCGCGTCAGTCCGCGGCACCGGTTAATTTGCCGACTGAGGGTTTATTATTAGGCACTAACGTTTATCGCGGCGTGACAAAAGAAGTCTATATGAAAAGCGCTGATCGTTTAAGGCACACTTATATTATTGGTAAATCTGGTACTGGTAAATCTGTGTTACTGGCTAATATGGCCATTCAAGATGTTATAGAAGGGCGCGGTGTTTGTATGATTGATCCGCACGGCGATTTAATTCAAGATGTTTTAGAACATACGCCGCCAGAACGAGCTGATGATGTGGTTATTTTCTCTCCAGCTGATATTGAAAGACCAATGTCTATCAATTTATTAGAATATGATCCGCGTTATCCTGAGCAGAAAACTTTTGTCATTAACGAAATGATTGGTATTTTTGATAAGTTATATGATTTAAAATCCACTGGCGGACCAATTTTTGAACAATACATGCGCAATGCTATGTTACTCGTTATGAGCGATCCAGCGTCTGGTTCAACACTCATGGAAATTCCTAAGGTTTTATCTGATCCAACTTTTAGAAATCTAAAATTATCACGTTGCGCTGATCCAACGGTGGTTGATTTTTGGCGCAAGGAAGCAGAAAAAGCCGGGGGCGACGCCGCGTTGGCGAACGTTGTGCCATATATTACTTCTAAATTAACTTCGTTTATTTCTAATGACATGATGCGGCCAATTATTGGTCAGCAGACCAGTTCTTTCAATTTGCGCGACATCATGGATGAAGGCAAGATTTTATTAATCAATTTGCCTAAAGGAATCGTTGGCGAAATGAATGCTTACTTATTGGGCATGATCATTGTTGGTAAAATTCTCATGGCGGCTTTATCACGCGCTGATGCTAATGCTAAAGATAGAAAAGATTTTTATTTATACATTGACGAGTTTCAAAACTTTACGACTGACTCGGTTACGCAAATTTTATCTGAAGCGCGTAAATATGGTTTAGGTTTAATTATTGCGCACCAATATATCGGTCAATTATCTAAACATAATGACACGACAATTAAAGATGCGGTCTTTGGCAACGTTGGTACCATGATTAATTTTAAAATTGGCTCAGAAGATGCTGAGTTTTTGAAAAAAGAATTTGCTCCAGTCTTTAATGAGTATGACTTGATCAATATTGAAAAATATACAGCTTATGTTAAACTGTTAATAGACAATACTACCAGTCGGCCGTTTTCCATGAAAACGCCGTGGCCACTTTACGGAGAAAAACGCGAAGATATGCCGGGTAAGTTAAAAAATCTTAGCCGCTTAAAATATGGTCAGGATAGAGCGAAAGTAGAAGCAGAGATTTTACAAAGAACTAAAATCGCTCCAGTAGCTCCTAAAATAAAAGAGTAAGCACATGCCATGGCATGTGCCAACAAGCAAAAATAAAGCCCAAAATAAAATAAAACAAATATGTCAGAAAACAAAAATACAAAAATAAATAGTGAAGAAGAAATAGACAGTAATTCTGGTTTGGTTATTTCCAAACAAAAATTAATGGCCTTAAGATCTTTAGTTGGCAATCTGCAACAAGCTAGTGAAGGCTTAGGTGATTTTATTACAAGTCTCGGGGGATTAGAAGGCGGTTTTACGCCAGCTAGTTTAGCTAACACCGCGCATATTGATAAAGTAGTGGAAGGCGTTTTTGATGGTGAAAGAATGATTGGTTCTGATGGTAAACAATATGTCGTGCCGGTTAACTATTCTTCTAAATCAAAATTAGTAGAAGGGGATTTATTAAAATTATCAATTACTGATCAGGGTACCATGATTTATAAACAAATTCAGCCGATTGACCGTTTGCGTTTAACTGGAATTTTAGAACAAGCCGCGACTTCAGAATGGACGGTGGCGGCCGGCGGCAGACGCTTTAGAGTTTTAGATGCTAGTGTCACTTATTTTAAGGGCGTCGCTGGTGATGAAGTAATTATTTTAATACCTAAAACCGGCCAATCTCGCTGGGCGGCCGTAGAACACATTTTTAAAACTAATTAATTTCTAATTACTAATTTCTAAATAATTTTTAATGACTTAATTTTTTAAAAATTAAGAATTTGTTGCTATTTATTTAGAAATTAAAAATTAAAAATTAGAAATTTTAGTGTACTTGCTTTATTGCTGATATTTGTCTAAAATAAAGCCGTCTTTATATATTTAAAATGCTGCCAAATGCCTACTCTTTATAGAAAATATCGACCGCAAACCTTTGCCGAAATTGCTGGTCAAGAACATATTAAATTAACGTTGTCTTATGAAATTAAGGCCTCGCAAGTGGCTCATGCTTATCTTTTTTGTGGTCCGCGCGCCATTGGTAAAACAACAATTGCTCGCTTATTGGCCAAGGCCATGAACTGCACTAATCGTCAGCCAGACGAAGCTGATCCTTGTAATAAGTGTCAGTCTTGTTTAGAAATTACGGAAAGTCGTTCTCTGGATGTTTCAGAAATTGACGCGGCGTCTAACACCAGTGTTGATAATGTTCGCGAGGGAATTATTGCTTCGGCGCGTTTAGCGCCCACGGCCGGTCGCTATAAAATTTTTATTATTGATGAAGCACATATGCTCTCGACCAGCGCCTGGAATGCTTTATTAAAAACTATGGAAGAACCGCCGGCACAGGTTATTTTTATTTTATGTACGACTGAAGCCCATAAAGTTCCGCCGACGATTATTTCTCGTTGCCAACGTTTTGATTTTAAAAAAATTAAAGTGACAGAAATTATTTCTAAATTGGCCCGCATAGTTAGAGAAGAAAAAATTAAAGTGGGAGCGGGAGTCTTAGAGGCGATTGCGCGTCATGCTAACGGTCATATGCGCGATGCCGAAAGTTTATTAGGTCAAGTTATTGCTTTAGGCAGTAAAGAAAATTCTCCTAAAGGCAAAGAAATTACTTTAGATGAAGCTGAGTTAGTAATTCCTAGAAGTTATATTTCTGAAGCCATTGATATGTTGCAATATTTATCTACCAAAGACGCGGGCGGCGCGGTTAGTTTTGTTAATCGTTTAACTGACAATGGAGCAGATTTAAAAGTTTATGCCGGTGAAGTCGTGGATTTAGCTCGCCGCATGCTTCTGGCTAAAATTAGTCCTGAGCTAGGCAGTGTTTTAGCTCAAGAATTAGGCGATTCAATTCAAGCGCAATTAGAACCAATGAGCGCGCGTTTAGAAACTGATTTTTTATCAGCCACGATTGAACGCTTTATTAGTGCTTCTCGGGATATTAAAGATGCGCCTTTTCCACAATTACCCTTAGAGTTGGCGATAATAGATTTATGTTTTGGTCGTTTATTTAGCACTGATTCAGTGGTTGCGCCAATTATTCAACGCCAAGCGCCACCAATTTCTCGGCCTCGTCCAGCTATGCCTAATAGCACTATAGCTAAAGCCAATCCTAAAGAAGCTAATACAGAACCTCTGGCCACTAATGTTAACCCTGAAGGCGTTAAAAACGCCTGGCAAGAGCTTTTAGTCCGGGTTAAGCAACATAATCACTCTTTGTCTTTTGTGCTCAAATCCTGCCAATTTATGGGCTTAGACGGCTCAACCTTACGTTTAGCCTTTAAACATAAGTTTCATCATGACCGTTTAAATGAACCAGCTATTCGTCAATTAGTTGAGGGCTTATTACAAGAAATTACCGGCAATCGTATAGCTATTGCCACTACCCTTGATCCTAATTTAGTTTTAGTAGATAATAATTCCAACGTCATCACTAACGAAACCGCGCCTTCAGCCAATCGCGTGGCGGGCGCCGCGGTAGCCGCGGCCGAGATTGATTCGTCAGTCATAGATAATCTTTTGAAAAATTTTGGCGGGAAAGTTGTCAGCTAAGCAATTTTAAATTTGAAATTTAAAATTGTTCTTGCGGGATCGTCTAATGGTAGGACATCGCCCTCTGGAGGCGAGTATCCTGGTTCGAATCCAGGCCCCGCAGCATCTTGGTGGTAGGTTCTTGTGATTAGAGAGGTAATTTTTTACTTATCTTTGCAGAAAAATGAATAAATATAAAGTTGGAATAAAAATTGAAGGAGCTATCAATGTTGATGGTGAATATACAGAATTTTCATTTAGAGATTGTATTATACAATTAGAATTTATCAGTGGTTCAGAGGGTATTTTTAATTGTTACATTATAGTAGAGGCCGAGAATGCTGCTAAAGCTTCTGAAAAATCTAATGAAATTATATCAGAGTTTTTGGATATTCTTTCGTTTGTAACAAATTGTTCGTTGGCTGCATTAGAAATTTTTGTGATTTTGAAAGATGAAATCGTAAAAATAGAAAGAACTATGTTTAGACAGATCTCTAAGAAAATGACTAGGAATATTTTTATTAGACAAGATTATGAGGTGAAAACGATAAAAGATATTCTTGCCAATAATCAAAAGGAAAAAATATATGATTTGTCTTTAAGATGGTTAAGATTTGGTTTTAGAGCTAGAACCTATATTGAGATGTATACATATTATTGGCTTGCATTTGAAAGACTAATTAGTGAAACTCAAATCGAAAAAAATTGCCCATTTTGTGGGAAGAAATTAAAACCATACCCAGCGATTGATTGGGATAAGGCTCAAAAAATATTTTCTCAATATGACAAACAAACAGATAAAAATTATTTCCATAATAATATTCTTAAGGCCAGACATAAAGTTTTCCATGGCGCTGCCCTAAACTCAAGTTTTTATAGAAAGTTATCGGAAATATGCCCGAAGGTCGAAGGGGTTGTTAAGGGCATTTTATCTGATAAATATGGATGTAAAATAGTTGACCTAGGTTTGCCTAATAAACCCGATACGCCTAATAATTTTCTCGGCCATTATTCATTCAGAACTTCTGAGCCAGATGAACAATTTGCTATGGATTATCCTGACGATGAATTTATGAAAAAATTTCAAAATGAGAGTCATGTTGAAAAGGACGGTGTTGAGCTACTTGATGGTGATAAAATGAAAAATTGGTGAAATGCATATTTAGAACCGAGGTGGGCCAGAAATCTTATTTATCAAACTTCCAAAATTTTTAATTAATTTATATCTATTAGATTAAAACTGATATTTTATGGATTATTATAAAATTCTAGGTGTATCGGTAAATTCATCCCTAGAAGAAATTGAGAAAGCTTATCGTAAAAAAGCACACGAAAATCACCCAGATAAAGGTGGGGATGATTTAACAATGAAATTAATTAATAATGCACATGATGAACTTTTAAAAATAAAAAAATCAAATTTTTTTGTAAAATATTTTCACAAAGATACTTCTGATAGACCAATATTAAAATGCAAAACCTGCGGTAGAGATTCTTATTATGATTTATGTTTAGATTGTTGGATAAAGGTTAAAAGAGAAGAAAAAAGGCAAAGAGTTCATAATATACGTTCATTTATGCTTTGTCTCAACTGTGATAAATCTTTATATTATAGAAATCCTAATACTTTGTTTTGTGACGCAAAATGCTCAAAAGAATATTACAAAAAAAGAGGCAAAATAAAACCTAAAAAACCCTGTTCCCACGAATTTTGTTTGTCTGAAGAAGAAGTATTTAGACTAAAAAAGATTGATTTTAAAAAACTTTTTTCTTTAAAATCTAAAGAAAGAATTGCTATATTTACAAGGCTTGTTGGAGCAAAGAAAGCACCGTGGCTTGATGCTAAGTTTAAACAGAACTTTAACGTATAAGAAAATAAAATCTTGTCAATTTTGACTATACTGAGACGGTTAAAAATATCCATTCGCCAAGTTATTAAAAACCCCCTATAATATAAATATAATTTTGGTTCTAGACTAATGAGTTCAGTTAATTTTAGTTAATATGATAAAAGTAAAATAATTAATTATATATGTGGTGGATAATTTTATTAATTTTTATATTTTTATACTTATTTTTTAATAAGTCTAACTATAAATCATCTAAAAACAAAATGAATTTAAATATTAATAATAATTTATTACATAATTCTTCTAAGTTTTCGAAAAAAAGAAAAATTGTAAATGATCAGCAACTTGATATTGAAGGAATCGAATTAAGTGAAGAGCAACGTAGTTTATTTGATAAAATTGAAAATAGTAACGAACATATTTTTATTACAGGTAAAGCTGGAACTGGTAAATCTGTTTTATTGCAATACTTAAAATATAAATCAAAAAAATCTTTAGTAGTTTGTGCTTATACGGGTGTTGCTGCTTTAAATGTTGGTGCACAAACTATTAATTCATTGTTTAACTTACCATGGGGGTTTATTGACACTAGTAGGTTAAATATTAATTCAAGAACAGCAACTCTTCTTAGACATATAGATATGCTTGTTATTGATGAAATTTCTATGGTTAGAGCTGATATGATGGATGCTATAGATGTGTTATTACAACAAGCTCGTGGGAATAATTTACCATTTGGCGGAATTCAGATAGTTATGTTTGGCGATCTTTATCAACTCCCGCCAATTGTTAATGACAAAGAGCTGCATAGATATTTTGCTCATAATCATGATGGCTTTTATTTCTTTAATGCTCATGTTTGGAAGAAGACTAGTTTAAATATTTTTGAATTAACAAATATTTTTAGACAAAAAGATGAAGCGTTTAAAAATATTTTAAATACTATCCGCAAAGGTAAAGTAGATGATAATACGCTTTCAAAAATTAATGAGAGAGCAGTGGATTTGATTCCCGAAGATGGGATAATTACTTTAGCTGCAACAAATGATAAAGTTGATAGTATCAATTATGGTAAGCTTAACCAAATAGATGAAAAATTATATGAATATAAAGCAAATATAGCCGGAGAAATAAAATCAAGTGATTTTCCAGCTGATGAGATTCTATCTTTAAAAAAAGGAGCACAAGTTATGCTTCTTAAAAATGATCGTCAAAAGCGTTGGGTTAATGGAACAATAGGATTTATTGATTCATTGTCAGATAATGAGATAAAAGTTAATATAGATGGAATTGTATATCCTGTGTCTCAACAAACTTGGAATAAAACACGATATTATTATGATATGGAGACTCGTAAAGTTGATCAAGAAATTATAAGTTCTTTTACACAATTTCCTTTACGTCTTGCCTGGGCAATTACTATCCATAAATCACAAGGGAAAACTTACAATTCAATTGTAGTAGATGTAGGTAGTGGAGCATTTGCTCATGGACAAACTTATGTAGCACTTAGTAGGTGTGTGTCACTTGATGGATTGTATTTAAGACAACGACTTTTACAAAGTGATATTATCGTTGATAACGATATAGTTAATTTTATGACAAAAGCAAATATAGAAAAAATTTGATTTTTAAAAGTGCTCAAAGAGCTTCGTTATGGTAAAATAAAAATTATTTAATATTATGAAAAGATCTTATACTTATAATGGCAGAAGTATTTCTACAAAACTAAAAAGTACCGTTTGTGGTAAAAAATATATTATTTCTACGGCACCAAGGCCTAGTGGAGGATGGCAATTAGCAGTTTTTAAAGTTAGTTTTGAAATTCCATATATTTTTGGTTGGGTTAATTATCTTAAACCTCTAAGAGTTGTTAATTTAGAAACATTTGCGAATGCAGAAAAAGAGCATTTTAAAACTGAAAAAATGGTAGCAGGGTCTCTACAAGAAGAATGGCAAAATTGGAGTTAATAGTGCGCTCAAAGAGCGTTGTTATGGTAAAATAAAAATGTTAAAAAAGACCTTACTGGTATTGACCGATCACGGCTCTTACTCAGGATGGTCAGCCAAGTTGAGCTAGTATGATAAACTAGTATTATAAATAAATTATTTATTATTAAATAAAATTATGAATGAGCAAATTAAAGATAAAAACAATTTATCACCAGAAAATTTAGAGGATCAAAAGTATGCTACATTTCAGACAGCAATGAATGAAGTTGATCGCATAATGAAAGAAATGAATGATATATTTACAATAACACCAAACCGAAAAGAGGCAGAAAAAATTATTATGGAAAAGTATGCTACACAGATGGATGATGCGATAGAAAAATCAAAACAAGCTTCTAGTGAATGGTTTAATGCTATCGAAGAAGCTCGCAAAAAAGAGCAAGAGTAATTAAAAATGTTCCAACATCATTAAGTAGCTTCAGCCAACCTGAGCTAGCTCAAAGAGCTTTAGATATAATTATTCATGGACAAATTAGAAGAGATAAAATTTAATAGTTTTGAAACTAATGAAGCAATAAAATCAATTGAAATACCAAAAGAAGAAATCTTGGTGTTTAATTCGATTAAGGATTTGGTTAATCAAATTTCCGAAAAAGAATTAATTGATTTCGATGGTCCGATTCATTATGCAGCAGGTACAGCCGATAAGCTTGAAGAGATTTCTAAAGCAAAAAAATTAGTTATTCAAAATAATGATAATTTAAATCAGGATCAGAAAGATGATTTGTTTTGGTATGCTAAAAGAGAAGCAGAGTATGAGGCCTGTAAAGATGTTATTGATTATAAAAACAATCAATTAAATCAGGTGCTCGAACTAATAGAAAAGCAAAATATTTGGAAAGCAAAATTTAGTACGCTCTCAGGTGTTAATTATAGTCATTGGCATCATGATAATATGGAAAATTTTATTAAAGACTTGGAAGAAACAGGTGAAACATACAAAAAAACTTCTTTTGCGGGACAAAATATTGATTCTATATATTTTTTATCAAAATCAGGAGTATCAGTGAGAATTAAGACGGTCAATCTATTTGCTGGAGATGGAATTAGAAGTGCTGTCCAAAATCCATGTGAATTATCTTTCTGTATTAATGATGTGGTCATGGAAGAAAATAAAATTTATGAAGATTATAAATATAAGACAGGTAAATATCCTAAAGAATTAGTATCTTTTGAGCCAAAACTAGGTTATCGAGTTGAGGAATTTGCGACCAAAGAATTTAGAGATTGCACAGATGGTGATTTCATTTCTAAAATTAAAGTTGTTCAGGATGATAAAGACATCGTGATTAAAGATTATACAAACGATCATTTTGGACATTGTATCAATAAAATTTTTTATTCGAACTCTTCAAATGAAGCTTCTTAAAAATACTCAAAGAGCTTACAAATATAAATACGAACGATATTAAACATTCTTATAGAGAACGAAAATATAGTATAATTCCATACGATCCAAATTGGCCTATTCAATTTGATAATTATTTTTTAAAAATAAAAAAGATTTTTGGAGATGTTCAGGTTGATCATATTGGAAGTACCTCTGTTCCTGGTATGTCGGGGAAACCCTGCATTGATTTGCTCGTGTTAGTGAGTGATTTAAAATACGTAGATGATAATATTAAAGAGATGGAAGAAGAAGGCTTTGAGTATGCGGGAGAATATGTTATGAATGACTCTCGCTTGTTTAGAGTTTCTAAAGATAATACAATACTTGCAAATATACATTTTTTCCCAAGTAATCATCCGCATGTAACGGAAATGATTAACTTAAGAAATTATTTTAGATCTCATCCAGAAGAAGTAATAGCCTACTCAAAAATAAAAAATGATTTGTATATAAAATATCCTAACGATTATGCATCGTATCGTAAGTATAAAGATGAGTATATGAATAACTTAAAAACGAGAATTATATAATCACGCTCAAAGAACGTTGTTGTGGTAAAATAAAAATGTTAAAAAAGACCTTACTGGGCTTGACCGATTTCGGCTCTTACTCAGGATGGTCAGCCAACTTTAATTAGATGCTTGATCTAATCTATAAAAAATTTGTTCCTAATAGTAAAATTCTTGATTTGGGTTGTGGGTCAGGGGAGGATATTTTATTTTTAGCGCAACAAGGTTTTACTGTTTTAGGGATTGATAAATCAGAAGAGGCAATTAAAGAAATTACTGAAAAAATTAAAGAATTAAATTTAGCTAACATTAAACTAGAAAAATCAGATATTCGTGATTATATTATAGAGCCAGAAAAATTTGATGTAATAATTTGTAAAAATGTTTTAAATTTTATTGATAAAGACCAGGCTTTAAAAATAATTAATGATATTAAAAATAAAATTAAAAAAGGTGGTTATATTTTGATTCAAGTTTTTACGATTGAAGATCCTAGTTTTAATAAGAGAAATAGATTTATCTCTTATTTTGAAATAAAAGAATTATTTAATTTATTTACTGAATTTGAAATTTGTTTTTACTTTGAAGATATTATTTCCGATCCAGGTCATCCTGGGTTTGAAATACCACATAAACACGGTGTTTCAAGAATAATTGTAAAAAAATAAATAACAACCCAATCGACTCGCACCGCCGGTCAAGCAGTGGCCACCTGGTATGTTCCGAACCACGCTTTGGTGGTAGTTTGGTATGTTCGTAAAGCTTGTGGTAATATAAAAAAATAGCCTTATTTGCCTTAGGCAATTTTAATAGGCTATGGCTAAAATAAATAATTTTAAAATTATGAATAAGCAAATTTTAGCCCCTCACAAAAATTTTGAAAGTATCAAAAAAATTGATACAAACGGCGTAGAATATTGGGAAGCTAGGGAATTAATGCTCCTATTAGGTTACCCTAACTGGCAAAAATCTAATGAGTTAATTGAACGTGCGATTAGGGCTTGTATTAATTCTGGCCAAGATGTCAATAACCATTTTAACCAATTGGTTAAAATGGTCAAAATTGGCTCAAATACGGTTAGAGAAATTAAGGACTATAAGCTTGATCGCTATGCTTGTTATTTAATAGCTCAAAACGGAGATTCAAAAAAGACAGAAATTGCTTTAGCTCAAACTTATTTTGCTGTTCAAACCAGAAAACAAGAAGTTTTTGAACAACTATCAGATAATGAAAAAAGATTATTTATTAGAGACCAAGTTTCAGATAAAAATAAAAAACTTTTTAGTACAGCTAAAAAATCTGGCGTTAAACAATTTGGTTTGTTTAATGATGCTGGTTATAAAGGTCTTTATGGTTTGTCACTAACAGAAATTGAGCAAAAAAAGAAAATTAAAAAAGGTGAATTATTGGACAGGGCTGGTTCTACAGAATTAGCTGCCAACCTTTTTCGTATTACGCAAACTGATGAGAAAATAATAAAAGATAATATTAAAGGAGATAAATTAGCTAGAAATGTTCATTTTATGGTTGGCGGTAAAGTTAGACAAACTATTAAAGATATTGGCGGAGAATTACCAGAAAATTTGCTTCCAGAAAAACATATTAAAGAAATAAAAAAAGAAGTAAAGATTCTAAAAAATACTAAATTGAAAGAATAAAATAAATATGAAACTTGGTTTAAGAAAACTAAAGATTTCCGATAAAAAATATTTTCTTAAATGGTGGAGTGATCCTTATTTAATAAAAATGACCAGTGGTCGCTCAGAGTCGGCTGTGACTTTAGAAAAATATTTTAAACTTTTATTAAAATCTAAAGATAAGAATTTTTTGATTTTAATAAATAAAAAACCGATTGGTCATATTGCGCTAGTTCAGAAAAGCAAAACAATATTTAGAACGCCGATTATTATTGGCGAAGCAAAATATCGGGGACAGGGTATTGGTACTTGGGCTTTAACTGAAATATTAAAAAAGGGTTTTAAAAAATATAAAGTTGCTTATTTGGAAGCTCGACCAGAAAATAAAAAAGCGATAGAGGTTTATAAAAATTTAGGCTATCAAAAACAAGGAATTAAGTTTTATAAAAATAATTCGTGTCAACCCAAAGTAGTTATGATGAAATTGACAAAAATCGACTGGAATAAAAAAGCGGAATAAGAATATTGTCTTAGGCCGCTTAAGCAATAAGGTTAATAAGTTCAGCTTTACGAATTGAAGAATTTTTTGATGCTCCTCTGGTAATATAAATATTAGAGTCGCAGTCTCGCCAACTTGGTCCGTTATCACGAACCCAATCGGACGGATGAATAAAACAGTCATCAAAATCGTTTTCAGTGATATAAAAATGAACACATTTTTTTCCAAAGGAAATTGAAATTTTTTTACTTAAACGAATTTTATTTGGTTTAAATACAGAAACAATAAGTCTCATGTTTAGTAATTTTCTCGGAGGTTTATTGTCATGACACATAAAAATGCCCGTGATTTTTTTTAATCTGGCTAGTGTTTTTATGCTTTCTTCTTCAAAAAAGAAGAAAAAGTCATCAGATATAAACGCCCCTATAACCGGTTTTTCTTTTAACATTTTCCACTCCTTTTTGTTTGTTAATTTACTGGTCTATATTATATATCTCTCTATTTAATACGTCAAAGTAAATAATGCCTAAAATAGGTATGTATGGTAAAATAAAAACGCTAAAAAGACTTTACTGGGCTTGATCGATTACCGCTCTTAATTAGGATATTTGTCTATTTTGAATTTGAATCAATATTTATTCTAAGTTATGAAAATGCCATCAAAAAATTTAATATCAAACGAATCTAAGTTTTTTCTTTATACAACGCCGGAAGGCGATGTAAAAATAGAGGTATTCTTTAAAGACAAAACAGTGTGGTTAACTCAACAGCTTTTGGCTGATTTGTTTAATACTACAAAACAAAATATAAGCTTACATTTAAAAAATATCTTTAAAGAAGGAGAGTTGGTTGAAAATTCAGTTGTCAAGGAATTCTTGACAACTGCCATAGACGGTAAAAAATATAAGATTAAGTATTATAATTTAGATGCAATTATCGCTGTTGGTTATCGTATAAATTCTAAGCAGGCGACTAATTTTCGTATTTGGGCAACTCAAATTTTAAGAGAGTATATTATTAAAGGATTTGTAATAGATGATGAAAAATTAAAACAAGGTAGAACATTTTTTGATCAAGATTATTTTAAAGAATTACTAGAAAGAGTTCGCTCAATAAGAGCGAGCGAAAGACGAATCTATCAGCAAATTACAGATATTTTTGCTGAATGTAGTATTGACTATGATTATAAATCAGAAATTACAAAGAATTTTTATGCTATGGTGCAGAATAAGTTTCATTATGCTATTACTGGATTGACGGCTGCCGAAATAATTTATACTAAAGTTAACAAAAACAAACCCTTTATGGGGTTAACCACTTGGAAATACTCCCCTAAAGGAAGAATATTAAAATCTGACTCTCTGGTGGCTAAAAATTATTTACCAGAAGACAAAATTAAAAAATTAGAAAGAACGGTTTCTGGATTTTTTGATTATATAGAAAATGTTATTGAAAATCATCAAGCGATGAAAATGGAGGACTTGGCTAAAAGTGTAAATAAATTTTTGAATTTTAATGAGTATAAAATCTTACAAGGGAAAGGACAGATTTCGCACAAACAAGCTGAACAAAAAGCTATTTCTGAATATAATGAATTTAATAAAACACAAAAAATAGAATCAGATTTTGATAGGGAGGTCATAAAAAAATTTCAAAGTGTCTCAGCTAAAAAATTTAATAAAAATAAAAAATAGAAATGTTAAAAAAGACCTTACTGGGCCTGTCCGATTATGGCTCTTACTCAGGATGGTCAGCTAGTAAATTTATGAATCAATTTTTTGAAGGTTCTGATTTCCAAGACGGAGAATTTAAGGCACTTATGCCTGAATATTACCCCGTGGAATATAAACAATATATTTACGAAGAAGAGGAGTTGATCGCTAAAGAAGTTAAAGGTAAAAAAAGAATTTTAGAAGCTGGATCAGGTGTTGGTAGATTAATTCCTGTCATTGCTCCTTTAGTAGAAGAACTGGTCTGTTTAGATGAAGCAGATTTGATGATAGAAAAATCAGAAGAGCAAGCCAAGAGATATAAAAATACCAAAGTTGTTAAAGGCAAATTTAAAGATCTATCAAAATTATTTACTCCAGAATATTTTGATATAACACTTTGTGTTTGGAATACTTTAGGAAATGTAAAAGATGAGGTTGCTGTCTTAAATGAATTTAAAATAATTACTAAAGATAAAATTTTTATTTCGGTTTATTTAAAAGGTACTCTTGAAAAAAGAGCTAATTGGTATAAAACAGTTGGTATTGAGATTGATCGTATTGATAAAGAAAATGAAATATTTTATACAAAAAGTGGGCTTAGATCAAAATCATATAGTATTCAAGATATTAAAAATTTAGCAGAGAAAGTGGGCCTAAGGTTTATAGAAACTAACATAATTAATCAAGTTATTCTGTGGGCTGAATTAGCCAAATAAATTCTAACATCATTAAGTAGTTTGAACTAACTTAAGCTAGTTCAAAGAGTTCATAAATAATATTTTATATGAATTTAAAAAACAAAGTCATTGTTATCACCGGCGCAAGTAAAGGTTTAGGAAAGGCCTTGGCTGTTGTTTTCTGCAACGAAGGAGCTAAGGTTATTATCAATGCTCAATCCAAAAGAGAATTAAGTGATGCTAGTAAAGAAACTGGCGCTCTTCAATGTGTTGGCGATGTTACTAAGGAAACGGATATGAAAAGATTAGGAAATTTTGCTATAAAAAAGTATGGGAAAATTGATGTTTGGATAAATAACGCCGGCATTACTACACCTCGCTCACCAATAGAAGATATTGATATTAAATTAGCTCATAAAGTTATGGAAGTTAATTTTTTTGGAACTTTGTACGGTTCTCGAGTGGCTATGAAAATAATGAAAAAACAAAAGAGTGGAACTATTATAAATATTATTTCTAAAGGGTCATTAAACGGCAGACCTCTTTCCGCGCTCTATTCATCAACTAAATGGGCGGTTCGTGGTTTTACTCTGTCACTTCGTTTGGCTCTTAAGCCAGAACATATTTTCGTATTAGCTGTGCACCCTGGTGGAATTAAAACAACTATCTTTGGAAAAAATAAACCAGCTGAGTATAAAGATTGGATGGAGCCGTCTTATGTAGCTACAAAAATAATTCAAAACTTAAAGAAGAAGAAGCCAAAAGAAGAAATTATAATAGATAAATAGTTAATTTTTTAAAGGTGCTTAAGGGGGCGTAGTTATGGTAGAATAATATAATATTTAAATAAATATAAAAATATGATAAAAGGAAATTTTCTTGGTGCGGCGATTGTTGCCATAATTTACACAGTTTATATTGTAATGAACCCCCTGGCAACAAAATGGCAAAATGTATTAGTATTGGTTGTTCTTAATGCTTTGACTATCGTGTTAATGGCCTTTGCTTTCAAATAAATAAAGTAGAAATAAACACATGAAAAAACTTAAATATATTGCCATTATTGGTAATATGTTATACATTCTTTGGATCATCTATAACGGAATTGATGAAGGCTTTCGTGGCATTGGTCGTGTTCAAGCCGTGGCCTTGATTGGTTTATTGTGTTTATTAATTCTTAATATTATATTATTAAGAGATAAAAAAAGTTCCAACATTATTAAGTAACCTATGCATAAAAATATGAGAAATTATAATTCAAAAGACGTTGATTCTTATATTGCCAGTTCAATTAAAGAATCCCGTCCGCACCTCAAAGAACTTCAGAAAATAATAAAGTCAACTATTCCAAAAGTAGAAGAAGGAATAAGTTGGGGTATTCCATTTTACAAATATTACGGTGTTCTGGTTGGCTTTGCTGTCTTTAAGAGCCACGTTAGCTTTGGTTTTTCGGCCATGCTTCAAAATAAAGACCGCGCAACACTTGAAAAAAAAGGTTACAAAACTGGAAGTAAAACTATACAAATTAAGTTTGACCAAAAAATGCCGATTGTAGAGATAAAACAAATTTTAAAAGCACGAGCAAAAATGAACGAAGCTAAAAGAGCAATAAAATAAAACGCGGCGTCGCCCGCGTTTTATGTTTAAAAAAATTTTTATTACCACCCATGATAGAATTCACTAGCAGGAGATTCTACCACAGTCAAAAAATTAAATCTTGACTAATGTTGTTTTAAGGTGCTAAAATATTTTCATTCTTAAATGAAATCATTTTTAAGAATGTTCTTTAAAAAAATTTTTTAATTAAACAAAAAAGAAAGGAGCTGACCATGGAAAACATGCTCAGTAACAACAAAGTGCTTCGTGAATTTATTTGCGGACCACTAGCCGAAATTTTTCAAAGATTGAACGGCGCTAACGGAAAAGAATTATTAATTGCTCTTAAAAGATTTCTTCGGGGAGAAAATCCCTGGAACAAAAAGGTTACTGAATTTTTAAAATTTGAGGCTTGTAAGGAAAACAATCTTGAAGTGCCAAAAAATATTTCCGAAAGATTTAAAAATATTTTCGCTAAACTTCTTATTCTTGTAGAAGTTTTGGGTTATGGTGATTTTTTACGCGAATTGTCATTAAATCAGTTAAATATATTAACCTCATCTCCTGAAAATATTTTTTTAGAGGAAAATATAATAGTCGCAGAAGAATTTATTAAAACAACTTTTATTCATAATCCAGGCACTCATTCTGCAAGTCTTTATAAGATGCTGGAATTTTATCCGGCAAATTGGCAAGAAATCTTTAATGAATTTGAAAAAAACTCATTAAAGATAAGCTATAAAGAATTTTTTTCAAGTCTTAATGAAGAAATCTCGGCTCTAATAGCTAAAGATCATTTAAGTTTTATGGAGGAGAATATTTATAAGAAAATAGATGTCAGCGGAATATCAAAACTAAAGCCATCATTATTGGATAGTTATACAGAATTTATTTTACGTCCAGATAATTTAAAGGAATTTGATGAAAAATTTAATTACTGGCATAAATTTCTTATACTTGCAAAATATCAGGAAAAGAATAAAGTTGAAAAGACCTTTAGGAGTTATTGGAATTTTTTAGATGAAGAGAGAAGGGACCAGCTTATAAAATATATTACATATTCAAATTCCGAAAGGCGGACTTCTGATAGTTATGATTGCTATAAGGAGATATTCTCTGTTTTTGACAATTATTTCTCTAATGAATTTAAGGCAGAATTAGCCAATTATTTTGATTTTGGCTATGGTATTACTGCTGTTTTAGATCCTCATATTTACTGGGTTCCTAAACTAAAACGTTTAGAGTATTTAAAGAATAAAACACCAATAAATAATACTCTTTGTTACACGCTTTTTGATAAAAATAAACCACTTCTTAAAGAGATAGGAACCGAAAAAGAAATCATAAGTTTTAAAGAAGTAAAAGAACTTGTAAATTATTATAAAGAAAAATATGGCAGAGATGCTTGCTATGTTCGTGAGGCAATAAATTTTTTTGAAAAATGGGTTAAAAATAATCCAGATAAAATCTCTTGATTGTAAAAGATATACTTTAATTAAAACCACCCAGCAGGAAATGAGGGGTGGTTTTTAAATTTTTATTTTTTGCTTCAGTAGAATTCACCAGCAGGAGATTCTGCTGCAGCCAAAATTGTTTCAACTATATTATTTTTACTGATCTTAATCAGTAAAAACGTTATATTTTAGCTTAAATTTATAAGTTTTTTATATATTATAAAGGTGGTATAATTAAGTAAGAAAATCTCGTCTTATATATAAACTAATAAATAAATATATGGAATATAATGCTTTAGCCTCTTTAGACGTTGTACAAAAAACCGCGACCGCGCTCAAAGGAAAAAATATTGAAGTTTTAGTAGCGGAGAACGGCGTTGAAGCTTTAAAAAAAATTAAAGAGCTGATTCCCAAAGGAGCTTCGGTCATGAATGGGGCATCGCGTACTTTAGAACAAATTGGTTTTGTTGATTATTTAAAAGCCGATCAGCATGGTTGGAATAATTTGCATGCGGCGATCGTCGCAGAAATTGATAAGACTAAACAGGCGCTTTTAAGAAAGCAGGCGGTCTTGTCTGATTTTTATCTAGGCAGTGTTCATGCTGTTTCTGAAACAGGGGAATTAGTTATTGCTTCTAATACTGGCAGTCAATTGCCACATATTGTTTTTACTTCGCCCAACCTTATTTTTGTGGTTAGCACTAAAAAAATTGTGCCAAATTTAACAGAGGCTTTTAAGCGCTTGGAAGAATATGTTGTGCCCTTGGAAGATAAGCATATGCAAGAGTTATATGGCATGAAGACAGAAGAAAATAAAGTTGTTATATTTAAGAACGAAAATCCGAATATGGGCAGAAAAGTAACTTTGATTTTGGTAAAAGAAGATTTAGGGTTTTAAAATTTAAAAAGCTTAAGCTAACTTATGTGCGGAATAGTGGGCTACATAGGAGACAAACAAGCTTGGCCAATTATTATTAAGGGCTTAGAAAGATTAGAATACCGTGGTTATGATAGTGCTGGGGTAGCTTTGCATAATAATGATAATATTTTAGTTTATAAAGAAAGCGGAAGAGTTGAAAATCTTAAAAAGCTAGTTAATGGAAAAAATAAAACTAATAATACTTTAGGTATTGGTCATACTCGTTGGGCAACACATGGTGCGCCAAGTAATATTAATTCCCATCCTCATGTTTCACAAAACGGAAATATTGTCTTGGTTCATAATGGAATTATTGAAAATTATGCAGTTTTAAAGCAAGCCCTAGAAGCCCGCGGCTATGTTTTTAAATCAGATACTGATACAGAAGTAATTTGTAATCTAATTGAGAGTATAAAAAAAGAAAATATATCTACGATAGAGGCGGTGCGTTTAGCTTTAACTCAGGTAACCGGTGCTTATGGTTTAGCTATTATAAGTAAAGACGAACCTAATCAATTAATTGTGGCCAGAAAGGGGTCGCCAATTGTTATTGGCATTGGCCAAAAAGAATTTTTTGTGGCCTCGGACGCGGCGCCGATCATTGAATACACTAATCAAGTTATTTATCTTGATGATGGAGACGTAGCAGTCCTTAATAGAAACGGATTTTATTCGGTTACCAGTATAGCTAATGAGATTAGACATCCGGAAATTAAAAATCTTGAACTTGATATTACCGCAATTGAGAAAGGTGATTTTGATCATTTTATGCTTAAAGAAATATTTGAACAGCCAAAAGCGATTAATGATAGTATTAAAGGTAGAATTAATTTAGCTGAAGCTGACGTTATACTTGGTGGTATAAGCAGATATGAATATAAACTGCTTAAAGCTAAACGAATAATCTTTGTGGCTTGTGGCACTTCTTGGCATGCGGCCTTAACTGGTGAATATTTTATAGAAGAGTTAGCTCGTATACCAGCCGAGGTTGAATATGCTTCAGAATTTAGATATCGTAATCCGGTTATAAATAAAGACGATATTGTTATAGCGATTTCTCAATCAGGTGAAACAGCTGATACTTTAGCTGCTGTGGAAATAGCCAAAGCCAAGGGCGCCACAGTACTTAGTATATGTAATGTTATTGGTTCTTCAATTGCGCGTAAAACTGATGCCGGTATCTATACTCATGCTGGTCAAGAAATAGGCGTGGCTTCAACTAAAGCTTTCACTACGCAACTTTCCGTTCTGTTTCTTTTGGCGGTTAAATTGGGTAAATTGAATAAACAATTAGATAATAAGAGAAGTGGGTATTTACTTAAATCATTTATAGGAGTTCCAGAGCTTATAGAAAAAGTTTTAGATGAAAAAGATAATATTTTTGAATTAGCCAAAACTTTCATTTCCGTCAAAGATGTTTTCTATCTTGGCCGAAGCTATACTTTTCCAACAGCTTTAGAAGGAGCCTTAAAACTTAAAGAAATATCGTATATTCATGCTGAAGCTTATCCCGCCGCAGAAATGAAACATGGCCCGATTGCTTTAATTGATAAAGGTATGCCGGTAATTTTTATTGCCACTAATGGCAAGTCTTTTGATAAAGTTATGAGTAATATGGAAGAGATGAAAGCGCGCGGCGCAAGACTAATTACTGTCTCCACTAAAGGTAGTAAAGCACTTCTTGATAATATCGCCGAAACAATAATTGAAATACCTGAAATTGATGAAATATTAGTGCCATTTTTAGCCATTATTCCATTACAACTTTTAGCTTATCGGGTAGCGGTATTAAGGGGTTGTGATGTTGATAAGCCGCGTAATTTAGCAAAATCAGTTACAGTTGAATAAAAATTATGACAGCCAAAGAAATTTCCAAACTTAAAGGTTATAAATCCGTAATTCGTAATTCACGTGAACATAAATTATTAGCGTTTAAAGTCGCTCGGCAGGCGGAAAAAGTTTTGCCTTTTTTTGAAAAAGTTCATCCTAAAGATAAACGCCCGCGTCTGGCCATAGAAGCAATCAGGGCTTGGGGACAGGGAAAAATAGAATTAGGCATGGCTTCAGTAAGAAAATTTTCGCTTGATGCGCATGCCGCGGCTCGCGCCGCCAAAACTGATGCCGCGCGCTTGGCGGCCCGCGCCGCCGGTCAAGCGGTGGCAACCTGGCATGTACCGAACCACGGCCTGGCCGTGCCGTGGTATACTAAAAAAGCCATGATGGCGAATAAAAAATAATTATATAAATATATGACTAACATACATATTCCTGATCCTTGGATTGAAGAAAGAAAAAAAATCGGTCCTCATCTTACTAAACATGAGCATGTTGGTTTTAATGGCCGTTTAGCTTTAGTGATAACGAGTATAGTTGGTACTATGTGGTGTGCTTATCTTTTTACAGTTATTGCTTTAATTAGCTTACCCTCAGCCATTAAAGGAGGAACAGCTACTTTAATATCTTGGATTGCGCAAACCTTTTTACAATTAGTTCTTTTGTCAGTTATTATGGTTGGACAAAAGGTGGCGGCGCAAGCTTCTGATAAACAAGCGCAACAAACTTTTAAAGATGCGGAAACGCTTTTAAGACTTCAAGATGAAGTAAATAGATTAATTAAAATTAATAATCAATTAACCCAAGAAATCCACGATGTTATAGTTAATAAGAAATAAGACTTGATTTTTTATTAGATAAGTTACAATATAAGTAAATAATTTTATAAATAACCAATAGGCTTAAAAATTCTTACGAAGACTATAAAGGGCTTAATTTAACGCCTAAAGATTCTGAAAAAATTAAGTTGAGTAATTTCAATAATTATGAAAAATTTTTCTAAAGATATTTTAATAGTTGATTTTGAAACAACAGGTTTTAATATTGATATTGACGAACCAGTGCAAATTGGATTTATGGTTTTAGATAAAGATACACTAGAAGAAAAAGCACATTACGTTTCCTGGATTAAGCCAAATAGGGAAATAAATATTGAATTGGCTGGATTTAAATGGGCTAGTTTAACTGAAGAAGATATAGAAAAAATAAATCAGGCGCCGTTATTATTAGAAGTGGCCAAAGAAATTATTAAAATTATTCCTGAGGATTATGTCTTTTGCGCTTGGAATGCCAGTTTTGATTTTTATTTTTGGCGAAAACTTTTACAGTTAGTTGATAAGAATATTTATACGGCCAAAATTTTAGATCTTTGGACATTAGCTTATATAAAGTTGCATGATGATGATAACTATCAGGGAGATTATAAATCAGAATCAGTTTTTCAATATTTTGGCGCTAAAGCAAGATTAAAACATGATGGCCTAGAAGATTGCCGGCTTGAAGCTATGGTGTTTAAGAAATTAATTGGTCGCGATTAATTATTTATCATATGAAAAAAGCTTTAATTATCATTGATGTGCAAATTTGTATTGTTAAATAAATTTTAATATTTATTATTTATATGTCTTTATTTTTTACTCGTTTAGCTTTTATAGTTTTTATCTTGTTTGAGTCTTTAAATTTAGTTGGTATTTTGCATTTTCCCTTAACTTATAGCTGGCAAGGATTGATTATAACTTCCTTTGCGGTTTGGATTTTAGTCGAGGTGATGTGTCGTAAAAAATTACTGCATCCCTCTTATGCCTTTCTGGTTATGTTTCCTATATTATTTGATGTTATTGCTGATATCTTTAAACTCTATACTAATGTGCCGCACTTTGCCAAAGCTCTTCATTTTACTAATTCAGCTATTTTTGCCGTTATACTTTTATCCAGTGTTTATCTAATTCGTAAAAAAATTTCCGGCTTTGATTATTGGCTTACCTGGACTACAGTCGTTGCCGTTGGCGCTATGTATGATTTAGAAGAATTTTGGGAATCAATTTTTTTACACACCAATCGTTATGTGGGCGGAGCGGCTGAACTAACTGACATTACCGCTGATTGTTTCGGCGCGATTTTTATGATTTTGGTTATTTGGTTAATTATGAAGCTTAGAAAGAAACGCCTTCCAGAAAATAATTAGTTAATAAATTTAAATTAAGCTTATGGCTGAGAGTTTTGAACAGAATAATAATCAACCAAAAAGAGTTAAAGAACTTCTGGAAGTCTTTGAACAGCAAGAACAGCCGCCTAGGGGTGAACTTATTAAATTTGCGGGTTTTGAAAATAAAGATATTTATAATCCAACGGCGCCCATCACGATTGATGATAAAGAATATATTGTCGCCAGAGTAGAACCTAGGGAGGCTGAGCTTGATTCGCAAGTTTGTTTTTTTGAAGAAAAAAATGGGGTTTGGCTGCCGGCGCCTAATACGCCAATTTTTGATTTACAAGATCCTTTTATAAAAAAAATTGGACCAGAATTTGTTCTAGGCGGAGTTAAGGTTTTAAAACCAGAAAAATCCGAAGAAAATCCTGATTATTATACGGAATTTTTTCATCTTAATCCTGACTATCATACGGAATTTTTTCGCGGTGAACATCTTAATGCCTTAACAAAATTTGCTAGAGGACAATCTCACATGAAAGATATTAGAATGCTTTCTTTGCCATCAGGTGAAGTTGTTGTTTTTACAAGACCCCAAGGTATTATTGGCGGTAAAGGAAAGATTGGTTTTACTATCATACCTAACTTAGATGCTTTAGCTAAAACAGATTTTTTACAAGCAAAACTTATTGAAGGTCAGTTTCATATTGAAGAATGGGGCGGTGCTAATGAGCTTCATTTATTAGAAGATGGCCGTATTGGCGTACTTGGTCACATTGCCTGTCTTGATGAGGAGGGCGGAAAGCATTATTATGCTACTTCTTTTATTTTTGACCCTAAAACAGGTAGTGTTTCACCTTTAAAAATTATTGCTACTAGAAAGAATTTTCCAATAACCGAAGCTAAAAATTCAAAACTTGAAGATATTGTTTTTCCTGGCGGTCTAGTTCGTAATAAAGATGGAACAGCAACGCTTTACGTAGGACTTAGTGATACCTCAGCTGGTTCTATTACTATTCCCGATCCTTTTCTTGAATTTTAATTATTTTTAGCTTATTAGCTAATTACTCTAAAAGCGACTATAATATTCTTACAACATCGGTTATCAGCCGATAGTGTTTGCCTGTCTTTTTATTATTAAAATATATTTATGAAACGACTCCTTAATTTATTAAACAAACCATTTATAATAGCTTTTTTAGCATTGCTAGTTATATTAGCACCATTAACTATAACCGTTCGGGCCGCGGAAATTAGGCCAATTATTTTTCCAGTTTTAGGGGCAGTCTCTTATTATGATGATTTCGGCGCTCCCCGCACTGGGCACACTCATGAAGGTAACGATATCATGGCACCAAAACTGCGGCCCTTAGTCGCCGCGGTTGATGGCGTAGTTAACTGGGTTCAATATCCTGAACCAGATTGGGGTTATGCGATTTCTTTACAGGATAGTGCTGGTTATCAATATTGGTATCTTCACGTTAACAATGATAATCCCGGCACTGATGACGGTTTGGGCGGCGGACTTAATGCTTATGCGCCGGATATTATTAATGGTGCCACTGTCGTTAAGGGTCAGTTAATTGGCTGGGTTGGAGATTCTGGTGATGCTGAGAGTACGAGTCCGCATCTTCATTTTGAAATTCATGCGCCAGACGGTACGGCCTTTAGTCCGTTTGCTAGCCTGCAAGCGGCCACAAAAATTACCGTGCCAGTACCAGAACCAAAACAGCCTAATGAAATTTTGCCTTTTGGAGATTTTAAAGGTGGCGCTTCTATAGCAGTTGGAAATTTTGGTAATGGCGCAACGATCGTCAGCGGCGCCGGAGCAGGCGGGGGACCGCAAGTTAAAGTTATGACTCCAGATGGAACCGCTGTTTACGAATTTTTTCCTTACCCAACTGCTTTTAAAGGCGGCGTTGATGTCGCGGCTGGCGATATAAATGGTGATGGCGTTGATGAAATAATAACTGGCGCTGGACCAGGCGGCGGACCGCAAGTTAGAATATTTTCTGCTACTGGTCAGGCGTTAACTAGTTTTTTTGCCTACCCTTTGGCTTTTCGCGGCGGCGTTCGCGTAGCGGTCGGCGATATTGATAATGATGGTAAAGCCGAAATTATTACTGGCGCCGGAGCGGGCGGCGGACCGCAAGTTCGTATTTTTAAAGCTAACGGCACCGCTATTAATGGTTTTATGGCTTATGCTTTAACTTTTAAAGGCGGTCTTGACGTAGCCGTTAAACCAGCCAGCCCTTCTAGTCCCGCACGTATTGTTACTTCAGCCATGTCTTCCGGCGGACCGCATGTCAGAACCTTTGATACACTCGGCAATCCGGATGCGTCTTTCTTTGCTTATGCCACTGATTTTAAAGGAGGCGTGAAGGTCGCCGTGACTAATATTAATTCATCAACTGGTGATTTTAATATTGTAACCGTGCCGGCAAGTAAAGGCGGACCAGATATTAGAATATTTTCTTCAGTGGGTTTACAAATAAATAGCGCTAAAGCTTTTGAGCCATGGTGGCGCGGAGGCTATGAAGTTACGGCTAATAATACTGGCCTGATTTACATTTCTGCTAATGGTCGTCGTGCTTCTATTAGAACAATTAATTCATCTTATAGCGCTAACAATAATTCTAATAATAACTATAATACTAATACCAATTTTGGACATGGATATTGGTGGGGAAATTAATTATCAATCAGATATAAATTTCCAAAAAATGTTTAATAATGCTAATATTAGTTTACTTAAGAGTCTACTTAGCTAAGAAAATACTCAAGTTTTATGCTCATTGCTGTTCAACAAGTTATTCCTTGGTTAATTAAATATAAATATTTTATCATCTTTCCGGTTACGGTTATTGAAGGGCCGATCATAACTATTGTGACGGGCTTTTTAGCGTCTATTGGTTATATTAGTTTATTTATAGGTTATTTAGTAATTATTGCTGGTGATTTAGCTGGTGATTCTTTTTATTATCTGTTGGGCCGTTTTGGTTCAGAAGGGGTTTTTCATAAATACGCTAAATATATTGGTTTAAACGAAGTAAGAATAAAAACTTTAAAACAGCATTTTATTAATCATCCTAATCGTACTTTTATTTTAGGAAAAATAGCGCATGGCGCTGGGCCAATAATTTTATTAGCCGCCGGCTCTATTAAGGTGCCGTTTAAAAAGTTTTTCCTCGCCAACGTTTTGCCGACAATAGTTAAATCATTAATTTTAATTTTAGTTGGTTATTATTTTGGCAAGGCGTATTTAGCTTTTAATTCAGTTTTAAATGAATTAGCTTTGGTAGTTCTAGGGCTCTTTATAATTGCTTATATTATTTTTATTAAAAAAACCTCAGAGAAGACATTAATATGAGAATTATTATTGCCACTGATAATTATTATCCTAATGTTAATGGTGCTTCTTATTTTGCTCAGCGCTTAGCTTATCAATTAAAGATGAATCAGCATGAGGTTTTAGTTATGGCGCCGTCCAGAAAAATGACTGATGAGAAATTTGAACATGAGGGTGTAAAAATATTTGGCGTTCGTTCTATGCCCTTAGAACGTATTCGCGCGCCTTGGCCATTAATTACTTCGCCGGTTATTAAACGAACAATTAAAAATTTTCAGCCAGATATTATTCATATCCAAAGTCATTTTTCTATTGCCAGAAAGTGCGCGAAAATCGCTAAGCAATTAAATATTCCCGTGGTCGGCACTAATCATTTCATGCCGGAAAATTTATTTCATTTTTTGCCTTTGCCAAAATTTACGGAAAATTTAGTTAAGAAATTAGCTTGGAAATATTTTACTAAAACCTTTAATTTATTAGACGCGATTACTTCACCCACGCAAACGGCCGCTAATCTTTTGAAAAATATTGGTTTAGCTAAACCAGTGCAAGCTATTTCTAATGGCATTGATTTAAAACTTTTTAAGCCAAGTAATAAGGGCGCTGATTTAAAATTAAAATATAATTTAGACGATCGACCGGTTTTATTATTTGTTGGTCGCCTCGACCTGGAAAAATATTTAGATTTAGTCATTAAAGCTTTGGCCAAAGTTGTTAATAAAATACCGGTGCAATTAGTGATTGCCGGGACTGGCGCCGAAGAAGCTAATTTAAAAAAATTGGTTCATGACCTAGATTTAGAGAATAATATAACTTTTACGGGTTTTGTTAAAGACGAAGACTTGCCTAATTTATATGCTTTAGCTCACGTTTTTATTATGGCTGGCACAGCAGAACTACAAAGTATTGTCACTATGGAAGCGATGGCTACGGGTTTACCGATAATTGCCGTTGACGCCATGGCTTTGCCAGAATTAGTACATGATAATGCCAATGGCTTTTTATTTAAACATAATGATCTAGAAAGCATGGCCAAAGCTATTGAGCGATTATTTACCGATGAAGATTTATATCAGGCCATGTCTAAAAAAAGTTTAGAAATTATTACGTATCATGAAATTTCTAAAATAACTAATGATTTTATCAACCTTTATTCTGAGGTAATTAATAAACATGAAATTAGATAATCTTAAAAACGATTTGTGTTTTATTATTTTACCTGGTTTTGCGCCGGATGATTTTCCAGCCCAGGCTATTAAGAAAAGTTTACATAAACAGGGTTATAAAGCGATTGCTGCTAATTTTTGGGGAACCTTTAAAGTTGATAATTTTTCTGATTTGACCATTGAACAGTGTCAGGCGGGCGTGGCTAAGTTAATTAAAGATACGGCCAAAGAATATAAGCATGTCATTGGGGTGGGTATTAGCGTGGGTGGAGCTTTGCTTTTGGAATATGCTAAAAATAACAATCACCTAGATTGTTTAGTCAGTATTGGCACGCCTTTTAAACTAAAAAATCGTCGTTTAATTAAATTGGGTTTTATTTTATATCCTGGCATTAATCTATTTTGGCAAAGAGCGCAAAAAATTAAAGCTTGGCGATTATTACCGATTGCTTGTGCTAAAATGGTAGTAGATTATTTAGAAGGTGATTTTTTAAAAAATTTGGAAAAAATTAAGACACCAACACTCTTAATGCAAAGTAAACATGATTTTATTACTGATTGGTGCGTCGTAGATAATTTTTTAAATAAATTAAGTAGTAAAAATAAACAAGTTGTTTATTTTGAAAGCAATAATCATGTTATTGAATACGACGGTACTATTATTTTAAAAACTTTAGAATCTTTTAAAAAAAATAATTAATTATATGTCTAAAGAAGAATTTAAAATTAATGGCGATGAATTATTAGCCAAAGTTAAAGAAATTATTCATCAAGGCAATATTCGTCGCATTATTATTAAAAATGAAGAGGGTAAAACGCTGATTGAGATTCCTTTAACTATTGGCGCGATCGGCGCCGTTCTCCTGCCAGTTTTAGCCGCCGTCGGGACCATTGCCGCTTTAGTAACTAAATGCACAATTATTGTTGAAAAGGATAAAGAGTAAAATGCAATAAAAAGTTTAAATAAGCCGTATTAATAATACGGCTTATTTTTATTAATTTTAAATTAACTATATGGAAATAAAAGATAAGGTCATTATTATTACTGGCGCTTCTATGGGTATTGGTTTAGCCACGGCTAGAGAATTGGCTGATCAAGGGGCTAAAGTTGTTTTGGTAGCTCGTTCAGAAGATAGAATCAATGCTTTGTCTAAAGAATTACTAAATAGTTTAGCCGTCGTCACGGATATGACTAAGCTAGATTCTATTAAAAATTTAATCAGTGAAACCATGAAAAAATATGGCCGTATTGATGTTTTAATTAATAATGCCGGACAAGGACTTTATGGTTCGATTGAAAAAGTTTCAGCTACGGATTATCGAAGAATTTTTGAATTAAATGTTGTTGGTCCATTAGTGGCTATGCAAGAAGTTATTCCAATTATGCGCAAGCAAGGCGGGGGAATGATTATTAATATTAGTTCTATGGTTTCTAAAGCTTATTATCCTTTACTGGGAGCTTATGCTTCAACCAAATATGCTTTAAATGCTCTAACCCTAACCGCTCGTCAAGAATTAGCTAATGATAAGATTATTATAACTTCTGTTTTACCATCTATGACTTTAACTGATTTTGGTAAAAACTCTATTAAAGTAAATGAAGCTGCGCAAACAATGACCACACGCGATCGAGCTAATATGCCAGAGCCAGATTCAGCTAAATATATTGCTGGTCGCATTGTCCTAGCGATTGAAACTGGCGACGCCGAAGTTTATGCGCATGATGAAATGGAAAAATGATAATTGTGGTATAATTTAGCCATGAAAAATCTTTTCTATAAATTTTTTAATAATTTAGCTAATTGTTTTACAGACTATAATCTTTTATGGCAAGTTATCGCTATTGTTTTAACTTTTATTATCGTTCAAACAGATTTTGATTGGCTTTATTTTAAAGCCACGCGATTTATTCCTAGTCTTTATTGGATTCCGGCGGCTGCCATGGGCGGATTATTGCCGATAATTATTCCTCTGGCATTATTATTAATTGGTTTTTTAATCAAAAAAAGAAAAGTTTTGGTTATTGGCTGGACCTTAGGTCAAGCCGCCATCAGCGCTTTTTTATTGTCTATTATTTACAAAGCCTTTACTGGGCGTCTTCAACCAGATTTAAGTTTAGGTGCAACAACTGATATTAGTCATTATTTTAGATTTGGCTTTATGCGCGGCGGAGTTTTTTGGGGTTGGCCATCATCGCATACGCTTGTGGCTTTTGCCATGGCTTTCGCCTTAATTTCACTTTATCCAAAAAATAAATTAGTTTTGATTTTATCTTTGATTTACGCTTTATATATTGGTTTAGCCGTGTCTATTAGCATTCATTGGTTTTCCGAATTTATTGCTGGTATGATTTTTGGCACAATTATTGGCTTAAGCGTAGGGCGAGCTTTTAAGCAAAAATTTAATTAATATTTTTTCAAAAAGAAAACCGTCGTACTGTTAAGTTCGACGGTTTTTAAATCTTTTTGATTATTTAGTTTTATCTTTGAACTTCTATGTTTCTATCGCCCCGATTCAAACCTTTATCATCAAGACCATAACCTCTTAACCATTTTCTTGCTACGTTTCTGAAGCCAACATAATGTACGCGGCCTTTAAAATCATGCCCCTTTTTAATTAACAAACAGCAATATCTTATGCTTTTTGGCGGGCAGTTTAAATTTCTAAGATAGTCATCTAAGAAATTCATAGATTTACCATCGTCTATCAAATCCTCAACAACGACAATTTTTCTGTCGGAAATATTTTTAAGATATGGCCTAGCTTTTAAATATACCTTGCCGCTTTGCTGATTATTTTTACGACTTTTTAAACGAACAATATCAAAGTAATAATTAACACCTAAATCATTAAGTTCTCTTAATAAATCAATTGCAAAGAAAAGAGCTCCAACAGCTACTGCTAACAAAGTAATAGGGGTTTTTTCTTTTTCATAATCCCTTTTTATTTTAGCGGCGATATCCTTTACTTTGTTTGAAATTTCTTTTTGGCTAAATATTAACTTATATTTAGCCAGCGATAATGCGTCACTTCCTCCGCTCATTTTTAAGGTCCTTTATTTTAGTTTATTTAAATCGTTTTATTTTAATAGTATTTAAGCAGTATCTAAGAATTTTGTAAAGAGAGCTTATTTATTATTAGCCAAATACTTAAAAATCTCTTATAATTTAAAGTAATTATATGGAAGTTAAAATCAGACAAATTGCCAAAGAGTTTTATAAAGGAGTGCGACCTTTTCGTGGGTGGGCTTTAGTTGGCGTGATACTTTTTTTTCTTAGTTCAGTCGTCAATGTTTTTATTCCAGTTTTTTATAAAAAGTTTTTTGATACCTTGGTTGGCGTCGGAGATAAATTAACCATTAGCGACAAATTAGTCGGCATTATTGTAATTATCGGGTTAATTAATTTAGCTGATTGGTTTTTCTGGCGCTTTGGAAACTTTCTTATTATTAATCTAGAAGCTAAAGTCATGGCGCGTTTAAAACAAACCGCCTTTGATTATCTTTTTGGTCATTCTTACGATTTTTTTACTAATAATTTTGCCGGCAGTTTAGTCCAGAAAGTTAATCGTTTTAGTCGCTCTTTTGAAAGATTGGTTGATAGTCTTGTTTATAATTTTATTCCTTTGATTGTTACGGTTATTGGAGCGATTATTGTAACCTCATTTATTTCGCCAGTGATTGTAGTAATTATTATTGCTTGGGTAATTTTCTTCTCTTCTTTTGGTTATTTCTTTTATCGCTGGAAAATGAAATATGATATTTCAGCGGCAGCCGCTGATTCTCATACCACCAGTGTTTTAGCTGACAGTATTACTAATAACAGTACAATTTTATTATTTAATGGCCGACAAACAGAATCAGACAGATTTTCTGAAGCTGTTGGTGATCAAACTAAGAAAACTATTAAAACTTGGAATTTAGGCAACTTTGCCGAAGTTATTCAGATGTTTGTTGTTTACTGTGTTGAGTTTATAGTTTTTTATGTGGCTATAAAATATTGGAAAATCGGCATGTTTTCTATTGGTAGTTTTGTTTTAATTCAGACTTATGTTATTGATTTATCTAGACAAATTTGGGGTATAAGTAGAATTATTCGAACGGTTTATGAAAGCTTAGCTGATTCTAAAGAAATTGTGGAAATTATGTTGTTGCCTCATGGCATAGAAGATATACCTAAGGCCAAGGTTTTAAAAGTTGAACAAGGAGAAATTTTATTTAAAAATGTTTCTTTTTATTTTAATGAGACTAGATCGGTTTTAAATAAAGTCAATTGTTTGATTTCTCCGGGAGAAAAAGTCGCTTTAGTTGGTCCGTCCGGCGCTGGTAAAACAACTTTAGTGCGTTTGGTTTTACGCTTACATGATTTATGTGGCGGCGGTATTTTTATTGATAAACAAAATATTAATAAAGTAACCCAAGAAAGTTTACGTGAATTTATTAGTTTAGTTCCGCAGGATCCAATTTTATTTCATCGCAGTTTAATGGATAATATTCGTTATGGCCATCGTGAGGCGACCGACGCTGAGGTTGTAGAGGCCGCTAAATTAGCGCACTGCAGTGAGTTTATTGATGAATTACCTCAGGGTTATGAAACTTTTGTTGGTGAAAGAGGAATTAAATTGTCTGGTGGCGAACGTCAACGCGTAGCTATTGCTCGAGCCATTTTAAAAAATGCGCCAATTTTAATTCTTGATGAAGCGACCTCTAGTCTAGATTCTTATTCAGAAAGTTTAATTCAAGATGCTTTAGATAATCTTATGCGCGGACGAACGACAGTAGTTATTGCCCATCGCCTTTCAACTATTAGAAAAATGGATCGTATTTTAGTTATGGAAAATGGCCGAATTATTGAAGAAGGCAGTCACAAAGAATTAGTTAAACATGATAAAGGAATTTACAAAAAATTATGGAGCCTACAGGTTAGCGGCTTTATCCATTAGAAATAATTAGCTAAATACTCAAAAATCTCTTATAATTATAGTGTCTATTAAGCTTGCCCCGTTGAATAACGGGGTTAAAGATAATTTTATGTCTTGGGTTGTTTATGCTATTTTATCAGCGTTTTTTGCTTCCTTAGTCGCCATTTTTGGCAAAATTGGTATTAAAGGCGTAGACAGTAATCTAGCTGTGGCTATTAGAACAATTATTATTGTAATTTTTGCCTGGGGTATTGTTTTATTGCAAGGAAATTTTTCTGATATTTTTAAAATTTCTAAATACTCTTATTTATTTATTATTTTATCCGCTATTGCCACGGGCGTGTCTTGGTTATTTTATTATAAAGCTTTACAAATCGGCGAAGCCTCTCGCGTCGCGCCAATTGATAAATTAAGCGTGGCCTTAACAATTATTTTAGCTTTTATATTTTTGGGTGAAAAACCAACTTTCGGCAATGTTATTGGCGGAATTTTAGTGGTGGCTGGAGTTTTGGCCACGGTGTTAATTAAATAAAGTTTTTTATTATTTATATCTATGCCACAAGCAAGTATTGTTACAGGGTTGTCGAACGCCGAAGTTGTTAAGCGTTTAAAGCAATACGGTCCTAATGAAATAGTGCAAAGCGAAAAAATGTCCGTCTTAATGGATTTTTTAGTACGTTTTAAGAATCCTTTGATTTTAATTTTAATTGCCGCGGCGACCCTATCCTATTTTTTAGGTGAGCTAGTAAGCGCTTTGATCATCATTGCCATGGTTATTTTAAGCGTCATTGTAGATTTTATTAATACTTATAAATCTAAAAAAGCGGTGGCTAAATTAAAAGCCCGTGTCATGATTACGGCGACGGTCATCCGTGACAGTAAACAAGAAGAAGTTTTGTTAAAAGATATAGTACCAGGTGATACGGTTTTATTAGAACCAGGCGATATTATTCCGGCCGATGGAAAAATTATTCAGGCTAAAGACTTTTTTGTTAATGAATCTTCTTTAACTGGTGAATCTTTTCCTAATGAAAAAGAAGTTTTAGCTCAAGTTTTTATGGGTTCAAGCGTAGTTACGGGCGACGCCACGATGATTGTCCAAAATACGGGTCAGCAAACAAAATTTAGTCATATTGCCGAAGCTTTGGTAGCGCCTGATGAACCGACAGAATTTGATAACACCATGAAAGATTTTAGTATGTTGATTATGAAATTAACCACAACTTTGGTTATTTTTATTTTTTTAATTAATCTGCTTTTTAAACGTGATATTTTAGAATCATTTTTGTTCGCGGTCGCCTTAGCCGTTGGTTTAACGCCGGAGTTTTTACCTATGATTATTGCCCTAAATTTATCTAAAGGCTCTATTGCTATGGGTAAGCGGGGCGTGATTGTTAAAAAACTTTCTGCCATTCAAAATTTTGGCAGTATGGATATTTTATGTACGGATAAAACCGGAACTTTAACTGAAGATAAAATTGCGCTCATGAAATATACAGATGGTTTTGGTAAGATCAGCGAACCAGTATTTTTGTATGCTTATTTAAATAGTTTATACACCAGTGGTTTTAGAAATCCGCTAGACAGCGCCGTTAAAGAATATAAACAATTAGATATTTCTCAATATGAAAAAATTGATGAAATTCCTTTTGACTATGAACGGCGCCGGGCCTCAGTGGTAGTTTCTTTAAATAAGCAACACACTCTTTTAACTAAAGGTGCGCCGGAAGAAATGTTTTTAGCCTGTAGTACTTATGGTCAAGATAATAAACCTTTAAGCGATGAGCTGCACGAGCAAATCATGACTGAATATAAATTATTAAGTAAAGACGGCTTTCGTGTTTTAGCCGTAGCTAAAAGAGATTTATCAGAAACCAAAACAACTTATTCTAAATTAGATGAAAAAGCCATGACCTTTATGGGATTTATTGCTTTTCTAGATCCGCCAAAAAAATTAGTGGAAGAAGCTTTAAAACGTTTAGAAAATTATGGCATTGAAATAAAAATTCTTACTGGTGACAATGAATTAGTTAGTCAAAAAATTGCCCATGATATTAATTTGCCAATCAAGGGTATTATGTTGGGCGAGCATATTGATAAAATTACTGATCAAGCTCTGTTTTTACAAGCGCAGAGTACGACTATTTTTGCGCGCGTCACGCCAGAACAAAAACAAAGAATTATTAAAGTTTTAAAAAGCGGCAAATTTGTGGTGGGTTATCTAGGTGATGGTATTAATGATGCGCCATCTTTAAAGATAGCTGATGTTGGTATTTCGGTGAATAACGCCGTGGACGTAGCTAAAGAAACCGCGGATTTGATTTTAATTAATAAAGATTTAGGTATTTTAATAGAAGGCGTGATTGATGGTCGTAAAACTTTTGCCAACACCTTAAAATATTTAATGATGGGTCTGAGCTCTAATTTCGGTAATATGTTTTCCATGGCTGGCGCTTCTCTATTTTTGCCATTTTTACCAATGTTACCAGGGCAAATTTTATTAAATAACTTTTTGTATGATAGTTCGGAAATGACCATACCACTAGATAACGTTGATCATGAAGATATTATTCGGCCGCGAAAATTTGATATTAAATTTTTAAAAAAATTCATGATAGTTTTTGGTTCAATTAGTTCAGTTTTTGACTTTCTTACTTTTGGTTTATTATTTTTTGTCTTTAGGCTAGGGGAGTCGGGTTTTCAAACAGGTTGGTTTTTAGAATCAATTGCCACGCAAACTTTAGTCGTTTATATTATTCGGACGCGGCGTCTACCATTTTTGCAAAGTTCCCCAAGTAAGGCTTTGTTTATAAACGTTTTGGCCGCTGTCGCTGCTGCTGTTATTATTGTTTTAATTACGCCCTTACGTACTATTTTGTCATTTACGCTTTTACCAGTTGGCCTGTTACTGGCCATTGTTGGTATTGTTATTGTTTATTTATTAATGGTAGAAGTGGCTAAGCGTTGGTTTTATAAACATATCCAGATTTAATAAAAATGTAAATTAAATAAATTTGTGGTATAATAGAAAAATCTATGCGTTGTCCTAATTGTCAAAAATTAATTCTTAACAATACGCCGCGTTGTCCTTATTGTGGGCAAGATATCGCGGCGCCAATAAACTTAACTAATAAAAATTCTAATCATATGTTTAACAATAATCCCATGCCCGGACCAACTGGTATTCCGCCAGCCGAACATTATGAGGCTGTCGCTAAAGAAGTTAAAAAGCGGCATTCCCAACGTTATATTTTTTACGCTTTGATTGTTTTATTGTTTTTAGGGGCAATTTGGTTTATTGTCAAAATTTATAATGATAATACAACTCTGATTAATAGCATTACGCAAACTAAAGATCAGCTAACTAAAGTTTCTACAGATTTAACTAAAAAAACTCAAGAAGCCCAGCAGGTTGATCAAACCTTAAAACAAGCTCAAGATCAACTTAATCAACAAACTGATCAATATAAAAAAGATACCGAAGCCAGCGCGACTTCAGTTAAAGATTTAGAGCAATGTAGGCTAGATCTAACTTCGTCTGACGCTAATATCTATAATTTGATTTTAACTTTAGGCACTGGTATTACGGCTAAAGATCTAAAAAGAATTCCCGTGGCTGATGCCAATTTAGGCACTGGCGTAGATACTGATAAAGATGGTCTATCTGATGAAGTAGAAAAAGCTATTGGCACTGACCCAACTAAAGCGGATACTGATGGTGATGGTTTTTCTGATAAAGCTGAATTAATTAGCGGCTTTGATCCGTTAGTTAAGGGCGGTAAACTGCCAATTGATCAAAAATATGCAGATTCGCAAAGAGGAAAAATCTTAATTAACATTGAAGGCACTAAAGATGCTTGGTATGTTAGTCCGGCTGATGGTAAACGCTATTTCTTAGGTTATCCAGCTGATGGTTATAAAGCGATGCGCAGTATCGAATTTTGGACTAAAAATTATAAGCCTGCTCAATCTTAAAAATAAATTAAACTTAACACTTAATTATTTTTACTAGGAGGGTGTAAAGTGCTATAATAATACAGGTATTATTATAATTATTATGTCTCTCAAAAGGGTATTATCATTAGGTTTTATTTTATTAATATTACTTCTAGGTTTTACTACTATTAAGCCAATTTTAGCTAGTAGTAGTTTTATTTTTAACCATAATCTAAGTTTAGGCAGTATTAATAATGATGTTAAACAATTACAGATCTATTTAAATAATAATGGCTATATCTTAGCAAAAACAGGCCCAGGGTCTAAAGGCAAAGAAACAACTATTTTTGGTAAGGCCACTAAAGCTAGTTTAATTAAATTCCAAAAAGCTAACAACATAAAACCTAGTGTTGGTTATTTTGGTCCCATCACCAGAGATTTTATTAATAAAAAGATTAAAAAACAAACTATTCCAACAATTCCACCTATTAATAATAATCAATCTAATAACACCAACACTAATAACAATAATAACAACCAAACCAATAACACTAACAACAATACTAGTAATACTACTAATAATTTTCATTTTGGCGGTGGCGGTCTACCAAGTTATACTATAACTTACCTAGCTGGCGAACATGGCACTATTACTGGTACTTCCACCCAAACCATTAACTCAGGAGCCAGCGGCACAGCAGTAACCGCCACTCCAGACACCGGCTATTACTTTGTTAGCTGGAGCGATGGTGTTTTAACACCAGAAAGAACTGATACTAATATAACTAGTAACCTTTCTTTAACTGCTACCTTTGCTATTAACTCTTATACTCTAACCTATACTGCTGGCACTCATGGCACTATTACTGGCACCACTCCCCAAACTATTAATTATGGTAGTGACGGAGTAACAGTAACCGCTACCCCAGACACTGGCTATTACTTTGTCGATTGGAGTGATGGTATTTTAACACCAGAGAGAACTGACCTAAATATAACTAGTAATAAATCAGTTACAGCTACTTTTGCTATTAATTCTTATACTATAACTTCATCAGCCGGAGCCCATGGAACCATAACCTCAACCGATACAGTTAATTATGGCTCTAATAAAACTTTTACTATTACCCCAGATGACGGTTATCTTATTTCTGATGTTCTTGTAGATACTGTTTCGGTTGGTACCCCTGCTACTTATACCTTTACTAACGTTACTACTACTCATACTATTTCAGTGACTTTTGCTATTGCTTTTACTTGCGGTACCAGTACTATCTCCTATGGTGGCCAAACCTATTCCACTGTCTCCATTGGTTCTCAATGCTGGCTAGGCGAAAATCTAAACATTGGCACTAAAGTAAACAGCGGCATTTCTGAAGAACAAAATTGTCATGATGTTTCAGGCACTGGTTCTGGTGTTTGGTCCTGCCAAGTCAATAATAATGCAATAGAAAAGTATTGTTATAATAACAGTGATGCCAATTGTACCACTGACGGTGGACTCTATGAATGGGCTGAAGCACTTCAATTACCTTATGATTGTAATAATTCCACTTTTGTTGCCAATGAAGATGGTACTTATATTTTAACCTGTCCTATAAGCGGTAGTAAAACAATCTCTGTTACCCAACAAGGAATCTGTCCTACTGGCTGGCACATACCTAGCTTTAACGAATACCGAACCCTAGCCCAAGTCTCTGATCCTGGTTGTGATCTAGATTGTGATAATGGTGACTGTTCCTGTCTTACGGCTGGAGATAAATTAAAAGCTACGGCCTCTCATACTCCTATAGCTTGGGACGGTACTGATATCTATAGTTTTTCTGCTCTGCCTTCAGGTGGCCGCAACGGCGTTGGCGATTTCTACGGTCGTGGCGTCAACGCTGGCCTTTGGTCTACGGTGCCTAACTCGGATAATCCCTTGAGCGCCTGGAGCGTTTACCTCATCTCGGGTAATCCTACCATTATCGGCAGCGGCAATGACCGTGTCAGTGGAGGTTCTGTTCGTTGTGTTCAAGACTATACTCTTACTTATACGGCCGGAGCTAATGGAACAATAACTGGCAGTTCACCGCAAAGCATTGATTATGGCTCTAGCGGTACAGCTGTCACGGCTATACCTAATACTGGTTATTACTTTGTTAATTGGAGTGATGGCTCTACACAAAACCCTAGAACAGACACTAATATAACTGGTAGTGTTAATGTGACCGCTAATTTTGAAATTAATACTTTTACTTCTTGCGGTGATAATGTCACTTATGGTGGTAAGGCCTACCCCACTGTTTTAATTGGCAGTCAATGTTGGTTTGCTAAAAACCTAAACATTGGCACTAAAGTAACTAGCGGCAGTTCTGAACCTAATTGTCATAATATTTCTAATTATGGTTTTGCTTCTTGGTCCTGCCAAGTCAATAACAGCACTATTGAAAAATATTGTTATGATAATAGTGATGCTAATTGCACCACTGACGGTGGTTTATATGAATGGGCTGAAGCCATGAACTTACCTTATGATTGTAATAGCGCTGAAAGTACAGATAATGGCAATGGCACTTATATTTTAACCTGTCCTATAAGCGGTAGTAAAACAATCTCTGTTACCCAACAAGGAATCTGTCCGACTGGCTGGCACATTCCATCTTTTACTGAATACCGAACCTTAGCTCAAAATGCTGACCCTGGTTGTGATCTAGATTGTGATAATGGTGATTGTTCCTGTGCTACTGCTGGCGGTAAATTAAAAGCTACCTCTAGCCACACTCCTATAGCTTGGGATGGAACTGACATCTATAACTTCTCTGCCTTGCCTTCGGGTTACCGCGATTACGATGGGTCGTTCAGCACTCGTGGCACGCTCGCCGAGCTTTGGTCTACGGTTCCTAACATTGGAGGAGGTAATTCCTTGGGCGCCTGGGGCGTTAATCTTTACTCGGGTGATGCTGGCATTTACGGCAACAGTGGTTGGAGCGCCAACGGGCTCTCGGTTCGTTGTCTTAAGGACTAATCTCTAAATTAAATAAAAATTAAAAAATAAAAAAGTAGAAGCAGGTTTGAAACCTACCTCTACTTTTTTTTGGGAGGGGTGTATAATATAACTATATACTTATCATGCATATGTTTATTAAGAAAAAGCTATTATTAGGACTTATTCTCTTAGCCCTAGTAATATCTTTATTTTCTATTAAATCAGCCCTAGCTAGTAATAGTTTTTTATTTAACCATAATCTAAGTTTAGGCAGTGTTAATAATGATGTTAAACAATTACAAGTCTATCTAAATACTAATGGTTTTATTGTTGCTAAGTCTGGAGCTGGCTCTAAAGGCAAAGAAACAACTATTTTTGGTAAGGCTACCAAAGCTAGTTTAATTAAGTTTCAAAAAGCTAATAAAATAAATCCTGCCATAGGCTACTTTGGTCCAGTCACCAGAAACTATATTAATA
>Ga0224524_1000018_pt1 | contig 70408 bp, 55 predicted proteins | sample CFST75metaG_FD_179895 | JGI IMG/M metagenome (GOLD analysis project Ga0224524, IMG submission 179895) | Peat soil microbial communities from Stordalen Mire, Sweden - C.F.S.T75 | ecosystem: Environmental > Terrestrial > Soil > Wetlands > Peat | place: Sweden: Norrbotten County, Stordalen Mire... | reverse complement strand
GTGTAGAAACGGATGAATACAAAAAATTGAAAGATCAATTTTATACTTTAAATGCTGACAAGCTGCTCCTTGAAAAAAAACGCAAGGATCTTTATACAGAATATAAATCCATCGTCAATGAAAAAGGAGGTGGAAATAAAATTATAGGTGGACTTGCGGGTGCAGCCGTGGTTAATCCAAAACTCGATAATGTTCCTAAACTTATTCTAGGAGGCAGTGCTGGCATCCTTGCAGTTTCGGCAATCGACAAGTTTACTTACAAATCCAGGCTTCGGGAAAAGCAGAAAAAAATTGATGAGATGTATGTAAGACAAGACGAATTAGAAAGACAATATATGTCTGTTTGTTCTGAAATGAGAGCAATTAATACAAAGATGGCTGGCATTAACTGTTATGAAATGAAGATTGTCACAGTACCTGCTCCTTCTTTACCGACTGCTGATGTTTCAGTTAGTGAAACTAAAACTGAAATACGTTTATTAAACGTAAATACCAGTAAAGACAATAGTTTAAACGTATTCCATACGAATAAGCCAAGCTTTAATGAAAGTGATAAAATTATTTCAAGCCTCCAGCTCGCATCTTATAATTATGATTCATTAGCATTCAAGGGAAAGTGGCTTGAATTTTTCGGTGAGCCTTCAATAAATTTCCACTGTGTTGTTCATGGAAAACCCGGAGAAGGGAAATCGACAATGGCTATTCAATTTGCAAAATATCTTGCAGAAAATTTTGGCAGAGTAGTTTATATTTCAGGTGAAGAAGGTTTCTCAAAAACCATTAAAGATAAATTCATAAATAATAACGCTCTCATGGAAAACCTGAAAGTTGCCAATCTAAAAAAGTATGACGAAATAGTTAAAGAAATCGCAACGGATAGTTTCCATTTCATCTTTATTGATAGCTTAAACAACATGAGAATTGATGCAGAGAAACTCAAACTCCTACGTGAACGTTATAAAGATTCAGCATTAATCACTATCTGCCAGTCCACAAAAGCAGGTCAAATGCGAGGTTCGAATGAAGTTATACATGATGCAGATATTGAAGTTATTGTTGTTAATGGTCTTGCAACAACAAATAAAAATCGCTTTAAGGAAAAGTATAAAGAACTTAAAGTGTTTTAAATGTCCTTAGGACAAAACTCATGTAATATCACTCATAAATGCAATTTATACCTTTAAGAGGGAATTTTTATTCCCCCGGAGAACATTGCCAAATCTTCGGTTTGTTCATTTTGTAGATCGCATACTTAAATTTATTTTCGATTTCTCTTGACTTTTGGAAACAAATGTTGTATATTTGTAGCCTGATTACTTAAATAAAAATGAAAACCAAGATAAGAGAAATTGCAAATATTCAGACCGGTTTATTCGCCAACAACTTTGCTGAAGGGGATATCGTCTATCTTCAGTCAAAGCATTTTAACGAAGAAGGCTTGTTGAAACATACACTTCACCCTGACCTTAAAAGTAACGAAATTGACGAACGACACTTACTAAAACGAGGGGATGTGCTATTTGCAGCAAAGGGATCAAGAAATTTCGCTGCTGCTTTTATAAATATTGATCAGGCTTGCGTGGCATCTACTTCTTTTTTTGTGATCCGGCTTAAAAGCAATTCCATCCTTCCGGAATATCTTGCCTGGTATCTCAACCATCCCAATACTTTACAAATTTTAAAGGCACAGGCCATCGGGACTTCAATCGCTTCTATTTCAAAACCTGTATTGCAGGAGCTGGAAATTTCTATTCCGGATATTAAAACCCAAAAGACTGTCTTGCAAATCACAAATCTTCGGAAAAAGGAAAAACTATTAAATCAAAAGATTGAATCACTTCGTGAACAACAAATTCAACAACAAATAATTAATGCAATAAAATAAATAACATGGCAAAAATAACTCAGAAAGACATCAACGATGCAGTTTGGAAAGCTTGCGACACGTTTCGTGGAAGTATTGATCCTAGTATATACAAAGACTATGTGCTTACAATGCTTTTTGTAAAATATCTCAGCGATGTGCATGATGATATTTACGAAACACATCTTACAAAATACAATGGCGACAAAGAACGTGCAGAACGTGCAATGCAGCATGAACGCTTTGTGGTGCCTGAACACAGCCATTTTAAATATTTGTTTGAGCACCGCAATGAAGTCAACATTGGTGAATTGATTGATGTTGCCTTGGAGGACTTGGAAGAAGCCAACCGTGACAAACTTTATAGTGAAGATGGTGCAGGAATTTTTCAGAATATTAATTTCAACAGTAGTGTATTAGGCGATACAAAAGATAAAAACACACGGCTAAAAAACCTCTTGCTCGATTTTAATAAAGAAACCTTAGACCTGCGGCCATCGCACCTTGAGGGAACTGACATAATTGGTGGTGCGTACATGTTCCTGATAGAAAATTTTGCCAGCGATGCCGGGAAAAAAGCTGGAGAATTTTTTACGCCTAAAGAAGTTTCTACGCTTATTGCAAAACTTACAAAATCAAAACCTGGCTCAAGAATTTGCGACCCCACTTGCGGCTCTGCATCGCTTTTAATTAAAGCCGGAGAAGAAGTTGGCTCTGATAATTTTTCGCTTTACGGGCAGGAAGCCAACGGAAGCACCTGGGCTTTAGCTGTAATGAATATGTTTCTGCATGGCTTTGATAACGCAACTATTCGATGGGGTGACACCATAAGAAATCCAAAACTAAAAGAAGGTGACGCACTAATGAAGTTTGATACAGTAGTTGCAAATCCTCCATTCTCATTGGACAAGTGGGGCAAGAGTGATGATAAAGAAGAAAACAAAGCTGCCGACAGTTTTGACCCCGAAACAGATAAATACAACCGATTTTGGAGAGGCACCCCACCAAAGAGTAAGGGTGACTGGGCTTTTATCAGCCATATGATTGAAATCACTTATGAAGGCAAAGGAAAAGTTGGGGTTGTTGTTCCGCATGGGGTATTGTTTCGTGGAGCTAGCGAAGGAAAAATAAGACAAAAAACAATTGAAGAAAATATTCTTGAAGCTGTGATTGGCTTACCTGCCAATTTATTTTTCGGAACCGGTATTCCTGCTGCAATTATGATTTTTAATAAAGGCAAAGGCGATAATAAAAATGTATTATTTATTGATGCCAGCAAAAGTTATGAAAGTGCCAAGAATCAAAACAGATTGAGATTAAAAGAAGACATCCAGCCGATTGTAGATACATATTTTGACTTTAATTCAGGTAAACTTTTGCCAGGTGTTATTAAAGATAAGTTCAGTTATGTAGCCACATTTGAAGAAATACAGGAAAACGAATTTAACCTGAACATTCCTCGTTATGTGGATACTTTTGAGGAAGAAGCTGAAGTTGATATTGCAGCTGTGCAAAAAGAAATCGGAAAGCTAGAAGTTGAGCTTACTGAAGTTCAAAAGGAAATGAGCAAATACTTAAACGAACTGGGAATAGAATGAAAATTCAATATTGTTCCGATCTGCATCTGGAATTCAGGGAAAATAGAGATTTCCTGAAGAACAATCCTTTAAAGCCTGAGGGTGATATCTTGGTTCTTGCTGGAGATATAGTGCCGTTTTCAGTGCAAAGAAAACACTCATATTTCTTCGATTACGTTTCATCAAATTTCTCGGAAGTCTATTGGGTTCCTGGCAATCATGAGTTTTATCATTCTGATATTAAAGAATATCAAATTTTGAATAAGAAAAATATAAGAGATAATGTATTTCTGATAAATAATACAGTGATTGAAAGGAATGGAGTAAGGCTTATATTTTCTTGTCTCTGGTCAAATATTTCTCCAATTAATCAGTGGAATATTCAGCAAAGTATTTCTGATTTTCATGTCATTTATTTTAACGATATAAAGTTTCATGTCATTCATTTCAATGAACTTCATAAAGAATGTATGTCTTTTCTCACTGCTGAACTACACCGTAACTACACCGGCAAAACAGTAGTAGTAACCCATCATGTCCCTACTTTTTTAAATTATCCTGAAAAGTATAAAGGTGATGTTCTAAATGAAGCTTTTGCAGTTGAACTTTACGATCTGATTGCTGCTTCAAAAGTTGATTATTGGATTTTTGGACATCATCATAAGAATGTTGCTCCCTTTGAAATTGGATCAACCAAATTAGTCACAAACCAATTGGGTTATGTTAAATATAATGAGTGCCCTGATTTTGATTTGCAAAAAATAATAAATATATAAAATATTGATAAATAATATAATAAACTTAATTATGCACAATAAACCTTATTGGTTTATTATCGTATAACTGGTTTACTAAGCAGATATTATGGATGAACTAATTAAATACGTTAAAGACACATTGGGGCTAAATATACAGCTTTACCCATTTTCCAACGAACAAAATGGAAAGCTGCCCTTTTATATGAGCAATATGTACAGGCTATATAATGCAAACGTGTTTTCTCGGGCTTTAATTTTTGCAGAATTACCTGATCCCAATACTTTAAATATTCAGCAAATTGATAATCATTTTCAATCATTGAAAAATATTTTAGATATTCCTATTGTATTAATTGTACAAACTATTCATCCTTTTATCCGGAAAAGGTTAATTGAAAGGGGTATTAATTTTATTGTACCGGGTTATCAAATGTTTTTGCCGGCATTACTTATGGATTTTAAAGAAAACTATGCAAAACCGAAAATCAAAATGAAATATTTGGTTCCTTCTGCCCAATCTATTCTGATTTATCATATCTTACATAGGAATGAAAATTTTGAAAATAAGCCTTTAAAAGAGATTGCCAGGATGTTTAATTACACCTCTATGGCAATTACAAAAGCGGTAAATAATTTGTATCAACATGATCTTTGTTTAATAAAGGGGAACAAAGAAAAATCTATTGTCTTTAAAGGTGATATTCCTGAATTATGGCATAATGCATTACCGTTTATGATAAATCCTGTGCTGAAAAAAGTATTTGTTGAAGAAAAACCACAAAAAGCAGTACTGCTTTCTAATACTTCTGCGTTGCCGGAATATACTGATATGAATCCTTCCAAACAGTTGTATTATGCAATTGATAGAGGTAACTATTTTAAACTTCTAAAAGAAGGAAAACTTTTAAGCCATAATGAATTTGAAGGAAAATACTGTCTCGAAGTATGGAAATATAATCCTTTAATTCTTGTGGAGAATTTAAATAACGACATGAATATAGTGGATCCTCTCTCATTATATCTGTGTTTAAAAGATAGTAAGGATGAACGTACTGAATTTGCTTTAGAAAAATTAATTGAAAAAAACATATGGTAATAGGTATTGATAAATTTATTGAGTTCTTCAAAGATTTCGCTGATAATTATATTATTATTGGAGGAACAGCCTGCGATATTGTAACTGATGAGGCAGGTTTTGAACCAAGAGCTACAGATGATATTGATATAATATTAATTGTAGAGGCTTTAACTTCTGAGTTTGTAAAAAGATTTTTGGAGTTCATAAAAGTGGCGGGGTATGGTTCTACACAGAAGGATTCAGATAAGCGTAATTGCTATAGGTTTACTGATAGAAAAGATAAAAGCTTTCCTAAGCAGATAGAGCTTTTCAGTAAAATTCCTGATATTATTGACCTAGGTGATGAAGTACATATTACACCTATTCCGGTTGAAGAAGGGCTTTCAAGTTTATCAGCCATTCTCCTAAATGAAGAGTATTACGAATTTACTATAAAGCACAGTACTTATAAAGATGGCTTACATTTCGCAAATGTAGAAGCACTTATATGCCTTAAAGCATTTGCATACCTGGGCAATAAAAAAAGATCAGAAGAGGGTCAGCCTGTCAGAGACAAGGACATTCAAAAACATAAATATGATGTATTCAGGATGATTTTCCTTTTGCCGCCGGATAATGTTTTCGATTTGCCCGATTCAATTAAAAGAGATTTAAAAAGATTTGCCGATACAGTCAAAGATGATCTTCCTGGTTCTGAAATTTTTAAGGTGAATAGGTACGGCGATCAGGATATGGTAAGGCTTTACGAGCAACTTATGAATAATTTTAATTTGAAAAATGTTATAGTGATTGCTAGCGAAATAGAGTCATTATTAAAAAAGCAAAAACCTAAAAAAGTCATGTTATCAAAGTCGCCAGAAATTGTTTATAGAACAATACATGATGTTTACTTTCCATTTTTAAATGAAGTAAATGTTCAATTCGCACAGTTTAACAAGCTTTTCAAAGATAATGGATGGTATTATTTCGAAGAACCACAGCCACCGAAGTATAAAATTCCTCTGATGCCTATATCAAAAGGATATGATGGAATGCTTGCCAATTTTGATGTTTTAGCAAAAAAGGGCGAAGATTCATTTCATAATTTTAAAGCAGCCTATTGGTTAATGAAATATAATGATCAGGTAGAATTTAATATTGAAGTAGCATTCAAAATTATATTTTCTAATGAACGCTATGATATAAAAATATTTATTGGTCAACCTTATCAGGGCAGCGTTATCACTAAAAGCTTCATCGATTTTGCAGACAAATTAACAAAAGGCGAAGCTACGAAAGATGGTCCCTTTTCAATTTTTGCAGAACTTTCAATAACTGATAAAAAATATGATGATATTATAACTGCAGATGAAATCAAATCATGGGTTGATCAGGTAAATAATCATCTCCTGGATGTTATAAAAAGAAAAGCTAATACAGCAAAAAATGAATAAAACTAATAATATCCCTTCCGGCTTCAAGCCATCTATCCTCGGCCCAATTCCAACAGATTGGGAGGTGAGACATTTTGAAGATATTGCTGATATAGATAAAGAAAGTTTAAATGGTAACACTCCAAAAGATTATGAGTTTGATTATATCTCACTATCTGATGTCGATAGCGATGATTTAAAAATTGAAACAACAAAACAAGTTTTTTCGAATGCACCATCAAGAGCAAGAAGAATTGTAAAGAAGGGCGATGTATTAATGTCCACTGTTCGTCCAAATCTTCAAGGTTTTTCTTTTATAAGGGGTGATGTAAAAGATTTAATTGCCTCAACAGGATTTGCTGTTATAACCGCTAAAGAATGCAGTAATGAATTTTTATATCAAAATCTTTTTAGTTCAGAAATTTCGAGACAGTTTTATCAATTATTAGTTGGTTCAAACTATCCAGCTATAAATTCTTCAGATGTTAAAAAATTAAAACTTCCACTCCCTCCTCTGTCCGAACAACAATGCATTGCTGCCTGCCTTTTCGCTTGGGACAACACTATCACAAAAGTGCAAGCCCTCCTTGCACAAAAGGAACTTCGCAAAAAATGGTTAATGCAAAATTTATTAACTGGGAAGAAAAGGTTGAAGGGGTTTGATGGAGAGTGGAAGGAAACTACAATTGGAAAGCTCTTTGAGAGGGTGATAAGAAAAAACACAGAAGTCAATACAAACGTTGTTACAATTTCAGCACAAAGAGGATTTGTGAGGCAAACCGATTTTTTCAATAAATCCATTGCTAGTGAAATTATAGATAATTACTTCTTAGTTCACAAAGGTGAATTCTGTTACAATAAGAGTTACTCTAATGGCTATCCCTGGGGAGCAACGAAAAGACTAAATGATTACGACAAAGCTGTCGTTACCACTCTTTATATCTGCTTTGGTATAAAGGATGAAAGCAAAGCCAATGGTAACTTTTTTGAGCAATACTTTGAAGCGAATTATCTAGATAAGGGACTTACAAAAATTGCACACGAAGGCGGCAGAGCTCATGGATTGCTAAATGTAACTCCATCTGATTTCTTCTCATTGAAGATCATTATTCCAAATTTTGAAGAACAAACCGCCATAGCCCAAGTATTGCAGGCAGCCGATAAAGAAATACAACTACTAAAAACAAAAACAGAAAAACTGAGGGAGCAGAAAAAAGGATTGATGCAGGTGTTGCTGACTGGAATAAAGAGATTTAAAATTTAAACTATATAATCATGAATGTAGAAGAAAAAGATCGTTTACTTGCCATTCTTTCTGAAATCGAAAAATTCAATATATCAGAAGAAGTTGCAAAACATTATAAAGATAGCACAGAAATAAATTCTATTGCAATAGGCAGGTACCCTATAAAAGAATTTATTCACTTTATGGATCGTGCGATAAAACAATTAATAATTGAATTGCAATCCGAAAATTATTTTTTCTATCCCATTCAAGCACAAGCACAGCCAATTGCGGGAATCCACATTGAAAACATTTTAAATGCCATAAAAAATCATCTTACACAAAACCAAATTCAAAATCTTCCTCCTTTGCTGGATCAATTAGTAAATTGGGAATATTATTTTGGGATCTGGCATTTATCTTCTCATAGCATTCATAATCCGGAAGAACTCCAGCTAAAAAAGAAAAAAGCTGAAGTTGATTTGCTGTCAAAAAAACTTGAATTATCTATCGAAACTCTGACAAATAAATTTTCAGAATTAGAAACAGCAAAAAAGCAAGTCATCGACTTTATTAACCTGAAAGAACAAGAATTAGTTCAAATAAATACAAATTTGAACAAGTCTACAACAGAAACAAAACAAGTAACACAGCTTCTGGCTGAGGCGCAAAAAGCGGCATCAGACTTAAATGGAATTCTAGCAGTACAAAAAGAAAAACTTGAAGAAATTAAAAATGAATTAGAAGGTGATCAACAATACTTTACTGAATTTGAAACACAATCCTCAATCCTTGAGGATAAGCTGAACAAAGCCATAGAAACAAGTGAACAGAGATTAATCAAGACTAAAGAAGATATTGATTTTATTGAAAGTAAGCGTGAAGACATAATGCGCCTCACAGGTTACGCTGCTGACGGTGCATTAGGTTATAAATTTGATGCACGCCAAAGTATAATTTCTTCTAACTTGAATATTTGGAAATGGGGGGTTCCTGCTGTAACTTTAATTTCAATTGCCTGGGTTGTTATTGTGTTTACATGTATTTCCGCACATTTTGAAAATTATTGGTTAAATTTAATTGTTAATATTTTCAAGACATTTCCAGTATTTATTCTCATGGGATTTGTATTTAAACAATATAACAAAGAAAGAAATCTGCAAGAAGAGTATGCTTTTAAAGCGGCTGTAGCAATGACTATAACGGCATATTCTGATATGTTGAAAGATCAGGATTCAGACAAAAATGTCACAAGGCAGGAAATGCTTATAAAAGCAATAAATGAAGTTTACAATTCGCCGAAACTTCAGTCAGAAGTTAAACAGCGATTAATTTCCATTAATACAAAAGACCTTAAAGAAGTGATAACACAATTGACCGAAGTTATATCCGAAGCTAAAAACGTCGTAAAATAAAAAATATGAATCCTCTTGCTGAAGAAAAACTAATTAATGTTTTACATATAAATTCTAAAGGATGCGCTACAAACCTTGAAGATGACGAGATTGAATATAAAGAAATTTTTAATTGGGAGGATTCTTCTGCAAGAAATAAGTATCTTAAAGAAATAGTTGCCTTGTCTAACGCTGGTGGAGGTTATTTGATTTTTGGTGTGAATGATGAATCAGGAGAGATCATTGGATTATCAAGTACGGCAAACTTTGATTTAAAATTATTTACCGATCAGCTTCAAAAATATTTTGTTCCTTCTATTGATATTAGCGGAAGAACTTATGAACATGAAGGCAGAATACTCTTTATTGTTTATACCGATGGTTATAAAGAAGTGCCTGCAGTTTGTATAAAGGATGGAACTGATTTAAAAAATGGCACATTATATTGGCGGTATTCAGGTAAAGCAGAACCCATAAAAGGCGCAGATTTTCATCTATTGCTAAATAAAATAAAATCCGGTCCAACCGCCCAATTAGTCGAAGTAACAAAGAAGCACAGAAAAATTGATTTGATGCCTAAGTTTCAATGGGCTCCAGGTAGTTCAAGTTCTGGCAAAGAGTATAAGTGCAATTTCAGTAATGAAGGTGCTCGTGCTTTTGTTGTTAAGGTTATAGCTACGAAAGAATCAAATGCATATGTCAACAATATTTGCAGTCAGGTTAGATTAATTGACAAAGGAGGTATTTGGTGTGTTTTTGGAAATTATAAAAGAGATTATCCAGATATAGAAAGAACCTATAAATTTCGTATGTATTTCTCAGACGAAGAAGAAAATCTATATTACCAAGAGTATTCCGGTGGAAGAGGTCATGCATATCCTGAATATGTCAAACCTATAGAAACCACAATAGAAAAAATGAATGAATTTGAGGAATTAAATAAATAACCATGCAAAACAAAAATCACATTATATATAATTTCTAACAGCGATAGTGACTATGATGTTAAAAAAAGTCTGTGCTAATGAAGCAGAAAATGGGTATGATGCTGCAATTATTAACTGGGAAAAAGAGATTAAAAATTAATTAACTAAAAACATATAACCATGCCAAAAAGTAAAATCGAAATTTCATTAACCGACTTTGTTGATTTTGTAAGTAAATCAGGTGGTGCTAAGTTAACTAAAGTAAGACAGATAAAAACCCGAGACGAGTATCAGCCATATTCTGATTTTTATAAAACACTTCGAGAAGGAATAATTGATATTCATAAAAGAGAGGCAAGTAAAAAAGAATTAAATGATCTTTTAGATGGCTTGACTGATGAAAAGAAAATTAAAAACTACCCTGATGCAATTTCAGGTTATAAGAAATTTTGGGGAAATAAGAATTTTAAATGGTTTGACCCGCTTCATAAACACTGGAAAGTTGGTGATGTAGATATTAATATTAATCCTGAACTTGGACTAGAATACAACGACAAGTTTATGGTTATAAAACTTTATATGAAGGCGGAAAAGCTCACGAAAGATAGGGTTAGCCAAATTCTTTCTCTTCTTGAAAAACAATTAAGACCAAAAGCTGAAGATGAAATATTGTTTTGTGTATTAGATGTAAAAAATGCCAAACTTTTTTGTAATGAATCGAAGGATATTTCATTCATGCCTCTTTTGGAAGGAGAAGTAAGAAGCTTTGAAACAATTTGGAAATCTATATAATTAATTCATAAAGTTAAATTTATAACTCATAGTCTTTAATTGCCTTTATGAATTCACAGCTGATTTATAACGAAGGATGATGCAAGAATTGAAGCAAATAAAAAAATGACAATATTGTTTAGTTAAATTTTGAATTAATTAATAATATAAATTAACCTCTATGGAAAATATATTTACCGTACAAGACGTATTTTCAGCTTATAAAAAATTAAAGCATTATTATTATTATGATAATACTTCATTATTTATAAGAAAACGAATTGCTGATTTTGAAATGGAACTTCATAGTAACAATGATTCACCTTTATTTAATAAAGATTATCAAATTAATGCGAGGCTCGAAGGTTTCTTTCAACGAATAGTGGATATTGTAAATGGGGATTTAGATAATATAAAAGTATATATTGAGAAGAACGTTAATTATAAAATTACACCTAAATCATTTCATTTAAAGAAAACGGATTTCATAACAAACACACCGGAAAGTGGTCCATTCCGCTTAGATCGGATAAATATTTTCTTTGATTCCAAGATAGAGATACATATTATGTCTGTTTTATGGTTGATGTATGCAGGAAGGCATTTAACTTCGTTTATGAATAAAAATATATATGCATATGTATTAGAATTAACAAGTGAAGAATCAGATCAAAAAATTGTTGATGGTTTAAGATTGTACAAACCTTATTTTATCCAATATCAGAACTGGAGAGATAAGGCCTTGAAAACAGCAAATAACCTTTTAGACGAGAAAAAGAATGTAAGTATTCTTGGACTTGATATAAAAGATTATTTCTATTCTATTCGACTGGATCTGGAAAAATGGAGAAAAGAATTATTTAGAAAAGATAATGAATTAAGACATGATTGGAAGTTAAATAGATCCTTCGACATGCTTAAACTTATAAATAAAGCTTTCACAAATAAAATCCAAGAAATTAAGATTCTTGAACCAAAGATTAGTGAAAATGAATCAGTTTTACCTATTGGCCTTTTATCATCAGGATTGCTTGGTAATTTATTTATGATTGAATTTGACAAAAAAGTCAAAGATATTCTTAACCCAGCATACTATGGTAGGTACGTTGATGATTTACTTTTTGTTTTTGAAGATAGAGAAGTCGATCATGATAAAATCTCACCAATCAATGATTTTATAAATAAGTTTTTTGTAAAAAGAGGCCTGCTTGCGGAGAAACAAAATATATTAAAAAGACAACTTTTAAATTTGAATTATTCTAAAATCAAGAATACTTCCAATAATATCGATGCTGAGAATATAAAAATTGATTTAGCAAAAAAAGAAGAAGAGAAAAGAAAATTTATAATTAAAGGAAAGGGAATTGAGGATCTTGAATGTTTAACAATCCAAGCTAATAAAATTATACTTGAATATTTTGACTATAAGGAGTCAAGAGCAGCTATAAATAAATTTATAAAGAATTTAGAGAAAAATAGAAGTGAATTTAGATTTTTACCTGAAGAAGACAATGTTGAAAGCGAATTCGATGAGGAAGCATTTTCAATTCAATATTCAGATTCTAAAAATAAACTTAGAAGTATTAAAGATTTTAGTGAAGACAAATATGGTGCCTCAAAATATTTAGCAAAAAAAATATTTGCTTCAAATTTGTCAAGTGAACAAACAATTGACATAGATGAAGAACAGGATGATAAAGATTCATCAAAACAAATCCTTAATTTCTTTAAAGGTTTGACTTCTTTGGACTTTCACACTCTCTGGGAAAAAGTAGTAACATATTTCATAATTAACAAAAAAACTAAGGAATTAAATATTTTTATAAATCAAACTTTAAAAACAATAAATGAAATCACATATAAAAATTGCGAGACTGACTTAATACAAAATGTTGTTGAGCAAAATCTGAAAAAAAATTTGAGAAGATTTCTTGAAATATCTGTTGCGGTTCCACTATCAATGAATTTAAAGTTTCAATTAGATACATCCGATAACAAAAACAGATTCTTTTATCCAAATATTGTAAAATTTTCTCACGCTATAAGATTCTCGAATATGTTTAGGCATAATCTAATTAATATATCCTGTTTGAATTTCACAAAAATACTATACACTAAGAAGGACTTAAATAATTTAGATATTAAAAGTATCCATGGCGAGCATTTAGAAATAATGGAGATTTTATCTTATTTGTCACCAAGATTTGTTCATTTCCATGAATTAAATATTTTGAAGATTCATGAAACATTAGCGAAAATAAAAGGCGAAGATATTATCAATGAAGTAAAAAGCATTAATGATATACCTAATGATGCATTTGATAATTTTTATGGTTTAAATTATGGATGGCGCAATCTTAGTAATAACGGGAACAAAGATATAGTTAACGATAAAATTAATCTAAGAAATACATATTTTAATATTGTAGGAAATGCTGAAGAAAAGGGAATATCGAAATATGATATTAATGTTGACACAGAAGGGGGGAAAGGAATAAATAAGAAAATAGGTTTAGCAAATATGAAGGTTTTTGAAGAGAATATTATTTCAAACATCAATAATCATTCGAACACTAGCAAAGAAAGAAGACAAACATTGTTTCAATTAATAAATTTATGTGAAAAAGAAAAATGTGATTTGTTTGTGCTTCCTGAAGTGTCAGTTCCATTCAATTGGATAGGGTTTTTGGCTTATCAAAGCTATAAAACAGATACGGCAATAATTGCCGGTTTAGAGCATTTTGTGAACAAATTCAAGTTTGCGTTTAATTTTATGGCAACAATACTTCCAATAAGATTGAATGGATACACAACTTGTTTGATAAGAATTAGGTTGAAAAATCACTATGCTCCAGAGGAAATTAAATTGTTAAAAGGGTATAGATTATTGCTGCCTAACAATAGGAAGAATAATTTTATTAAATTATATGACAGATTTCATTGGAGAAAAATATATTTTTCAGTATATAATTGTTTCGAATTAGCGGACATTAGAGATAGAGCATTATTCAAATCAGAGATTGATTTTGTTGTTGCTTCTGAATTTAATCGAGACGTAAATTATTTTTCTGAAATAGCAGGTTCGTGGCCAAGAGATATACATTGTTTTTTTATCCAAGTTAATACTTCTCAATGGGGCGATTCAAGACTGGTACAGCCTTCAAGTTCCTCAGATAAAAACCTTATTAGTGTAAAAGGGGGTGAAAACTCAACTGTTATTGTTGGATATCTAGCTATAAAAGAATTGAGAGAATTTCAATTAAAGGAGTATTTATTACAGAAAGATGATATTAATAATGGCGTAACATCATTAAAACCGACACCTCCAGACTTTAATAAAACCAATGTCGAAAAAAGAATTAATAATCAATAACAAGGAAATTATGGAATTTAGAATTCAAGATATTTTGAAGAATATCATACCCGGCTTTATGCTTGCATTTGTATCTATTTTAATTTATGGTAATAAACTAGGGTGGGAATTTATTGATAATATAATTTCATCTGATATAAAAGAATATTCAGAGGTCGTATTAGTAATACTATTAATTCTAAGTTATATTACTGGGTATTTCGTTGATTTATGTGCAAGTGGAGCAGAGATGTTAATATATAGAATACTGGACAAACCATCTCATATACTTTTAAATAAACCGAATTGTGTATATACATTGGTTAAAATTGCTGAAATCAAGCAAAAATTAGCAATTCCAGAAGGGACTATAACGCCAGCTAAGGCAGAATTATATTTTAAAGAAGCTAATCTTATTAAAGATAATAATCCATCCGAAACGATAAAAGAAAAGGTAAAGGAATATTATAATTCGTATATTTTTTCACGGAATATGCTGTTGTCTTTACTTTTTACTTTTATAATATATATGATAATTTCAGCCTATTCTTCTTTTTCTAATTGTTATATAATTGCTACGTTTTTATTGGTAATTGTATTGTTTTTCTTTCGATGGAGGAGTAGAGCTTTTTATTACTCTAGGCAAGTCTTTAATTCAATTTTATTTGAAAATCGACCACTTAATCCCTAAGTAATAATTAAGAATTAGTTTGAAATATATAGATGGAAATGCTAAGAAAAAATGGAAACACCCTCATTTAAAGAAGATCACATAAGCCAGATTCCCGCATTGCAGTTACTGCAAAAATTGGGGTACATATATTTAAGTACTTCGGAAGCCGAAAAACTTCGTGGAGGAAAAACCACCAATGTTTTGCTGGAAGATATTTTGCGGAAACAGTTGAAGGAAATCAATTCTGAAAAAAGAATCAGTTCAACAAAATCCACATACATCAGCGATGCAAATATTGAAAACGGCATCCGTGCATTGAAAGAATTGCCGATGAACGAAGGCTACATTGCGGCTTGCGAAACGGTTTACAACCTTATCACGCTGGGAAAAGCATTTGAACAAAGTTTTGATGGTGATAAAAAGAGTATAACGCTTCAATACATTGACTGGAAAAATATAGAGAACAATGTATTTCATGTAACCGAAGAATACAGCGTAATGCGAAGTACCAGCAAGGAGCATTATCGACCTGATTTGGTTTTGTTTGTAAATGGTATTCCCTTAAGCGTGATTGAGTGCAAGCGACCTGATATGAAAGAACCCCTGACGCAAGCAATCAGCCAGCACTTACGCAGCCAGCAGGATGACGGCATACGTGCCTTATATGTATATTCACAGTTGATTTTAAGTGTAGCTACCCAGGAAGCTGCTTTTGCCACCAACGCTACACCTGAAAAATTCTGGGCAAAGTGGGAAGAAAAATTTACATCAAATGAAGAAGAAACAAAGTACAGAAAAGATTTACAGGAATTAAAAAACCTGGCACTGCCAATTGATCAGAAAGAAAAATTATTCAGCGAAAGATTTAAATATGTACGCCAATATTTTGATGATTTAGAAAAAGAAAATATTCTGCCAACTGTTCAGGATGAATATTTATATGGCTTATGCCGGCCGGAGCGCTTGATGGATATTATTTTCAACTTCATTGTATTTGACAACGGAGAAAAAAAGATAGCACGTTACCAACAATATTTTGCTGTTAAGAAGGCAATGCAACGCATACTTCAGGTAGAAGGAGGCAGAAGAAAAGGTGGTGTGATTTGGCACACACAAGGTAGCGGAAAATCATTGACAATGGTGATGCTTGCTCAAGCTATTGCAATGGAAAAGTCAATTCGCAATCCCAAAATAGTTTTGGTAACAGACAGAACTGACCTGGATAATCAGATTACAGGCACATTCCACAAGTGCGGAAAGTTTGTTGAGAATGCAACAACCGGACAACGATTGGTTGAGTTACTTGAAAGTAAAAGCGATTCCGTTGTTACTACCATCATCAATAAGTTTGTGGCTGCCATGAAAAAAATAAGCAAACCATTGGAGAGTCACGACATTTTTGTATTAGTGGATGAAGGACACCGTACGCAATACGGAACATTCAATATTGAAATGCAAAAAACTTTACCCAATGCTTGTTTTATTGCAATGACGGGAACACCCCTTTTCAAAAAAGATAAAAGCACAGCAGCAAAATTTGGTGGCATAATTGATGCTTACACCGTTGACCAGGCTGTAAATGACAAAGCAGTTGTTCCTCTTTTGTATGAAGGAAGAGTTGCAAAACAAACGGTGAATGAAAATCCGGTTGACATTTTTTTCTCAATGATTTCTGAACCACTTACAGATTATCAGAAAGCGGATTTGAAAAAGAAATTTAGCAGGGCAGATCAGTTGAACGGAGCCGAACAAAAAATTTATGCAATTGCATGGAACATCAGTATGCATTTTCGTGACAACTGGCAAGGCACACCTTTCAAGGCACAATTGGTTTGTGATAAAAAAGTAAATGCCATTCGCTACAAAGAGTTTTTAGATGAAATTGGACTTGTAACTTGCGAAGTTTTGATTTCTCCATTGGATGAGCGTGAAGGCGAGGACAGCGCTTTTGCAAAATCAAATGAAAGAGAAAATCGTTTTTGGAAGAAGATGATGGATGAGCACGGCAATTCTAAGACTTATGAAAAGAACCTCATCAGCCGTTTCAAAAACCAGAAAGATCCGGAAATAATTATTGTGGTGGACAAACTGCTTACCGGTTTTGATGAACCAAAGAACACCGTTTTATACCTAACACGAAATTTACGAGGCCATAAGCTCTTACAGGCAATAGCAAGAGTAAATCGTATTTATCCTGATAAAGAATTTGGCTACATCATTGACTATTACGGAGTGATTGAAAATTTGGATGATGCACTGGTAATGTATTCTTCATTTGAAGATTTTGATAATGATGATTTGATCGGAACATTATCCAACATCAATGATGAAATAAAAAAATTACCGCAAAAACATTCTGAGTTGTGGGATATTTTCAAAACTATTGCAAATAAAAGAGATGCAGAGGCATATCAGTTGTTGCTGAAAGATGAAGCAATAAGAGTTTTATTTTACGATAAGTTGGCAGCATTTGCAAAGACATTGAAGTTAGCTTTTTCATCAATTCAGTTTTACAAAGAAGTGGAAGAAAAAACGATCAATCGTTACAAAGAAGATTTGACCATGTTCCTGAAACTTCGCCTGGCAGTGGTTGAGAGGTACTCCGATGAAATTGAATACAAACAATACGAAGGACAAATTCAGAAACTGATTGACACACATATCACAACTGAAAAAGTGGAAACCATCACTGAGTTGGTAAACATTTTTGATAAAGAAAAGTTTCAGCAAGAAGTAGAAAATACAATAGGTATAGCTGCGAAGGCGGACAAGATTGCAAGCAGAACGGCAAAACACATTTCTGAAAAAATGGATGAAGACCCCGCTTTTTACAAAAAGTTTTCACAGATGCTTAAAGAAACAATTGCAGATTGCGAAGCAAAAAGAATCAGCGAAGCACAAAAACTAACGAAGGTTCAGGAAATAATGAACATTGTTTTATCTCACACCGATACAGATATTCCAGAAGTGCTAAAAAATAAAGATGTGGCAAAAGCATTTTATGGTTTATGCATTGAATCTTTAAATGAAAAAATACAAGACTCATTAATTAGAAAAGAAATTTCAACTCATGCCGCATTGCATATTGATGAATTAATTAAAGAAGCTGTTTTAGATAGTGGAATGCCAATTATAGAATGGAAAGATAAATCAAATATAACAGGCAAACTGGTAATAGATATTGGTGATTATTTGATAGATGAAGTACGTGATAAATATCATATTCAAATGTCATTTAAAGAAATGGATGATTTGGCTAATATCTGTATTGAAGTTGCAAGTAAACATTACAAGTAATGACTGAATCCATTCAATTTGGCTCAAAGCAAATAGATTTTCTTTTAGAATATTCCAACAGAAAATCATTAGGTATAACCGTAACTTCTGACTTAAGTGTTTTGGTAAAAGCCCCCGCTGATACTCAGATTGACAAAATCAAAGAGAAGCTGCGGAAGAAAGCACCGTGGATATTAAAGCAGCAAAGTTTCTTTCTTTCATTTCATCCAAAGACACCAGAAAGAAAATTTATTGGAGGTGAAACACATTTGTATCTCGGCAGACAATACCGATTAAAAATTATTCAGAACAAAATTGAATCAGTAAAACTGAAAGGAAAGTTTATTGAAGTAGCGTTATCTGATAAATCAAGAGCAAAACAGTTAGCAACTGAATGGTATTTGCAGAAAGCAAGATCAAAGTTTCATGCAATTGCGCAACCGATTATTGACAAATTCAAAAAATACAAAGTTGAACCAACTTCAATCGTGCTGAGGGAAATGCCAACACGATGGGGAAGTTGTACACCCAAAGGAAAAATCATTTTGAATCCTGAATTAATTAAAGCACCTAAAGGTTGTATTGAATATGTAATTATTCATGAACTTTGTCATTTAGTACATCACGATCACACACAGAAGTTTATTGACCTGCAAACAAAAGAAATGAAGGATTGGGAAAAGTGGAAGAATAAATTAGAGCACATACTTGCATAGTACAAAACGACTGTCAAAAATTGTAGGAATATTAAGCAACCGGGAAAAATTAGAGAGGATAAAAATGAAGTGGGATAAAGTGAAAATAACAAAGGAAAATGGTGAGATAGTTGAAGCACATGCTCCTGTAATTATCTCTGCAAGTCGTTCAACTGATATTCCGGCGTTTTATTCAGATTGGTTTTTTCATCGGCTGAACGTTGGTTACTCTATATGGACAAATCCATTCAATGGCGACAGGATTAATATTTCCTATGAGAAAACAAGACTGATTGTCTTCTGGTCAAAAAACCCGGAGCCTCTGATAGTGCATTTGGATGAATTGAAAAAAAAAGATATTAATTGCTATATTCAATTTACCATTAACGATTATGTGAATGAAGGCCTTGAAAAAGGAGTGTCGTCTGTAGACAAGCGAGTAAATACGTTTAAAAAGTTGGTTGATAAGCTTGGTTTTGGGAAAGTGATTTGGCGATTCGATCCATTGATCCTGACCGATAATATCAGCATTGATAACCTACTTGATAAAATAAGTCGAATAGGCAATCAATTGCAGGGATATACCGAAAAAATGGTGTTCAGCTTTGCAGATATAAGTGCTTATGGAAAAGTTAAATCAAATCTCGAAAAGAACAACGTAAATTACCGGGAGTTTAATGATGAAGATATGCAGTACTTTGCATCTGGCATTTATGATCTGAATAAGAATTGGAAATATGAGCTTGCCACTTGTGCTGAAAAAACCGATTTTACAAAATACGGCATTCTGCATAATCGATGTGTTGACGATGATATAATGATAAAATACTTTTTACATGATAAGATATTGATGGAGTATTTGGGAGTAAAGGTAATTGAACCGGACATGTTCAATCTGCAAAAGCAAATCGTGAAAACTAAAAACAATGAGGACAAAGGGCAGCGTGAAGCTTGTGGTTGTATAATCAGTAAGGATATAGGAGAGTATAATACTTGTCCGCATCTTTGTGATTACTGCTATGCGAATAATAGCAAAGAAAAAGCGATGTCAAATTATAAACAGCACGGACAAAACATGTTTTCAGAAACAATTACAGGCAAGTAGTCATGCAGCAATATCTTGAAAAGTTAAGCAAATTAGATAACCCCACCTTTCAGCAAATCCGTTGTATTGCATGGGAATGTATTTCACATTTACCGAAAAGTAAAAGGGATGAACTTTATAAGAAATTAGCGCATGGAGTTATACTGCTTGACACACATGAGCTGATGTGCCAATATCTGCATTCCTTTGGAAATATGCATGAGGCAAAGATAAAAAAAGCACTCTCCTGTTTCCCAAACGATTTATTTAATAAAGATTATGATGTTATTGATTGGGGCTGTGGCCAAGGGTTAGCCACAATTTGTTTATTTGACTACCTGAAAAATAAAGGAATAATAAGCCAGGCACAAAACATTGTCCTTATTGAACCATCACAGGTTGCTCTTGAAAGAGCAAAATTACACGTTAAGGCTTATTGCAAAGATGATAGGAAAATCAGGATACAAAACAAGTTTATTGATGAAGCAACCATTGATGATATAAGGTTAGATGGCTCCAGGCCGGTTTTCCATTTATTCTCGAATATACTGGATATAAAAGAAATCAATTTAAAAAAACTGGCAATTAAGATCGATCAATCGGTACTGAGCGAAAGTTATTTAATTTGTGTTGGCCCTCTTAATGCGGGGAATAGAAGAATTGATGCTTTTTATGATCACTTTAATTCACCATCAGTTTTCTTAAGTGATTCCCAATCGCAATTTGAATATGGAGGTAAAACTACTTGTACATATAATATAAAAGTTTACAAGCTTACGGTAGATACGGAAGGTATTGTAATCCCTGTAGAGTACTTTCCTTCAGTACAGTTTCATGCAGGTTATCAATTAGACTGTGTAAAAGACAAACTGGGCAAATTAAATGAAACTGAAAAGGAAAAAATTGATAATCTTTATTCCAGCCTCACAAGATTTGAAACATCAACACCATTCGATATCGGAGCGAGTGTTTATGATGATGTACATCCAATATTAGCTGTGCTAAATAATATAATAACACGTGGGTTACCAACAAAGGCAAGTCCATTCATTGAACGTGAATTTATAAAAGCATTTGACCTGACCAGTGAAAGTCAGGATGAAGGTGTTATTTCCTTTAATTTAGGAGCAGATAAGTTGAATGCAAATGATCTGTTTCTTGCAATGCACTTGATAGATTCTCGCTTAGTGCTCGATCAGAAAAGTTATAATTGCAAGATACTTGACAGTGATTTAGAGAAAAAATATATTACTGAAGTTGAAGATAAAATAATAAGGCAATTACTACAGCCACAGCGAAGTCTTTCTTCAATCACGAAGAATAATAAGGAGCATTTTGCACAGCGCGTGGATTTCTCCATTGAGTTTCCTTATGTAGTAAAAGATGATTCTGGAAAAGGAAAACAAGGGATTGTTGTAGAACTTGACGGAGAAAAATATCATATAAAGGAATCGCAAAAGTTAAGCGATCAGAACCGTGATAATATTTTACAAAATATAAAATGGACATCCATCAGGATCTCTGAAGCCGATATTTCCCGGAAAAGAATAAATTATTCTGATAGCTCTTATTTGCAAAACATTGTTAAAGCCTCAAAGAAATCATATGATTCCGAATGGACAAGAATACTTCAGTTCATTCTTACACCCATTGCTGTTGCCAGAGTTCAGAAGACAGTATTAGAAGCCTTAATGACCGGCAAACTAGACTTGAGTCAACCCGAGTGGAGTGTTTTGGTAGACGAAAAAGATGTTCCATGTGCCGCTTTGGCTTTTGATGACATGGAAATGATGTTTAACAACTTGACAAAATTGAGTGCTGATTATCAAAACTTGAAATTTCCGCATATAAAACTTGATATAATTAGTACTATTGAGTTTAGTAATTCTTCTTTACATTTAAACCATACACCTTCGGTTGGAGCCAATCCCAATCATCTGAAAACAGAATATGATCTGGTGATTGATGTCTCTGTTTTGCGCAGAAGTGAAATAGAAGAGATATCGTTTACAAGATTTAAGAGTAAAAATAATTGCTACTTCAATATTCGTTCTTCAAATTACCAACGTAGTGTTCGATCAATATATACTTCGGATAAAATCCAATACCGGAATTTGGTTGAAAAGGATTTGCAAGGCAGGTATCTCGAAATTCAGGAAACGAAAGATTACTTGCAATACTTCATGCAACTGGTTTTCCGAAAAGTAGATTTTCGTCCGGGACAATTACCGATTTTAAGCAGGGCGCTTCAGAACAAAGGCGTGATAGGGTTGCTTCCTACAGGGGGAGGCAAATCATTAACATATCAACTTGCTGCTTTATTGCAGCCTGGTGTGACAATTGTTGTTGATCCTTTGCGTTCATTGATGAAAGATCAGTTTGATGGTCTTATCAGTTCGGGTATTGACTGCTGCACATTTATCAATTCGACACTTTCAGCCGCCGAGAACGATAAAAGAGAAAAGAAAATGGAATCTTCAGAATTGTTGTTCATTTTCCTTTCTCCTGAGAGACTATGTATATACAGGTTCAGAGAACGTTTAAAGAATATGCATGAATTGAATGTGTATTTCTCTTATGGTGTAATTGATGAAGTACATTGCGTTTCTGAATGGGGCCATGATTTCAGATTTTCGTATTTGCATCTTGGGCGTAATCTATATAAATATGTCCGCACAAAACATGGTGATATTACATTGTTCGGATTGACGGCAACTGCTTCTTTCGATGTTTTGGCTGATGTGGAAAGGGAGTTGTCGGGTAATGGAGCTTTTGAATTAGATGCTGATACTGTAGTAAGATATGAAAATACAAACAGGCTGGAATTGCAGTATAAAATTGAAAAAGTCCGACCTGTATTGGAGGTAGATGGTTACTTTGATAAGAATAATAAATTAGACAAAGGATTACCCAAAGCTGTGAAACTTACTGATAAATGGTCTTTCTTTGATTCAAAACAATCATTACTGAAGGATTACATTCAAGAAATACCAAAATTCTTAAGTGAGCTTCAATCTGTAGATTCAATTGATACTATTAAAAATAATTTTTCGGAAAGACAAGAAAATGACAAAACAATAAATAATGATTTAAGGGTAGAGATGCCTAATGATTATTTTTCAAAGAAAGATAAATATCCACATGCAGGAATCGTTTTCTGTCCTCATAAAGAAAACACTGGAGTTTCGGTTGAATCAAATAAAAGAAATCTGATGGGATTAATTCCTGATATTGGATATTTTGTTGGTAGTAGTGGTGGGGAAAAAGAAGAAACGGAAAAGATTGATCAAGAATCTAACTTGAACCTGGAGTTGTTTCGTGATAGTAAGTTAGCAGTTATGGTAGCAACAAAAGCATTTGGAATGGGCATTGACAAGCCAAATGTAAGGTTTACCGTTAACATGAATTACTCAAGTTCGCTGGAAGGATTTGTTCAGGAGGCCGGACGTGCCGGTAGAGATAGAAAAATGGCGTTATCAGTAATACTCCTATCCGATTATAAGTTAGTAAGAATCAACAAGGATTGTCCAGTTAATAAGTTTCCAATGATGATCCTTAAAAACAAATGGTTTTACCCGGAGCATTTGGAAACTATATTGGATCATTATAATCTTGCTATTGAAGAACAATACATAGATATCTGTACTCCGGAAAATGATATGGTGAAGCTCCGTTGTGAGTGCGCCAGATTTGCATGGAATAGTTGTGGGGGCAAATGCTCATTCGTCGGTTGTCAGAATAGAAATAAATCCTGTGAAACAATATGTTCAAAATATGAGAACTGTATATTAAAAACGGTTCCGAAGGAAGCTAAAGGCTTTTTGTATGAAAAGGACCTACTTGAAATATTAAGGAATAGCAATATAGTAATAGGTAAGAGATATTATCAATATCTAAATGCCGACTATGATTCGGTAATGTATTTTTACAATAATAATTTCAAAGGATACGATGTTGAGAAAGATGTCCTGCATCGAATTATGAGTGTTCAAAATACTCAGGTATTTCAGGGAGACGATAAAGAAATAAAGATTGATGAACTCAAATCAGTTTCAGGTTTTTTAACTGCATTGGTAAAATCTGAGCCAGGAACTGAACTGGTTTCATTTATTTCATACAATCAAAACGATAATGATGGCAATTCTGAAGGCAACAAATCCGATATTGCTAAAGCAATTTATCGTTTGAGTTGTATCGAACTAATAGAAGATTTCACTGAAGATTATAGGAATAGCCGATACCGGATCGTGGCTAAAAGGAAAAGAGATGGTGAATACAATCACGGATTGAAGAATTTTCTTATAAGATATTATACAAAAGATAGAGCTGAGCAGGAAATGGATAAAGTTCATAAATATGAACTCAATCTTGTGTATGAAACAGAAGTTGAAAAAGAAATATTTAGATGCCTCGGCTATCTGACGGAATTCGTTTATGAAAAAATTGCGATGAAAAGAAAGCGGGCAATTGATGATATGAGGAAATTCTGTATTGAGGGTATAAATGAAACCAAGGATTGGAAGGAGATAAACGAAGATTTGAAGGACTTCTTGTACTATTATTTTAACTCGAAGTATGCAAAAGATGATTACGTTGCCGACAATGGTGAGTTGTATTCACTTACAATTGATACCGAGAGAGGAAAAAAGTCCTCAGTTGAAGTATTAAAAAAGTACATGAAGGTTATTGAAAGAGATCTTGTTGGTATTGGTACTCCTAAAGACAATGTAAAACATTTACAAGGTGCCGTTCGCCTTATACGCAGATCATTAACTGATGATAACCCTGCTTTAGCATTGTTGAATGCATTCTGTTTATTCTATTTAGGAACCAGTAATAATGTTAATCTCAAAAAAGAGATATTGAACAGCTATAAAGAAGGTATGGTAGGATTTGGTGCTGAAATGGAAGATTCACCTGAGTTTTGGAACCTGTTTGATTATTATAATGGTATCATTCGGGAGTTTGCAGATCCGGCTCAATTAACCCATCTGGGGGAAGAAGTAATGATTACAATACACGGGAATAACTTAAAAAAAATAACTGACAAATATTTACATAATGGATAGAGACAATATCAACCAGGCATTAGCTCAATTGGAACAAAGCCTGAAAGAACTTGATTCAGCAAGAAAACAAGTTGAAAAAATCACTGAAAGCGGTACGACTTTACTACAGGCAACATCGAAATTGACAAATGAAGTCAAAGGACTAGCTGATAAGGTTAAGGATGAAACTTCAAATGCTATTGTCGTTTTTAGTGAAAAATTGTCTGATTTAGAGAAGAAATTAAAAAACATTTCAGAATCCGGCAAAAAGAGTATTATGGCAGAGGTTGAGAAATTCACCGAGACAACGTCAGAACTTAGCTCCTCAACTGAAAATGCAATCAAAGAGATAAAGTCCTTATCAGCAAAAACTATTAAGCAGCAGGAAGAAGAAATTTCAAAAACGATCAAGGTTATTAATGGATATTGTACAAACATCCAGATTTTAATTGATGAGATTAAATCTATTGATTTACCTCACAAACTTGAAAATTTGGATTCAGGGATTATAAAGGCACAAAAGAGTTTATCTGAGTTACAAGAGAATCAAGCAGTACAATTCGAGAAACTTGAAGAAGAAGTCAAATTGGCTTCAAAAAAACAACTTACGAATACATATATAACATGGGGCCTTATTTTATTGGTTGGGATAATTCTGTCCATCCTTATTTATAGTGCCTGAAAAAATATTATGTGAATGTTTTTGTATCGCTATGTCAAAGGGCTAAAACCGGCATGAAACATATTGGCAAATGCAACAAAGAAATAATACTCGGCCAGCATTTAATTTTCCCAATACATTTTCTCTTTGGGTGGTTTCTTAAAAACCAATTTGTCTCTGTCAACTTCGTTAAGATACTCGTCATCTGATAACACAAATGGATCGTACCAGTTAGCTTTTTGGCGTGCCCATGAAACCCAATTTTTCACTTCATCAGAATAGGCCTTTGTCCTTACAGAGTTTGCTTCTACTTCATCAATATATCGCCTTAGGTTTTCAGCTTTATGCCATCTCTTTGAACTTTTAATCAGGGAAACAAAATCATCAAGTTCACGCTCCTTGCGTTTTTGTTTTTCTTCTTCAATTCGTTTTTTTTCTCTTTCTCGTTCACGCTTTTCTTCTCTCTCCTTTTTTTCCTTAATGGTTTCTTCAGTTTTTATTTCTATCCTGGCAATGATCCTGGCTAATTGTTTCTCAAGCGGTAAATTGCCATCTTGCCAAAAAAGATCATAAGTAAAAACTTTGGCACTGAACATTAAAATACCTGTAGGTAAAAATTCAAATCTAGGCCATTTCTGAGCCTCTGGATATACCACTTTTTTAAATTTTTCCCGTAGATAAATTTCAACCTTTTCATCCTTTATTAATAAAATTGTGGAATTAGTATGTGTAATTATTTTATGATTTCTGTTTTCAATGACTTTAATGAATGTATCCATAAACCTCAAAGCCCTGTTAATATTTGCTTGAGTTACGCTAATATTAAGGTCATTACTTTTGGTATATAACAAACCCTTGTACCGCCAGTCGCTGTTTGGATCTTTTGTCAGGCTTTCTTTTGCGTCAGTTATTAGTTTTGATGGTTTTGAAAGTTTCTCAGGAACGATTAATGTATCTCCTTCTTTTTTTATAATTTCTCTTTGCAATGTTACAAACGGTGACAGCATTCCTTCGCCTTCTTCGCGCAGTCTTAATGTAACTTCGCTTTCACCTTTGTAATCCTTTGGTAAGTTTTTTTTCTTTATTTTCTTATTGTATTTCACCTGCATCCAGTGTCCGTAATTTGGCAATGGTATACACATTCTGATACACATTTTTCGTAACCCGACATCGGTGATAGAATATTTCTTTGCCAATGTTAATAGTGGAAAAGACCATATCAAATCGTATAGCTCTTGCCTTGTTAATGTTTGTTCTTTCATATAAATACTTGCATTTTATTTCATGATGCAAAATTAGAAAAACGTTATTGTTGCATTCAGGAAAGAAGGGAGAAATTATTAGTTTTGTAAAAATGGACACATTTCAGCAATAATCTATATGGAAAGAAATATTTCAACATTTTTAGCTTTTGAAGCCCTTATACAAGAGCGCACCAGAGAAATTCGAAAAGAAAAAGTACTTTTAGATATAGATGTTGCCGGCCTGTATGAAATCAGCCTGGCAGAACTGTATAAAATAATTGCAAAAAATAAAAGACGCTTTCCTCCGGATTTTATGTTTATACTCAATAATGAAGAAAAGGAAAAGTTTTCATTAAAAAGCAAAAAAGTATTTGCATTTACTCAAATGGGTATTCTTATGTTAGGAGGGCAGCTAAAGAGTGACAGGGCAGTGAGAATGCATTTACAATTAATTGAATTTTTTGTTGACAGGTTGCCTGGCAGCGTTTTCGAAATATTATCCGACCAACAGAAAAAATCACATGATGATGCTTATTAATGATGAACTTTATAATTTAAGTAATCTGCAAAATAAATTTAATTATAAAATATTCTTGTTCGCTTCGTCCAGCACTGTATTTTCGAAACTATCTAAATAGATCTGAGTGGTTCGTTCCGAGGAGTGCCCCATAGCTTCGCTAATTATTGAAGTTGAAATACCGCTTTTCTTTAATACAGTGGCATAGGAATGTCTGGCTACATAAGTTGTAAGTTTTGTTTTCAGTTCCGCTTTTTCAGAAATTGTATTTAAATCTGTATTTGTCAGTACCAAAATTTTATGAATCCGATTTTTCCGGCTTGTCTCTGTCAAGTGTCTGGCTTTTGAGAGTATCGGAAAAATATAATCTTGTTCATCAATCATACATTCTTTATAAAACATAAGAATATCCTGGGCTGGTTTGAGAATTGCAATATTATAGTTTCTCCCTGTTTTCATACGTTTATAGCTTAACCTTTCATCAGATATATTTTTCCAAGTCAATGATGCTATATCACTAAAGTTGATGCCACTATTATAAAAGCTGAATAAAAAATAATTTCGAGAATGAAATAACCGGGTTCCTGATTCTATTTGTAATTCCTCAATTTTTCTCATATCCTCTCTCGATATTGCTCTTTTAATAGTATTCATTTTGAATTTCGTAATCTTATACTCATTAAATGGGTAAATATCCCTGTCAATCTCTCCAGAAGCAATGGCTTTATTGAAAAGTGATCTCAACGTTCTCATATAACAAGAAATACTGGTATCCTTGAATTTTTTCTCTCTGAAACTTTGCTCAAATTTATTCAGGAAGGAGACTGTAACATCAGAAAAATCGAAATTCTGATTACCTCTAAAAGCAATCATTGTACGTCTCAAATCATTATAAACATTAGCATTGCCGATGCGATCAGCTTTTTTTAAATCAGCAATTATTTTATCCAGAAAAGGAATAACTCCCTGAATTCCTTTTTTCTTTTTTATTTTCATTGAGACTTCATCCAGACTTACAGGTTTCTTTTTATCGTCATAATCCAATAATAATCTTTCCGCATCAACGCATTTTTGTTTTATAACAATATCGAGTAGTTTTTTATTTGGATGTTTTTTGTGAGGTACATTATTTTCGTGATCCCATAAATCATAGTGACAAGAATAACCAATCGATATATACTTCGATTTTCTATTATTTATGATTCTTAACATGATAGGATGCTCACCATTTTTTAATATTTTTGACGTATAAAGAAGTACTTTTACTGTTGCCATATAAATAGTTTTAAAAATCCTGGTTTAAACATAGTTTAAACAAAAGTAGTAAAAATTAATAAATCCATACATATACTGATAAACATAAATATATTAAGTAGCTGAAATATAGTAAGATAAATGAATAGAAAAAAATCGAAAAGATAGAGGCCTGTTTCTTACAAGCAGAGGGTCACTGGTTCGAATCCAGTAACTCCCACAATACAAAGCCATCACTAGATGGCTTTTGTGTTTTCTGGCTAAAAGGATCAACGCATTTATTTTTTCTGCTGACGAATGATCCAGAGATATAGATTCTCAACTTTTTCACGGGCCCAATCAGTCTTTCGGAGAAACTTCAGGCTCGATTTAATACTTGGATTACTCTTAAAACAATTGATGTTAATTTTCTCCGCTAAACCATCCCATCCAAAATAATCAACCAATTGGTTCATGATCATTTCCAATGTCTTTCCGTGTAATGGATTATTTTTTTGTTCCTCATTCATTTTTTACTTCTTGTAATGACAGTATCGTGCACTATATATGCTATTTTATAGTGCAGTCAATATATAGTTGAATAGCATTTTCACGCAAAACTTATTCGTATTGATTAAATGGTTTTGATTAATTTCCCGATAATCAAAAGAAAATAAAACTAAATGTGTCAAAACATCTGTGAATAGCAATCACTTTTTTATTCTTAGATAAAAATTTGTATAAATATAAAAAACTCATATTCTTGACTTGAAAAGTCTTTATTTTTATACTATCAAACAAACATCAAAGCTGACAATATTATGAAAAAAACATTACTATTCCTATTGGTTGCCGTATTTTTTTCTATAGTGGTTCGCGGACAAAATTTTGTTAGTGTCACCAAAAGTAACAATGGCCAAACTATTAATCTGTCGGCAGATCAGGTGTTAGAGGTGAAATTGCCCAGAACTCCATCCAATGGCTATGTCTGGTGTTTATCAAATGTTGCGGGCAATAAAGAAATTCAGCGATCAATTACGCAGATTGGAGATGGAGATTTTATTTCCGCACGGACTACTGCAAATGGAAAAGTATTAGTTGGACAATCAGGGACTCAGATAATAAGATATATCGGCACTTTGCAAGGAACAACAGTGCTTTCGATGGAATTAATACGTCCCTGGGAAAACAATAGTCCTTCAATAGATAATTTTACAATCACTGTGATATCCGGTGGAAAATATACAGGATCATATATTGCTCCAGTTGCTAAAAAACCAAATCATGTTACTTCCACTTCAAAATCCACTCCTTCTAAATGGGACTGGCGTTCGCAATGTACGCCAATAGCAAATCAGATGTCGTGTGGCGATTGCTGGGCTTTTGCCGGGGTAGGAGCTTTTGAATGCAATATTAAGATTCATGATGGTGTGACCAGAGATATTTCTGAAGCCTACCTTACAAATTGTGATAATGACCTTGATTTTGCAGGTTGTGGCGGTGGCTGGTGTCCGCTAAATTATTGGTTGGCTCCAAAAGGAGCGGTTTACGAATCCGATAGTCCATGGACAACCTCATTAGGCAACGGAACGACAGGAACGTGCATACCCCCTTATCCGTTTCATGAAACAATAGACTCGTATGCCGTTGTACCAGGTGAAAGCCCAGTTGACAGCATACCTCCTGATATTAATATGAAAGATGCCATCTATAATTATGGTCCTATCTGGGTTACAATTGATGCATCAGGAAATGCCTTCAGTAATTACAGCAATGGCATATTTACCGGATCAGGCGGAATTACCAACCATGCTGTTGTACTTGTCGGTTGGGTCGACAGTGCATCAGTTTCTGGTGGTGGATATTGGATCTTACGAAATTCCTGGGGCTCAAGCTGGGGAATGAATGGATATATGTATATATCGTATGGAAGTGCTCAGGTGGGCTGTTTTGCAAATTACATTGTTTATAAAGGAGGTACTTTGCATGATCTTCCTCCTGTTGCAAGTTTTGGGGCATCATCTACATCAAGCTGCACCGGGACAATTCAATTTATTGATTCTTCCTTCAATGCGCCAACATCATGGCATTGGGATTTTGGTGACGGAACCACCTCTGTACTTGAAAGCCCTTTACATACATACAACGCAAACGGAACTTATTCTGTTAATCTTAAAGCAACAAATACCTTCGGAAATGATTCTGTAACAAAATCAAGTTTTATTACTATTAATATGCCTGCGGCACCAACAACAACAGGGGCATCTCATTCAGGTCCGGGCAGCATGACGTTGAGTGCATCAGGAAGCGGCACTCTGAACTGGTACGATGCGGCTACTGATGGAAATCTTGTTAATACTGGAACAACATTCATTACTCCAGTGCTTACAACTTCTACCACTTATTATGTTGAAGATGCAATTATGCAGGCGATTCAGAATGCCGGTATCCCTTCTTCAGCATTATCCGCTGTCACAGGTGGCTATTACACCAGTACAGCAACCCAGGGTGAGATCTTCGATGCATTGGCTCCAGTCACAATTAAATCAGTAACTGTTTATGCAAATACTACGGGAAACAGGACAATCTATTTAAAAAGCTCGGCGGGTGCAGTATTAGATTCTCTGACAACAAATATTGCCAGCGGAATGCATGATGTTACCTTGAATTTTGATGTGCCATCAGGAAACGGATATATCCTTGCATGCAGCAGTAACAATAACCTATGGCGTGAAAAGTCCGGAGCAATATATCCTTACACTCTTTCCAATGTAATTTCAATAACTGGAAATACTGCAGGTTCAGCCGGATATTATTATTATTTCTATAATTGGCAAGTACAGAAACAATCTTGTTTAAGTCCAAGAACTCCGGTAACAGCCACAATTTCGGTAGGTATAGATGAATTTGTGGAAAGTAACATCAGCGTATATCCGGATCCAAGTGACGGTGAATTTACAATTGCTTTTGATAATGGTTCACGTGAAATGAATAAGATTTCTATTGAGAACGCAATTGGACAGGAAGTATTTACTGAGAATATATTGACTACTACCTATAAGAAAACTTTTAATTTCTCCGATTTGCCAAAGGGTATCTATATTATTAATTTGGCCGGTACTGAAAGAACATTGTATAAAGAAATGGTAATAAAATAATTTTTATACTGTTTAATTCCTTCGAATTAATCAATGCACTTTGCTTTATTGTAAAGTGCATTGGTTTTTATAAAAGCCATTTAAAGCATCACTCAGATTTCTTTTGACTCGTCAAAACCGTATGATATGATAATCGGCGCATGAATTCTGAAAAAATATTTCTACTTTTAAAGTAATTTCCAATCTCATTCGTCTACTAGGTTATATGGACGAAGTAATTGCATTACCGATGGCGCAGCGACAGCAAAGTATCAAGCAAGCCGTTCAGAATTATGGGAAGCGTTTGTTCGGATTTATTCGCAGCCGTGTTAAAAATGACGAAGACGCTGAAGATATTCTGCAGGATGTATGGTATCAGCTAAGTTCAATCATCGACACTGAACCTATCGAACAAATGAGTTCGTGGCTTTTTCGTGTAAGCCGCAACAGGATTGTGGATAAAAGCCGAAAACAAACTACTCTTTCGCTGGAAGATATGGCTTACGAAGATGAGGATGGTGAAATGATATTCCCTGAAGCATTATTTTTGGATATCACGAATGATGAAGCAGTATTCGACAGAGCGTATTTCATGGAAGCATTATTCAAGGCACTGGACGAATTGCCTGAAAAACAGCGGAAGGTTTTTATTTGGAATGAACTTGATAACATGACGTTGCAACAGATTGCTGACAAAACCGGTGAAAGCATTAAAACGATCATATCGCGGAAGCGTTATGCAGTTGCGCAGCTGCGCGAACGGCTTCAAAACATGGATAATTATTATTAACCTTAAAATTAGAAATCATGAGGTGTTGTGGAGAAAACAGGGGGAAAAGTTTCTGGATTAAAAGAGCCATATTATTCCCCATAGTTATTGCTGCCGGAGTTTTAATATTCGGCTGGGTGGTTATGCTATTATGGAATTGCATACTTCCGCCAGTTTTAGGTGTTGGCGTTATTACATTCTGGCAGGCCCTTGGTATCTTGGTATTGTCAAAGATATTGTTCGGCGGATTCAGGCATGGACAGGGACATTCCAGATTTCATCAGGGTCATGAAATGCATCATAAATGGATACATATGAGCGCTGAAGAAAGAGAAAAGATGCGGGCTGAATGGAAACACCGTTGCGGAACTGAACCAAAACAGGAGTAACACTGATAAGTATTTGAAGACAACTGGCAGCCGGCATTTGACAAAAACTAAAATTGTTGAATGATCCGGCTGCTTATTGAAGTCTGAAAATGTCAACTAACTTTTAAAACACAAATTATAATTTACTAACCAATAATTTGTATTCGTAAATTTGCCAATTAATTCTTATTGTGCAAAGAAAAATAATGCGCTTATATGCATAAACCTGATCCTCGGATTGTGAATGGAAAGCCGGGAAAGCCAAACATCTTCAGTATACTGAAACCATACACTGTGATGGTTGCCTTATTGATTATCCTGGCTTTATTAAGCAGCAGCATAAATATGGTGATCCCAAAAATTATTGGTCATAGTATTGATGCTTTTTCGGCAAAACATTTTGATATGGAAACGGTAGTCATTGAGTTTATGCTTGCTGCCCTTGCCATATTCGTATTTTCTTACGGACAAAACATTATTCAGACTTATGCTTCAGAGCGGGTAGCAAAAGATTTCCGCAGCAGGTTGTCTGAAAAAATTTCGAGGCAAAGTTATGCGTATATACAAAAGTCGAACCCTTCAAAACTATTAACCAACCTAACTTCAGATATCGACTCCATTAAAAATTTTGTTTCGCAGGCCTTTGTTATTTTAATTTCATCAGTTTTTGTTATCATAGGTACATGTATTTTGCTTATCACTATTAACTGGAAGCTGGCACTTGCGGTTATTTCGGTTGTTCCTGTTATTGCAGTTTTATTTTCAGTTGTTCTTCGAAAAGTGAGAGTTTTGTTTAAACGTGGCCGTGAAATAATTGATGCCCTCAATAAAATCATCAACGAAAGCATAATCGGTTCAGCTTTGATAAGGGTTCTTAATTCGCAGCAACCTGAAAGTATGAAGTTCCTTGCAACCAATAAAGAGTCAAAAAATCTGGGTTTATCAATCCTGCGCCTTTTTGCAACGTTGATACCCACAATTATGTTTGTTTCCAATCTTGCGGTGGTTACAATTCTTGCGCTCGGTGGCCATTACGTAGTAGCGGGCGTCATGTCGCTTGGTGATTTTGCAGCTTTCAACAGTTATCTTTTGCTTTTGATATTTCCTATACTCATGATCGGCTTTATGAGTAATATTATTGCCCAGGCTTCGGCCTCCTATCAGCGGGTGTATGATATCCTGGAAGCCCCTGAAATTATTGATACAGGAACTATCAGTAGTAATATAAAGGGTGATATTGCTCTGGAAAATGTCTCATTATCATATGGGGAAAAGCCAATACTGAAAAATATATCATTTAATGTGAAAGCTGGAAGCCGCATAGCCATCATTGGCCCCACGGCTGCCGGCAAAAGTCAGTTGCTGTATCTGCTCACAAACCTTATTACTGCCGACTCTGGTACAATTAATTTCGATGGAGTTGGTATAGAAAAATATACAAAGGAATTATTCCATAGTCAGATTGGTTTTGTTTTTCAGGATAGTGTTATGTTCAATATGAGTCTTCGGGAAAATATTGCATTCAATGATAAAGTCACCGATGCATTGCTGGAAAAAGCCATTGCTACAGCCGAACTTACTGACTATATTGAATCCCTTCCACAAAAGCTGGATACTATCGTTTCTGAACGTGGCACAAGTCTTTCCGGGGGACAAAAACAAAGGATAATGCTTGCTCGTGCTCTTGCGATTGATCCGAAAATCCTGTTACTGGACGATTTCACTGCACGTGTTGATAATAAAACAGAGCACCAGATTCTTTGCAACCTTGAAAAGAACTACCCTGAATTAACACTAATTTCTGTTACACAAAAAATTTCTTCAGTAAGAAATTTTGAACAGATTATTCTCCTTATGGAAGGGGAAGTTATTGCAATGGGAACTCATCAGGAATTGAAGCAGAGCTCGCCTGAATATGCACAGATCAATAACTCTCAACGAAGCACACGTCATTATGAATTATAATTTAAATAAGGCTTCGGATAATGAGGGCAAAAAGGTTTCTACTTTTACTTCTCTCAGGAAGCTGTTGGGTCTTATTGGAAAAGAACGTCGTAATTTTTTTGTGGCATTTGCAGCTATTCTCATTAATGCTACGTTAAGTCTGCTTGGGCCTTACCTTGTGGGCCATACTATAGACACCTATATTCAGACAAAACAATATCACGGTGTGCTTGTTTTCTCGGGAATTATTTTATCGCTTTACATTATTGCATTTTTTGTAAACTATTCCCAAATGCGTTTGATGGGAGGAATTGGACAACGCATGTTATTCAATTTGCGAAACTCATTATTTAACAAAATCCAGGAATTGCCAGTCGATTTTTTTAACCAGAACAAAGTGGGTGATCTCATTTCGCGCATTAACAATGATACTGATAAAGTAAACCAGTTCTTCTCTCAATCACTGATGCAGTTTATCGGTAGCATAATAACAATGATAGGCGCCGGAATTTTTCTGTTAAGCATTAACCTTGCATTAGGACTTGCTGCATTATCGCCTGCATTATTAGTATGGATATTTACAAAAATAGTTTCGCCATGGGTAAAGCGCAGAAATGCAGAAAGTATGAAAAGCACTGGAATGCTTAGTGCAGAAATACAGGAAAGCCTTGCAAATTTTAAAGTAATTATTGCTTTCGACAGACGAGACTATTTCCGCAAACGTTTCGAAATAGCTAATAAACATAATTATTCCAAATCAGTGCAGGCAGGTGTTGCAAATAATATTTTAGCTCCAGTATATACACTGGCTGCAAATATAGGTCAGCTCATCGTTCTTTCATTGGGTATATACTTAATTATAAATGGTTATTTTTCTATTGGCTTGCTGATAAGTTTTATTGCATATGTGACTAATTTTTATAATCCCTTAAGGCAACTAGCAGCACTCTGGGCCAATTTTCAGGTGGCTATGGCTGGATGGGATCGTATTTCGCACATATTAACACTTGAATCAAATTTGAATGTTATAGAAGATGAAAATTGTGAAGTAAGTGCATCCTATCTCTCGTTTCGGAATGTTTCATTTAAGTATCCAAATGGAAAAGAAGTGCTTAATAAAGTAAACTTTGACCTGGAAAGAGGAAAAACCTATGCATTTGTAGGTCCGACAGGCGGAGGTAAAACCACTACAGCATCGCTCATTGCACGACTTTACGATACCACAAAAGGAACAATATTGTTGGATGGCAAAGATATTCGCTCATACAAGCCAGATGAACGAAGCAAAAAAGTTGGATTTATTTTACAGGAGCCTTTTTTATTTTCAGGATCTGTTCGTGATAATATTCTTTACGGAAATATTGAATATGAAAACTATAATAATAAAGAATTGTCAGAAGTTATTACAAAAGCAGGACTGGAAAGTTTGATGAGCCGTTTTGACCAGGGACTCGATACAATAGTGCAAACTACAGGTGATAGTATTAGTTTGGGGCAGAAGCAGCTGTTAGCCTTTATGCGTGCAATTCTTCGCAAACCCGAACTACTGATTTTGGATGAAGCTACTGCAAACATTGATACTATGACGGAGAAATTACTGGAGGATATTTTAAAAAAGCTTCCTAAGTCAATTACACTTGTTATTATTGCGCATCGCTTAAATACTATTGAAAATGCTGATGAAATATTCTTTGTGAATACCTGTAAAATAATTCAGGCAGGCTCACTCAACGATGCGGTGAACATGCTTCTAAACGGTAAATCAGAGAGCTAAACTGCTGTTGTGGAATTATTAATGAAGAAATCGTTATGCAACTTAATGCCTGCGTTTGGAATTTACTTTTCTTTTAATTAAAATGGCTTTCTAAATAATCTATGCACTCATAAACTGCATCATATTCTTTTTGTGTTTTTGTGTGCATGGCAATTTCGTCTTTTTTTTCTTCTAATTTTTTTGTAAGATCTTTTGCCTGTCGGTCAAGTTTTAATTTGTCTGATGGTGATTCATATATCTCATCATTTATTTCTTTGCGTATTTTTTCAAGTTTATCAACTGAGTCAAAAAAAACCTTTAAGTCCTGATTGGTTTTATATTTTTCAAGTTTGTCTAAGTTTGCGAAAAATTCTTGGTTAAGTTTCATAGTATATATTTTTACTTTATAAATCTATTGTGCAAATTATCCTTTGAAAACATTAAAATTAGGAAAAAATTCCGACATAACCTAAGATTAATCAGGTTTTCTGCATAGAACACTTAATAATGATTTGCTGTATAGCTGCCAAGGAGGTGCAAAGCTCTTATTGCGCAGAACTTATAGTTTATCCAATCAAATCGTTTTAAAGGTCAATTAATACAGTGAAGTTATTGGTTAAAAAAACAGTAGGCCTTTGACTTGTGTTATGAATAGTTGCTTATCAAAAAATAATAGGCATAATTTATTTCTTTTACTAACATGCCACAATGCAGGAATAAGAATATCACTTAAGAAGAATTACCTTACCGATATAAATCTTTTCCTTACTAAGTTCATTTTTAGACACAACTCTGTAAACATAAACGTCAAGGATACAATCATCGGGAACCTTGCCTTTATTCATATATGTGCCATTCCATTTACCATCAACTTCGGTTGTATGAAAAACTATGTTTCCCCATCTGTCATAGATATCAAATACATAATTATCCGGATCAATATTAATGCCCTGCGGATAAAAGAAATCATTTAATCCATCATTATCAGGGGTGAAGGAATTTGGAATATACAGGGTTATAATATCCTTAAGAATTACACTATCCGTCACTGTCAAAGTACAGCCATAACTGTCAGTTACAGTCAATGTCACCATGTATGTTCCGACATTTACATAAGTGTGGTTTGAAGCTTCACCAGTTCCAAAGGTGCCATCGCCATAGTTCCATACCCAGCTTATAACACTTCCGGTTGTCTGCGAAGAAAAATAAACTAGGCCATCCAGCGTTGTAACAACTTTAGGATTAATGAACATTGTTGCATCTGGGCCTTCAATATTGTTTACATTCACTGAAGAGGTCACTGAACAAATGCCATCATCAACAGTCACAATATACATTCCAGCCGATAGATTAGTTATTGATTGCGTAGACATTGCAGGAACTGTGCTCCACAAATAGGTATAATTTCCAGAACCCTGAGAAGCAGTTGCTGTGGCAGTACCGTTGGATTGCCCACAGATTTCATTTGTAGAAGTTACGGTCACCGAAGGTCCTGCTATAGATGTTATCATAACAGTTGCTGTGGAACTGCAGCCATTTGCATCCGTAACAGTTACTATATAACTGCCTGCAGCAACTTGATTAAGTGCTTGCGTGTTTTGCGGTGGTAATGAATTCCATGCAAACTGAAAAGGGGCAGTCCCACCAGTTACATTAACATAAGCTGATCCTGTGGAAAGGTTGCAGCTATCAGCAGAAATAAATAAAGTAGTTGCTGATGGTCCGGCAACATCGGCAATGATAATATCATCAGTTGCGCTGCAGTTATTGGCATCTGTAACTGTAACTGTATAATTTCCTGCAACAACATTTAACATTGTAGCGGTAGATTGTGTCGGAGAGCAATTCCACAGATATGAATAAGGTCCGTTACCTCCGGTAATTGCTGTTGATGCGCTTCCATTTGAATTTCCGCAGGATGCATCTGACCCGGTTACAGAAACAGTAGGACCGTTAATGAAGCTGACAATTGCTGATGTTGTTGCTACACAGGCACCGCAATTTACGGTAACCGTATATGTTGCGGCTGGCAGACCGGAAACATTTTGTAATGTCTGTTGTGAAGGAGTGTCCCAAAGGTATGTAAATCCGCTTCCACAGGGACCTGTAGCATTTACGGAAACTGTGCCGTTTGATTGTCCGCAGTGTTCATCAGTTGATGATGCAATTACTGTGATAGGGGCAACGTTTACAGTAATGGTTGCGCTGCCTGTACAACCGCCTCCGTCAGAGCCTGTCACGGTATATGTTGTTGTTGAAGACGGAGATGCAGTAACTGAACTGCCCGTTGAAGAAGATAGATCAGCCGTGGGGCTCCAGCTGTATGAGTTTAGTCCCGAAGCTGATAAAAGCACACTAGCGCCTGTGCAGATGGATGGGTTTGAAGGTGTAAGTATAACTGTGGCAATATTGGAAACTGTAACAGTTGCTTCATCTGATGCAGTGCAGCCATTATTTGAAACTGTAAGCGTGTAGATTGTACTTGAAGATGGTGTAACTGTTATGGATGCAGTAGTTTCCCCATTGCTCCAGTTATAGGTTCCTCCACCGCTTCCAGATAAGGTGGCAGACGAACTTGGGCATATGCTCACATCGGGTCCTGCATCAGCAATTGGCAATGAGTTTACAGCTATTGTTAAAGTGGCTGTTGTTCCACACTGTCCGGCAGTTGGCGTAAATGTGTAAGTTGTTGTTCCTGCAGCTGACGTGCTGACAATTGCGGGGCTCCATGTTCCGTTTATACCGTTGACAGAAGTTGCCTGTAAGACAGGCGGTGTAGCTCCAATGCAATACGGGCCTAAGGCCGTAAATGTTGGTGCTGTATTCGTATTTACAGAAACTGACATTGTAGTGGCATTTGCACATTGCCCCGCGGTAGGAGTAAAAGAATAAACAGTGGTTCCGACTGAGGCGGTGCTTATGGTTGCAGGATTCCATGTTCCAGTGATGCTGTTGATTGAAGTTGTAGGTAATATACCTGACGTTGCTCCAACGCAATATGGTCCAAGTGCAGCAAATGTTGGGATAATATTTGTTCCAACCACGACAGACATTGTAGCCGTTGAAGCACATTGCCCCGCTGTTGGAGTAAAGGTATATGAAGTAGTTCCAACTGAAGCAGTGCTTATGGTTGAAGGACTCCAGGTTCCGGCTATACTGTTGGTTGAAGTTGCAGGTAATATGCCAGCCGTTGCTCCAACACAATATGGTCCTAAAGCAGTAAATACTGGTGCCGTGTTTGAATTTACTGTCACTGACATGGTAGCTGTGCTAGCGCACAATCCTGTTGTTGGAGTAAAAGTATAAGTAGTGGTGCCCATAGCAGCAGTATTGATAGTTGCAGGACTCCAGCTTCCTGTTATGCTATTTGTGGAAGTGGTGGGAAGAGCAGCTGGTGTGGCTCCTACACAGTAGGGACCAGAAGTTGCAAAGGTTGGCACAATACTGGGATTAACAGTCATAGCATGTGATTCAGTTAACTGACATGGCGGATATCCAATTGTATATGTAATTGTATAGAGCCCACTTAATCCGGATGGATTAAAAGAATTCCCGCTTACACCTGTTCCACTCCATGATCCTCCAACAGTCCCTGTTATTAGGGTATTAAGATTTAATGGAGCGGATGATTGACAAATTGCCGTAGCTGTCCATGCTGCACTTAACGGTGTATAGGGGGCCTGACATCCATTATTATAATATGTAGCAGAACCACTAAATGAAAATTTAACAGCACCACCGTCCTGCGCACCAATTAATCCATTTTGCATTACCAGCAACGAACGATCGTATATAACAGTATCTGCACCTGAAGATGGAACATGCACCAGCACCAGAGTTCTGGTTGCAGCTGGAAGTCCATAATTCACAAAATGCCCGGCAGTGTTTCCTGCTATTTGAAAGATTACATATAGAGTATCACTAAGTGTGGAAAAATTATGCGCGGCCGGATTAAAATCTGTGCTTGTTATCATTAATACTTTTTTCCCTGCTGGTAATATGCCTCCGACAGGTTCAATAAGCTTTCCGCAATTTACAATAGTGGAATTTATTGAAGCTATTTCTGCTGGCTTAGCTGGTGGAGTTGCAATTCCCAGCCAGGGATTTGCAACAGTTGGCCACACACCTGTGGTAATAATTCCGGATGCGGGTGCACCATCAACTCTAAGATCAGAAGCATTAATTGGATTCGGTCCTATCTGAAAAAGTACCATTTCATTTTTTCCTTCATTTGACCCATCACAACCATCAACAAGGATATCGGTAATCTCAAAGACTTTTGTAGGAATTTGTGAAAACAATCTGAAAGGAAAGAAAATTGTAATGCAAATAATTATCCTTAGAACTTGACGAATCATAAGAAGATGCTAAAAAAATAAAGTTACAAAGTTAGTGAATCGAAGGTCCGAAATCAACACTTCCTGAATTATGTTATATATTATGGTGCTTGAATTTTTGCAGTGTGCCATCTACAAGATGTTCTAGGTAATTTGCTTTGTTTATTAAATAAGAAACCATTTACTTTTTAAAATAAGTTTTATAATTTTGAAGAAACTAATCTTATGTTTTCTCGCAGCAGTGGAATTTTACTTCATATATCATCATTGCCTGGCAAACATGGTATCGGAAGCCTTGGGAAGGAAGCATATAAATTTGCTGATTTTTTATGTACTGCTAAGCAATCTTTATGGCAAATTCTTCCTTTGTGTCCGACAGGTTCAGGAAACTGCCCCTATTTAGGAATTTCGGCGTTTGCGGGAAATCATCTTTTCATTGATATTGATCTTTTAGTATCTGAGGGTTTATTAAAGAAGCCGGATTCAGAAGCAAATTCTTTATCCAATAAAACTATTGATTATACAGAGGTTAATGATTATAAAACGCAATTATTCAAAAAAGCATACTTAAACTTTTCATTAAGTAATATTTCTTCTGGTGAAGAATACCAAACGTTTTGTGGTAATAATGCTTTATGGCTTGATGATTATTCGCTATTCATGGCTTTGCTTGATCAAAATAATGGCTTGCCCTGGTATAAATGGGAAAAGGCTTTAAAGTTCCGTGAAAAGAATGCCCTGAAGAAAGCAGTAATAAGGCTTGTCAAAGAAATTGAGTATCATAAATTTTTGCAGTTTCTTTTTTTCAGGCAATGGTTCTCGTTAAAAAAATACGTTAATGAAAAAGGAATAAAAATAATTGGCGATAACCCGATTTATCTCTCTTACGATAGTTGCGATGTTTGGATAAATCCGGAACTTTTTTTACTCGATAAAGAAAGAAATCCAATAAAAGTCTCGGGTGTACCTCCTGATTTCTTTAGTGCGAGCGGGCAATTGTGGGGCCATCCATTGTATAATTGGGCAGTTCATAAAAAAACAGATTTCGACTGGTGGGTTAAGAATATGAAAGCTACATTTAATACTGTAGATATTTTGCGAATTGATCATTTTATTGGCTTTGTAAACTATTGGGCAGTCCCTTACGGTAGTGAAACTGCAATAAACGGAGTATGGCAAAAGGCTCCCGGCATTAGCCTTTTTAAATACCTGAAAAAACAATTGGGAAATATTCCAATAATTGCTGAAGACCTTGGCAATAAAACACCTGACGTGGATAAGCTTATGAAAAGTATGAATTTCCCCGGGATGAAACTTCTTCAGGAAGGAATAACCGGCGGAAGCGGCCATCCGTTTGCACCTCATAATTTCGATTCCACTAATTATGTTGTATATACCAGCACTCACGACAGCAATACTGTAAAGGGTTGGTATAGTCAGCTTAAGCTTTCAGACAAAAAATTAGTTTTAAAATATCTTAAATGCACGGATAAGTATGTTGTGAAGGAGATGGTAGTAAAGGCTTGGTCATCAGTGGCCGTTTTTGCAATTGCACAGATGCAGGATATTCTTGAACTTGGTAGTGAAGCAAGGATGAATACACCAGGTACAATTTTAAACAACTGGAACTGGAGAATGAAAAAGAATTATTTGACGAAGGCAATGATCAATTGGCTTTCGGAAATTACAAAACAGAATAACCGATAAAATAGCGTTGCTAATTCTCTAATTGTTTTTGCAAACCCAAGCAGATACTGAACCACCTTTTGTTTTAAATTCCCCCCATCCATCAGCATTGATTGTAACTTCATCGGAATGATTACCGAGATAATCATAAAAGATTTTACCAGCATGCATTTTCCCGACTTCCATCCATTTCCAACCATCATCGCCATTGCTTAAAAGCACTGCCAATCCGGAGTCAGGATGATCTGGATCCCCTTCTCTGGTCCATCCAATCACATTGGGATGATCGAAATAATCACGTTGCTGCCCGTATGCAAATAGCTGCCTTGCTTTTATTAATTCATGAAGTTTTGGCACAGGTGCAAGTGTGATGTCATATAGATTAGCGTCATTCCCATGATCCCGGTAAGATGCACCATAATAGTCGGGGTAAAAAATGCATGGATAGCCTTCTGCTCTTAAAAGAATAATTGCATAGGCCAGGGGTTTAAACCAAAAGTCAACTGGTGATTCAAGTGATTGCAACGGCTGTGTATCGTGGTTTTCAACAATTGTGACAGTAGATCCAGGTCTGACTTGCAGCAAAGTATTGTCGAAAATTCTGCGCAAATCATAACTATGTCCTTGTTTTGAAGCAGTAAAAAAATTCATATGAAGTGGTGCATCGAACAAGGACATTTCATAATTTGATTTTTCTAAATAGAGTAAAAGAATGCGGAGGTTATAATTCCAGTATTCTCCCACCGTGAAGAGTTCCTTACCCGTAACGGAACGCATATCATTAAGCCAGTCTCTGAAAAAATCAAATTTAATATGTTTAATAGCATCTAAACGAAAGCCATCAACTCCAGTGAAATCAAGATACCATTTTCCCCATGTCCTGAGCTCACAATTTACATCCGGATCCATGAAATCAATATCAGCAAACATTAAATAATCATAATTTCCAAGCTCTGGGTCTAAGATCGGCGCCCAGTGTGAATCTCTCATTGTAAACTTAAAAATGGCTTTTTCTTTTTTGTTTTCATCCCAGTCAACGCCATCAAAATGTTTCCAGAACCATTGGAACGAGGAGTATTTCCCGTTTCGCCCCGGGAATTTAAATGAGGTCCATGCATCAATGTAATCAGGTTCTCCGTATTCTATGTTGCGATCGTTTGGAAAAACTCTTATGGCTTCCACACGTTCATAATCATCGGCGCCAGCCTTATGATTCAGCACAACATCAGCGTATACCTGCATCTTCGCATCATGGGCTGCACGAATAGCATTCAGGTATTCATCTTTGGTACCATACTTGGTTCTCACGGTACCCTTCTGATCAAACTCTCCTAAGTCATAAAGATCATATACTCCGTAACCTGCATCATCGATGCCCTTTGTAGCTTTATAAGCCGGTGGCAGCCAAAGTGCTGTTATTCCTGAATCAGCAAGTGTCTTTGCTTCAGTCACTACTTTCTTCCATAGCGTACCATCGTTTGGGTAGTACCAATGGAAGTACTGCATCATAGTGCCATTAATCTTCGCCATAATTAGTATTTAATAAAATGCATTTCGGATTGAATCCAAAATATAATCAAAAGTGCAATCTTCCTGTAAATATAATAAATATTACCCATTGAGCTTTTGAAATATTTTTTCTATGATATATGAATTCTGCAATATCTTTGCAACATGGACGGACAAAACAGAAGTGATATCATCATAGGTATGGAAGTTGGAATTGTTAAGAAAGAGGACCAGTCGTCCGGAAAAATCACTAAAGGTATCGTCCGTGATATCTTGACAAAAAGCAGTTACCATCCTCATGGAATAAAAGTGCGCCTGACATCAGGAGAAGTGGGCAGGGTTAAGATTTTCAGGTAGCAAACACAAGTGAACACAAAGTTATAATGTTTGCAAACACAATTTTATTATTCCCCATTTATATTGCATTCCCAATATTTATGTACTTTTGCAGGCTTTTGTAAATGGCCCGCAATTTATTTCCTTACCTAATAATTTCTAATAAATATTTTTAATGATTACAGTTTCAAACCTCAGTATCCAATTTGGAAAACGCATTTTATTTCAGGATGTCAACATGAAATTTACCGCTGGTAACTGTTATGGCATTATAGGCGCAAACGGTGCCGGCAAATCTACATTTCTTAAAATGCTTCATGGTGAAGTACAGAGTACTAAAGGAAATATTTCATTTGGGAAAGGAGAAAGATTATCGGTTCTCAAACAGAATCACTTTGAATTTGATGAATACACTGTTCTTCAGACAGTGCTTATGGGGCATTCTGAGTTATTAAAAATATCCTCTGAAAAAGATATGCTTTACGCTAAACCCGATTTTTCTGAAGCTGATGGACTCAGGGTTGCTGAACTGGAAGAACAATTTGCCGAAATGGATGGCTGGAATGCAGAGAGCAAGGCCGGAAGCCTTTTAAGCGGACTGGGAATTAAAGACGAGTTTCACCAGAAATCAATGAAGGAAATTAGCGGAAAAGAAAAAGTGAAAGTGCTTTTAGCACAAGCATTGTTTGGAAAACCTGACAATCTATTGCTCGATGAGCCTACAAACGACCTTGATCTTGATACTGTAAACTGGCTGGAGAATTACCTTGCAAACTTCGAGAACACTGTATTGGTGGTTTCTCACGACAGGCATTTTTTAGATTCAATTTGCACGCATATTATCGATATTGATTTTAATAAAATACAGATGTTTTCCGGAAACTATACTTTCTGGTACGAATCAAGCCAGCTTGCGTTAAGGCAGCAACTCACGCTTAACAAAAAAGCCGATGAAAAAATCAAGGAGCTGAAAGCATTCATTGCGCGCTTTAGCGCAAATGCTTCTAAATCGAGGCAAACCACGAGTCGCAAAAAAATGATTGAGAAGCTCAATTATGAAGAAATTCAGCCTTCCACAAGAAAATATCCGGGCATCATTTTTACACCGGGACGTGAACCTGGAAATAATATCCTTGAAGTAAAAGATCTTTCAAAAAGCATTGATGGAAAAGTAATGTTTAAAAATTTAAACTTCATGATGCAGAAAGATGATAAAATTATTTTCCTGTCAAAAGATACCCGAGCCATAACCACTTTCTTTGAAATCATAAAGGGTCATATGGAACCCGACAGCGGCTCTTATCAATGGGGACAGACTATTACGAAAGTTTATTTACCTTTGGATTACGAACATTTGTTTCAAAAGGATATCTCTCTGATCGACTGGCTGGGTCAGTTTTCTGAAGATACTAGTGAGCTATACTTAAGGGGTTTTCTTGGAAAAATGCTTTTTTCAGGTGAAGAAGTTTATAAAAAAGCCAATGTGCTTTCGGGAGGAGAAAAGGTTCGCTGCATGATTGCCCGCATGATGATTCGCAATGCAAATGTGATGATTCTTGACACACCCACTAATCACCTGGATCTTGAATCTATTCAGGCATTCAACAATACGCTCATAAAATTTAAAGGAAATCTTCTGATGTCATCGCATGATCATGAGTTTATTCAAACAGTGTGTAACAGGATCATTGAATTTACACCCAAAGGAAATATTGATAAACTAATGGACTACGATGATTATATTTCCGATGAAAGAATAAAGGAATTAAGAAATTATTAGAATTGTTTTTTACCAGTTTCAGAAGTTCACATTCCGATGCAACTTACTCTGCATAATGATAAACAATTTTCAAAGTCACTCCATTATTTTCATTTTTAAATTCGAAAGAAGTTTCTGTATTTCCATACCAATAATCAAGGGATAAGGAATTTATTGTTTGTTTGCTGTCACCATCTGATTTAACGTGCAGTGATGTAAACGAATTGGTCTTTATACTATAATCAATGCAGAAAACAGGCAGCGGTGTATTTACATCGATAAAGTTGAGGTAATGGAAAAAGTATACAATTGTTGTAATATTGAAATTCTTTAGAAATAATTTTTGAGCAAAGTGATCGGGTTTGGAATCAGCTTTATAATTCACTTCTTTTTTGCCAATATATTTCACAATATAGGTTTCAAGCGACATTAAACCAATTTCTTCTTTGGCTGGCAAAGGAAACCGGCAAAGAAATATATTCTCACAAAAAGCTGTAGTATTATTCCATTTTACTTTCGTCCAGGCACCTTTTAAATCACCGAACTGTATTGTACCCAGTGCATCTTCAATTACAGCAACACTGTCATTATAATTTAATGTATCGATAATTGCCGATTCCAGACCAGGACTTATACGAAGTAGCAATCCATCGGTTTTAAAATTATGTGCATAATAAAGGATGGAATCTTGGTTTATGTTGTTTTGTTTAATAATACCCTCACTTGCATTGCTTATGCTGCAGTGAATGCACAAAAGATTTAAAGAAAATGTGAGAAGAAAAACGTATTTCATTGAGGATAAATATAGAAATTTTATAGTTTTATAAAAGGGTTCCTGTAAAAGTATAAATTAAATGCCTTAGATAAGAAACTCAATTTAAATTTTAATCATTTGTTTTAGAAATATAAAGCCGGTTAATTGAACAAGAAAGCAATTAAATTAATTTAGCAGAAATATTTATCAGCGATGGATGATTCTATCATTTTTGCTACTGTACTTTGCATTGTAGTTCTTGCTTTAGGCATACTTGAGGTAAGAAGGGGGTTGCGTTTTCTTAAAGCGCCGAAGGTGGAAAAGAATTTAATTACATTATCAAATACTGCATTTGGCCACTCACATATTAATGGCCGTATATTAATTGTACGTGGTATCATAATGATCCTTGCAACCATTGTGCTTCTTGTTTGGGCACTTATTAAACCGTTACAATAGCATTAAATGCGAATATCGAAGTCGCTAATTTGTGACAGGAAAAATATGGAAATTTCAGTAAAGAGTGTGGCGAAGAAAAATAATTACAACGAAATGATATTATTTTTCAGTGCATATTTTACAAGCTCAGCAGTATTAAAAATGTCGAGCTTCTTCATGATATTGTGTTTATGTGCTTCAACTGTCCTCACACTAATGTGTAGTTGATCGGCAATGCTTTGATTGGAAAGGCCTTCAGTAATGTGTTTTAAGATTTCAATTTCCCTGTTTGTAAGGGATTGTTTAGTTTGGTCGGCAACTTCTTCTGTTTTTTTGCTTTTAAAATAACTGGCAATAAACATTTCAGAAACGCTTCCCTTTATATATCTTTCGCCACGATGAACTGTCCGTATGGCTTCAATCAACTGATCAGTTTTGAAGGTTTTGGGAACATAACCAGATGCACCTGCCTCAAATCCGCGTACAATATGCGCTTCATCAGCAAATGAAGTATGCAGCAGGACTTTTACCTGCGGAAAATTTTTTGTAATATATTCAGTAACTTCAATTCCTGAAATTTTTGGAAGATCGATATCCAAAACAACTACGTCAGGTTCAAATTCTTCGACTTTGCGAAGAGTATCCTCTCCATCTGTAGTAATGGCTACGATTTCAATATCATGATTTCTTGAAAGAAGTGCTTTTAATCCAAGAATAACTATATCATGATCATCAACAATCAGGACTTTGATTTTTTCCATCTTTTTATCAGAGAAAATTCCAATGTGTCAAAGATAATAAAATTTTAGATAAACAAAATGCAAATAATTTAGCTTAAACTAATTCTGAAACATTTAAAGGCTAATATTATTCGTATCGGAGTGATTCAATAGGATCGAGATTCGCTGCTTTCATAGCTGGGTATATTCCTGAAGCAAGGCCTACAATCAGGCATAATATCATGCCGCTTATTATCCACAGCCAGGGTACAATAAATGTCCCGCCCACGAATAAGGAAATGATATTTCCGATACATATTCCGATAATTATCCCGAAAATGCCTCCAAGCTGGCAAATAACAATGGCTTCAATAAGAAATTGATATTTTATAATTGTTTTTGTTGCACCCATAGCTTTCCGTATTCCTATTTCCCTGGTTCTTTCGGTAACAGAAACAAGCATAATGTTCATCAGCCCAATTGCAGCTCCGAGCAGAGTAATGAATCCTATAATAGTTGCAGCAAGTGTTACGTATTTTATATTTTCAAAAAGCATTTGTGCAAGGTTATCGCTTTTGGCAATTTCAAAATTATTATCTTCTCCTACCGGTACTTTTCGTATAACCCTGAAAATGCCTGTAGCTTCGTCAATTGCTGCTTCCAGTTGCTTTGAATTTTTTGGTAAAACACTAATTGTATATGAGGCGTTAGGTCTTGAAAAATATTGCCGCACATTGATCAGGGGAACAATACAGTTTTTATCGCCGCTGAATCCCATACTCGAGCCCTTTGATTTCAATACTCCAATAACCTGGTATTTGCCGGGCCCGATTGAAATTACCTGTTCAATCGGATTCTCTTTGTTTTTAAAAAGATTGGTCACAAGTTCAGGGCCAATGATCACTACATTCGCACCGCTGATTATTTCCTGCATGGTAAAATTTCTTCCTTTCTCAACATCGTTTCCTGAAGTCACCATGTAATTCTCATCAGCGCCGACAACACCAATATTCGGATTTGTTTTTTCGGAGGCAAATTTTAATGTGGCAGTATGGGTTGCAAATGTAGAGATTGAAGTATATGCAGGAAAGTCGAACTCATCTTTAAATTTCACAGCTTCCTGATAGGTGATCGATTCATATCGTTTTGCTTTGCTGTCATCACCCATCATAATTTTCATTTCCCTGTTTCTGATAGTGAAGGTGTTCGCTCCCATTCTTGTGAAGTTGCTGTTAATAGAGTATTTCAGCGATTCGATAGCAGTAAGTATGCCTACAAGTGCCATAATACCAAAGGCAATAATAAGTATTGTAAGTACTGTACGCAGAAGATGGCTGCGAATAGAGACTAATGAAATTTTTATATTTTCAGAAAGCAGTAATTTCAATTGAATTAATCTTTGTTTTCAGATAAAGCAAAAGTAAAGAAAAGGCGGGATAAAAAATAAAAATGAGAAAAGAAAATATCAGAAAGGTTTTACCTTGAAGATTGCATAAATTGACGACATGATGAGCGACCAACACACAACCGAAACAGCAAGGCTAAATAAAACACTTTTTTTGTTGCTGTAATATTTATTTGCTAAGAATGTGCCGAGCGGAATAGAGAGCAAAATGGGCGTTAGTGCTGCAATACCCCACAATCCGTATTTTCTCCTGGTTTTAACAATGAATTTGTTTTTTCTGGAAAAATTCTTTTTCGGTTTCTCGCTTTTGGATTTAATGCGGATTGGCTGAGGCTTTATTTCACTGCTATTGAAGAATGTTTTGATATATGGCCATATTTTTTTAAAAAGTCGTAATAAAATTTCACTGAGGTAAAAAAAGAATATAATGCCGAGTAGTCCTCCAATAGTCGTAACCAGAACAGTCTGGAAAAACGAGAACCCCAGTTTAAATGATAAAGGTGGAGCCAATAAAAATTTAACTCCGCTCAAAATCAATACCTCTATAAGTTTAAAAAAGCTGCCTGCTTTTAGAAAAACTAGTATCATCATTGTAAATTCAATACAAATTTAGTGAACATTGTGATAGAAAACAAACGGTTATAAAAGTATTTTCTGCTGAAATAGTAAAAAATAGACTGAAGTTGAAACTAAATAGGTGTATGGTCAAAAAGAAGCCTATGAAGGGTATAAGATTATAATTTACTTCCGAAAGCAAGGTCTCCTGCATCGCCTAAACCAGGAACAATATATGATTGTGCGGTAAGCTCATCATCTACTGCTGCAACCCATAGCGTAAATTCGTCACTTGAAATATGTTTGTTCAGATAATCAACACCCTGGCCACTGGCAATTACAGTAACGATATGAGTATGCTTGGGCTTGCCGTTATCAAGAAGTTGCTTATAGGTCAGGAACATTGATGATCCCGTTGCCAGCATTGGATCTGAGAGGATCAGGATTTTGTCTTCAATGCTTGGACTGGATGTATATTCAATTTGGATATCAAATTTCCCACTTTTATGATGCCTGCGATATGCTGAAACAAAAGCATTTTGTGCCCTGTCGAAATAATTTAGAATGCCCTGATGCAAAGGCAATCCGGCACGCAGTATAGTTGCAAGAACTGGTTGTGTTTTTATAACTGAAACTTCAGCTGCACCTAATGAAGTAATAACTTCCCTTGGAGAATATTCCAGGTGCTTGCTGACTTCATACGCGAAAATTTCACCAATTCTTTCCATGTTCCTTCTGAATCTGAGTGGATCTTTTTGAATCTCGACATCCCTGATTTCGGCAATGAATTCATTCAATACAGAGTTTTGGTTTCCTAGAATATTAATCATAATTCAGAAGTTTTTTTTGTTCAAAATTTATTTCTTAACCACTTTATAAAAGTAACACTTTTTGACAATATCCAGGGCAGTTCATTTTTTTTAAACTGATAATAAGCACATTCTTTTGCGCCGAAACTTTTGTAAAAACGCGCCAGGCTGGGATTGTTACTGCCTTCGAAATCGAAGGTGAGGTTACGCTGGGCATTATCTTTAATAAAATTGTCAATCAAAAAGGACATGGCCCCGTTCGTTCTGGCTACTTTGTCAGTAGCCGAAAATAGGAATATTACCTTGTTGTTGCTTTCAATTAGAATTGCACCTGCACATAAATTTCCATCCTTTGTATATACTCCATTTACGTGTGCAATTTTTTTATATAAACAAACACTGATTAACTTTTTCAGCAACTGATATTCTTTTTCTTTTAGTGTATCAATATCTTTGCCTTTATTGTTTTTAAAAAGTTCAATTACATGCTCTGCCTTGGTATTCCACGAAAGGATGAGATCGGAATTTAATGCGAGTTTTATATTCCGCCTGATGTTTTCAGAATAGTTTCTGTAAATCAAATCATACGATGGAATAAGGTCGAGTTCATGCGTAAGATTTGGAAATACCTGAAATTTCGGATGTTCAATCTTGTTAAATGTGTTCAGATTTATTTCGGCAAATTTAAATTTCCGGGGAATTTTGCTGATAAAATTTTCAGTTATTTCACTGTTTAATTTTGAAGTGGAAAAAATTCCAAGTTGCTGGGTAAAGAACGGTTGAAAGAGATAACTGATGCCAGATTTTTTATTTTTTGTGAGTGGAAAAACTCTTTCATAATCATTTTCTACTAGTGCATCCCATTGAGGTGAAACGATATCAAGATACCATGAGTAAGCATACACAATGCCATTTACAGCACGATGAATGCATTCATCCCATTTGTGCTTGTCAATTTCATTGTATGTAATATATCTGATCAAGTTTCAGTGTATTGATTGGGTAACGCATATCTTATCATATCTTCATAAACAATATGCCACCCTATCCATCGTTTCTGATTGCTCAGCGATTCGTTATGCCAGAGGCTGATGAAAGTACCGTTCACTGCTTTCACTTCATCAATCAATGGCCTGATATGGTTCATGGCGTCAAGTGCTGATATATTCATGTAATCACGCAATGTGCCTTCCATTACTGCAAATGGAAATAATTTCAAATGCGTTTCAGTTTCCAGATCAAGATCGTAGAAATAAAAAGGATCGCAGATACCGGCCCTGAAGCCTGTTTCATTGGCATAACCCAAAGAATAATCCTCCTGTATATCGGCTTCAATTAAATTTCTGAATGTGACTGGAAAAGAAAATTTAAGAAAATGCTGCCTGCTGCGAATCACTTCACGGTTCAACACATTGGAAAGCAACTCGATTTCCCTGAAAAGTTTTTTTGGATTTGAATTCGATGCAAACGATGGATGTATGCCCACTTCAGCGTAATCGGCAATTGATTTTATGAGTGCATGAAATTTTTTGTTGAAGACATGTATGTTTTTATCATACTGTCCGTAAGCTGCAAAAAGAATAAAATAAATGGGTTTCAGCTTATATTTTGTAAGCAGGTTGAACTGAAAACCAAATGTGTCAAAAGGATCTTTTTTTGTTCCGAATACTACTTTGGTCCTGTCCGAAATCTCCCGGAAATCAAGTTCTGTAAGAGATTTTAAATATCCGGCCGCAGTTCTGATCAATCCTTTCTGAGTATATGCCCATGCTGCATCGATATCAATTGTTGGGATGAAGGTATAATTTCTTTTGGGAAAAATAAAAGAAGGAAATTTCTGAGATATGATTTCTGCAATTTTATTTGCCCAGATATTAACGACGGGCATTTTCAGAAATCCCAGCTTATATGCAATACTTTCTGAAGCATCAAAACGGTCGTACATATCTTTCCTGTAAGGAAGATATTCTTCATAACGCGTAGTAAGGTAAAAGGCTGCAGCAAAAGGATCGAAAGGCATTGCTGAATTTTTATACACTGCGAATGGACACTTTACCCCATTATAGATTACATGATCAATATACTGTTGTTTAATTCCTGTTTCCAGTAGAAGATTCGAGGAATAGAAAAAAAGTTCCTCAGCAAAAGGCTGAAACGAATAATTTATTTTTGGACCGTCATAATTCCTGAATTCCCCTGGTTTGCTTGTAATGCTGATCTCAATTTTAAGCAGGTCGCGAAAAATAAGATTAAAAATATATTTAATCCTGTTGTTATTTTTATTTGAATAAATGAGTAACATCAGGCTTTCTTGGTAAAGTTGCTGAGAATGGTTTTACAAATAAAATGCGAAGCTTTTCCATCACCAAAAACAGAAGGCAACGATTGAAGTTTTGTTTTTTTATAATTATTGAATGCATTAATTATGCGTTCTTCATCAGCATCACAAATAGTAGCTGCGCCGCATTCAACCAATTCAACCCATTCAGTTTCTGAACGCATTATAATGCAAGGCTTTTGGTAAAAGAAAGCTTCTTTCTGAACTCCTCCGGAATCAGTAAGAACCATGGTGCAATTTTTTTCGAGACATACCATGTCCAGGAAGGAAACAGGTTCTGTGATTTTGATAAGTGGTGAATTCAGAATATTTTTATAAAGATCCTTATTCAATGTCTTTGATAAAATCTTTGAAGTTCTAGGGTGAAGCGGTATTATAGCAACAATATTGTTTTCTGAGCAGATTTTATAAAGCGCTGAAAAAATTGAATTGAGCCGTTCTGGATCATCTGTATTGTTGTCGCGGTGAATGGTTGCAAGTAAAAAATTGTTTTTTTCAATTTTAAGTTTGCTTAGTATTTGCGAAGTATCGTCAGCTTTTTCAGAAAAGTAAAGTGCATTATCGAACATCACATCACCACAATGAAAAATTCCAGGATGCTCAGCATTATAAGGAGATTTGGTATTACTGCTGAATCCTTCATGCTCAAGATTCTTTATTCCTGCAAGGGTGGGCGAGAAGAGCAAGGTTGATAAGTGATCGCAAACAATCCTGTTTATTTCTTCGGGCATCGCTTTGTTGAATGAACGCAAACCGGCTTCAACATGCACAACAGGAATTTGAAGTTTTGCTGCTGCCACTGAGCCTGCAAGTGTTGAATTGGTATCACCGTAAAGTAAAACACAATTCGGTTTTTCTTTCAGCAAAATTTCTTCTGTTTTTTCCATCATGGCGGCAGTTTGCTTTGCATGACTGGAAGATCCTACGTTTAAGTTATAATCCGGAGCGGGAATTTCCATTTCGCTAAAAAAAACTTCCGACATATTCTGATCATAATGCTGCCCTGTATGAATAATGATTTCTTTAATCGTATCCTCAAAAGAATCCCTGATACTCCGGCTTATTGCAGCAGCTTTAATGATCTGCGGCCGCGCTCCTATTATTGTTACAATCTTTATCAATTATAAAACTTTTTAACTTTTAACTTTGAACTTATCACTTTTCACTTTCAACTTTTCCCTATATAAGGCCTTCATCTGCAAAGCTAAGATATTTTTCTTCACCTATAATAATATGATCAAGCACACTGATATCAAGGAACTTTCCACCTTCTTTCATTTTATTAGTAAGTTTAATATCTGCATCACTCGGCTTAAGATTGCCAGAAGGATGATTATGGCAAAGGATCATGCCTACTGCATTGTATTCAATGGCCTTCCTGAAAATTTTAACCGGATCGGCCACCGTTCCGCTCAAGCCGCCTTCACTTATGCTGAATTTTCCGATGATCTTGTTTGCCTTGTTCAGAAGGAGAATCCAGAATTCTTCATAAGCAGTATCAGAAAGCATAGGGTGGAAGATATCGAAAACATCTTTGCTGCTAGTGATTTGAAGCTTGCGCATAGCTTCCTGTTCGCGCCTTCTTCTTCCAAGTTCCAGTGCGGCAGCAATGCTTAGAGCTTTTGCTTCACCGATACCTTTGAATTTCATCAGGTCCTGGATTGTGAGCCTTGATAATTCGGCAAGGTTGTCACCTGAATTTTTTAAGATACGTTTTGCAAGATCCACAGCTGTTTCGTTCCAATTGCCAGAACCAATGAGGATGGCAATGAGTTCAGCATCGCTAAGAGCGCTTTTTCCTTTAAGCAAAAGCTTTTCGCGAGGTCTGTCATCTTCGGCCCAGCTTTTTATTGTGTTTTCGTTTTTTTTCATTCCTTACTGATATGAAGCGAATTTATAAAAAACTCTTTTAACTGGAAATTATTTTTCGGAACAAAAAAAAGCCCTTCCACAAGTGGAAAGGCTGTATCGATAGCATTATGAAAAATTATAAAGCGTTAACCTTCTTCGTTAATTTTGATTTCAGGTTGGATGCTTTATTTTTGTGAATCACACTCTTTTTTGCAAGCTTGTCGAGCATAGCAACAACTTTAGGAAGTTCTTTTTTTGCTTCTTCTTTTTCTTTAATGTCTCTGAGCCTTTTAACGGAATTACGGGCTGTTTTAGCCTGGTAACGGTTCAGTACACGTTTAGCTTCAGTGCTTCTGATTCTTTTCTTTGACGACTTGTGGTATGCCATGATCTTTAATTTATGTTAAGTAGCCCGTAGGGGATTCGAACCCCTGATTTCTAGGATGAAAACCTAGCGTCCTGGGCCAGCTAGACGAACGGGCCAACTAAATTGGAGTGCAAAGGTAAATTAATTTTTTAATCCTCCAAAATTATTTGAAAATAAATTGAAATAAAGGGCATTTAAGGAACTGAATAGGGTTATTCTGCATCATCCTGATCCACAATGAACCGGAAACCAAGACGTTTACCAGTGCGAAGGTTCATTGAATTTTCAAGTCTTTCAGAAACGCTTACCACTTTTATACTGTCATATACAGGGGTGAGAAGATCAAAGTCAACGCAGTAATTCATTGCTGTTTCAAGGATTCTTTTCAATGCACCGCGGTCAATTTTTGCTTTGGCAAAATTATTATACATCAATCCAATCTGCCTTTTACCTTCAACAAAATAATGATATTCTTTGTTTATAAAAATACGGGCAACAAGATAACCAACATCATTAACACGGTTGTATTTATATGAATCGGAAAGAAAATTGTAAAGATTAATAATTCCGCAATAGGAGCGGGTAACATCTTTTTTGATGTAGGAAAGGTTCATGATGTCGTGTTCGCGCGGGAATTCAAAAATATTGGTATGCATAGAAGCGACAAGCATATCGCTGCCGAATTTCAGCTCTGCTTCAAACTCCCCGCAATCGGCATAAGAGAATAGAATCCTTTTATCTTTTTTTGTAATTTTATTTTTAAGATTTTCAATAATATCTTTTGAAAGCACTTTAATATCCTTGAAGCACTCATAGGTATTGTTATACACATCCAACTTCAAACCGCCTTTTTCCAGGATTTTATCAGACAAAGGCAGTTTCTTCAATTCTTCGTTAGTCATATTGGGTAAATTTTGCATTAACAAATATACGAAAAATATATAAAATAACCTATCATCCGAGTATTTTTTTTGCGACACTTTCAGCGCATCGCTGCCCGTCAATAGCCGAGGATACAATTCCTCCGGCATAGCCCGATCCTTCGCCACATGGATAAAAATTTGCAACACCTTTATGCTCCAGTGTCTCGGAATCCCTTGGTATTCTTATAGGTGAAGAAGTCCGTGTTTCCATGCCAAGCAATGTCGCTTCGTTAGTAAGATAACCTTTCATCTTATTGCCAAATACTGTGAATGCCTCCTGCAAGCGAGTTGTAATGAATCGGGGAAGCAGCTCATGCAATGGTGTGCTGACAATTCCGGGAAAATAGGAAGTGGAATTTAAACTTGCTGAAATTTTGTTTTCTGCAAAATCCATCATACGCTGTGCGGGAGCACCAAGGTTTGAGCCTCCCGCAATAAATGCATTTCGTTCAATCTGTTCCTGGAATCGTATGCCTGATAAGGGATCTGCATCCTTCATGAAATCAATTTCATCGACAGTAACAACCAACCCTGAATTTGCAAAAGGCTGATTCCTCTGAGAATTCGACATTCCGTTAAGCACCAGTTCCTGCGGTTGAGTAGATGCAGTTACAATTGTTCCTCCAGGGCACATGCAAAAAGAGAAAACTCCTTTGTTGCCTGCCTGACAGGCCAGGCTGTAGGCTGCTGCCGGAAGATACTGATTCCGCTCCGTACTATGGTATTGAATACTATCAATCAGCTGCTGCGGATGTTCGATTCTGACGCCAACTGCGAAAGGTTTAGGTTCAATAAGAATTTTATTCTTTAGTAGCACATCGTATATATCCCTTGATGAATGCCCCGTTGCAAGGATCACGGCTTCGCCTTCAAATTTATTTTCATTGGAAGTAACAACACCTTTTGCTTGATTGTCGCGGATAATGATGTCGGTTACTCGCTGTCCGAAATGTATTTCTCCACCATTATTCAAAATGGTGTTTCGCATTTTTGAAATGATTGCAGGCAATTTATCGGTGCCTATATGCGGATGCGCATCAACGAGAATGTCATCCACAGCTCCATGTTCGGTAAACTGATGCAATATTCTTTTTACATCTCCTCTTTTTGTGGAACGTGTATAAAGCTTTCCGTCGGAGTATGTTCCTGCACCTCCTTCGCCAAAACAATAATTTGAATCGGGATCAATAATTCTTTTTTTATTGATGTCTGCAATATCGGATTTGCGTTCTTCAACTTTTTTTCCTCTTTCAATAATAACAGGTTTAAGACCTAACTCCAATAAACGCAACGCTGCAAATAGTCCGGCTGGGCCTGCTCCCACTATTATTACGCGAGGACATTCAGAAACATTTTTATAATGAAATTTATAAAGCGGATTTTCTTCAGGTGTTTCGTTTACAAAAACTTCCAGTGTGTGATGAATGCGGATATCTCTCTGCCGTGCATCGACCGATCTTTTAAGAAGCTTTATAGCTGTTATCTCTTCAGGGGGTACCAGGATGATTGCTGAAACAAGTGTTTTAATATCAGTGTCCCATGGTGATTCAGATGGAGACAGGTCAATTTCAATAATTTTTTTCATTATTTTTTTGATTGGAATTATCCTTCAATTGTAACTGAAAGATAGAAAATTTTAGAGTATAATTTATTAATAGAATTTGTAAATGTATTATTTTCCCGCTTAAGTAAATCTTTAAATCCGTACGACATTTTTAATTCTATTGAGATTTTCGATGAATAGGTATAGAAATCAAAACCAGTGCCCAGTTCATAAGCAACATTGAATTTCTTAAGTTTCAAAAGAGCATCATTATTATTAGTGCTTTTAGTATTAAATAACGACGCCATGTCAATTGTGAAATCAGCTCCGGATAATATGTAAGCCGCGGTATTGCACAATCTTTTTGATCTGTATTTTACCAGCAGGGGCAGATCAACAAATGCTGATTCGGAGTATTTTTTTTCAAGCAGTTGTGAATTTCTTGTTTGAAGTGTGTAATCAATATTCCGCTGACCCAGCGAAACACCTGGAATGAAGCGTAGATCGAAAGATCCGCCAAAATGAAGATCTCCGATAATTCCAACTTTAAAACCAAACTGAGGATCGGATTGTATTGTCATCAGTGAATCGAAGTTTGCAAAGTTTTCAGCAGGTTTTACGGAAAAGTCCATTTTACTTAAGCTGATTGAATATCCAAAATGATAATGCTTTCGCTCGAATTTTGGCATATTCATTATATGCGGATGACTCTGTGCGTTGGCATTGAACAGCAGGCACATGTAAAAAGCAAAACAATATACTCGTTTACTCATTTTTGAGATAAAAACAAATTCAGACTAACGAGGTGATTCGCTTAAGCTGAAATGTTTAAGAGTATATTTTTATTCAAATAAAAAGGATAGTTGAAAAATTTTGGAATTCAGTTTGTCAATGGAATTGGTGTAAATGGAATTGTCGCGCTTTAGCAGATCGCGAAGTCCATACATCATTTTCAATTCAGTAGAAAATTTAAAATATTCAAGATAAAAATCAAAACCAACACCCGCCTGCAGTGAATAATCGTTTGCATACAGTTTCACAAGATCGTTATTCTTGTCTTTCTTTTTTGCCTGGGAAGCAAGATCGATGCTGTATTGACCGCCGCCAAGCACGTATGCCCTCATATTATTTAAGCGCTTGGACTTGTATTTTAAAATGAGCGGAAAATCGATAAACGTAGACTCTATTTTTTTCTGAGTATGTACAATCCCGTTTTTATAATTCAATGTATAATCCAGTATCCTCTGGCCAAACGAAAGTGTTGGAACAAAGCGCAGATCGGCATAATCATTTATTCTCAGGTTTGAGACAATGCCGATATTAAAACCCCACTGTGGTGTGGACTGAACAACAAAAAGCGAATCGAACGATTTATAATCCTGTACAGGATGAATTGAAAAATCCATTTTATTTACACAAAGTGCAAATCCAAAATGATATGGCTTCAGATCGTACTTTGGTAAGTTTTCAATGCGCGGTCTTTTCTGGGCTTTGGCATTGAATGGCAATCCGCATGAAAGTATGCAGAAGAAAAAAAGACAGTATAAAAGATTTCTCTTCAAAGGTTTTAACTAGATAACTGAGGGTAACGGAAGAATCATTTAATTATTATTCGATATTAATTTGCAAATGTATAATGATCTTGCAAAGTACAGTATGATTTAAACGAAGAAATCACTGAAATGTTTTCATGCTGAATTCATTGAATTATTTCTCGGCCAGGTAAATGGAACATATTCCTGCACTCAGTCTTTTAAAACTAGTTTTGGAAAAACCCTGTTTTTCGAGCATATTGCAAAATGTTTTTCCCTGAGGGAAAGAAAGCACAGTTTCAGGAAGGTATGTATATGCCATTGAATTTTTTGAAACTATTTTCCCGATTAAAGGCAAAATCCTTTTAAAGTAAAAAAGATAAGCCTGTTTCATAGGGAATGCTGTTGGTACTGAGAATTCCAGTATGGCTGCAGCTCCGCCTTTTTTTAGCACCCTGTATATTTCTGAAAGTCCTTTTTCAAGATCGTTGAAATTCCTTACACCAAAAGCAACTGTGACTGCATCGAAAGAAACATTCGGGAAAGGAAGGTTTTCGGAGGCTGCCTGCTGAAATGAAATTTTATCCTGAACTTTTTTCTGCAGAATTTTTTTTTCTGCAATCTTCATCATTTCCTCTGAAATATCCACTCCTGTAATGTGTTCAGGATTTAATGACAAGGCTTCCAGTGCAAGATCACCGGTCCCAGTAGCAATGTCGAGGATTTGCCCGGGCGAAAAGGGTTTAAGCAAGCGAATGGTTTTTCTTCTCCATCGTTTATCGGATCCGGCTGATAAAAAATGATTCAGAAAATCATACCTGGGCGCAATGTTGTTAAACATCTGCCTTACATCAACAGCCTGAGGATTGTATGCTGAATCCTTCTTCATAATAAAATTTAAAAGTGCGGCAAAGGTATGAAAATATGAGAATCAATTATTTTAACAGGATAAGTGATTCTTTTAAAAGTTTTTCCCTGTTTACAGGAACAACACCTATTTCTTCGCATACAAGTCCGCCTGCAAGGTTGGATAATGTTGCAATGGTAAACAAATCCAGCTTTAATGCCATGCAAAGCGATGCCACAGAAATAACAGTATCACCAGCACCGGATACATCAGATATATTGCGCACATGCGCAGGAATAATTTTTCTGCTTAAAATGTTCTGTGTATTTTTCTCTTTCTCACTGATATAAACTCCGGCTTCGGAAAGAGTGACGATTATATTATCAATATTGTTTTTCTGATGAATTGCATCAACTGCATTCTCAAGATCCTTAAGGTTTTCGGGAGAGAAATCAAGCTTTAATCCATCGCGGAGTTCTTTTAAATTCGGTTTGAACAAATTAACATCCCTGTAATGTTTGAAATTTTTCTTCTTGGGATCTACGGTAACAGGAATTGATTTTTTCTGTGCAATTTCAGTGACTTTTTCAATAAGGGATGGAGTGATTACGCCTTTATCGTAATCTTCAAAAATTATTACATCTATGTTTTCGTTTTCACTAAGTTGAACTATTTTTTGAAAAAACATTTTTGTTTCATCACTGCTAAGGTCATGTTCAATTTCCTCGTCGACCCTAAGCATCTGAGAATGATTGCCAATAACCCTGAATTTAGTGGTGGTAATTCTATCTGCACTTTTTATAATTCCTTTAGCCGATAAATTTTGTTGCTTAAGAAGTTCAATCAATGTTTCAGCCTTTGAATCATCTCCTATCACAGAACAAAGAATTGGAGTTGCTCCAAGCGCCTGGATATTAAGCGCTACATTGGCTGCACCACCCAGGCGGTTTTCGCGCCTGTTCACTGAAACAATTGGCACAGGAGCTTCAGGAGAAATCCTGTCGACCTTTCCCCAAAGATAAGAATCAATCATTACATCACCAATAACCAAAGTTTTAAGTGATTTAAAACTGTCAAAAATGTCTTGTATTTCTTTAGTATTCATTTGAAGAAAAATTTATTCAACGGTGAGTGTGCAATAATCAATAAGCGAAAAATTAACATCATCAGGAAAAGCAAAATTTACGCTGCTTATTTCACCTGACTTTTTATTAGCTGATGCACCTGATGAACCAAGTTGTTTCTTTTCGTAATCGAAAGCAGTGAGGCGTAGTTTGCCATTATATGCTTTGTCAAAACTCAGAATTATTGAAATTACTTTGTGTATATCAGCTGTTTTTTTCCCTTTATCAACTTTTTCCATTGTAATTCCAAAAGGTGTAATTTCCCTGCTCGGAAAAACTTTGATATACACTTTGCTGTTATCGCTATCTTCAATAAACCCGGAAACAGGTTCTGCAAATGTGCTATCGACCGGCCTGTCATTGTAAGTGGTGGAATCAGAAAAAACATAGGAATTATGTTTATTCAATTTGTCAATATTTGCAATATTGTCTTTAATGGTATTCACGAAAGTCTTTATAAAGAATACAAAACCAAAAATACCTATGATTATTGCTGAAGATAGTATAATTGCTCCGGGCAACCATAATTTTCGTTTGCTGTTGATGAGTCCGATGATCAGAAAGGTAAGTCCTGCAATGCCTGCAAGTATGCCAATGATAAGCAACATATAAGGTAAAAAATTAAAATTTTCCATGGGTCAATTTTATTTGTTGAAGCAAAAGTATGAAATTCATTTTTAGAAAATAAAAATGCCTGACAATTATCAGGCATTTACAAATATTAATTATTTGTTATTGCTTTTCATGCGGGCATTTTGATTTGCATTTTTCGTGATCGCATTTTCCTTTTTCGCAATCCATTTTTTTCATGTGGTTGCATTTCATTTTCATTCCATTTGTATCATTACCTGAGGTAGTATCGTTCATCATCATTGAATCGCCTGACATCATATTGCAATGGTCCATTTCAAATTTTTCGCATCTGATTTCCTTATTCATGCGATGCTTTTGCATCATGGTAACGCATTTGTGCGCGCCACAGAAAACGCCTGATACAATTAATATTAAAGTGATTCCTGTTATAATGCTGCCGCGCCATACAAGTTTATCATCTTTTTTTACAAAGCCATTGATTAAGATTACTATACCTGTTAATCCCAGCACTACTGCAACAATTGCCGAAATAAAAAATAAGATAAATGCTGTGCTCATAATTTTAGTGTTTTAGTGTGATAAAAGGGTTGAATTAAGGCAAATGTAAATAATTATTTTGATTTGACAAAACTGAGTTTTCATTCTTTAAAAGGAAAACAAAAAACCCGGAAAGTGTCCGGGTCTTTTTGAATATCAGAAATTTAAATCAACCTAGTATAAATCTGCAAGCGCTTTTTTTATTCTGCTAATCGCTTCAGTAAGCAATTCCTTAGATGTGGCATAGGAAAAACGGATACAGTTGGGATCGCCGAAAGCATTGCCCGGCACTATGGCAACATACACTTTGTTTAAAATGTAATCACATAAATCGGGAGCTCCGTGAATTGTTATTTTGCCGTCGGTTTTTCCATAATAATAAGTTACATCAGGGAACACATAAAAAGCTCCCTGTGGAGTATTTGTTTTCATTCCGGGAATTTCATTAAGCAATTTTACAACTAAGTCGCGGCGTTCGTGGAAAGCTTTGAGCATAGTCTTCACAGACGAAAGATCGCCGTTAAGGGCTGCAATTGCCGCTTTCTGTGCAATTGAGCAGGCGCCTGATGTAATTTGCCCCTGCAGTTTATTGCATGCTTCGGTAATTTTAACAGGAGCGGCCATGTAACCAATGCGCCAGCCGGTCATTGCAAAACTTTTAGAAACTCCGTTTACAATTATCACCCTGTTGCGGATATTTTCGAACTGGGCAATAGATTCATGAGCACCATTAAAATTGATATGTTCATAAATTTCATCTGATAAAACGTAAACTTGTTCGTGCAAAGCAAATACATCAGCAAGTGCTTTTAATTCGGCTTTTGAATAAACTGAACCTGTTGGATTGCAAGGAGAACTGAAAATAAAAAGTTTTGTTCTTGATGTGATTGCTTTTTCAAGCTGGGCAGGAGTAATTTTGAAATCGTTTTCAATGCCTGCTGTTACGTATATGGCTTTAGCTTCAGCCAGTTTGATAATCTCTTTATAAGAAACCCAGTACGGTGCTGGAATAATTACTTCATCGCCAGGATCGAGAATGCTCATCACAATATTTGCAATGGATTGTTTTGCACCTGTGGAAACAAGAATATTTTCCGGTTTGAAATCAAGGTTGTTTTCTCTTTTGAATTTTTTGCAGATGGCTTCGCGCAATTGAGGAAATCCGCAAACCGGGGGATAAAATGTTACATTTTGATCAATAGCATCTTTTGCAGCTTGCTTTATATGATCGGGGGTGTTGAAATCGGGTTCGCCAAGACTTAGATTGATAACATCATAACCCTGCTCTTTGAGTTGTCTGCTTAATCTGGCCATTGCCAGGGTTTCAGATTCTGATAAATTATTTATTCTTTCAGATATTGTATTCATGGTAGTCGATAGTGTATTTTCCATTTTTTTAGATGTAAAAAATTAGATGTTAAAGCAAAGATATAAAAATATAATCTGAACAATCTAATTAATTTTTAAAGTATTTTTCACAATAAATTTGTGATATTTGCATTTGAATAAAAGAACTATATTTTTTTTAAGACGAAACTAAACTATTTGCAAATGAATGATTTATTGGAAATCCTGAAATACATCCTGCCTTCACTGGTAGTTCTTGCATCAGCTTACTATTTGCTGAAGCTTTTTTTGGAAAATGATCAAAAAAAGAGAGACTCTGATATAAAAATGGCTGGTTATAAAATTTTAACACCCATCAGGTTGCAGGCATATGAGCGATTGGTTTTATTCCTGGAAAGAATATCTCCCGAAAGTTTAATCATGCGGGTTCATAAACCTGAATTGTCAGCGCTTCAGTTGCAGACAACTTTGATTTTAAACATACGCGAAGAGTTTGAACATAACCTGTCACAGCAGGTATATATTACTTCCCAGGCATGGGAACTGCTGCGCACAGCAAAGGAAGATATGATTAAACTTGTGAATACTGCTGCTGCTAAACTGAATGACAATGCAACAGCTATGGAACTAAGTCAGAAAATATTTGAACTATCACTTGGCGATAAAATCATTACAAAAAAAGCACTCGAGTTTATCAAAAACGAAATACGACAGGTGTTTTAGAAGTCGTTTGTATCAGGAACATCATTGCTGTTATCAAATTTCTTTTTGTCTTTGCCTTTCTGCCCGCCATTTATTTTGTAGGTAAATCCAAGGTACAATACCCGTGATTCTCTTTTCCTTGTATTATTTAGAATGAAATTGCTGCCGCTGCTTTCCATCACAAATTTCTGAGTATTGAAAATATCGCTTAATCTTAACGTAAGGCTGGCATTTTTAAAGATTTCTTTTTTCATTGCAATGTCGGCAGAATAATTTGCTTTCATGCTTCCTTGTATCGTAACCATTGGAGCACGGTAGTTTGCGGTAATCTGGGCATCAAGGTTCTTTAGCACGGTGAGTGTGCTGTTAAGTTTTGCTGTCCAGCTGTAATTGCTGTTTGTGAGTTCTGTGCCATCAGTGGTTCCTTTCATCACCGTTTTGAAATAACTGAATGTGGCGTTTGCTTTCCACCAGGTGGTGAATTCCTGTGACACTACAAATTCAAGCCCGTAGGAAGTTCCGGTAGAGATATTTTTCTGTGTCATCATCTGTATTCCATTGCTGTCGATGGTTGTGAAACGCTGGATTGCATCATTGATCTGCTTGTAAAAAATTGAAGAATTCAATGAGGTTTTGTCCCAGTATTTCATATGTCCCAACTCGTACGAATCAATGTATTCTGGTGTGAGGTAAGGATTTCCTGTACGGTAAATTCCCGGACTCATGAATTCTTTGAACGGATTAAGCATCCAGTAGTTAGGCCTGTTTACCCTTCTGCTGTAGCTTAACTGCAGTGAATTATCATTCTTAAGATTAAGATTCAGGTGAAGCGTAGGGAAGAGGCTGAAATAATTTTTATCGAATTCAGTGTTCTGTGTTTTTTGTGTCGATTTGGTCAGCGCCTGCTCTGCCCTTAGTCCTGCCTGGAATTCGAAGGCGCCTATTGTGTTAGAATATGTAGCATACACAGCATGGATCTGCTCATTGTAAATAAAATGATTACTGTAATTTGTGTCATTTACAAACTGCTGCTGGGAATCAGAAAAATTCTGAAAAATATAGTCATTGTCCATAGACCGGATTATACTTTTTGCACCGGTTTCAAATTTTGATTTTTTTGAAATCGGCAAAGAATAATCGGTCTGAATTGTGGTGACATTATCTTTGTTGTCGCTCAATGTATGCTGCACAAGGGGAAAATTGTAAGGTGTTATGAGATCGGAATAATAATACTGCACGCTCTGATCCTGTGTTTCGGTTTCCTTGGATGTGGAGTAGGTTGCATCAGCAGTAAGGTATTCGCTTTTCTTCTTGAACGAATGTTTATAATCGAGCGCATAATCAAAGTCCTGTCCTTTGTTGGGCTCGCTGCTTGAATTTTCATAATAACTTGTAAGAACACTATTCATGTCGAGTGCTCTGCTGGTGGTAAAATCAGAATGTGTATCGTTTGATAAGCCCAATATACCTGATATGGTGAATGCGTTTTTATCATTCATATAAAAATCGGTTCCCAGTTTAATATTATGCGAAATCCCTTTCCTGCTGCTTGTTGAATGATTGTTCAGGTAACTTGCTGTGTCATTAAGGATGGTTTGCCTTTGCATATCGCCCCAGCCTTTGTTGTGATTTGAACGCACATCGTAGCTTGTAAATACATTGAATTTATTTTTACTGTAATTCAGGGAAACAGAACCATTGTATTTATCACCGGTACCTGCATTCACTGTAAATGTTCCATGATATCCTCTTTCCTTTTTCTTTTTAAGAATGATATTAATAATTCCTGACATTCCGTCCGGATCGTACTTTGCAGAGGGATTTGAAATTATTTCAATACTCTCAATCGAACTTGCCGGAATTTGTTCAAGTACAGCTGAACGGCTTGCACCAGTGAGTCCGGAAGGTTTTCCGTCGACAAGCACAGTGATGTTTGTACTTCCCTTCATGCTGAGGTTTCCATCAATATCAACAGTTACAGATGGAATTGTCTGCATAACGTCAACGGCTGTTCCTCCTGTGCTGACAAGGTTTTTATCGACATTGATAACTTTTTTGTCGAGGGTATATTCCACGTCCTGTTTTTTGTCTTTTACTTCATATGTGTTCAGCGTATTGGAATTGGCGTCAAGCTTAATTGTGTCGAGCGTTTTATCGGGATTTTTCGGACCAATAAAGATATCGCTGATCTTTTGCTGTTTGTGGCCGATAAGGTTTACTGCCACATAATATTTTCCCAATGCAATTTTTTCGATTTTATATTTTCCGAGACTATCGGTAATAGAGCCTGAAACGAGTGTTGAATCCATTGCTTTGTATAATACAACATATGCATATTCAAGTGGTTTCAGCGAAGTTGAATTAATAACCACGCCTTTCAGTGAGCCAAGAATTCCGCTGCCTGCGCCATAGGCTCCTGTGCCACCGGGATGTCCGGTTCCGCCGCCTTTGTTGCCATCGCCTTTTTCCTGCGCGAATAAAATTGAAGAAGTTAAAAGTATTGATGTAAAGAAGAGTAGGAATTTTGATTTTGTGCCAGTCATATCAGTTAAATTGTAACAAGTAAATTTTCAGTTTTCGAGGTTTAGACATAGGGTGTTTTGTAAACTTGCGAAATTAATATATAAAATTTCATAACGTTGAATTCAAGAAAAATAAGATTGCGAAACTATTATAGTTTTGCAAAAATAATTACACCTAATAGTTTTAGTGTCGCACAGAGGACTTTCACCGAGTTACACAGAGAAAGTTTTAAGAAATTCTAAATGCGAATAATTGTTACGTGGCTTTACGGTATTTTATTAATTTTAATATTGACATACTATTCAGCAATCTTCATTTCGTTTATAAGCCTTGTGGCACCTGCATATTTGTCAATTATGAAAAGTGCGTAGCGGATGTCGAGCGAAATATTTCTGCATTGACTTGTGTCAAAATTCACGTCACTCATTGTACCTTCCCATACCCTGTCGAAATTAATTCCTATAAGTTGTCCTTGTCCGTCGAGCACGGGACTTCCTGAATTGCCGCCTGTGGTATGGTTTGTAGCTATGAATGCAACCATCATTGTACTATCAGTACCATAGCGACCATAATCTTTTTTAGTATACAGTTCCTTGAGTTTTGCAGGAACTTTATAATCGTCTACTTCATCATCTTCTTTCTGGATAACACCATCGAGCGTTGTATAGTAATTGTAAAATACACCATCCATTGGTTTGTAACCATCAATTTTTCCATAAGCAAGACGCAGTGTGAGATTGGCATCGGGATAGTATTTTTTATCGGGTTGCATAGCTCTTAATCCGTTAATGTAAATCCTGTAAAGGCTGTCGAGCTTGTCATTGCATGCATTGAACAAGGGTTGAATGTTTTTATAATAATTCGAATAAACTGATGATGCAAGTATATACAAAGGATCATCCTTGAGTTTTGAAGCTTTGCTGCGCTTAAGCGATGAGAGCATTTTAACAACTTTTTCTTTTGAAACAAAATTTGATTTCGAATAAATATAATCAGCATATTTTTCAATATCACCGTTGAATTTTGTTTTAATTACTTTTTTGAAAATGTCAGGCTGGTAAGCTGTGTCGGCATTTGCATAATATATTTTTAAGATCGAAGTAAATAATTTTTTATCGGTGGGCTGATCATAATTCTTGAAAAAATATCCTGCGCTTGTTTTGAACTGACCTATCAATACTGCAATTGCAGAATCAGAAACGGATTTATCATTGCATTTGGTGATGAGATTATTGAAGCCCGATGCGTACTTTATCATTTCAAGACCCGCTCCTGCTTCAGAAAAATAATCGTATGCCAGTGCAATGGGACTATACATTTCATAAACTCTCTTAAATACCGGAAGCAATTTGCCATACGTGGCTTTCCTTGTTTCATCAGCATTTGCCCAGGCCGAGAATTTTTCTTCAAATATTTTTTTCTTTTCCACTGCATCGGTTTTCCGTAAGCCTTTGCTTTCTCCTGCCCATTTTTTCCAGTAGTTGGCAATATTGGCATATTTGGATGCATACTGAATTTTTATGAGCGGACTTGATTTCATCGCGGCGCGCATGATCTCGAGTTTTTTGTCGCGTATGCCTATCATCACCGGGTCTTCAATATTTCCTATCTGGTTCACTGCATAGGATGTAAGATATTCCTGCGTTCTTCCGGGGAAGCCGTAAACCATTGTGAAATCGTCTTTCTTCACACCTTTTAGGGAAATTGTCAGTGATTTTTTTGGAACATAAGGAACATTGCTTTCGGCGTAATCTGCCGGTTCATTATTTTTATCAGCATAAATCCTGAATACACAGAAATCTCCTGTGTGCCTTGGCCATGCCCAGTTGTCGGTGTCACCGCCAAAGCTTCCGATAGAGTTGGGTGGAGTCCCGACAAGTCTGATGTCAGTAAAAACTTCGGTTATGAAAAGATAATACTCGTTGCCGTAAGAAAAGGGTTTTACCTTGGCTTTGTAAATTGTATTCTTTACTGCGGCCTTTTCAATTTTATCAATATTTTTTTTAACGATTTCGGCACGCTGTGTTTCCGACATTGTTGCAAGCACTCCATCAAGCACCTGCGTTGTGACGTCTTCCATCTTCACAAGAAATGTAACCGACAATCCGGCATTTGAAAGTTCATCTTTGAAATCCGTTGCCCAGTAACCGTTTTCGAGATAATTATTTTCCACACTACTGTGCGACTGTATTGAACTATATCCGCAATGATGATTAGTAAGAATCAGTCCTTTGTCGGAAACCACTTCGGCAGTGCAGCCGCCACCAAATAAACACACAGCATCTTTAAGGCTTGAATTGTTGATGCTGTATATATCTTCGGCTGTAAGTTTTAGTCCCATGCTCTGCATGTCGCCCTGGTTAAGTTGTTCGAGGAGAATAGGAAGCCACATGCCTTCGTCGGCTTTTGATGTTGAAATTAGCGAGATACTTATGAATAAAGTAATGAATAGTTTTTTTAGCATTGATTCAAAGTTAAAAAGTTCAAAGTTTGATAGTGGAAAAGTTAGCTGACGTGAAGACAAGTCATAAGTTGACAAGATATTATTTAATTGTTGAAAAATAAAAACATGATTAATATGAAATATTTCTTTGCGCCTTAGTTTCTTTGCGTGATTTATTTTATTCTTTCACTGCAATTACAGAAATTTCAATATCTACGTTTCGTGGCAATCGTGCGGCCTGTATGCATTCACGGGCTGGAGGATTTTCGCTGAAGTAGGTAGCATATACTTCATTTACCTTTTGGAAATTTTCCATATCGGAAAGAAATATTGAAGCTTTTACAACATTTGAGAAATCCATTTCAACATCTTTAAGGATGGCGAGGATGTTTGCCATTACCCTTTTCGTCTGTTCCTGAATATCGCCTTTAACAAGTTCGCCTGTTGACGGATCAAAAGGAATCTGTCCCGAAACGAAAAGCATTCCGCTTGAAAGAATTGCCTGGCTGTATGGTCCAATGGCTTTGGGAGCGCCTGAAACATTAATCGCTTTTTTCATGATAAAATTTATTTGAGACAAAGATAAAATATTTTAGAAAGAAATAATTCCGGTAGTATATGAATAGAAAAGTGATTTGCCTTTTCGTAGTAAAGGAATTTAAAATGAAAAG